>JGI24890J29729_1000292_pt1 | contig 36151 bp, 51 predicted proteins | sample FreactcultureFD7_FD_29729 | JGI IMG/M metagenome (IMG submission 29729)
AGCACAAATTGGTCAAGCAGTGGAGAAGGAACAGGAATCTCACTCAAATCAGATGTAGCCAATCCAAAAGGATTTAAGGCTCAAAACAATACTCTATTCGTATCTACTAATAAAACTAATCTATTAAGGTTTAATACCGAATTAGATGTAGAACATTTAGTTGGAAAAAATAATAAATAAAGGAGGAGATTATGACTATTAAAATCAATACAAAAAACAAAGGTAAGTTTACAGCAATGGCTAAAAAAGCTGGAAAAAGTGTTCAAGGAGAAGCTAAATTAATATTGAAATCTAAAACCGCAACACCATTACAGAAAAAACGAGCTAATTTTGCTCGCAACGCTGCTAAATGGAATAAGAAATAAAGGAGGAACTCATGAAGTTACCAAGTTTTATAAATATAAGTAAGCCTACAAAAGACCAGATTAAGCACGATGTATATCTAGTTGTAGTTGCTTTTATAACTGCAGGATTTGCTAGTTGGCAATATCAACCAAACAAATTAAGTAAAGCCGCAGTTGTTGCTGCAATAGGTGCTGGTGTTGCAGCCGTTGTAACAGTAGTTAAAAGTATTATAACAACACTGTAAAACTTATAAACAAAAATATAGGGGGTGGGTTTATGCAACCATACAAGGTTAGCTGGAAAGGTCAAGACTTAAAAAACCTCCTTACTATGAGTAATACGGAACTTCAAGCGTATTACTACTGGCTAAGCTGGGATGGGTTACGAAGAACAAGAATAAAGTATCGAAACAAAGCAAAGAGGGTAATAAACATGGAAAAACAACCAGAACAACGAAGTCCAGAAACAGATAAACTAGCTGAACTTTTCGAACGTTCTGGTATTGATCCTAACGATATCTTAAAAGTTAATCGTGTAAATCTGTATCAAGGTTACATGAAAAACGAAGACCAAGAGTTTGAAACTGTAGACCTTATGAGCGTACAGTACGTTCCTAAGCCAACAGAGCTTACTGAGGACATGTTTATCTCTCAGGCTAAGCCAACTATCATTCGACCAACAAAGTCTACTGGTAGAAAGTCTACTGCCGAGAAACTAGCTATTGTATTACCAGACATTCAAGCAGGATTTAGACAATACGAAGACGGTTCACTTGACCCTATACATGACACTAAGGCGCTAGATATAGCGTTACAGATTATCCGAGACACTAAACCTGACCAAGTTATACTAAATGGAGATAACCTAGACCTACCACAGTTGGGAAGATTTGCTCAGGAATCCACATTTACCCAAACCCTGAACCCGACTCTTGATTATGTTCATGCGTTCCTAGCTAACATACGAGCTAACGCCCCTGATACTAAAATCGTTTATCTAGCCGGGAACCATGAACTTCGATTAAGTAAGTACATTATGCAGTATGCTGAAAAGCTACATGGAGTAAGGCAAGCTGGCACAACTGAGAGAGTTTTAACAATTCCATTCCTACTTAACCTAGCTGACATAGATGTCGAGTATAAGAGTGGCTATCCTGCCGCACAATACTGGCTCAATGAAAGAATTAAAGCTATTCACGGATCAACTGTCCGCCCTGCTGGTAAAACTGCTGCGGCTCTTGTAAACGCTGATGAAACATCAACTTTGTTTGGACACATTCACAGGCATGAATACGCTGCTCGAACAGCCAAAAACTTTCAAGGTGCTAGGTTCATAATTGCACAAAGCTTCGGATGCCTAGCAAGAATAGACGGAGCTGTACCAAGTTATGGAAATGGTATTGATGAGATGACTGACCAACCTATTATTGCTCATGAGAATTGGCAACACGGACTTGGAGCAGTTTATTACCAAGACGGAGATAAACCATTCGATACTCAACAGATAACTATTCAGACACATAACGGCTATACCACTAGATTTAATGGAAAGATGTACGTTCCTAATGAGTAGTTTAACTAAACTCAAATGGTACTGTATTGATTTTGATGGCACTCTAGCCGAAGCATTGCCAGATTTTGCTATTGGTGACCCAATTGAAGAAAACATCGATAAACTTCGAGCTGTACATAAAGCCGGCTATTCAATAATCATCTATACAGCTAGACACTGGGAAGACTATATAGATATTGAGGACTGGTTACTAAAATATAGCGTACCATTCAAGACAATAATTTGCGGTAAACCCTTAGCTTATAGATATGTTGATGACCGAAATGTTCATGCAGATTCAGAAAGCTGGTTAATATGATTAACATCATAGGCTGGGCATCAGTTTTCTTATTACTTATAGCCTATTTAAAAGGCACTCACAGGCAATATGCCTACGCAAACCTATTCCTATGCATTCCTTGTTGTTTACCTGCTCTAGTGAACCATGCGTACCCAAGTGTATTTATATCATTAGCTTTTGGGGCAATAGCAATTAAACATATAAAGGAATATAAATGATGCAAAGTTTCGAGAAACAACCAGATTTAGTACAGGAGTTTATTCGTTCTAAGTATAACCAACCCCAACTTGAAGGATTCGAAGATACTAATCTGGAAGAGATGGAAATAATTAAAACTAAAATGATTGAACAGGTCCGGGATCATCAAATAGCTATTCATGGATTAATGATGCAAATCTATAGATTACAAGAAGGAATTGAAATGGAGGTATATCGTGACAGAAATGCACTTCGGGAAGAATGAACAAAACATTAGAGATTACTATCCTAATCATGGAGATATTGATTGGGAAGATGCATGGCTTAATAGACATGATAATAAGAAACAGTTATCTGTATGGGCAGAAGCCGAAGATAGCTTAGGTGAGTTTAAAGAACAATTACACCAAGAGAACTGCGCCATTTATTTAAATGATACTGACCCTGACTTTGATTGCATAGTTCTAGTTGATTCTAGAGATGAGAATGGAGACTTCTGGTACTCTCGGATACAAGTAGGTGACGAAACATTTAATGAACTGGTTGATGAGATAAGTAATGAAGTGATGGTCATATATACCAAGTACCCACTTCAGACTATTTCTGAATACATTATGAAAATGATGATGATTGACCTTGAACCTTAACAACCCATAATAATTTTTATCCTGCATCTGTAATCGTACCTTTACCAATTCAAAGATTAAGCTTTTACTTTTCACTCTCAAAACTCGCCAAAACAAACACTCCTTAAAACCTACTGGGCAGATGCAGGACTTGACATTATTAAATGCTTATGGTAAAATGGCTTTTATGTTTTTTGGAAAGAAGAACGATATATTAATAATACCTATTGCATTTATCCACAGTTTTGCTATAATGAGAGTACTATTTGGATGGCCACGACTCAACAGAGTTGTGGATTGTCACGCAATTACAACTCTCAGCAATGAGAGTTTTTTGCTTCAAGACAATAAAACGTAACACTTTAAAGTTCTGGATGCGTTAATGCCAGAACGCCAAAACTCAAACTCATGTGATGAGGGAAGAGCATAGGGTAGGTAAACACAAAAACAGCAGAGGGTATCACCTGTTGTCGGAACTTAGTGACTGATCTCAATAAGTATCGGTGTGTTTACTATTGCCTTCGTACCTTTATATTTTTTGTTGGTTCTTTAACACACTACCAGCCTAAATCTATGCTCCAAGAAAAAAGCATAGAAACTACAAAATTACATAGTATTAAATACTTAATCTAAGGGAGGTATATTATGTCTAACAACACAGATAACCAAAAGAACATAGAAACTATACTTTTAAGATTCAACAAAGAATATATATGGCCACACGCATATTCTCAATATACATACGATAACTATAAATGGGCAGTCCATTCATTTGTTAAAGCAGTTGGGAATAAAGATATAGATAAGATAACAATGGAAGATATCTATACATGGAGAAGATTCATGGAAGCCCACGAATATACTATTGGAGCAACTAATAGTTTCTTATATAGGATAAGACTTTTACTAACCTGGAGTGCTAGAGAGTTTGAACTATCTATTGCCCCAAGAGATATAATCATACCTAAGAAAGAAAGTAGATTGCCTAAGACATTAAACAAAGAACAAATTATCAAATTACTTAAGTACGCTACACCAAGAGAGAAAGTTATTATAATGGTCCTATTCTCTTCTGGTATAAGACGTGCAGAGCTATCTAGTTTGAGAGTTTCTGATATAAATGGACAGGTAATCAAAGTTAGAGGAAAAGGCAATAAGGAACGCTTAGGATTCATTGATCGTGAAACAAGAGAAATTATTGACGAATATCTTGATACTAGAGAAAACAATAGTCGCTTCTTAATAGACTCGGAAAAAGGTGAAAGTTTACAACCCGGAACTATTGGCCATATTCTATCTGATCTATCAGCTAAGAGTGGGGTGCATATTACACCTCATATGTTAAGACATACATTTGCAACAGAGATGATAAGGGAAGGCTGTGGAGCATTTCAATTACAAAAGATACTAGGCCATGAGCATATATCGACTACTCAGATATATGTACACTTAAATGCGCAGGATGTTACACAAGCTTATGACAATTACCATAAGCCCCTATTGACATTAGCTTAGTTATTTGCTATTATGGTTATAGCTCTTTTACAGAACGAAAAGAAAAAGGATACGGGTTATCCAAGTTCTGTAATACTCCCTTTCATATAGAAAGAGTTATTACAGAGAGAATTAATCATAAATCGATTATAACAGATACCCGTCTCCACCGGGTATTTTTTTATCTAAATGAGTTGTGACCATCCAAATAGTCACAATTCAACAGGATAAATAAACCTGAGTTCGGTTGGGAAACTTATCGAGCGGTGGAATAAGGTATGGACCGCCAAAGCTAGAGTGCCAAAGTAATACAAATCACTCATTAGCAAGTAGCAAACCATCGAGGGAGGAACATTAGACGTTTTGTAACGGTATTGGTTCTAGTTGCCTTTTGGACACTAAAACCACCATACCCAACAGCAAGTGCGGCTATCAAGCCAACCAAAAGTAATAGTGTGAATACTTCAACTTCACAAGCACATTCCAAAGTTAAGGCTAAACCCTTACAAACAATCAACAAACAAATTGTCGCTAGCAATAGCACAGTGAGTTTGCCAGCTATCAAACAGCCAGTAGTTGATTCATCCGATACATATATGCAGTACATATTTGATCATGAATCTAGCAACAACCCATACGCAGTAAATAGCATTGGATGCATTGGTCTAGGACAAGCCTGTCCTGGCGAGAAGCTTTTATCACATTGCCCAGATTTAGGGGATAGAGCTTGCCAAGTTCAATTCTTTACTAACTATGCAGTTGCAAGATACGGATCATGGTATCAAGCATACATATTTTGGATAAACAACCATTGGTGGTAAAAACGCCAGTCGTAATGACTGGCTTGGTGGGTGTAACTAAACCCGTGTTATATCCACCTAATTAGTCATTACGGGGCGAATACCATAGAAAGGTAATTCAAATGATAAGTGATTTTTATGAAGATTTATTATTTAGAGACAACCCAAAGCATCCTATGTTTCAGATGCTAAACACTTGGAAAGACACAAAGGGTGCAATACATATAAATGTAGACCACGTTTATAGTGATTACGAATTAATTAATGGACAGTGGAACGAACTCCCACCATTTTAATTATGAAAGTAACAGAACTATTAAACGAACTAGGTAAGATCCGCAGCGAAGCTAATCAGCTTTACTCATCTTACAAAGAACTTAAAGACCAAGAAAATAGACTCCGAGCTGACTTGGTTGGTGTACTTGATGACTTAGGACTAAAGCAAGCAAAGAACGAAGACTACATCGCATCTATATCACTTGTACCTAAAGTAGTTATCAAAGATGAATTATCAGCAATGGAATGGATCTATAAGAACCTACCAGAACAACAGGAACAATACATTGGTATCAAGAGAACAGAGTTTGGCTTAATGGCTAAAGTGATGCTTAAAGATATTGGTGAGTTAATACCCGGAACTGATGTAGAGACAACTGAATCGTTAATTATCAAAGCAAATTATAAAAAAGGAGGACAATTAAATGTCGCTAATTAATAAAGTAACTGATGTTAAGAACAGTTCTAAGACAGTACTAACTAACGTACTAGAACTACTTGAAGCAATAAGTCTAGTAACAGTAAGCATCTATGCTCTATGGGCAGGATACTACCATTACAAACTACACTCACTATTCGATATCCTACTATTTTCAGCAGGCATTGTAATCGCATTTATGGGTGCAGGTCTATTAGTTAAACACCTAAACAAGAGATAAGTCGATGCAGGATTATATAATAATAGATTTCAGAAAAGGTGACTTCCAAGATAATCATGGCAACTATTGGTGCGATGCAGTATTTAAAGGAGTTGGAGAGCCAGTAAAAATGGTGGTGAAAGATCCTACCAGCTTTACAGATAACATGACAGTTTATGGTGAGATAAAGCAACTTACATCTAAAGCCGGTAAAGAATATAACAGGTTTTACCGATCATCGAAGCCTGAAGCAGATGCATCTACAAGTGATAGCAAAGTAGCTACAACTAGTACGACAAAATCTAACTGGACTCCAAGAGATGATGACCGAATTGTCGCTCAATGGGCTATTGGTCAAGCAGTACAGTTTGAATCAACCCGGAACAGTACCAAGATCAACACAGAAGATATCGAGAAAACAGCTAAAGTTTTTTACTCTATGGTCGAAAGAGTTAAGACTTCTATACCTATTGTTGAAGAAACACCTGAAGCTGAAGAAGAAACAAAGCCATCAACTGAAGAAGAAGAAATGGCTTCATTAATGGCAAGCATTCCATTCTAAAAGAAACAGGGGGGCAGGGTGGCAAATTATCGTATAGCAATAATCATTCGGAGACAAAAAGAAGCTCCATTTGATTACACAGAGTTTAAGACAGATTCGCATGAGAATCCAGACGACTTAGAAGATTTAATTTTTGATGAGATACCAAATTATATAGAACAAATAATTAACGAAAACTCGGAGGAATAAAAAGTGGATACTCTAACTCAATATCAAAAAATACTAAGAAGCTTTAAAAAGAACACGAGACAAGGACTAACAACCTACGAGTTAATAACAATTTGCCCGGCTGAGTACCGAGCAAGAATCTCAGAACTAAGGCGTGATGGCTATAACATTGTAGCTGAACGAGTTTACTCAAATAACAAGTATATGGGTTACTTCAGATACTTTCTTATCGAAGAAAACGAAATGGCTGACGTAGCATGATAACAAAGTTAGTCTTAACAGAAACAAATCTATTTACCATAGTTGATGCACTTCATCACTGGGCAACCAGCCGAAAAGATCGACCAACAACAACTCAGATGCGTGACATATATGAAGTGTTGGTGATGATTGAATCAATGGAGGATTACTATGAGTCTCGTCATTCCTACTGAAGAAGTGGAACAAAGATTAGTTGTTGAATATTGCCGTCTTAAAAATTATGACTTCTGGCATACACCAAATGAAACTTATACCAAAAGTTGGAATCAAAAACGTAAGAACAAGGAAATGGGGGTAGTAAAAGGAATACCAGATCTATTTATCATCATCAATAACAAGTTAATTGCTATTGAAATGAAACGTACAAAAGGTAGCGTAACTTCTAAAGAACAGACAGCTTGGATCGAGAAGCTAAACCTAGCCAACATCCCAGCCAAAGTTTGTAAAGGAGCAGAAGAAGCTATCAAGTTTATTAATAATATAAAGGAGCTAAGATAATGGCAGGAACAAGAACTGGTGGCTTACAGGCTAAACAAACGAACATACAAAAATATGGAGAAGACTTCTACGCTAACATTGGCAGTATTGGTGGCAAGAATGGTACAACTGGTGGATTTTATGCTGATACTGAACGAGCTAAAGCAGCCGGACAGAAAGGTGGCAAGATTAGCCGTAGAGGTTTAAGACTACTCAAAAAAGGTATTATTTTTTATACATATCAAAGCACAACTACAGGTCAAATTATGAAAATACGGATTAAGGACTTATGAATCCAGACCACGAACAACATTTAACTATGCTTCTGGAAACTATTACCGACAAAATAGATACAAAGTATAGAGCCGGACAGAAAGAACATGGTGGCAAACTATGGCAAAAACCTCACTTACTTGATGAAGCTATTAATGAAGCAGCAGATCAACTCATCTACTTACTAACAATAGAACAACAACAAAGGAATGCAGACGGATGTACCTGTCGAACTGTAGGCAAAGACGATGGGATGTCTACTTGTTGGAATCATCACGATTGTAGCGAAGGAAACTGTACTCACCAAGATGGTGAAGATTAATTAAAAGATTGGTGGAATCATGGCATATATAACTGAACCTTGGAAAACAAAAATAGAAGTACCAACAGAAGATAGAAGATACATCGAACCTTTTGACTTCGATAAAGAATATGAACTAATGATGCAACGTATGAGAAAACGAATAAACAGGATTAAGAAAAACAATGAGAACAATTAGCACTTATGACTTCATAGTCTTACTACTAAAAACACTATGGCCATTGTTAATTTTCACAGCAATAGCTATATACCTAATCATTAAAGACGCAGGGAGGGCAGACGATGAGTAAAGATGAAAAGATAGATGAGATAATGGGTTATGTACATGTATTATGTTCATGTATTATTGTGGCTTGAACCTCAAAAAGTAAAAGAAAGGGAGTGAATAATATGAGCTGGATTAAATGGCAAATATTTAAGGTATGTTTAAAGTATAACTGGAACTTCACCACCACCTACAAGGGCAGGATATGGAGTACACGCAAACTACCTGACTATAGTAAGCAACGTATATACTTCAGTGGCAATATGGACTTTAACCCCTCAAGTGGTGGCTACACAGATAGTTCACCCAAACCATTAAAGAAAGGTTGAGCAATGAACTTAGATAAAAAAATAGATGAGATACTTGTAGATAGCGTTGGTATGGACTTTTGCGAAAATGACGAATGCACACTTTATAAACAGTATTTAGATACTAAAAAAGCTATTAAACAACTTATTAAAGAACAAGTTACGGAAAGCTACAAAAAGGGTTACATAGATAAGGGAATTGAGGAGATAACAAAATGAGTCATGAACATGGAGGTGGTGAAGAAGCTATAAGAAGAAGCAATCTTGAAGCCCAACAGTATAACGATACAAAGAGAAGTAGAAGGTTAGGACAAGAAACAATGCAGAAAGCTATTGAAGAACGACTAATAGAGATAGAAGCACAAACAGAAGTAATAGAACCTATGGAGGATCAGTAATGGATTATGGATTAATGCTAGAGATTGTAGGCAGTACATTCTTTGGACTAATAGTTGCTTATCTAATTATAAGCATTGAACGATAGCATATATTTTGCTACGATTAAAACAACACGGGTAGGACTCTTAAATTATTAAATACAGGCATGGGTGATGTTATCACAATACCCAACCTTTCTATGGTAGCCTAGCATTTCTGTTCCCACTCTTATGCTAGGTCGCCTATGTCTATATTGAATGTTTAAGGCCATGAATAAGGTGAATCAATGGCTACTACCAAACCTAAGACAACCAAACCTAAGACTAAAAGACTAACAGTCAAGCAAACAAAGTTTCTGAATGCTAAAGTACAGGGTAAATCAGGTACAAGAGCATACATGGAGGCCTATAACACTAAGAACGTTAATGTCGCAAAGGTAGAAGCTAGCCGCACCCTATCAAAACCTAACGTACAAGAAGCGTATCAGGTAGCGTTAGAAAAGAACGGCATAACACTAGATAGGGCTATTGCTCCTATTGGCAAAGCACTTGTTGCTACTAAGGTTCTTATAACCGGAAAAGATGAAGATGCATTTGCTGAAGTAGTAGACGATATAGATGTACAACTCAAAGGATCAGACAGAGCATTGAAGCTCATGGGTATAAGCCAAGGTGACACTAATAACCAAACTGTAAACATCAACTTTAATCAGGTGGCTGAAGATGTCCGAAAATCAATCGGTATATAACAACTATGCCATTGGTATAGAGAAGTATCTAACGATAGTTAATAAAGACAATACAGAAGTACCATTCATTCTAAACGATATACAACGCTCCTATGTGAATCAATCATCTAATAGAGACATCATACTCAAAGCTAGACAACAGGGATTCTCAAGTCTTATCTTAGCTGCATTCACTCTGGATTTTATCCTTAAAGAGAACACTAACTCGGTAGTTGTAGCTGACAAAGCAGACAATGCTCAATCATTACTTGCAAGAGTTAAGTGGTACATCAAAGCTTTTGAGCAATCAACTGGATCTCAAGTACCTCTCAAGTACAACTCTAAGTATCAATTAGTAAATGGAGCAAACAATGCAACATACACCATCGGAACAGCACAAGAACAAGACTTCGGAAGGTCAAGAACAATTACTAACTTGCATTTGTCTGAAGCAGCATTCTATCCTAACTTGCCTAACTTACTTGCTGGAGCAGCACAAGCAGTCGTGCCAACAGGTAAACTCGTTATTGAAACAACAGCCAATGGTTTTAATTCATTTAAAACGCTATGGGATGACTCAGTCTTGGGTAATACGGCCTACCAACCATTATTCTTCGAAGCATCAAAGTTCTATGATAAACCAACCCTTGAACTAAAACGTAAAGAACTTGGTGACAGGCTATACAACCAAGAGTATCCAAGTACACCTGAACTAGCATTCATTACATCTGGACAACCATTCTTTGACTCTGATTCTATGCAATGGTATTTAAAGCAAGCTAAGGATCCAATGACTGTATGAAATACTTTAGACGTTACAGAGAATTAGATAGAGGTGAGTTTATAGTATGCTTCGCTGATACAGCAGCAGGTGGAATAGATTATTGTGCAGCACAGTTTCTTAGTAAAGATAAAGTTGATGTACCTATTATCTATCATGCTCAAACAATAGCTACTGAGATGACCCCGGCATTACATCATGAACTAGAACGAATCTATGAAGCAACAGGTGTACAACCAGTTGTATGTTTCGAACGTAACAATGGTGGAGTATATGAATTAGAACGACTAGCAGGACTCAATCGCAATGGTAAGTACTTAATCTATCAAGAGAAGAAGAACGTAGGTTCAACTGATTCAACAGTAAGTACACCTAAACTAGGATGGACTACTAACTCAGCTACTAGACCTGTAATGCTATCAATGCTTAAAGATGCAATAGATACTAGATTACTTACAATCTATGATCGACCAACTATCAATGAAATGTTTGCTTTCGTAGTAGTTCAGACCAGCAGTAGTTGGAAAGCTCAAGCCGAGAGTGGAGCGCATGATGATTTAATTATGAGTCTAGCCGGAGCATGGCAGATGTATCAAACAGAGGAACGACCAATCGATTACTCTAGAGTTACTATGCCAAGTGAAAAGCTCTTTGATTCAGATGGGTTTTATATATGACAAAACAAGAAGCACTTAATCTTATCTCGGTTCAAATGGAACGCATGGAAGACTATGGACAGTTACAAGTATTCATTAAAAGACATGGTGGTCAGATAACAAGTATAGATACTAACTATACATCGACTATGAAGTTTACAGAGAAAGACCCAAACGTAGTAGCAGTAAGTAACATACTAACTCTGTTTAAAGCTGCAACTGCATCAAGTGAGTCTATTGGCAGGAAAACAACACTAGGATTTAACGTAATTATTGATGAGCATGGTCGAGCTAACATCATGCAAGTACAAGACTTTAAGAAACTATAAGGATAATTTAAAGGAGATGAGCTATGAGACACACATACAAAGGAATAACAGTAGATTTATCATTCGATGGAAACTATTACTATGAATATACATTTACATACAATGGCACAAAGTACACCAACACAAGTGATATAGCTATGGATGAAATGGATGCATACAATTGGCTAATTGAAGATGCTAAGGAAAAAATAGACTCATTAACATGATAATGGTATAATGCGGACAACACTAGGACATGCCGATGTGATAACTCTAATTCGAGGTATCTGCATTGGCTACTAAACAAAAAACTACAAATACAACTGACTCATCAACTTCTGAACTAATAAAGCAGAAGACTTCATCATGGAACTATACTGCTGTTATAAGGGCAACATGGCCAGACAAAGAACGATTACTAATTGGAAGACTGTCTGATTCTTATTCACTTAAATCTACAAGGTCACATGTTACTGATGCTCACCTATCTACTCTAGTATTCGAAAGACAACCTAGGGTTGCTTCACAATTACCTACTGGAAAAATCTATGCTCTATCTAGTGAAGATGATGGCGCTGCTTTACTAATGAATCTAATAATGAATAAGTATGTATACAAGCATGCTAATTCACAATTCGACTTATTAACTAAGCTTCGCATGAGTGGAGTATATGCATCTGCATATGGTGCTCAACCTATACTCTATGACTACAGAATAGATGACGAATACATTGGTCCAGACTGTTGGTTAATACCAATACGAAACTTCTATCCTCAACCTGGAAAGAATGACATTCGTGATATGGACTGGGCAATGGTATCAAAGATAGAATCAGTCTCATTCTTGGAAGCTATTACCAAAAGGAAGAACACCAAATGGAATACGAAGAACATCCAGACGTTGATCGACGAGTTAAAGACAGGTGGAAGCCCATCACGAGACCTAAACAGCGACAGAAAGTCAGCCGTAGAAAACCTAAGAAATAACGGAACACCTTACCAAGATAAAGATAATGGAGTACGAGTAGAACTTGTTACTAAGTATGAAAAGGGAACAACTGGAAGATGGATAACATTTGCTCCTGATTACCCAGAAGTAGGCAAGCTTAGAGATATACCTAACCCTCACAAGTCAGGTCAGATACCTATTGTTATGAGACAGTGTTTCCCATTACTTGATTCACCTTATGGACTCGGTGACTTTGAACGTGGTATTACTCTCCAGAAAGCTAAAGACTCACTAATTAACTTATACCTAGATGCAGTTAAACTATCTATATTCCCACCACTTAAAGTAGACCTAGCTAATGTAACAGCATCAACAATTAGACAAGAAGCCGGTGCTAGATGGCTAATGAAAGACCTTAATGCAGTAGCTCCTTATCAGACATCACCAGTAGGCATGGAAACATTCCAAGGTACTTATCAGTTCCTTACTACAGCATTACTTAATCAGAATGGTACAACAGATACATCAGTTAGTAGTGCAGATGGTGGTAACCCAGCATATGGCAAGACACCACAAGCAATTGCAGCTTTACAGCAAAGAGAAAATGCACGAGATAACTGGGATAGATTCATGTTAGAGAAAACTATGGAAGACCTATTCGAGGGTATGATTAATCTTATTGGTGAGAACCAAGAGAAGCCTATTAACTTCCATTTATTCGATGATGACATTAAAACAGTAGAAGACCAGTTCGATGAAGATGATCTAAAAGGATTCATGAAGAAAGTAAACAGTAGAGTAGCTAAGGTTACTATACCTAAGAGTTTAATTGGTGGTCAGTATAAGTTCTGCATTGATGCATCATCCAGCATGAGTAAAGACGAAGAAGCACAAGATGCTGCTCTAACTGAAATCATTACATTCTACCTACAAGGCCAACAGATGATTGACCAAGCATTACAACAAGATGGTATGAAGTTCAACTTAGCCCAAGCATTCAAAGCTAAAGTTATTAACTCAGGTATTCAAGACTGGGATGACATCATTGAAGACCATAGTGATGACGAACAAGGTGAACAAGAACAAGGTATGCCAGGACAGCAACAACCACCAATGCAGATGCCACAGTTCCAAGACCCTAAGATTCAGCAACTAGCACAGCAGATGTTTGGACAACAAGCTCAGGGACAACCATCACCACAACCTCAAACTATGCCACAACAACAAGCACCACAACAGCCTATGCAACCTAATCAAGGGAGTTACTAATGGATAATCAATCCTTAATACCAGATACCCCTTTAATCGCTACTGAAGATATGGTTAGTGACCAAACACTTCAAGAGCAGATTGACTTAGACCAAGAGAAAGCAATAGCTGAGATTATTGTTACTCCCGGCTGGAAAGTAGTAGAGCAAAAGCTAGATAACTATATTGAAACATTCAGAACAGGTAAGTTCATGGGTGATACAGAAAACCTAGCATTAGCCGACATCGGCCAGAAGTTTGTTATAGCCAATACTGTAGCAAGCATTTGTGAAGACATTAAATCAACAGTCTATAAAGCAGCGGAAGCGGTGGCCGAACATGAACGAAGACAAAGAAAATAAAGGAGATGCATATGAAATAAACCTAGATGAGCTACCTCAGCCACAATTAACAGGACACCAGTGGCGACAACAAGGTACAGCATTAGTATGTCAGTCTTGCCCTTTCACACACGGATCACATCTCGAACCAGGTTATCAACTCTACGGAATAGATGACGATGGTACACCAATGTTACGAAAGATAATCATTAAGAATTGAGATGTGGTTAGGAATCCACCATCCTAGCCACTTCCTGATACTTATATCAGCCCTGCGAGCTAGGGATATCAGCCGTAATAACAAAGGAGATCTATGGACGAAATTACGCCCCAAGAATCAGCCGTAAACAATGTCGCTGTAGAAGACAACAGCGTTACACCTTCGGCAAGTGAAGAAACAACAACTTCAACACCACAAGAAAGCACTGCTGACACAGGACAGTCTGACTCAACTCCGACTGAGGAACCAAAGCAAGAGCAATCAAGTGATGTAGAACGCCAGCAGGTTCGACCAGCCCAACGTCGAATCCAGGGTTTAGTAGAAGAAAACAAGAGTTTGAAAGAACAACTAGGCAGGTTCGACTCAACTCCATTCACGCCACCGCCACAGCAAAAGCTTTCTGACTATTTCGCAGGTCAAGACTCAGTCTTACCAGAAGATTTAGACAAAGCAGCTGAACAAATGACGGCTCAGGCAGCCAATGGACTTGTTGATATAAAAGTACAAGCCTTGGAACAGAAGTTGGTGCAACAGCAAGCAGTATCTAATTTAGAGAAAGACTCAGCTCTCCTCCCAAAGGAGTATCCGGAACTGGATGAAAAGAGTGATAAGTACAATCCTAGATTAGAAGAAACTATTGCCGAAACATGGAAGAAACTCGCTGTCCACGAAAACCCTTACAATAATCAGATTAAGGTCATCGACCCTAAAGTGAGTCTAGCTGAAATAGCTAAGGGATTAGTGGATCTGACACGTTCAGCAGCGGAACAAGGCAAAGCATCAGCACATATTGGTTTAGCCAACTTAGCAGATAACGCAGCCATGACACCTGGTACAGATACAGCTCCTGAAAAGAAGTTCGAAGATTTATCAGTAGATGAAATGGAAGCAAGTTTGCGAGCAAAAGGTTACCAAGTCTAATAAAAACTTTGCAATACAAATATTAACAAATAGGAGACACTAAAATGGCTTTAACATCCGTTTCAACCCTATCTGGTGAACTTATTGCTTACCTAGAAAAAAGATTCTTGGCTCGTTCAAGAAACGCAATTGTTTTCGGAGAAGGCGCTCAAAAGAACGCAATCCCTGCTAACACTGGTAACACAATAAAGTTCAACAGGTATTCTCCACTTACTTCAGCAAGCACAGCTTTAACTGAAGGTGGTGGTACAACTTACCAATCTAACCCTGCTTCAGTACAACCTACTGCTGCTCAGGTTAGCGCTACTATCGCTCAATACGGTAACGTAATAGCTCTATCAGATCTATTGTTCGTAACTTCAATTGACCGAGAAGCAAAAGAAAAGACTGACTTAATGGCTCAGAACATGGCTGAAACATTAGACAATTTGATCAGAGACGAATTGTACAGCGGTGGAACTGTACAATACGCAAACGCAAAGACTGCTTTAACAGCCGTTGCATCTGCTGACGTTCTAACAGCTACTGAAGTACGAAAAGTACGTCGATCACTACGCAAGAACAACGCAATGCCTTATGACGATGGCTTCTACCTAGCTAAAATCGGACCTGATACATCTTATGACATCATGAACGACTCAGTATGGGTAAACGCTCACACCTATAAGGATGGCGACAACTTGTACAAGGGTGAAGTTGGAAAGCTATTTACTTTCCGATTCATCGAAGCAACTGCTAACCAGAAGACAGAAAGCTCTACAGTTACTGTATTTTCTAACTTCTTCCACGGACAGCAAGCCTTCGGAACTATTGACCTTGATGGTATGCCTAATGGCCTTATCGTTAAGCAAGGTGGTGACCAAGATACGAGCAACCCTCTATCTCTATTCATCACTATTGGTTGGAAAGCAGCTTTTGCAGTTAAGACTCTTAACTCAAGCTGGATTTACAACGTCAAGACTGCAGCTTCAGCTTAGTCTGAACTGTTTGATGGTACATATTACATGTACAAAATGGGGTGGAAGGTGGCACCCTACCAAATTAACTAGGAGGAAAAATAATGGCGGTAATAAATCCCCAAGCTACAACCGAGAGCATAACTGAAGATCACATCAAAGGACTTAGTGGCTATGCAATAGCTGAGAAGTACGGAATGGATGATGAAAAAGTAAAAGTAATCATTCGTGATTTAGAAGCTTCAGGAGCATTCGAACCAAAACCAACACCTGAAACAAAAGCGAGCAAGTAATGATATCTCCGGGAAGAGAACACGATATACGGATGCTTAAAGAAATGGTTCAAAAGGCCAAGACTGTAGAAGAACGTAACAAGTGGAATCATAAGATTAGACAGATTCGTGAAGAAGGTAATCATCCTGACATCATGAATGCTAGACATAAACTTATAGATGCTACCCGGCGTAATGATATCAAGGAAATAGAAGAACGAACCGATGAGCTACATAGATTAGCCCAATACAAAGGTTTGAGCAAATGAAAGTATTGCTAATACATGACGATACATCCAAAAAGGATAAAGAAGTCTCAGCAGTACATATCTGGCGCATCATTCGACCATTCCAAGAACTTGCAAAACATGTTGATTGGCAAATAGACCATCAATCGCACCTGATAGATATCAGTAAATTAACAACAGAAGATAAGCTAACCGAAAAAGAATTGCTTAAACAAGCGGAGAAGATAGGACAGTACGATATAGTTTGGTCTTCATACTATACAGATAGCTCTATGTTTGCTCTATCACAAGTGGTAGGCAAGAAGTATGGCACAAAGTTTGTAATAGATGATGATGATGATATATACAACATTGCCGACACTAATCCATTCTGGCTCAAGATGACCAAAAAAGATCAATGGTTAATGCAACGTATGATTGAGGAAGCACCATATATAGTGACGACCAACAAAAGATTACAGAAACATTACAAAAAGAAAAGCTTTGTCGATAGTAAGATTTATGTATTACCTAATTATATTAGTGGCTACAAACACAATTACTTCGATAACGGACTTGAGGTAGTAATAACATTCTTTGGAGGATCAGCTCACACACCTGACTTAGAAAACACTGGAGTTATGGAAGCATTACAGCAGATTATGAATAAGTACAAAAATGTACGAGTTCATTTTATAGGTTGTAAAGCTAAAGGATACTTGCCAACTGGAAGATTTAAGTTCGACTATGGCAAGGTAGGTTATGACTGGCTAACTGATATATGGCCAAATATTAATGCAGACATTAGTATCGCACCATTAGAAGATACAGAGTTTAACCGAAACAAGACACCAATTAAGTGGATGGAATCAGCAATGATACCAGCGGCTTTTATAGGTTCTAATATCCCACCATTTACTGATGTAGTAGAACAAGGTAAGACTGGACTTCTAGTTAATAACACTACTGAAGATTGGTATGAAGCAATTGAAAAGTTAGTTACTGATCGTAACTACCGCAATGAACTCAAAGCCAACGCATCTAAAGAAGTACAAAAACACACACTCGAAAACAATTGGCAAAAACTTAAAGACTTAGTCGAAGAAATAGTTGCAGATAAATCAACTAAATACGACTGGTAAAGGATAATATGACACAAGTATCAACATTTACAGCTACTACAGCCGGAACTGTCATCAAGGCAGGAAACGGTGTAATTAGAAACGTTAATATTACCAAAGCAGGAAGTGCCGACACATCTATAACAATTTATGACAACGCATCAGCAGCATCTGGCCCAATTCTATATGTAGGCGGTGGAGCAGTTACTGGTTCATTCGCACTAGATCAAGAGACTGGTGTTAATGCTACACACGGAGCATACATTGTTATATCAGCTACAACAGCACCTAATGTTTGCGTATATTACACATAATAAAACGAAAGGAAACTAAAGCTATGATTCAGAATAACTCACACGGAAGTTACAAAGTACCTACTAAAGGAACTAAAGTATCAGTTAAAGTTGCACATCAAAACTCTATTATTGGTCAACCAGTAGTTGGTTCAAGCAATAGTGAGAACCACGCTAGAACTGTTAACTCTCCTCTTAAAGCCAAAAGAGTACATGGAACTAAGATGGTCAAGACTTCATCTGGAATCGCAATGTAATGGAGCCACCAATTGTAAAGGGCAGAGTAGAAGCTCCAGTTTCAGAACCAATTACAGAATCAGCTAAAACTGAACATGTAGTTTCCGAAACTACTTCTAAATCATCACCTGATGAACTGTTTGCCACTTACGAATTGGATCATAACGTACCATTCTTAGCTGACTTGTTTGGCATAGAATCACTATGGAATGACCCAGGCTTAACTTACAAGGGTGAAATAGAAGCATTAAACGACTATTTCATGACAGAAATAAAAAACAAAACACTCGATAACTCTACTGGTGCTATCAAATCCAGATTAGCCGCACTTGAAAGACAAGCCGGAATATCAAAGACATCACCAGTAGAATTGAAAGTAAAACTACTAGCTGAACATGCTAGTTACTTAAATAAATTAGAAAACATTAAACTAGGAGTACGCTTCAATGGCAACACCTAATCGCCAAAGCAAACCTTATACATATAGAACACAGCAAGAAATTGCTAACAATACTTATGATGAACAATACAAGGTAGAGACTGTTGCTCCTTTGGGATACCGGACGGATATAGATTCATTCGTACCTTTGAATGTAGATGCATCTGGTAACCTCAATGTAACAAGTACAGGCGGTGGTGGAGGAGGTACTCAGTACACCGATGGTTCTTCAACAATAGCTCATCCAATAGGAACAATACCTGTTTATGATAAAGCAGGAACAATCACAGCAGTTTCAGTAGCCAACCCACTTCCAGTAAGTGCAACAATTTCTACAGCAGGACTTGCTACCTCTACAATTCAAACAGATGGCACACAGAAGACACAAGTAACTTCACTACCAGCTTTACCTACAGGAACTAACGCTATAGGTTCTATAACTAATACTACCTTTGCTAGTACACAGTCTGGTACTTGGAACACTGGTACACCATCAGCCACAATTAACATAGGTCAAACAACCTCAGCAGTAACAGCAACCCAACTTACAGCATCATCTATTGCTATGACTAATGGCGTAGTTATACAGGCTCTTTCTACTAACACAGCATCAGTATTTATCGGCAACTCAGGTGTAACTACGGCCAACGGATTTGAACTAACTGCGGGTTCTTCACTTACAATCTCACCAAGCAATATCAACCTTGTATATGTAATAGGTACTAATGCAACAGATAAAGTTTGCTGGAGCGTAACATGATTAGTCCAGGCAGCAAACCAACTACTATACGAGCTAAAACACAGTTACCTACTGATAACTCTACTCTTATTGCTACTGATGCTTTTGTACAGAACGTAGCAGAAACAGCCGCTATTAGTACACTTACAGTTATAGGACACTCATGGACTGGTGGAACTAACTCTAGTTCTTCTTATACGCCACAATTTGGTTCACAAAATATGATACCTAGACTTATGGGTATGTTAGGCTCAACACAAGATAATTTGTGGCACATGGGTACAGGAGCTTCTTGGCTTACTAAAACAGTCGCAGCTTTTGGTGGTCGTAACTGTGGTTGGGGTGGAGTGTTTCAATATGTAGTTCCTTATTCTAATCCTTTAATTGCCGATACAAATACTTCTCAGATACCAGTTCCAGTACCTAATCCTTCAGCTTATGCGATAGTTCATGGTGTAAACGATATAGGAGTCATGAACCTTAATACTACCGCTACAAGCTTTGCACAAATACAAAAAGCTTATACAAATACACTGAGGTCTGTTATTTCAAGGTGCCGTGCTGGTTCGCTTTATGGTTCTTATTACGCAAGTGGTGCTACTAATACAGCTGGCACACCGCCAGTTTCTTGGGATTCAACTATTACTACATCTGGATTTACTTCAACTGCACAAACTACTGCTAATACAGGCGTAGCAGTCTATAGAAGCTCTACTAATGGAAATACCATAACTTATACCATTCCTGCAAACTTTGCTGGTGGTACGATAGCTATGTGTTTCTTGGGAAATAAAAACGCATGGTCGTTATGTAACACAACAATGAATAATACAGATGCTTCAACAGTTGTTGCTCTTACACAAAATGTAAATACACCCTACCAAAACTTTGCTAATGGAGATGTGATTGCTTGGTATTCAGGTGGTGTTGATTCAGGTGAACGAGGACTAATTACAGCAGGTGGCGGAACAACATCTATTACAGTTACTAGAGGATTTAACTCTACAACCAAAACAACTCATGCAATTGGCGATGAAATAGTAACAGCTAGTTCAATCAGTGTTAATTTTTCAACAAGTGGAAGCAACGCCACCATAACAGGTAATTTAGCTTTAGGTGCTATGGGATTACCACAACTTACTAACGTTTATGGAGCTGAGAGAGTTCCAGTAGTTAAACGATTTGTTTGTACAGGTGCAGACGCAGGTAAGACAATTGTTGCCACAGTAAGTGCAGTAGCTAGCGATACAGCTACAGTTGATTTTGATTCAGCTTGGATTGAAGCTTTTGACCCTCAACCTTGTATTGTTGCCAGCTTACCAGTTTATGCTTATTCAAGTAACGCTTTTGTAACAAGAGCACAGATGCTTGCATGGAACACAAGTAACACAGCAGTAGTGGCAGAGTTTGATGGAGCTGTTCAATCAGCTGAGTTTAATACAACTATATTTAACAGAAATGGTACACTTAACACTAACATTACATCTACTCAAGGTACATTAGGTGATGCTAATCCAACTTTTACAATAACAGCAGAAAGTCAATCTACTTTTGCAACTTTAGTAAACAACAGTACTTTTGCAATAGAAGGCGAAAGAATACTAGTAGGAACAATTACCAATAACAATAATGGTACTTTTACATTATCAAACTGTACTAGAGGTTATGATGGTACAGCCGCAGCTTCACATACATCAGGTAAAATATTTTCTGATGGTATTTGGTTTGGTCCAGATTGTTTGCACCCTAACGGATATGGACACAATGTTTTTGCTAATGCACTTTACAATGGATTTAAGAGTTATCAACCCCAATCAACTTATTCACTTTCAACAGGTGCAGGTAACACAAGCACTGATATGAAAAACCCAACATTAGGTTTAGTAAATAATGGCTATCTAACAGTTCCAGTCACCAACTTAGCTAACGCATTAACAGCTTTTAACACACAAACATTTATACCAATTTATATTCCAACTACTTGTATTATTACTCAAATGGGGGTAGTCGTTACTACAACAGGAGCAACAGCTTCAGTATGTAGGTTCGGACTTTATGATTTAGATTCTTATAGACGAGCACCAGGAACTTTATATCAAGATTTTGGTACAGTATCTACAATCGGTACTAATTTTATAGCAGTTAATACCTATAAATTAGTTAGACCAGGTTGGTATTACCTTTCACAATGTGAACAAGGTAGTGGTACAGCGGCAGTTAAAAGAGGGTTTAACTCTACAGCGGCAATTCAAGGTTGGGCTGGACCAGTAATTTCTACCACCACAGCTCCAGTAATTGCTTGGTTGCCTACATTCGGATTTACTCAAACTGGCGTAACAGGAGCATTTGCAGTTACTCCAACTCCAGTAGAAGCATCAGGTGCTTCAGCAGTAATTCCTCTTATATGGATTAAAACACAAGTAAAGGCATGGCTATAAAATGACTATAGATGATTTGGTAAACTTCACTTATAAAATAGATGGAGATATAGTTCAAATACTTACTAGTTTTAAAAACGTTTATTCGCTTACAACATCACAAGATGCAGATGGTAATGAAGTTCAAGATTTAATGATTGCAAGTTGGAGTGTTCCTGCAAGTGAAATAGAAGGTATGGAAGATCCTACAGATTACCTAAAACAAGTAATTGTAACCGCTAACTCGTAAACGCTTGCAAATAAGTGTATAATATGGTCATGAGTATAAATAATAAACCTACATTTGCTGATGCACTTATAAATTTAATTTCAAGTACTTTTAAGACTTACTTGCCAGTAATAATTCTTGTATTAATAGGCATAATTGGTGGTGTTTTCTATCGAAACTATGAAGCTAATCGTTCTTTAGAGAGAAATAGACAATTATCTGCAACTATTTCAAATCCTGATTTATTTAATTCAGACCAATTCAATGGTTGGATGTTTGCTGAACGAATTAATAATCATGTACGATTATCTTTTGATAATAAAAAACTAGACATTTTGGCTCAATCAGAAGCTGAATATTTAAAAGCTAATTCAAATATTCCAGATAGTACTTCAACTCAACAGAAGATTATTCAAGCAGTCGGCCCAGTTTTATATTATGGTCAAGACCATGATACTATATGTTCTTACACAACAAATGCTGATGAAGAATTACGTTTCAAAAACAACAAAGTACTTTATAGTAATATGATTGATTACAATATTAATGCGTATGGAGTTGGTTATGTAGCTCCAGACAAAGGATCATGTAATGGTTACTTTGTTATAGATTTTGCAGGATTATGATATAATGTGGGGTAACGACAGGGACACGCCCTAACGGCCTTACTCTTATCAAAGAATAGGCACTTTCCAATAAACCGGGAGGTGCTTTTTTAGTTTCTCCCTTAAAACTTCTTAGGAGAAAACAAAATGAATCCCGTAGTAAATCTAATTAATCATCCTCAAATAGCTAATCCAGGTTCAGTTGCTCAAACTGCAACAGGACAGGCAGTTTATCCATCAACAGGAACACCAGATCAAATATTCCCATCCTCACAAAATAATAATATAACTAATAACACCCCTGCCAACAATGGTGCAGTAGCAGGTGGAGGTGGTGGTGGAGGTGCATCTGGTTCAACTTACAACCCTGCAATCGCTAATGCAATTAATCAGAATTATGCTGAACAACAAAGAGGTTATCAAGCCTTATTAGACCAACTAGATCCAAACTACCAAGCCAACACAGGTTTTGTAGGTAATCAATACAATAATCAGAACCAAACGTTACAAGACCAATACAATGCTGGACTAAACTCTAATAAGTTAGCTAACGCACAATTAGAAACATCAAGAACTAATACTCTTAGAGATTTAACTCACCAAATGCAGGGAATGATTCAAGGCTACGGCAATCAACTCGGTACTTATGGGGCTGGTGATTCAAGCGCAGCTGGATTAATTAACTACGCTCTTACTAATCAAGGCAACAGAAGCATTAATGATGCTAACCAACAAGCCGCTTATCAACAAACTGGATTGAACAATCAATCAGATAATTTACAAAAACAATACGAAGATCAGTATGGTGCGCTTAATAACTGGAGAGATCAATCACTTTCTCAGCTTGCTCAAGCATACGATTTATATAAACAACAATATCAAAATGCAATTACTGGTTCACAAACTCAGCAAAGCCAGATGTTGGCTTCTTATGGTGCTCACCCTGATTCAACACTTCTTAATGCACTTCAGAACTTGGATAAATCATATACAAATGCAAAAGCTAATTTAGATAATACCTATACTCAAGCTTCTCCCGGCGTTGATTTATCTCAGTACAATTCTTTTGCGGTTAACCCAATAACTCAACAACAATTACAAGGTGCTAACTTTACACCAGTTCAAACTCAACCTGTAAATGCTCCAGTATCAATAAGACGTACAACTGACCAAACTCAACAAGGATTGTAATGGGATTATTTGATTCGCTAGGTAACTGGTTCAAAAAAGAACTAGATATAGGGCAGCCTGCATCAGCACCTGCTCCTCAACCTAGTGCTTCTTCACACCCTCAAAGCTTACCCGGATTATCTGTTCAGCCATTGCAGAATCAACCAAGTTTTAATATTGCACCTCCACCAAGTCCTAATCCTATAACTGTTGCCCCCCCAAGTCCAACACCTCAAGCTCCACCAGTTCATACTAATTTCTTCAACCCTTTTTTCCATCAGCTTAATCAAGCTGCTAACGGAGCTGTATCTGATTTAAAAGATATTGGTGATTTAGGTGCGCTAGGTGTTGCTAATCTTACAAATAACCAACAAGCCGCCAACAATGCTCGTAATGCCATCGGCAACAACAATGCCAACCTTGATACAAAAAACTTTGCAACTAACTTAGGTGGACTTAGTCAGGATGTATTAGTAACACCTGCTGCCAAAGCTTATATTAATACTGGTGCCGGAATCGCAACAGGTATAGTTAATGGACTAACTGGCCAAAACCAAACATCACAAGAAGCAATAGGCGGTGGACCACTTGGAGGTATAACTAACTGGGCATCAAACAATGGAACAGCTAATGAAGGTACAGCTCGCAATTTAGCAAGTAATGCAATTAATACAGGAATCAATTTACTAACACTAGGTAAAGGTAAAGCCATAGATCAAGCCGCTGAAGGTCTTATAGGAAACTATATACCTCAACTTGCAGAATCTGGATTAGGTAGAGCAGCACAAAGACTTGGTGGTAGCGAAGCCGTAGCAGGACTATATGGCGCTGGAATGGGTGCATCTCAAGCTGCACAAAGTGCTAACAATATTAAAGAAGTTGGAACAGATATAGGTAAAGGCACACTACAAAACTTACCATTTGGAATACTTGGTGTATTACCTAACGCTGCTCATGGTCTAGTAAATACAGCCAATAAAGTAGCTGATTCAACCCCGGCAATAATAAATCAAACCAGACAATTAGTAGCCGACCAAGGTGGTCACATTGGATTTAACAATGTTGCAGATAATCACCCAGCAGTAATACAACTTAATGACCATTTAGATACTCTTAATAAGTTAAGAGATAATATGACTCAAAATGGATTAGATGAACGTAATCCAGCAATGGTAAACAATGCTAAGGCATACCAAGCTACATTAGATGAACTTAACAACACTAGAAATGCTATTACTCAGGGTGGCTACGTTAAAGTACGTGGAACACCAGAACCTACTCCAGAAGCCCCACAAGTAGGCGTAATAAACGAAATTAAACAAGCATTTGGAAATCGCAAACTTACCGATAAACAGTTATATGGTGATTCAATGATAAAAAGTACATATAAAGGCAAACCAATAACTACCAATGCATTTATGTTAGAGTTTTCTGATGTTCCATACAAAGAAGGTTTTGGAAAAGTTACAAAAGCTATTGATAAGAAATCTGCACCGATTATGGAAAAAGTACTTGCTGGAAAAGACAACCCTCAGACACAACTTACACCAGTATCTAAATCAGACCAGTTCGTAAATCTTACGGGTGGTAATAATTCAGTAGTCTTAAAAGGTAAGTACGTTACTCACATGTATCAGAAATATGGTAATGATATTACATTCCATTCCGATAATCCGCTTGACCCAGTATTTGTAAGAAAGAATGGTGAAAATGTTGGCATCATCATGCCAGTTAAAGAGAATGCTAAGAACAACATAAACTTTAAACCACTACAAACGGCACAAGAAATACCTACCCCCGCCCCACAAGTAGGTAAGAATGTAAACCAACCTACATCCACACCAGTAAATACTAGTAACAATCCTAATAGTTTTAAAGTAGCAGAAAGAGATGGAACACAACAACAGGTAGATTTTAAAACAAGTAGATCTGGTAAACAAACAGTAGAAAGATCTATGGTTAATCCAGAGGGCAATTATTTCATAGAAAGTATGCCACTTGATAAAGCAACTAAAAAGTTTGGTACTTCTGATCCAGAAACTATTGCTAATCTATTGGTAGATGGGGAATTTAACCCACAATCCGAACAGTGGGAAGCTAAAGGTAGGACAGTAAATAATGAACAACCAACTACTACTGAATCTAATGTAACCGAAAGGAAAGGTTATAATGTATATACAAATAAAGACGGTAGTCAAACTTATATACCTAAAGCTGAAAATAATAGACAGACCACTACCCCAGCCCCACAAGTAGGTAAGACACCACAAGTTGAACCACCTGTCACCAAACCCGAACATTCAATTATAGTTAGCGAAACTAAGCCTATGCCAGATGGTAGCAAGATTGTTATTAAAGCCGGTCGTGACCCTAATACAGGTATGACTATTAAATGGGAAGAACGAGTAGATAAGAATACAGATAAGGCTATCAATATCTCTAAATCAAAGACAGGTGATGATTTAAGTAATCCACAAAACTACGCTGATACTTTCGGAGTAACAAAACAACAAGCAGAAAAAGACTTCAAACAGATGCGTGAAGAAGACTTAACGCCTCCTAATAACCTAATCAATAACGAACCTCCAAAACTAACTGTTCAACAAAAGCGTGAGATTATACAAGAAAATCCATACCAACAAACAAAGAATCAAGTTGAACTTAATCCTCAAGAAGGTAACGTTAAAGGTGCAATAGCTCAAGCAACAGGTAAAGCAGCTGAAAGAGATAGAAGACTATTAGATGCTGAGAAACTTGTAAATAAACTAACCCCAGAAGATAAAGAACTTCTATATAGGTATGATGATGGTGAGAAATTATCTAATGTATTAAAAGATGCTAAAGAACCAGCTAAACTTGAACAGGCTATCAAGGCTAACGATGATGCGTTTGACTACCATCTTTCGTTAGATAGGGCAGCAGGTGGTGCTACATTAAGACAAAACAACTATACATTCCCTAAGTTCTTCCAATTACCAGAAGAAAAGATGGATGAGTTAGGTATACCAGAAAATCAACGGTTTACTAATGGTGAATATAGAGGATTCCACGATACTTCTTCTAAGTATAAATCTTACCTAGATGCTGAAAGACAAGCAGGACTTAAACCTCTTTATGATAATCCAGCAGATGCAATTAAGACTTACCGAGAAACAGGTTCAAGATCATTGAGAAATCAAGCTTTATTCACAGCACTTTCAAAAGCAGCCCCTATGGACGTTGCTGATCTAGGTATTACTCATGACTCAGAAGGTAGACGTTTCTCTCAGGCAGCAGGGAACTTACCGTTCTCAGTAACGGATGACCTACAGAACCGACTTAAAGCATTCAGACAAGCATATAAACCTGAGACAAAAGCTGGACAACTAGCATTACAAGCAGGTGAAAAAGTAGGTATCGCTTCTAAGGGTATGACGTTCTTACTATCTCCTGTTCACTATGCTAACGTAGGAACTAACTTCTTCGGTGCAACAGGAATTACAGGGCATGGCTTTACTCTTGTAAAAGGTTTCGGAGGTGGTATAGTCTCAATCTCTAATAAGGGATATGGAATGATGCTTGATCACTACAAAGCTAATGGAACTCTAGACTGGGCTAATAACGCAGGGCTTAAGTTAAGTGGTCATGGTGCATTAGGACGATACACTGATTCTCTAGGACTATCTCTAGCAGACTTAGCACGAAGTAAAGGGATAGACTCAACTTCTCAAGGTGGTGTAGATCTAGCAGCCGAATATAACAAAGTAATGGGTCATAAAAACTACACAGTAGAAGGGACTAGCCCTAATACTCTCGCTATAGGGCGTAATACTCTCTTGGCTCAGAACTGGACACCTTCACAATTAGCAATCTTAAAAGATGCAGGTATTAAGTGGGAAAAGAACTCTAGAGGTATTGGACTTCTTAACCCAGGAGACACAGCTAGAAGTGCAGTCTTTGGAAAGAGATTAACTGAAGCAACAGCAGCTATTATCCTTTCAGCTATTGCTACAGGACAAGCACCTCATCTTAAAGACTTAATTAACGAAGCGGGGCTAAATCCTAACAACCCAGTTCCAAATATTCAAACTAATTCAAAAGATTCTAAAGGTAGGAAGTGGGTAATTGATATGCCTACTGATCCTATTGGTTTAGCAGCAGGACTTGTAACAGACCCTAAGCATTTCTTACAGTCAAGAGAAAGTCCTATTTTAGGAACAGCTACACGTTTAATAACTAATCAGAACTGGAATGGACAACAAATAGCAGATATGTCTCAACCTGGTGCATGGCCTAAGAGAATAGAAGGTTCAGTTAAAGGGATGCTTCCTATTTCACTTCAGAATGCTACTAATCCTAGTTTAAGTATTAAACAGGGTCTTCTTCAAGATGTAGGCTTCCGTTATAAGTCAGATCCTAACGATCCTCAAAACGTGGCTACTAAACAACACTTTGATGACCAAAAAACATATGAAGATTTAATTAAGTCAGGCAAGTGGAGTCAAATCCCTGGTAGTAATCTTCAAGATGTTTCACCACAAGAGGGACTTAGAATATTTAATGATCAATACTCAAGAGCTAATGTTGCATCAACTAAAGATATAAATGGCAACACGATTCCTGGCGACTGGAATGCACTTAGTAACGAAATAAAAGCTGCAACATATTTACAAAATGACCAAAAGACTGGCAAGCAAACATTATCTCCTACATTTTTCGCTGCCCAAGCATTATCTAATTCACAACCTAATAGACCTCATAGTCCACTATTCGATTTACAAGGAAGTGGTGTTGGTTTCACGCTAGATGATAAAGGCAACATTATTGGAACTAAAGATTTACCTAAAGCTCAGGTTGCAATAGCTTATTCAAATATGCCACCCGGCGACCCACAAAGATATTTAGTTGAACAAGCTAATCCATGGATGAAAGATTACTCTAAAGCTATGGGTGATTATTCTAATAACTATCAACAGAATATGACTAACTACATGCAAAATGAAGGCTGGAATGAAAGCGCTATAAATCAATACTGGCAAAAGCATCCATCTTCGACATCTCCAATAGCTTATCCTCAGATACCTCAGTCTACTACCGATATTATGAACAACTATGATTCTATTACCGACCCAACTGCTAAAGCTGAATATTTTGTAAACAATAAAGACGCTTTAACTCCAGCATTTAATGCAATAGCTAAATACCAAAATCAATCAAGAACTGCTAAAGGTGATTTACCGCTTCAGACTTATCCTGAAGCAACACCAGAAGTAGCAGGACTATTGGCACAATTACAAAAGAATCCAAATCACGACAAATCAATAAGTGCCGCCAACTCAATTTTGATTAAAAATAACCCAGTATTAAATCAATACTTAGCCGACATAGGAGTTTATGGTACAACTAAAGACTTATCTAAGTATCTATATCAAAATCCATCTTATCCTGGTATGACTCAAGGTCAATTACTAAACAATGGAGATAACCTTGCTCAATCAACACTTAAAGGCATATCAAACCTTGCTAGTTATGACATTGGCAAGAATGCTAATGGTCAGTATTCATTCATGCAAAACGGATCACTAGGTAATGGTTATAGCTCATCATCAGGTAGTGGTTCAACCAAACACAAAAAGATATACATGAAGACTAAACGAATTAAAATCCGCAAAGCTCATATACGACCACCACACATAAGACCAGTATATGCTCAGAATAAGACTTACAAAGGGCCACTCAAAATATCTCGACCTAATAAGGTCAACGAGCAACAGTTGGCGTAAGTCAATATAGATATGATATAATGTAGTCTAGGTTACTGAATACCAAATCAATACCTCTGCATTAGCAGGGGTTTTTTATTTTAAAAAGGAAAACAAAATGGCAGTTGCATCATATACACTTCAAACAATCCAAGACCGAATACATGTCTTAGTTGAAAACGACCCTAACACACCACCATCAACTGATGATGAATGGGCTGTACGATACCAGCTTATAAGACAGGCTGTAAACAACTGGGAATCTGAAGATGTAAACTGGAACGAATTATGGTCAAGATATACTATGACTGCTACTGTTACAGCCGGACAGACTTCTTATTCATTACTTACTGAACTACCAGACTTTAACCAAGTTGGTTCTTTTGTTAAGTTTATTACTCCCGGAACTAATAGCTACTCTTATGTAGAAGTCGTTAACCCTGCCGATATGACTAAGTACCAAGACAACTCTATTAAAGTATTCTTTACTGGTGATACAGGAAACGGATATACATTGAACTTAGGCTGGACTCCAGTAGCAGGTGATGCATTCGTTGGTTCGCAAATATCATTCATGTACTACAAGAGTGCATCTAACCCTGCTTCTGTTGCCGATGTTACTTGGTCACCACAGATGAGTAACCCTGATTACATTACTTTCTGGGCTGCAGCACAAAAGCATTTAATGGATGGCAATACTAATCAGTACAGTGTATTTTCTGGACTTGCTCAAGAAAACATGGACAAGATGAAAACATTTAACGAAGTCCGACCAATCAACTCTGACATGCGCATGGATGATGTTGAACTTATTAAAGATAATAGTTCGTTCGGAGCTTAAACCATGCCTGTACGATCTGCTCCCACACTCAAAGGTAGCGATGGCAAACCTTTTACTATCACCATAAATGAATTTAAGGGTGGTAACATTACACTTCTTGATGAATCAAGACTACCTAATACTGCTGTAACAATATCTCAGAACATGATGCTAGACCAAGATGGTGTATGGCGTACTAGAGATGGTTCAAAAAGCTATGGTAAGACACTTGTTGGTCCAATAGAGGGCTTATCTGATACTGTTGTTGTTTACAATTCTGACGGAACTAATACCAACTATGTTTTCGTAATGGACAATGGTTCTGTTAAATACTCACAAGATGGTGGAACATGGACTACTATTGCTGGAAGAACATGGACAACAGGCTATACAACTACATTTAAGCAAATAGCATCAAGGCTTTATGTTACGAATGGTAAGGAAACTCTGTCTTATATAGACCTTACTACAATGTACATTAAGATATATACTCCTCTATCTACTCCATCAGCACCAACATTGGCTAAGACAGGATTAGCTGGAAGCACCTATACTTATTATTATAAGATTACTGCTGTAAATAATCAGATTGGTGAAACTGCCGCTTCCGCTGAAGCAAATATTGCTGTAGGTAAGCAAAGAATAATGATAAGTTCAACTACTGCTAACTGGACTAGTGGTACAGACTCTGTAACATTAAGTTGGCCAGCCGTAACTAATGCTGATTCATATAACATATATATTTCAGACCAAACAGGACAGGAAGTTTATTTAGATTCAGTCAATAATACAAACTTGAGTTATACAGATACAGGCACACAATTACCAAATATTTACCAAGTCGCTCCTCCTACTGACGGAACTTCCGGTCCAACAATATCTCAAACAGAATTATCTGGTAACAGAATATGGGGTACTGGTGATTCAGCCAATCCTTACCGAATAGTATGGACAGGAACAGGCCAATACTTAGGTTCATTCAACCCTTACTTTGGTGGAGGTTATATTGATTTAGAAAAAGGTGGTGCTGAACATCCAGTAAGCGTCAAACACTTTAGAGATGGTAAAGGAAACGCTGTTGCAGTAGTCCTAACTTCTAATCCATCTGGAGGTGGTTCAAGGTGGTTTATTACTCTCACAACTCTCACAGTCGATAGTTTATCTATAGTTGTACCTCAAGCTACTAAAGAAGGTAACATTGGTACAGCATCACCTAGAGGTGTAGTAGTAGCTAATAACAATGTTTACTATCCATCAGTAAAAGGCTTCCAAAGCTTAGGTTCAACTCAGAACATACTTAACGTACTTCAAACTACTGAGATATCTGCTAACATCCGACCTACAGTCAGAAACTTAACTAACTCAGCTATGAGTAAGATATGTGGCTTCTATTACTATGGTCGTATTTATTGGTCAGTACCTTATGGATCAACAACTAATAACCAAACTTGGGTACTAGACTTAGAACGTGGGGCATGGTGTCAGTACTGGAGCATTGGAGTAAAGCAATTTGCTGAATATACTGATTCATCTGGAACAATCCACTTACTTGCCATACCTGTAACCGGAACTAACTTAATAGAGTTTAGTTCAACATATCAAGGTGATTCAGGTATACCATTTAACATAGACTTGGAATCAGGTTTAATTTCATGGGATAAAGACCATTCACTATGGGCTAGAGTCGATAAAGTATATGTAGAACTTGGACACCCTAAGGGCAATATTAACTTTGCTATCTCAGGAACTCAAAAGAGTAAATCACTTGCACTACTTAAATCAATCAGTATTACAGATACTATTAGTACATCTGGAGTTGGTTCTGACTTAGTTGGTGACTTTATTATTGGTGATACCGGTGGCATCCCAGTTACTTACTCACAGTCTAGTGTTAAGAAAAGACTATTAGTCCGAAAGAGACTTAATAATATGAAATGGACACTTACTTCATCAGACATCAATGCATCATTTACACTTCTCGAAGTTGTTATTAAGGGCAAAATCTTACCAACATCGGATCCGAGTCTTTGGAAGTGATAGTTTGTCACTAACACAACTTATGATATAATGACATTAATACGGCTAACGCTGTAGGTTACTGACGAACAAGTCAATACCACCTTGAAAGAGGTGGTTTTTTTATTTCAAAAATAAAGGGATTACATTATGGCAGCATCTGCAACAGATCTATTTAGAAAAATTACTAACAACTTTAGTACAACATTAACTTCAAGCATTGGCTCAGGTGATGTAACACTATCACTAGCGAGTGTAACTAACTTACCAACTGACACAGCAATTGATTTAGTAATCGATAGAGTAGATTCAACAGGTACAAAGACTCCAACTAAAAGAGAATATGTACTAGGTGTTGTATCTGGTTCAAACCTTATTAGCGTAGTTCGTGGAAAAGGTAACTCAACAGCACAAGCTCATGCATCAGGTGCGGTAGTTGAATATGTTTTTGACCAAGATGTACACAATGACTTAGTAACAGGTGTACGAAACTCAATGAATCAAGATGGTTCACTTATTGGTTCTGCTGTACGAACAGCTTTAAATCAAACTGCAGCAACAGGTGCAGGATGGACAACTCTTGGCTATACACCTAATACAGTAGTCTACAATGGCAACCGCTCTTATACTTGTACAATTAACGCTATAGATGCTACAGGAACACTCTCTCCTGGTATGCGTATTCAAACTACTAGAACAGTAGCAGCCCCAACCCAATCTACTTCCCTTAATGGTACTACTCAGTATTACTCTAAATCTTCACCAGCAGGAATGACCTTCACTAATAACTTTGTAGTAAGTGCTTGGGTGAAATTAACGAGTTATGCTACGAGTGGCAACAATACTACCATTGCGTCTCGCTATAATGGCACAAGTGGCTGGCGTCTTAATCTAGACTCCAACGGACAGATTTATCTTCAAGGATTCAATGCTGGATCTGCTAACTTTAGCTATGTTAGGAGCTACCAGTCCGCACCACTTAATAAATGGGTTCATATTACAGCTCAGTTAGATATGTCTACATTTACGGCTACGACTACCACGAGCTATATCATGATTGATGGTGTCGATATTCCATGTTTAGTCCAGCGTGGGGGTACTAACCCAACTGCTCTAATTCAAGCTGGTAACTTAGAAATTGGTTCAGCAAATGCCATCGACTTCTTCTCTGGCAAAATAGCTCAAGTAGCTATCTACAACGCTAAAGTAACTCAAGCTAATATTGTTGCTACAATTTCTCAAGGTCTTTCAGGCTCAGAAACATCTCTCATCTCTGCCTACTCTTTCAACAACTCTATAAACGACCTTAACACTACCAATGCTAACAACCTTACAGCTAATAATGGTGCAGTAGCTACAGCGTCAGATACACCATTTACGACTACACAGGCTTTAACTGGTTATACAGTAGGCACAACTAACTTTGCAGAAGTAATATCGATATCATATTCAACTAATACAACTTTAGTAGTTAAAGCTTCTGAAAGTGATACTTTGCCTACCACTGGTGGAATAAATGCTTTGTCATATTCGGCTCAATACGAACCTTTTGCTTATCCTAATCAAGATTCTTTAAAAACTACAGCAATTTATAATCCTTATAAGTTTAGTGTATACGCTAATGCAAATCAAACAATTGTTACAAACACTAATACTAAAATAAACTTAAATGCAAAAACTTTTGACACTAGTAATAATTTTGATACAACAACTAATTATCGTTTTACAGCTCCAGTTCCTGGTTTTTATTATTTCACAGCTTGTGTTTATATAACTGCTACTACTTCTTATATTATTCCTTTTTTATATAAAAATAATCTAAACGTATTACAAGGAACTACAAATTATGGTGCGGCTGGACAAGATCAGCAAGTTACAGTAACAGGATTATTGCAATTAACTGCAAATGATTACGTTGAATTATTTGTTGTTCAATATAGTGGAAGCAACAAAACTACTTTAGGTTCATCATATGTTACATATATGCATGGTTATTTAGTGAGTGCCACATAGGAATTAAATAATATGACAAAACAAGAAACTGAAAGACTCGCAATTGTGGAAACAAACCAAAATAACATGTCAAACGATATGCAGGAAATGAAAAACGATATCAAAGAGATTAAAAGATTGCTTACTCATGCTGATGATAAATATATATCTAAGCACTTCAGCAAATGGGTAGTTGGAGTCAGCATCAGTATTGGAACACTAATAGCTTTCATCTGGACTGCTTTAAGGAAATAATATGTCTAAAAATATACAGTCAATGCTATTTTCTAAAGCATCAATAGCAGTACATAGTATATGGTTTTTTATCTGGCTAGTATTTCAGTTAAACATTAACTTGCTGACCTTAATAGTTTCTCTTGAAGCTATATACATCACTCTTTTTATAGGACTTGAACAACGCAATTTACATCAGGTTATGAAATCTCATAAGCCTGTAATGTCAAAGCTTGTTCGAGATATTAACAAGGTTATTAAAAGTAATAAGTAAGGAGTTATGTATGCAATATCAAGACTTTAAGAATGAGTGGACTGGCAAGCGAGTAGATTACGACCATGTATATGGTTTCCAATGTGTCGATCTAATACTTGAGTATGTTAAAGAATGTTATGGATTGGCATCTGGCGTATGGGGCAATGCAATAGACTACTGGAATCACACTTCAGCACCATTACTAACTAAGTTCGACTTAGTACAAGGTTCACAAACTCAGCAAGGTGACATTGTTGTACTTAATGGACTAGCCGGAAATCCTTATGGACATATAGGTATCGCAGATCACCAAGATGGTTCAGGTATCTGGTTATTAGAACAGAACGCTACAGGTTCAGGTGATGGACTAGGAAGAAGTGCTATTGGTGTATACCGAGCAATTCCTACTAATCGAGTAGCAGGAATCTTACGACCTAAGTCATCACCAACACCTCCACCAGCCCCAGCACCAGCAAGAGCGGAAGTAACTCTACCTGGTTCAGCACAAAGCTGGAGACTATACCGAGTAGGTTCAGGACTTCGACCAAATACTTCAGACCAAATAGCTGTACTAGCACCACATCAATTCGGTGGACTTACTTACAAGATAGAAGCTTGGGTAGGAGATTACGCTGTAGTAATTCAAACTCAAATGTTTGGTCGAGGTGTTATATGGGTCAAGAATACAGAAGCAATAATTAATTAAAGGAGAAAGAGATGCCAAAGGTAAGTAAAAGAATATTAGCAATCATGGACCCAGAAGAAAAAACTGAATCTATGAAAGAACGCAGAGCAGAAAAGAAAAACCCAGCAATGGAAGCAAAAGAAAAAAAACCAATGCAAAAGAAAAATTCTAATTTGATTAAAAAAATTATTAAAATTAACAAGTAGATGGATAAGTTATGATTGATGACCCTAAATTGCAAGAACTTGCACAATTTACACCAGAAGGAAAACTTACTCCTGGTTATGGCGATGGATACTTATTTTATG
>JGI24890J29729_1000293_pt1 | contig 35993 bp, 53 predicted proteins | sample FreactcultureFD7_FD_29729 | JGI IMG/M metagenome (IMG submission 29729)
CCACCCCCGCCGCCGCCGGTATTCGCGGTAGCTGCGACCCCTGCGTTGGTAGTCCCTGCGCCACCACCACCAAGACCACCAGAACCACCAACCGCAGCACCGCCGCCGCCACCGCCACCGTAGTACACCGCTGATCCGCTGATCGAACTGGATACGCCAATGCCACCGTCACCGCCCTTTGTGCCGCCGACCCCGTTGCCGCCAACCCCACCCGCACCGCCGCCGCCGCCTGCGTATGTCGCTGCGTTTGTGCCGCCAGCGAATCCCTGCCCTGCCGTACCCGTTCCGGGCGAATAACCGCCAGCACCGCCGCCGCCACTCCCACCATTGCCAGAGGGATTTGCTAGAGCTTGGCTTGCACCGCGACCACCGCCGATTGCAGTTGCAACGCCTGAGATAGAAGAGTTGTTTCCGTTGTTGTCGCTTGCGCCGCCCTGTCCTACGGTGATGGTATAGGCAACGCCGGGAACAAAAGAATACGAACCGGGCAAGGTCCCACCCGCGCCGCCACCCGCGCCGTTATCGACTCCAACAAATCCTTTGCCGCCGCCGCCGCCGCCAGCAACAACCAAGTAATTTGCGGAGTACGCGCCGATAGGGGACGAAGAGAATCCCGAATAGGCAATCCATCCTTGCGTTGCATCGACATAAACAATCGACACGGATGCGCCGTTTGTGTTCAGGACCGTAGTGCTTGCAACAGAATTGATCTTGCCGCCGTTGGGGTCGATGGTCAGCGCGTTGGTTGCAAACGTCCGCGCATAGTCAACGAACGTCATGTAATCGCCAGCCGTGGGCGAGGCTGAAAGCGTTGCCGTGATTGCGCCGCCTGTCGTGTTGACCGGATACCCGCACTTGGTCACGCCAGCAAATGCAGATGTCTTGACGGACTGCCAAGCAAATCCACCGGGCAATACAGGGGCAATGCTTGCCCAATTTCCAGAACCGTCAGACGTAAGGACGTTGCCGCTTGATCCGGGGCTTGTCAAGCCTGTGCCGCCAAACGCTGCGGTCAAAGCAGAAGCAAGGCTTGTCAACGTGACATTCGTCAGAGTGAGATTGCCGATGGTCGACAGCGATCCGCCAAGCGTAACCGTTGCATTGCCAAGCGTGATTGGCGTTGCAAAGTTTTGATCCAACTGCGCCAGCGGGATTGACGTTGCTGCGTTGGCGAAAGTATTCGGGACCCCGGTCATTTACCACCTCACTCTTAATTCATGCTCAAACTCAAACCCGTTTTGTACAAAGGCGGGGCTTTCTGATGTTACCGTGATGCCGAGATACTTTCCATACTGCTGCGCGTCCGTCTTGTATAGCGAATATCCAATTCCGCCAAAGCCGATGGTTGTGCCAGAATTGTTTGTCCAAGTTACGGTCAACAAATTAAGGTTGAGCCAGCTAACCAAACTTGACAAAGCGATTGCCGCAGACGATCCAGACTCGCTATCGCAAGTGACATTGATCGTAACCGGGGCAATGTTGCTTGACGTTGCCTCGACACCCATCTTGAGTGCTTGCTTGGTCCTGATGTTATCGCCCATTGGCAGTAGCGCGGTTTGCACCCGGCTTGTAATTGGCAGAGTCGCATCGTCATAAAACTCGTAAAGCGTTTTGTCATCAATGCCGTATGCGTCAATGCGCCCGTTGTCGGGGATAGACACGATGAGAGAAATGCTATCCCCCTGACTTGTGAGGAACCACTTCTTTTCAAAGAACACCGCTTGGATGTAGCGATAGCTTTGCGTGAACTGCGCATCGTAATAACGGAAGTTGAACGCCGCGCACAAGATGTTGTTCAGCAACACTTGCCCTGCATAAATCGGGCTTGAAAAGTCAATGTTGGGAAACATCCCATCAAGCGCGTCCGACAGCTTTGAAGTTGTCGACCCGACAAGTGCGTACACCCCATAATCATTGAGAAACAAAACAGATCGAAAGTACGGGAAAATTGCGTTGGCGCGTTTGGACCCAACAGATGCGCTCACGTTTGTATTTGTGAAAAGCGTAACGCCAGTTGTTGCGTCAACGCGCACATCTGAAAAGACGTTGATGGAATCATCGCCAAAGATGTACAGGAAATTGTTTGCCGAAAGAATCTGCTCAATATTTCCATGCAGGGTTGAATCGGTCATCACGAACGACCCGGCAGACACGCTTGTAAAGTCTGAATATGATTCTGCTGCGGAATAAAAGATGGTTCTCCCGGCAGCAATAAACACTCGACCTGAAAAGCTGGCAATTCCTACGTTTGTATCCTTGTTGACAATACCTTTCAGTACCGCGCCTGTCCCGCCGCCGCCTGTCACCGTCACGCTCAAGTTTGCAGCGTTTGTATAGCCCGATCCGGGGTTCGTGATAACCACCCCGGCAATCTGCCCTCCCCGCAGGACCGCAGTTGCCGCTGCGCCGCTTCCGCCGCCCCCTGAGAAGGCAACAACCGTGTTGGCTGAGTTGGTGTACCCCGTGCCGCCAGAAACGACTACAGCGGACGCTGTGCCAACCGCAAAGGTCACTACCCCGGCAATGGCAGTAGCGTTCGCGCCGCCGCCTCCAGAAATTGTGATCGAAGGCGGGGGAGTGCCGTACCCATCCCCGGCGTTTTGAATTGATATGAGGCTGACTGCGCCGCTTGTGATGGCAGCAATGGCATTGGCTTGACTGCCATGAACATCCGTTGGGCTTCCAATGACAACCGTTGGTGCGCTTGTGTATCCGGTTCCGGCATTCGTGATTGCGACAATGCCAACCGAGCCAACAGACACGACATTGTTTCCGTCCCAAGTGAAATAGCCCTTGTACGGATCAAGGATCAACATCCTCTCATTTTTCCATTGGCTTGTTTTCACACCAGAGCCAGAAAACGTCCCTGCGGCTGCAATTGTGCTTTTTGTCAGCGTAACTTTGTTGAAGCACTCAGCACTACCATCCGCTTCAAAGACAACAACGTAATCCGTGATGTCCACGTTGCATGAGGTCAAGTGCGATACCGTGTTTGCAAACACAACGGCAGCATTGCCGGAATCGCGCTGAACTGTCGACTGCGGAATTACTTTCAGGTTTGCGTAACCAATCGGATGCACGTTTTCAATCCAAGAGAATTCATCCTCTTCGATTGCGGTACGGTTCGCCTTGGTGTTCAAGCCTTTGAACTGCTTGACTACCTTGTAACTTTTCTTTTGCTCTGCGTTCGCCATGATTAATAGGGACTGCTGTAGACGGACGGAATGCGGCGCGTGTACACAGAATTCAATACTTGCGTGATCTGCTTCAAATATTCTTGCTTGAAGATTTCAGCCTCACCAAACGACTGCTCGTAAAACTTCGCCAAGTGCGCGGCATAGTATTTGGGAGCAGAGGTAAACGGGTCCGCAATCGAATCCGCAACTGTCGGCGCGGACAACAAGAGAGCGTCCGGTTGAATCACCGTGTCCAATTCGATTTGATACGCCTGATCCGGCACGGGAGCAATGTAGATCGTGTTCTGACCGTAAATCGAAAAGCAGACAGGTCGACCAATGTAGTTTTGCCAGAAGCGAAGCCGCGCATTGAAGTCGGACCACGGCAAGTAGTCCAGCGGCACTCGCGTATTTCCCCAATACAAATTGACGTTCAGGATGTCAATCGTTTTTGCCGCATTGGGCAGGGTCGAATAGGGAATCTGCTCACAGTTTCCAACATACGTTAGTCCGCACGTTCCATTCAGGAATTGCGCCGTGGGAGGATAGTTGCTTGTGCCGCTTGGGTACGCTGGCGCAGTCGCATCCGTGGTCCCGGCTTGCGTGACTTGATAAACGAAAATGTTGGAAAAAACAAAGGCATCCAGAGAGAATGCCGTGCTTGCTGTCCACGGCACAGGCGCGGTTGCCGTTACCCCGTTGACCGGGTTTGCTACAGGTGCAGGAGTGTTTGATACTTGGATCGTCCGCAGACAACCCGTGTCGCGCACGGTTCGATCCCGTGCGGAATTGATGTAGTCGGTTAGCTGCGAGTCGGAATAAAAAACTCCCGTAGCATCATGCAGCAAACGCCGGACTTCCGTAATGTAACCGGACAAGTTTTGCGACATTTACGATCCATAATCGTTAGGCAGCGTTAAGGACTTTTCCCCCTAACTTCTTTACAGATGTCAGGGGTACTCGTTCCACCAACGGGGATAAGGATTGGTTCTTTTTCGGCGGCTGATCGGAAAGGACCCAATTGGATAGACGCTCAACACCAGCGTCCCAATCCTCTTCGGTTTTTATCCAACCAAGACGCACCAAATGCGGGTGCTTGTCATCGACCCCGTAACCAAAAATGTGCCGTGCCGCCTCAGTCGGTATTTCTACCGTTTCCCCCGGCTCAAACACATATTTTGCTCCTGCAAAACCATCCAACAATTTCTTGTCGGAGTTGTTGGTTACAAAGATCGTTGACATTAGAAATTCACCACATCGCCCCACACGCAAATGTCAACGGTATTGGCGTTGCCGGATGCTGTGTTGACGATCACATAAAGCGCAGAAGTGTTGTTGCCGGAAACGGTTGTGTTCGCGCCAAACGCGCCGTTAATGGTGAGGTCTTGATACCGACCAGCAGCAGAAACGGCGGATAGGACCACGTTCGCAACGACAGCGTTGGAAATGTTGCCATCGTTGGACGTAGCAATTGCCACGTTTGCAGAGGCAACGCTTCCGGAGGGGTTCTGCACGGTAATGCGCCGCAGAATGACCCCGCCCGAGTTGGCGACAGCACCCCCGTTTGTCAGTCCACCGCTGAGAATGGGGATGGTAACTGCCGCATTCCCGGTGGTGTTCAGTTGAGTTGCCCGAATCCGCGCAAGCAAATAATTGCTGAAATTGTCTTGCGTGTTTTGGGAAACCGAATCGGGATTTGCCATGACGATCCCCTTAGCTGTTGAACGTGCCTGTAACCGCAGTTCCGCCGTTCACCGTGGACAGCGTGATGGTGGTTGCAGTTGCGACAATCACGTTGGCGCGAGTGTTCGTGCCATCCGAGATAATCAAGCCGCCCGTGTTGTTGGCAAGCCAAGTCGACCACGTTGCCGGGGTCGCGCAAGCCGTGTTGGTGTTGTACGCCGACACGGATTCAATCGTGACGTTTGCCGTGGGGAACATGATGTAGAGTCCCGCCGGGATCACCACAGTCGCGTTGTTTGCGGAAACTTGCGTATATTGAAGATACGCGCCGGGGACGTTGACACCGTTGCCGGAGAGAACGATTTTGTTTAAGCCGAGTGCCATGACTGGTTCTCCTTACAGCGAAATGGAGTTGTAGCCCGAAACCCGAGTCATCGACTTGGGCTTGGTACTCACCAGTTCAGCAATCATCAAGACCGCGCCCACATAACCGATTTGCCAGTTGGGAAGCGTGGACTCAAACCCGGTGAACACAAACGAACCTTGTTCGTGAATGTACAGCGAGAGATAGTTGCTGTTGATGAAGTACACCGTACCTTCAGGACAGTACGGATCGGGGTAGACTGGAACGCCAGCGACCATGAGGGCGCGGAAAGCTGCGGAGGGACCGTTGCTGTCACCATCGAACCCGTGACCGGGAGTGATGACATATTGCTCTTGACCAACGTAGTCTTGAGCAAGCAGGGTCCATGTGCCAAATCCACACACGCCGAAAGTCGGGACTTCCGCGCCGTTCTTCACCGTGCCGCTGATGTATTGCAGGATGTTCTGTCGCGTGGGGTTGACGTTCCCCGCAGCGTACACCTTGGACTTCCACCATGCGTAGCTGGTTCGGCTGATGTTGCCGTAGGTGGCAAGGTTTGTGCCATCGTCAATTGCGCCGGGAAGCCCGATGAATTGCTGCGTGTTCGTGTAGTTGGAATAGAGGGCAGTTGCCATCGCATCCATCATCACGTTTGTCGCGTCATTCATCCGCGCTTCGATCAGCGGAATGACCGCATAGTCTTGCTGCACGATTCCTTCCATGCCGAGGAACGGCACAGGGGCAATCATCAACTTGAGGTTGAATTCAGCGTTGAATGCGCCTTGCTGGACCGTGGGCGCAGCAAACGAACCGGAGTAATCCGACCATTGCGCGTTCACGAATGCAGCACCTTGCACAGGCACGGTGACTTGACTCACGCCGCCGGAGGCTGACTGACTGTTGGCAATCAGAGCCGCCATGAGAGGCGTTGAGTTGTAAAGCTGGACAACCAGCTTGGGAATGAAAGCCCGGCGAGTGATGTAAGTCAGTTCGGTGTACTGACTCGTATTCGATGCCGGTAAAATCCCGCCGCCTATTGGCATGAGAATCTCCTTGAATCACGTTGAAAAAATACCGGCATTAAGCCGATGACTAATCCCCAAATCAAATACGAATTGGACTCCGCATCGACCGCAAATCCTGCAAAGCCTTTGACGCTTCTTCCCGTGCGCCCATCGTGGGATTCTTCATGTACTTCGACAAGTCGAACTTGGCGATAGCACTCGGGTTGTAGCCTGTTGGCGTTGGGACTGCGGCTTGCTTCATCCAGTTCCAGTACTGCGCCCCGGTTTCATGGTCGGGGATATGCTTTTCGAGCATGACCTTTTCGATGGCGGCAACATCTTCATCGTTGCTTGCCAGCCCGTTCTTGATAAGGCTCTGCCGCTTCTTGTCCAAGTCCTCGCGGCGTTCGCGGTCCTTGAGCGAGTTGCGTAGTTCCTCGTTTTCCTTCTGGATCGTTTCAAGGACCTTGTTGGTCCGATCTTCGATCTCAAGTTCAGGCACGACAAGATCAGGATTGATCCGCTTTGCCAGCCTCAAAAAGTCTTTCCGGGTAGACGGATCATCCGAAAGATTCTTGGACAGCAAAGCGAGTTGATCGCGCTGTTGAATCGAAACATCTTCCAAGCTACTCATGTCTTATCCCCTTGCTGCTCAGATGATTTTCTTGGTGTCACCGGGACGCGAAAGCGTCATGGCGTTTTTGTGGGTTGCCTTGCTTGCGCCGGACAAACCGCCGAGTTGGGCGAAGCGCGGGGGATTGTAAATCTGCCCGTGCTTTTGCTCGTTGGAGGTCGGGTTGCGGAGCGAAGCAGTACCGCGAGGTTTCCAGAGGTCCATTTTCTTTCCTTGTTACATGGGTGGAGGCATACCGCCGCCGAGTGGCGGGGGCATCATGCCGGGAGGTGCGCCCGGAGGCTTGCCGCCCATTGGCGGTGCGCCCGGAGGTGGCATACCGCCCGGAGGCGGCATACCGGGTACGGGTGGCGCATTCTGCATCCCCTTGAGTTCCGGGGGAGTGCCGCCAGCCTTGGGCAGGGATTGCATCAACTGAAGAATCTCAGCCTGTTGCAGTTCGTTGGTCTTGCCTTTGCGCGGTCCGAGCATTCCGCTAATCGTGCGGATCGCGCCTAGGACTTTTTGTCCTTCAGGCGTTTCGCTGCCGAATGCGGAAAGGGATTGCTCAAGCAGATCGGCAACAATGCCGAGGTTCGCCATAGCCGCCTCCCTGTCACCCAACTTGGGTTCAGGGGTAGACATGGGTCCTGCCATTGGGGGTGAGCCGGGTTCCGACATCCCAGATGCGGGATTGTCAGGAGTGGGAGGAACGCCGCCCGGAGTGGCGGAATCCTTTTGCCCCTTGAGTAGGGCAAGCATGGGATCGGTTTGCGCTGGCATAGCATTTCCCTATCGAGATTGCCGCCAGAATAATCCTTTCCTATCAAAAATCAAGTGTGTTGGGTGAGGGGGGGTTATGTTTTTGTTCCCACCCCCCCTCAAAGGGGACTTGTGCGGGTCATCCGCAAGAATCCTTTCGGATTACTTGCGCGACTTGCGACCCTTGCGAGCTTTGCGTGCCATGTGGACACTCCTTGAAGCCGAGCCACCTATTGAAAGGGAAGGCAGCTACACCCTTTTCCTGACTAAGGAACTGCAATCTTATCAGCTTCTTCCCAAACGTCCAGCACTTCTTTTGCTGGCGCGTGTCGATGCTTTGACCGTGTTTGCGCGTTGAATCTTCCCAAGGTCATCGCCGCGCTTTAGGTTTTCGGTTGTCACTCGCGGCTGATCTGCTTTTGGTGCGGTCTTGTTCGATGCCATGACTATCCCTTTGCAATCTTCAACGGCGGCTTGCCGCCCTCTTTCTCGGGCGCGGCAGGGGGTTGGTCCGCTTCTTTCTGCTGGCGCGTCTTGAGCCTGTCCTTGAGCAGTTGCTTCATGGGCGGTTCGACAAGATCAAGAAGAGATTCTTTGTCTATGACTTCCGCCTTGAACAGGCTGAACGCGAGTTCCTTCGTGTCCTCCGTAAAGATCGGGGAGTTGGAGTGCGCGTCAACCTTCACCACAAAGTCATTGGTGAACTGCTTGGCAATGAAAGGCGTACCCTCGGTGTCGGTGTAGTGCGTGGGGTCGTAGACTTGCATCAATTTGAGATAGAGTGTTGCTACTTTTTCCAGACTATCTTCGACAATGAGAGCACGTTTTTTTGCACGGCTTGAACCAAGCCTTGCGAGTTGGGATGCGTGACCAGATGAACGAACGCCAGATTCACCGCGCCCGGACAGCACATTGTTGATGCCGGACACTTCCATGAACATTGCGTCAATTTCGTGGATCACTTCAAAAATATCGGGGGGCATTTCAGGCGCGAGAGAATCGACCTTTGCGTTGGGCATATCGGTTGCAATCATCGAACCAGCGCGGTTCATCGCAAAGTATTTCTCTTCCGCTATGCCGCTGAATCCTGAAAACGCTTTTGGCGGGTTCACTTGCTTCGACAGCAAGTCCTGAATCTCCGTCATGCGGTTGTTTCGGACCTCTTGCAGCATCACAAGTTTCTGACATTCGGATTGCCCCCAATAATAGTTGGGAAGCGGGTCCGGGCAGATTTGCACAAACGGCGATTCGCCTTTGAGAAACAGGCTTGAGCCGGGTCGGTCATAGATGATTGCGTCCGGGTCAGCAAACGTCACGCATTGGTAGTCCTGAATTGAATCGTCCCAAAGCCAGAGTTCACGCATTTCAATCGTGTCCTCTGCGACCTGTGCGCGGTATCGGTTTTCGCCAAACAAATCCATGTTGACGTTGCCGTATATCGTGGGGTTCGTGGCGGACATGATGATCCGCGCCACACCGTCCCCGCTGTTGTCGCTGGTCATGCGCGGTGAAGAGTTGATTTGCTTCACAATCGACTCGCGCCGGGGGTGACTGTAAAGCCGCGCAAAAAGGTCAGAGCGCGTCATGTAATAACGATGGCAAAAAGCCTCTTGTCGGTCCGTGTAAGGAGTGTCCTCACGCAACACGCCAACCGACCCCGGTTCGATCATGTAGGGGTGGATGCCCTTGTTGTAAACCAGCTTGATAAAACTTGTGTTGTATACCAATGACCAAGTGAGCGCGAGAGAGAACACCTGATCCGCATTGGAGTTCCACCACTCATCGTTGAGCGCGGATGTCAGCTTGGGTGACTTGCGGTGTTCAAACGGCTCGACTGACGCGCCAATCGAAATTGAGAACCGGGTTGACTCGGCAGAGTAAAGGAAGCTGGTCAGTTGATCCAAGTGCGGATTGATCTTGTTGAACAAGGCAGGAGGTTGATTGGGTCCCGCCCCGAAGAGATAGTACGACTTCAATACTTCATAGTCGCGCTTGCGGTCCTCCGCAGATGTCATGCACTTCTGCATGATTTCTCGGTAGAACAGTTCTCTTTCAACCGCAGTAGATGGGATAATCATGTCAGGTCTTTATCTGCAATTTATCGGGGTCATGCAAGGTGGATGACGGATCAGCAGTCGGACCATTATTGATCCCCGCTGCTCTTGGTGTCAAGCCAACGGATTCGTCCTTGATTGGCTTGCTGAACTGTCCTGATAGGACGGTCTTGAGGTCAAAGTTGGAAAACATCCCCTTGCCATCACCGCCGCCCCATATCGCCGCATCGCCCGGTCTTGGCTCCGGGGGCTTGGGAGAATCTATTGCTGCCTTGCCTTTGCGTTTGCGCGGGACTTTCTTCGTTGCGTACTTTTCCGCTTCTGCGTAGGCTTGCTCTGAGAACTTGTTGTTGCGGGAGAGATAACCTTCTTGGTGTTCGCCCTCACGGGTTGACTTGATGTTGGACATTCCAAAGTCCTTTGCAAGTCCGGCAATGTTCTTGTCCGTTGCTTTTGTCTTGGCTGAAACAAAGCCCGGACTCTTGAGAAAAACCTGAAGAATAAGTTCACCTTCGCACCCCTCTGGACATTTCGGTTGGAAACCTTCAAAGAACCCGTGTTCCTGACACTTGTAGTCACGCAAAATTCTGCTTGCCATCATTATCCCCTTCTAAGTTGCTCATCAATCGTTGGGCCGTAATCCGCCTTGTTCCTAATGCCTATCTTCAACTGCATACGTCCGTCCTTGAGTTCGATCCCGTATCCACGGGCAAGACGCGGCTTTGGTTCCTTGCGGTAATCGGGGAACTTCGTGTTGTCCCTGTTGACCATCACAACGATGTCACCGTTGCGCCAATGCTGGTACGCCTTGCTTATTCTGCGCTGGACTATCTCGCTGAGTTCGTGATTCTTGTAGATGAAGATTTGATAGAGGTTCGACTTGCCCACCCCGGCAATCTCGCAGAAGTTTTCCAGCGAAATCCCTCGCTTCTTGTCAGCGATAAATCGCGGGATGATGCGCCGCAGTTCTGCCTTAGTGAGGACCGCCGTTGCCATACATTCCAATCTTTTTCAGATAGTCGGATACGTTCTTTCCTACCGCAGCTTCGTCCGGCCTTGCCTCATCCTGCTTGCGCGAAATGTTGCGTGTGATCCGTCTTGCAATGAGTTGGGGTTGAACTTGTTCAGCGAACGCAGCGGCAGCAAGAGCCGATGCAATAACGCGATCATCCTTGTTGCGCCCTGACGCTTCAATTGAACCTCCGTCACGAACAACCGTTTTCATTTCATCAATCGTGTCAACGCATTTGATGTCCATCATCCGGCGTTCAAAGTAGTCCTTCATGTACGTCAACATTCTTTCCTTCGTGGCGGTAGTCGTGAGCCAGCCAATGCTTGCGCTCATACCGCCAAGGGAGTCGTTCTTGCGCCAGATGTAATTCTGCATGGAGCCAAGCACGTTGAGCAAGTCCGCGCCCATCTGGTCGCCCATATTTGCCGCCTGACGCTTCAGGTTCTTGAGTTCGTTGATGACCGCTTGCCCCGGACCGTTGACCTCAAGGTTGAGTGTCGAGTTGCGATAAGCCCCGGCAAGATGCGCCAGCACCCAAGCAAATTGATAGGTGTTCATTTCGGAAGTGGCAAACGCCGCAACCTCTTCAAGTCCGTCAGAGTATGCGCGATAGACCTTGATGCAGAAGCGGTCCGCCCAATCGCTTGAGCCATACGCCGGGTCCGCGCCGATTACATAGAAAGCCGTGTCAATCGGTTCCTCCCACACCTTGAGCGTGGCGAGTCGTTCCGTGGAGCGCAGCACTTCGGTATCTTGAAAATTCGCGCCCATGCTGTAGCGGTAGTAATCCGGGCGCAGTTTCTTAGCGTCCTTCATTGCATCCGTGCATCGTGCGTTTGAAAAGAAGGATGTGCCGGACAGGACGAAAGCGTAATCCTCAGTCGGGGGGAATTCTTGGTACATCAACTGTTCGTCCTTGATGCCCTCTTCCATCTTCCAACGCCACCAAGCCATTTGTCGGGAATTGATTTCAAAGTTGTACAGCTTCTTGATTTCCTTGACCCACTCTTTCTCTTCGGGCTTTAGCTTGCCATCCCAATAGACTTTGTAAACCTCGCTTTCAGGATCGGTCATGTAGAGTTCGTTGCGCCACCATCCGCAGAAGATTGCGCGTTGCGTCCGGGCGCGTTTGGCAGTCGTGTACATATCATGGAACATATTGAATCCACGGGCAGTAGATTCAAAGATGTACATCCGCATGGGGTTGGTTTCCGCCAGCGATGCCAGCAGGGACGCTAACCCCTCTTCATCGCCCCATGAGGACGTTTCCGTACCGTGCAGGAAGGTAATCGCCTTGCCGCGCCCTAGCGTCCCCTTGGCGCGTAATCCCGCGACTTGGTAGAACAGGCGAGATCGGTTTTTCAGCGAAAGCTGAGTGCGGTTGTGGGCTATCAGGGGAATGCGGTATTCCTTGGGCAATCCGTCCATGTACATCGAAAGAGTCGACCTGAACATATCCCGGTTCTCTTCCGTGTCCGTCACTAGCGTCCCCTGCAAGCCGGGGTTCAGGAAGTGCCAGTACAGGTCCAGCGCAAGAGAAACAGTCGTGATGCCCAACTGCCTACCCTTGAGAATAACGAAGTGGTGAACGCCCTCCTTAAGCCCTTGGGCAATCTCGTTCATCACATACGTTTGGGTCCCGAGCAAGTGCGTCATGCGCATCAAGCCCTTCTCTTTCGTTTCGATCCGCAACTGATTGCAAAACCGATAAAACTGCGGAAGATTGAAGTTGCTCACTCCGGCTTGTCCTGAAAGATAATCTCCCCGCTCGGGGAAACCAGCTTGTCATCCTGCCATGTTGGTGCGCCATCCCCCGCCCACTGCGATTCAGCAGAAAAAGATTCGTGATACGGGGTTTTCCAGACATCGGGGTAATGCAGGGATTGCGTTGTTGGATTAACCCCTGACATAGCGCGGGGGTCCCCCTGCTGCAACGCTTGCCAGAACCCGCGCATATCGTAATCGGCGGTCTTATCGTTAGGATTAAAGGGAACATTGTTTGCCTTAACCCACTGCAAGAATTGCTGCTCTTGCTCTGGACTTAGTTGCGCCAACCCCGTTTGCCAATCAGGTTTTGCATACGCCATATTCCTTGCGTACACCTTCTGCACCTGCTCCTGACGCAACATCTCAAGAACATCTTCAATATTCATCATTGCTCCCATTGGCTGACACGATCACGAATCTCACTCACCTTGGCAAGACTCACCAACTCCCGCACCATCAAATCAGAATACTTCCGCTTCCAATCCGCAACAAGCCGCCGCTTCTGCTCGGCAGTCGCGCAAGAGATAGCCCTGCGCATCTCGTCACGATAGCGCACACGGCTTTCCCGCAGTCCTGCAACGCTAGAGCGATTTTGGCTCTGCGATCCGTCAATGCAAGCGTTTACGTTCGTCATACTCTGCAATCACCGCTTTAAGATTCTGTATTTCCAACTGCGCGGCATTGAGCATTTGAGTCGATGTCGCATGAACCCGCATCAGTTCCGCAAACATCTGCTTCTTGTCCATGTTCCACACAAGATCAAGATAACGCCGCCTCTGAAACTCATCCGGGGTTTCAACCAATGCCTCTTCCCCATTCACCTTGATAGCCTCTGTCATGCCGTTCTCCACACTCGCACACCATCATCAACACGACGGGAAATAAACTTCATACCCAACGCCTTACCTTTCCTCCAGTTGCTATTGGCTATCGTCTGGATGTTCCCGCCCTTAACAAAGAAGCTATCCCCAATCTTCATGTCCTCATAAGGATACTTGGGCTTACTCTCAGGTATCGCTACCATCTTCTCAATCTCAATGCTCATGGCTAATCCCCATTGATAACTAACGTCAACACAATAACACAAACACCGTTTTCTTTTGGGGGGAGGTTGGAGAAGGGCTACCTCTTTTCATATCTCAAGTCCAATCCAGTTGCCACCTAATAGCGATACTCTATTGAATAACGATACAGCATTGATAATAGATAATAGGGACCATTTCCAAAAGGGTATCAGGCATGGTTAAGCATTGCATAGGGTAAGCAATATATAGCCCGGTCCCCAATAGATAAATCTAAATGAGAACGAGAGCTAGTAGCAATTGCATTACGATTCTGCCCCTATTCGGATACTAAGCAATATAGTTATAGATAGATAGGAAATAAATCTATTACATATATAGCTATATAGATATAGAGGGAACACTAAATATTCCTTGTCTTAATCTGTGGTTAAGGCAGGGTTAACGAATGACAAACATTAGGTGCGTGATTAGTGATAACATTATAGCTATGCAGTCAAGTGATTATATGATTGCATTCCTAATCTAACTATAGAGGGTTATCAACCATGTCGAATTCGCTCTACGCTGAAATTACTGCGGACATCATCAAACAAGTTGAATCAGGGGCTATGCCTTGGATTAAACCTTGGAAAGCCAGTAATGCCATTGGCTCTAATCTTGATCGCAATATCGTTACCCAAAAGCCTTATCAGGGAATCAATCGTTTATTGCTCGGTATGGTTGGCATGATGCGAGGGTATGAAACGCCTGTATGGGGAACCTTTAAGCATTGGCAGGGATTGGGCGCAACTGTCAAGAAAGGCGAAAAGGGTAGCAAGATCGTATTCTTTAAGCCGGTCGCAAAGGGACAGCCGGATGCAGAGGGTAACGAAGCAAAAGGCTATGCGGTTCTGAAGTCCTACTATGTTTTCAATGTCGCGCAAGTGGACGGAATTACGATCAAACAGCCGGAGCCGGAACTCATGCCGGAACCCTTTGACGCTAATCAGGCGGCAGAGAATCGCATCATTGCGACAGGAGCGAAAATATTTCACGGTGGCGATTCCGCTTATTTCATGCCAAGCCGTGACATCATACAACTGCCTTTCCCAAAGGATTTTGCTGCCCCCTGTCATTACTACGCAACTGCCTTTCACGAGTTGGGACATTGGACCAGCGATAAGGCGCGTTGTGACCGCGACATAAGCAAAGGCAGATTCGGCAATCCCGAATATGCTTTTGAGGAGTTAGTAGCAGAACTTACCGCAGCATTCATTTGTCAGGATTACGGCATTGCAGGGGAATTGCGCCATGCCGGTTATGTCGCCAACTGGCTAAAGGCAATGCGGGAAGATAGCAAGGCAATATTCAAAGCCGCAGCACTTGCTCAGAAAGCCGCAGATTACATCAATGCTTGCAAGGTTCAGGATGCGGCAAGAGAAAGGATTGCAGCATGAAAGGCGAGATTCTTTCCGGTTTAGTGTGCATTGCCATTGTTGCTATTGTCGCAGCATGGTTTGCAATCGTTTTAACCAACTAGGGGACTGATATGGTTGAAGGAATGGTTTACGCGCAATTCGACAATGCGCCTGACGCGAAAGCATGGCGCAAGATTCACGGCGGCTGGCTTTTTACTGCAAACGATGAAACTGTATTTTGGTATTGCCTGAAATTCACGCAAAGCCAGATCATCGTTCATCCGTCAAATGCGGGACTGTCCGGCATGATTAGCTAGTGACACCTGACAATGCCTTGTATCAGGGCATTGTCAGATTGTCATTCCCGGCAATCACTCTTAACCTTGTGAGGCAATCATGGGTAATCGTGCGGTAATCACCAATTCAACCGATAAAACAAACGGCGTGGGGATTTATCTCCACTGGAACGGAAGCCTTGAAGATGTTCTCGCTATGCTTGATGCGGCAAAGCATCGCGGATACCGGGACCCTGCGGCAGATAGTCAATACGCGATGGCGCGGCTTTGTGGAATCGCGCACGAAGCAACAGGGACCAAAAAAGAAACAGGACTCGGAATGGGGTGCTTAGTCAATATGGATTGCGATAATTGGGACAATGGCGTGTATGTCATTGGCGAGAATTGGGCCATTATTGACAGATGGGGCAAAGGGTCTGCACCCGTAGGCGATGAAAATATTGCCGCAGCCAGAGCCTCAAGGCAATACAAAGCAGCCTTTGCCGAACTGACCAAAGAGTAGGAAACCTCCCTGCGGCTTATCAGATCAAGCCGTGGGGACCTTTTTTAACCTGACTAGGGGATTTACCATGCTTAAAGCAATTATCGCTGTAGGGGCGTTTCTGGCACTTTCCGGCATTGCCTATGCTTGCACCACGATTGCAATTTCCGGCAAAGATGGGACCGTAACGTATTGCACCACTTGCTGCGGACCGGACGGTAAGAATTGTGTGACTGTTTGCAACTAATACGCGCAACTCATACGCGCACATACGGGAGAAACAAAATGGATTGGATTGAACAAAACTATGCCCTTGCTTTGGGCATTGTCTTTGCCCTGTGCATCATGTCTGCAATCGTTGGCTCTTACTTTGAAGTCGACCCCCCTGAACCCCCCGCGAACGATTACCCCGATTGCGACTTGTGCGGACACCCGACAGCGCGAAAAGACCTGAAAGATGGTCTTTGCGAGTGGTGCGCGGCAAAAGCAAAAATGATGGAGTAAAAAATGACACGCGACGAAATGCAGAAAGTCCGGGATGCGCTTAATTGGGCACTTGATGAAGTTGATTATTACCCGATGAAAAAGGACATGAGCGAAGCCCTCGCCATCCTCGACGCAGCCCTTGCCGCGCCTGATGTTACAGCCACGCATACCGAATGGGCATCGCCATCCAGCGTGTCGATTAACGCTGCGCCGCAAGACGATGCCCACGCAGATGATCTTGCGGTAGACAGGTTTGCCGCTGCCATGAAAGCGAAATTGGCGAAGCAACGCGCCAAGGGCTATGCAGGGTGGAATGACCCTGCCGCTTGCTCTACCGCGATGCTTCAGGATTCTCTGGCGAGCCACGTTGCGAAAGGCGATCCCGTTGACGTGGGCAACTTCGCCATGATGCTTTTTTGTCGTGGTGAACGCACAGCCGCGCCACAAGACCAAGACGCGAAGATGGATGAAATCCGCAAGACCCTGAAGATCGGCATGAACATCGGCAAGGCATTGCGAGAGGGTATCAATGAAGATATTGCGAAGGACGCAGCGCGGTATCGGTGGCTGGTACAGCACGACACGGGCGATGAAATATTTGAGTACATCACGCTTGCCGTTAACCCGCAGGATTGGTCTGAAGCAATCGACGCAGCCATGCAACAGGAGCAAAAGCCATGAGCCAATGCCCATTCTGTAACGATTTGCTGTCTGCCTTCGACGTTTCTCACGTTTGTTCGTCAGGTAAGTATGCGCCCGTTAAACCAATACCTGACGCGAAGCAATGCGATTGGGGCGCTGTATCGACGCACCTGCATACCCAAGCGCAAGACGCAGCCAAATACGCCTTCGTCCTCAAACTCTGCGCCCATATCTCAGGCTGCACCGTCGAGCAAGTCGATGCGCAGATCGTCAAGGTGATGAGTGAAAACAAGTGGGAGGATGTATGAGCAATACAGCAACATATTCGGATCATCGTGTCATTGGGTCGTGTTCTATTTGCGGCGGCAAAGTAGTGGTGTTCTCCGGTGCGTGGTACGGGACAAATCCGCCAAAGCCCTACTGCCAAAAATGTCACGCCACCAGAAAAGACCCCGAGCGAGAAAACGTGATACCCATGGAAGCGGGATCGTTCGGAGGCAAGAAATGATCCCCACAGACGAAATCATCAGCATGGCGCGGGAGTGCGGATTAGTTCTGTACTTCGATGTCAATGTTGACCGCAAAGAAGAAATCAACCCTATCACCGCCTTCGCCGCCCTAGTATCCACCAGAGCAGCGGCAATCGAACGAGAGGTTTGCGCGAAGGTGTGTGATGCAAAGAAAAAAGTTTTTCTGGACAGCAAGGAGAGCGGCGATTCCGACACAGGGACGCATATATTTTTAATTGGATGCGCTGGAATACTCGCCAAGGAAATCCGCGCACGAGGAGATCAGCATGAGCAATGAAATGAATACGCCGTGGATAGCCGGCGACCACCGCGCCAAATACACGTTTGTCAACGATGCCAAAGGCGTTCAGATGTGCATCGTAGAAAACTCTGTCGCCGCCCACATCGTGAAGTGCGTGAACAGCCACGATTTGCTGATCTCCGCACTAACCTCTGCCCGTAACCGTCTTGCCGATATGTTGATGAACGGTGGCGACGATGGTCAGGCGTGGAAGGAAGCGCGGAAATCTATGCCGTTGATTGAAACAGCACTCGCCGCAGCGCAAGGGAGAAAGCATGAAAATTGATATAGGGAAAAATTACAACGCTTACCTTAATCGAATCCAAAACTGGCATCCCTACTTTGCATGGGTCCCGCGCAGAGTAAGTGACCATTGCTGGATATGGCTTGAAACCATAGAGCGAAAAGGGACCATCATGTACGGGTATGAATCGTTCCCTCCGATTGTGTGGGACTACAGGGAAAAGATGGTTGACAAAGAAAACGGGATAGAATAAATTCTGAATCGTTGTCGTGGAAAGCAACAAGTCGAAGCCGTTTTATTCTGTATCTCGCCCCGCAAGGGGTTTCCACCGGGATGCAGAGTAAAGCGGCTTTTTTATTGTTTACCACCACAACCGTACCCCGCACGAAAGTAATGCAGCCTGTCTGTGCTGGCGCGGGAGAAAAGCGGATCACCTTGACTCAAGAGGAACGGGTGCGCGAGGTTTCCAAGCCAAGCGATAAACAGGGTAAGCAATATTGACATTGGTGGAACGGGACCACATCACCCGCCCTGATAAATAAAGCATTGGAACGGTATGCGATACCGGACAGCCCGAAAGGGTTGAAGCGTTGACGATGAATAGCATCATCATCATTGCTGTGGCTCTTGCATGGAAATAGATATAGAAAAAACCTATCACAAAGAGAAAAGCGATAGAAAAATAGATTTGACGATGTTCTCAATATGCCTGATAATCAAGGCTCATACCACGTTGTTCCTAATCACCTTAGAGGTAATCAAAATGAAGATCAGCACTAATGTTCTTTTGTCACCCCATCATGGTCTGACGGTCAAAGATATTCATTCCAAGTCCGCAGGCGTTCAAGAAGCACTCCGGTCCGCCCTGTCGTTTGGGGACAACGATATGTCCGAATATGGATATGTCGTTGTCGGAACGGCAGAAATTGAAGTTAAGTTTGCAAGTCATAAGTCGCTTGTCACCAATAGCGTCAAAGCAATTGATGCTGAAATCAAAAAGATTCGCGCCGAAATGCAATCCAAGGTAAACCGCTTGGAAGAGCAAAAAGCCAATCTTCTTTCTATCACACTTGAGGTCTAGTCATCATGGCAAACGATCAAGCTGATTTTGCCCCTGCGGTCCGCAATGCTGCATGGTGGTCCGGGGACAGTCGACAAGCCGTTGCAGGAAAGGCAGTCGATCAAATCCTTATCAAGCAAGGCAAGCTGATTCCCGAGGACATTTCTGACCGTGAAAATGTCCGCATGGGTCATGTCATGCAGCCTGTCATTTTGGGGCTTGTTCAGGACCGTTTGGGCATCGAAATCAAGGACGCTGACTACGCGCTAACCCATCCCCGTGAAACGTGGCTCAAGTCGCATTTTGATGGGATCGAAGTCGGCGGAAATATGCTGGTTGAAGCCAAAAACTACACGGCGGCAATCAGGTCCAAATACGATTTTGAAACCGGGCGCATTCCTGAAACCGACATGGCGCAGCTTGTCCATGAATCGGCGGTCCACAACATTCCGAAAGTCTGCTTTGCGGTCTTGTTTGGCGGACAGGAATTCTGCTACCACGTTTTTGACATTTCGGATGAGCAGCGCAACGAACTCATTTCGACAATGGCAACTTATTGGGGTCACGTTCAAGCTGGAACAACTCCCCCGGCAGAAACAGTCGAACAAGCCAAGTTGCTTTACCCCCAATCGACTGAGGGAGTCATCACGGCAAATCAAAGCGTTGAGCAAGCCGTTGCAATGCTCAAGCAAATGAAGTCGCGCATCAAGGCGGCTGAAGAAGAGGCGGAGCAATTGGAGGTTCAGTTGCGAAACATGATGGGCGGCAATTCCGAATTGCGGTCCGTTGACGGTTCTACACTTATCACTTGGAAATCTTCCAAGGCAAGTGAGAAGTTCAGCGCGGAATTGTTCAAGCAATCCATGCCGGACATTTACAAGCAGTTCATCATTTCAACCCCCGGAAGTAGACGCTTCCTAATCAAGTGAGGAAATTCAAGATGGAACTCGTACAGGCATTCAAGACTTCTGACGGTGAGGTTTTTTTCACCGAATCCGAAGCACTCGCGCATCAATCCGTGATCGACAATTCGGCGGATGTTCAGGCGTTCATTGACAGCGACCAAAACATCTACAAGTCCGGCGCGGCGGCAAGTATCGCTTCCGCAAGCGTTCATGCCTACAAGCAATGGGAAGCCGCTGGCAAACCCGCTGCCGAAGTCAAGGAACCGGAACCGGAAGCCGCTGCCGCTGAACCGGAAACGGAGCAGCAAGCCGAAGAACGCGCCAGCAATGGACGCTTTCGCAGCAAGAAAGAAGCGGCGTAAGGCCCTGCCGTGAATCAAACCGAGGCTTGCAATCATCTTTTGTCTGCGGTCATCGTGTCCGCAATAAAGGCGGCTTGCACTTCTCGCAGGGATGGTTCACTTGAAGCAGTCAATTTTCTTTTTAACCACGCTGACGGTTATTTGATTCTTTTGGATATTGACCCCGGCAGCTTCAGAGAGCATCTAATTGCTCAGATGAAAAAGCCGGGGCAGTTCCTTTCGATCAATGAAAATGACAAGCGGTACTTTAGACGGAATTATCATTTTTTCTGCCGGGTAGGAAAGAGTTTGAATTTCAACACGGCAACACCTGACCAAGAGGAAAAACCATGAGCAATCTCGTGCCTTTTCAAGATAAAGCGTCTATGGCTGACGCAATCGTTAAGTCCGGCTTTTACGGATTCAAGACCCGTGAACAAGTCCTTGCGCTGATGTTTGTTGCTGAAGCCGAAGGAAAGCATATTGCTACGGTTGTTCAGGAATATGACGTTATTCAAGGTCGCCCTGCGTTAAAGACGCAAGCTATCCTGTCGCGCTTCCAGCAATCGGGCGGCAAGGTTCAATGGGGTGAAATGACCCCCAAAAAGTGTGTCGGTACGTTCTCGCACGAATCTGGCGGAACTCTTACCGTTGAGTGGACAATCGAAATGGCGCGTCAGGCGGGTTTGGCGCGTCCGGGTAGCGGATGGGAGAAGTACCCCGAGGATATGCTACGGGCGCGGTGCATTGCGCGTGGCGTTCGTTCTGTGTATCCCGCTTGTATGTTGGGGCAGTATTCGGTTGAAGAGGTTTCCGAGTTTGATCCTCCGCGCAAGGGTAAAGAAATCGACATGGGAAACATAACGCCCATCACGCGAGTCGCGGAACCTACCGCGATTGATCCTGTTTACGGTGAAGAGCCTGTTGCGGATTACAAAGAGGACTTCACCACGCAAACGCTGGCAGACATCAAGGACGATACGGAGGGTATTGCGTATCAACTTATGCTTCCAGATGGCACGGTGTTTTCTCATCACGACACGGCGGCGGAATGGTGCGTTGCCTATGTCAACATGGTCAATCGCATCATGGGCAGCGAAAAATTCAAGCCTGATGTTAAGCAGGAAAAAATCAACGCATTCCGCAAGGTCAACGAAGCAACGAAGATGACGCTTCCCATGACAGACCGTATCGCAATTTCCCAAATGATCGACACGGGCGGAACAGGTGCAGTTGTGCATGACTTGCGGCGTTCCAACGAGTTTGTTGCAACCCCTGATGCGGTGTAATCATGGCTGACACATTTACCGTTAAAGATGGGACTTGCTACTTGTTTGAAAACAAGTTCAAGAAAAAAGAAACGCACCCCGACTTGGTTGGTGATATGGTCCTCACAAGGGACTATCGCGCCGGGGACAAGATCAAGCTGATGGCATACATTCGCAAGACTAAAGGCGGACGCGATTTTGTCTACATCATGGAAAGCAACTATGATCCGGCAAGCCACGCATCCAAGTTTGGCGCGGATCGTAATGCGCCAAGGGAAGATCGGTCCAGCGTTGGTGATGATGACATTCCGTTCTAATCCAGAAACCCATTTTTCTTGATGGTGGTATGGCTAAACTAACTCCGACTCAGCGCAGCATTGCCCACCTAAAAGAAATGGGCTACAGGGTAGACGTTGTTGAGCGTTGGAATCCGTTTGCCAGAATCCGTCAAGACCTATGGGGATGGTGCGATTTGCTTTGCCTAAGAAAGGGCGAAGTTCTAGCGGTACAAGTCACGGCAAGCGGAGTGTCGGAGCGCATCAAGAAGATCATGGCTTCTGATACTCTCGCTATCGTGCGTGATGCAGGGGTAAGAATTGAAGTCCACGGCTGGCGCAAGAACAGTAAAGGGTTTTACGTTTTGCGTGTCGAGGATATATCGTAGTCGCTGTCTGTTACCCGCAAGGGTAGTGGTCCTCTACTGTGAGCCTGTCGCAGCCACCTTCAGCAAGTGGGGTTAGGAACATCGCGTCCCCCGGTGGATATGGGCAGGGGACACCACTTAACTGACTGAGGAAATCAAATGAAAACTCTTCCATTCAATATCGTTGCCGCGCTTGCTGGCGCAGCCGTTGTCAACTCGCAAGGGACCCCGGTCAAAGTGATCGCATGGGTCCCCAATGAGGGCGTTGGACAGCCTGTTGTGTTCATTCACCAAGGCAAGGTTGAAACTGCCTATGAAGATGGAACGTACCAGCTTACGCAAGAGCCAAGCGTCATGGATTTGCGCTTGGTTGACAACTCCTGCAACTGCCATCAATGCTCCCTGATCCGGCAAGCAAAAGCGGATCGTGATGCGCTTGGGGCTTACATTCAATTCATGGGGCCATCTACTCCGGGCGAACTTATTTCGACTCACGCAACCCTGTCGCAACTGATCGACCTTGTAGAGGAAGAATGATGGACGAATCCCTTACCCCGGCGCAAGAACAACCCGCAGTCTTGTCGCGCCCCAAGGTCCTGATTGCAACGCCCATGTATGGCGGCGTTTGTACTGGCGCGTACTGCCAAGGGATCATCAACGCAACGCAAGTGCTGGCGCAGCACGGCATCGAATCCGTCATGTCATTCATGTACAACGAATCGCTGATTACCCGCGCTCGTAATGCGCTGGCGCAAGCGTTTCTCAAGTCGGATGCGACTCACCTGATGTTCATTGATGCGGACATAAGTTTCAATGCAATGGACATTGTTGGGATGCTTGCTGCCAACAAGGATGTTATTGGCGGCATCTATCCCAAGAAGGAAATCAATTGGCAATCGGTCCGTCAAGCAATCGCCAGCGGTGTTCCTGACGATCAACTCAAGCATCACACGGGTTCGTTTGTCGTTAACCTTGTTGACTATGCGCCAAGCGTTACCGTGCCTGTCAATGAGCCTGTCGAGATTCAAAACGCTGGCACAGGCTTTCTGCTCATCAAGCGAAACGTGTTTGAAGAACTCAAGCCGCACACTCCTTTTTATAACAACGATGTTGCCGACTTGGGCAACACACTTCAGGCGCGGGAAGAGATTCACGAATACTTTTCTACCAGCATTGAAGAGGGTACGAATCGCTTGCTGTCTGAGGATTATCACTTTTGCGCTCAATACCGCAAGATCGGCGGCAAGATTTATGGCGCACCGTGGGCTGTCTTGAGCCATATTGGTTCATATCAGTTCGATGGGCGGCTTGTACCCGCACCGTAGTCAAAACAAAGGACAGGAATGCTCCAATTCTCGCAAGATTGGTTCTCGCACAATATCCCTCACTTTGAGGCTATCAAACAAGTCATGGGTGGACCTGTAAGGCGCATCCTTGAGATAGGCGCATTTGAGGGACGTTCAACGTGCTGGATGCTTGAGAATATGCTTACTCAAGATGGGGAATTGGTTTGTCTGGACACCTTTGAGGGGTCCGCAGAGCATACCTGTTTGAACCTGAACAATCTCTTTGAAACGTGGCGCAAGAATGTCGAATGGGTCCGCAAGGAAACGCAAACCGTTCGCGCCTTTGCCGGACCCTCTTACTTGGGCATGGCAGAGCAAATTGCTGCGGCGCGTCAATTCGATTTTGTTTATGTGGACGGAAGCCATGCCGCCCCGGACGTTCTGACGGATGCTGTAATGGCGTTTGGGCTGACGAAACCGGGCGGTGTGCTGCTTTTTGATGACTACCTATGGAACGATATGCCCGGACTGCTAAACCGCCCCAAAATCGCCATAGACCTGTTTACGACCATCTTCAGCGAAAAAAGCGACCTGATTCTGCTGTCAAGCCAAGTCGCTATCCGCAAAAGGTAGGGAAAACCCTGCCTTAGTTGTCCTCTGACGCATACAAAAGGTCATCTGCGCCCCGGTTGACCCATCCTCGCCCGAAAGTATCGAACTTTTTGAGCGCAGCCCAAAACTTGAACCTGTAGGCAAGGAACCGGAACAAGACATCGTTCTTTTCCATTGCTTGCAAGGCGGCGAGTGAATGCGGTCCAAAGTCACCATCGTCCGCAACCCCGATAGCGCGTTGCAGAAACCGAATTGCGTTTGGTCGACCATGATTTACGGACGCATCAAACAATTGATATTTGATTGCCCCATCCGCATCCCCAAGGATGTCCCAAAAGTCACGCTTGTAAATTGCTTTGGCGGCTTCCAGCGTCAGATTCTCGATGTCGACATACGGATAACTTGCCGCAGCAATTCCGTACTTTGTTCCCTTGAGTTCGCCCAGCCCTTGCCGCCCCCCGGTCCAGTTGCCATCGTCCGCAGGATTGTTGCTGAAGCCGCCCTCAGAATTGATGAGCCGCGCAAACGATTTGTCAAAGTCGATCATTTGGTTTGTTCCCTCATGCCAACAATTTTTTCAAGTGTCCTGCCGCCGAAATAAAACGACATGATTAGCATCCCCCATTGACCAAGCAGTTTGATGTATTCGGGATCGGCTGGCTTGTCAAAGGCTGACATCATGGCGAATACGAAATAGCCGACAAGGATTGCAATCAGCGTCATCGGACGGATGTTCTTGGCAAGCCATGAATCAGAAGCCATGTCCGCTTGCTGGCGTTTAGTAACTTCTTGCGCCTCTGCAATGTCTGCGTTGACTTGCATCTGAAGCATGGTTTCTTCATGCCGCGCTTCAAACTCTTTGGCTTTTTGGACCGCTTCCGCGCTTGAAGTCAAAGCAGCAAGAATGTCCTGTGGCTGACCGCTTGGTGCGCCGATAGCGGCTGCGAGGGCGGACCCGATAGCCGCGCCACCGGGGATTGGTAAAACCGCCCCAAGCAGGGGCAATCCGATTTTGGCAACTGCTGTGCCTAGTTCTTTCCAATCCATGTCCGTCCCCGCCTAGATGATGCGCTTGCCGCCAGCATTCCCCGGCTTGGAAGTGCTGGAGTCTTTGGTGTTCTTGGGACCGAAGCCCCACACCGTTGTCAGGCCTCCATGCGGTATCTTGCCGGGAGTGAATCGGTTGCACCCATCCATGCTCCCATCACGGGGAAGCGGCGGACGGACCGCAGTTGAGGGTTGTTGATTGATGTCACTCGGGCGTTTTTGGGTTTTCATGTTTCACATCCTTATTGCGAATGCACAAGTAGCTGAAGATTGAAAAGAATGCCATCGTTGCAAGCCGTTCGTAGCTTGGCGAATACATCACCCAACACGACAGACCAAACGAAAGCAGCAGACACAGAATCACAAGCAAACGCTCCGAGATAACCTTCAGAGCCAACGACACCAGCGCAATAACGTCCATTTTTATCCCCTTGTTAAAAACGCTGTAAGTTTATTCCTGTTCATCCTCCGGGGCAATGAACCCTGATCCCCACTCATCTTCCGTGATTTTGAGTTTCAGCTTCTCCACGTTGATAGCGCGGTCCAGAACGCGACATTTGTCCATGAGGGTTGCCTTCTCATCATTCATTACCTGTTCAAGCAGCTTGTCGATAGATGACTCAAGAACCGAATTGATACCCTTGTCTTTTTTCTTCACTTGTAACTCCGGTATAGCCTTGCCATCGAACCAAACGGATCGGTAAAGGCATTGATAGCCTTTGCCGTTTCAGCGGTCAGCGCGTTTGTGATTGCGCGTTGAATCAGCCCTGCTTTGCGCGGACCGTCAACCGTCTTGTTGATCTGGTCAATCTTTGCTTGCAAGGAATTTAGTTCAGCCTTTGACATCAACCCGGTTTGTTCAAGGGCAGGACGAATGTTGCGGTTGAACGCATCGACAACCCCTTTGGGGGAAGCCGCAGCCTTGTCCGCAACTACTTGCCGGACCGCATCGACAAACGCTTTCTTTGCCTCTGGCTTTTGTGCAATCAGCGGACCGACTTCAGACCACAACTCAGGCGAACCGGACAGGATGACTTCTTTCACGCGCTCGGCAGGGAACGAATCGCCCATAATCAAGACGCGAATCTTCTCGCCCTCGGCACTCAGTTTTTTTGCTGCGCCCGACAGTTCTCCACCAGCTTTTGTTGCGCCCTGTGACAACGTGGACCCGGCTTCGCGCTCACCTTTGGCAACGGCAATGCTTTGTTCGCGCAAGCCACGGCGAGATATGCGCTGCGCTTCATCTTCTGCTTTGCCCGACACCTTTCCGGCTGCGGTTGGCGCATTGTCGAACAGGCTTGATGCCTTGCCGCGCAAAGAAGATGACAATGCCGTGCGCTTGCTTGCAACGGACTCCGCGCCGCCCATCTTTTGTGCAGCCGATTCAAGTTCTGTTTTCAGCTTGGGGAATTGCGTCAACCAATCACGGGCAGGACCGTCCATGAACTTCTTGATGCTGTCTGCATTGGGACTGCGCAGCTTGTCCATGACAAAGCCTCTTGCAATCCCTTCAGCAGCGGTAACATCCCCGCCCAACATGGTAATCAAGTCCCTTACCCCGGACTCCGTGCGAAAGAACTTTGCGCCAATGTCAGCCGGGTCCGTAACGAAACGACCCATGTCAAAATCTTCAACGCCAACAATCGACTTGCCTAGCTTTGTCTTGAAGTCGGTCAGCGGCTTAGAATCCTCCGCATACTTCGTGAGAAAGTTTTCGATGCTTGGCGAGAACTCGCGCTGAATGTCCTCCACAAGACGCGCCAGCTTTCCTGCCTGTTGTTGGTTGATGGCATCGAATCCCTCTGCGGGTAGACCATACGAACGGTCACGCAAAAAACGGCGGATGGTTTCTAGTCCGCTAAACGTGACAGGCGGCTTTTCAATCACCATCCCTTCATCATTGACCGTGGTTCGCTCAAGAGCGTCACGAATGCGAGTCAGCGGGGACCGCACGACATCAAGAGTTGTGTTCTTGATTTCAGCGTCAAGGTACTGAAGAGCGTCCCTGAATGCAGCCGTGTCCTTGGCGAATTTCCCGCTTGATTCAAGCATTGCGGCAAAGTCAAATGCCTCGCCCTTTAGCTTCTCTGCGTTGCCGGACCGAATTGCTTTCAGCTTTTCAAACAGGGGCATGACCGCTTCACGAATCTTGTTCCCGGTTTGCGTGGGCAACTGCGGTGCGCCAACCTTCGACACATCTGCCGTTGCGCCCTCTACCCTCTTCCCGGCAGACTCACGCGCACGGTCAGCAACTTCACGCAAGCGAGTTGCGCGAGTATTCGCCTCTTGCAAGATTTGATCTGCCCGTTGTTTGCCACGTTGCAGGACATCTTGAGCGTCAATGTCAGCCATGCCGACACGCTCAGTTCCCTTTGCCTTGCTCTCGGACCTGATCGTTGCTGCCCTATCCTCTGCTGCTCTCAAAATTGCATTCGCGCTGTCTTGCGCTTCTTTGACAAGCCGCTGTGCGCCAGCAGACAAATCCGTTGCCATCGTGCCAACGCGCTGCCCATCTGTGCCGCCCTTTGCCGCAAGAGCGTTCAGGCGTTCAGCTTGGAACTCAAGGTCAGTCGCAGAAGTGCTGTACTTCTTGACGATTGCCCTTGATCCTTCGTCCAGCGTTTCATAAACGGCTTTGAGAGAATCGTCACTCTTGTTGCCGCCACGAATATCAGCCGCAACCTTTTCGATGTAGCTGCGCTGCGAGGGAGAAAGAGCCTTGTAGTCAAGACCAAGATCGTCAGCAAGCGCGGATGCGGCTTCTTTTACTGAAGCCCCCATGCCCTTTCCAATCAGCTTGCTTCCGGCGTATCGAATCAGTCCGCCGAATTCCGGCGTAACGACACCACCAGCAAGCCGCGCAATCTCTTGCACTTTCTCTGGCTGTCCGTATGCTTCGGCAATCTGTGCGCCCACTTCCCCGCCGCCGCCAGCCAATGCGCCAATGCCGACTTGTGCAAGCCGACTTCCACGCATTGCTGAACCTGTCATCAGCAACGGGGGACCAAGCGGAGCAGTCAGCGGAAATGCAGATGCGGCAACGCCAGCCATAGAGGTTAATTCGGGAGCAAAAAACCCGATCGCGCCGCCAATCCCCGCCTCTTCAGCAACCTTTTTCCCGCGCTCAAGCAACCCCGGCTTCTTGCTTGTCGGCGTGGTGAACCAATTGTTTTGAGGCGCGGCAGGAACGCCGCCTTTGGGCTGAGTCGATTCGCCAAAAGGCTTTGCGCCGGGGGGCAGCGGGGGAGCCGCAGTTGCGCCCTCGGGCAAAGGTGGCGTGTCAGCAATCGCCGTTGCGCCGGGGGGAAGTGGTAGCGTTTCGTCAGCCATTATTTCGCCTCTTGTCCCGTATCTTCATAAACCCACTTGCCGCCGCGAACAACGATCACGCGCCCATTGAGCATTGCGCGTTGCGTGGACTGTCCGCCGCCTTGCTGTTCTGATCCGGGCAGCGGGATATTGCTCGGGGACCCGGCAAGGAATGAAAACGCTTGTGACTTCGTTTGTGCGTTGCCGCGAGTCGCAGCGAGAACGTCCTGAACGCTGAAAGGAATTGCCTTGTTGATTGCGTCCATGTACTCGCCCTGATTCCGCAAGTAAGTGTCGTTCGCGCCGGGATGACCCTTGAACTCTTTGGCAAACACGCCAAGTTCCTGCTTGATCCGCGCAAGGAACATCGCAGTAACCGCAGGGGAGTCGCCTTCTCTCGGCAATTGCTCCTTGTATGCGTCAATGATCTTGCTGGCAGAGGAATTAGCGTAACCGCCGCCCAACGCCCGTGCCATGTGTTGATCCAAGCCCGTGACAATAAGCTGCATCAACCGCTGGTCCTCTGGCGTAATGTTGCGGCTCAATGTCGTTGACAGGGAAGTGACAAGCGACTCTCCCGACTTGCCCGACATTCCAGCAAACGATCCCATGACGGTATCTGCGGGACTTGCCGCCACGTTGAGAACGTCCGTTGCAGCCTGTGCAAACGCTTCATCCATGTTGTAGGCATAACGCGCAGCAAGAGAGCCGCCGCCGCTTGCGCGTGGGGTTGTCGATGCCGGGGTAACAAGGTTGTCGCTTCCGGGGATGACTTCGTATTGTTTCGTCTTTTGGTTGTAGCCCTTCCATGCTTTCGCTTCCGGGTCCCACAACTTACTACCAAGCAATTCCCGTGTATTGAACTCGTTTACCCGCTGCGACAGTTCCGCAGCCTGTTGACCAAGCCGCTTGATTTCGTTCGATGTCTTGATTGCTTCCATTGCGGTACTGGCTTTGTAGTCCTGTCCCGCGACACCTTTGTACAGGTTTGCCTTGTATTGCGCGAGGACTTGCGCCGCCTTGTCCTTATCAACCGCAAGGGACTTTGTGTAAAGTTCCAGTTGCGCGGATGCGTTCTGCGACATTGCGGCAAGACGCTTCATGTTCGTATCAAACTCTTTGATCGAATTTGCAATGACATCTTTGCGCCCGGACTTGTATCCCTCAAGCGTCCCCGTGATTGCGGCAAGCACGTTGTTGGCAGACATCTTGCCTGACGTTCCAAGCATTGCGCCGATGACAGCCACCAAGCCGCCAAGCTGCGCGAAATCCGCCGCCGTTTCCTTGGGGACCTCAAACGGCTTTTGTTGCTGCTGTCCAATGTCCGAAAGCTGTTGCTGTGTCTGGTCAATCTTGCCCTGATATTTATCGTAAGCAGGGGTCATCAACTCCGTCTGCTTCTGAGCAACATTTGCTTCGATCCCGGCTTTGTCCTCTGCGTTCTTTGCGCCCAAGTCGAGTGCGCGTTGAACATCAACCGGATACCGGGGCATATCCGCATTGAGTGCTTGGGATAGAACTTCTTCAGCCATGATCGCTCCTTATGTCGTGGTCGGCGCAGCGGGGGTCGTGTTGATCGTAATCGCGCCGTTTCCTGTGCCGCCGCCGAATGCAATGCTTGCCAATGACGAATACAGCTTTTGAAGGTTCTGTGCCGTGACCTGATCGTTTTGCAAAGCAAGCATGATCGCTTGGGTTGTGTACCCATCCGAAAAGTTGGCTTGTGACATCGCGGTTGAAATCGCGCTTGAGTAATACTGACTTGCAAGGTTGTCTTGCGCGAGTTTGATCTGCTGCGCCGCCAAGTCGTACTGTGCGCCTTGGTTGTATGTCGCAAGTGCTTGATCCAACTCCCGCTGTCCCATCGTGGACCGCGCCGAAGATTCCGCAACTCCCTCTTGCATTGCGCCAACGCCGCCGCGCTTGGAAATGTCTTGCAGTCCCCGTGCGCGAAGGATGTCCAACGCCTGAAGGTCAGCCGGAGTCAAGCCGCCGCCCTGTGCCGTTTGAAGCATCGTGGTCCCAACGTCTTTGATGGGCTGTCCAACTGCGGACACGGCTTGCGAAGCGGCATTTCCGGCTTGTTGGGTTGCAGCCGCAATATTGGCAAGACCCGTTGCCGCAACCGTGCCTCGATTTGCCGCAACCGGGGCAAGTGCGCCAACCTGATCCGCTGCTTTCTGCCCTTGTGCCGCAGACTGTTGACCCTGTGCCGCGCCAAGTGCCGCTGTGCCGCTGAGAACGCCAGCTTTGGCAAGTCCTGCAACGGTTGTGCCTAGCGCACTTGCAAGCGTCTGCAACCAGCCTGACCCGCTGCCTTGCTGTGCGCCGCCACCCGCAGCCGGGGAAGCCGCAGGAGGCGCGTTGTAGTCTTGAAATTGACTTGCAGGGGCATTCGGACTCATAACGTCCGCGCTTGTCGCTGCCGCCGATCCTTGCTGTACGGGATTGCCAAAAGAATCGTATGACGCATCTGCGGAAGGTGCTGGCGCAGAATACCCGGAAAGTTCAGGCGCAACTCCGCCCTGCCCTGCCTGTGATGGGTCGTATTGTTGGGACCAATCGACAGTCGAGGATGGACCCGCTTGCTGCTGCGGGATATTGATGTTCATTGGAACGCCGCCACCGTTGCCCCAATCGGTCCCGCCGCCACCATAGGAGTCTACAGGCGTGTAGCCGGAATCAAAGTTGTCCACAAAGCCAAACTCGCTGTCATCGAACTCGGGCAGTCCCGTATTTGGGTTGATGGAACCCCTGCCGCCGCGCCGCTTGAGCAGCGCAGCTTCTTTGGGCGTAATGTGCGCCAGCACGGTATCTTTACCCCGCCCTTTCTTGCGAAGAAGCTGCGCCACTTCAGACATATCAAGCCCAAGTGCGCTATTGAGTGCTTTAGACATTTTCCTGACTCCCGATAGCGTCTTTCACTTTCAATGACGCTGTGTTCCAAACATTTTGTTGCTTGCCGCCACTTTCGTTTGTTGTGCTGCTATCGCCCGTGTCACTTGTCGCGCTTGCCGGATTGCCAATGTTCAATGCCTGAGCCAATGCTTGAGTTCCCGGTGCTCCCTGTTGCGTAGATGGTGAGCCTGTAAGTGTACTTCCGCCCGTGCTAAATGTCGGGGTCGAATAAACGGCATTACCCGTCATCGTTGGCGTTGGCGTTGGTGAAGATGCAGAAGCCTTGGACGATGCTGGCGCATTTGACGAATATGCGCCGCTTGATGTCGTTGTTGATGATCTTTGCGATTGCGGTTCAGCGGGGGTTGCAAACAAGTTGGAAACGTCTTGCGAAATAAATGGCGCACCAACCTTTTGTGCAAAGGTGGAAAACGCTTGCTTGTTTGTGTCCTGATATTCTTGCAGCGTCATGGGATCGCCTTTTTGATTCAGGACAAAATTTCCCTCATCATCAAGAACATATTCGGTCCCCAAGAACTCCATCGTTTGCGGAGGGTTAAATTCCTGCATTGCAGACGATCCTAGCGCACCCGCAGCCTCACCCGCCGCGCCTGTTGCTGCACCTGTCAACGCGCCAATTTCCGCGCCCTGTGCGCCGCCTGACAAGCCTCCCTTGAGCGCACCACTCATTGTCTGCATTGCAACGCCCGTAAGCGATTTTGCCGTTTCTGCGGATATGCCCATGCTTGTGAGGCTATCCGACACGCCTTGCGCAACAGATGGCAACATGGAAGATATTGCGCCGCTTTCAAGTGCGGATGACAGGCTTGCGCCGCCAAGTGCGCTTGTGAGAGAGCCTTGAACTCCTTTCACTACCGCAGTCGCAATTGCTTTCGCCGTTTCAGCAGAAACCGAAAATGCTTCCGATATGGACGATCCGACTGAGCCAATCAATCCCGGCAAGATTTCAGGCGCAAGAACGCTTGCCAGCACACCAGCCGCGCCCGTAATGCCTGTCTTTAGCTGCGGGTCCTCTTCTTTGGCTTTTGCCACCCGAGGATTGGGCGTAAACGTAACCGTATTGCCGCTTGAGTCGATTCCTTGCTGTGGCTGCAACTCGTTGACGCTATGCCATCCAAAAGAGCCTGAATCGTGCGTTGTCGATCCACCAGCCGCCATGTCCCCATACCAGTAGGCAAGTTTGCCATTCCTGTCATAGAACGTGGTCGACACTCCCTCATAGTCCGTGGGACCGGGATACAAGCCTTGTTGTTGCAGCGCGTTCGCGCCTGTCGTGAAATCACCGATATTGGCGGCAGCGGGTTGTTGTGCAGACGCATTGACTTGCACTTGACCATACTGAGGCGATTCAACGTATGCTTGAGTCGGAAATGTCCACTCCCCGCCCGGTCCATTTGGCTGCGTTCCGCCAAACTGTTCAGGAGTCCCTAAAGGGTTGCCCCAAGTGTCTACAACATAGCCACTACCGGAGTCGTAATAAGACCCAATCGGTATTCCGTATTGCTGTTGTAGTGAAGGGTCCATTTTTCCAAAAACCGATTTTTTCTGAAGGGGGGGAAGAGTTTTTCAACCTGTCGAACTTATACCCAAGACACTCGCAATTTGTTGATGAATGTACAGATGGGACGCAAGCCAATCGTAAAAATCAGCCTCAACATTGAAGTCCACATCAAGCATATTCACCGGGTTGTTAAGCCCCAACAAACTTGCAAATGAAGTGTGTTCATCGCTGTGCGAGAGCAACCAATCATCCAAATTGTCCGGGTTTGCGTCAAATAAGTCGTATGCCGGGGTGATTATCCCTTGCGACATGAATGTTTCACGAAACATCTTGTGCTGAAGCCCGTTTTCAAACAAAAACTCATCCAGCGATTCAATATCTCCAAAAGTCACAATCGAAAGGGATGACATATTCACTATTTGTCCACCTTGTGATCCAACTTGTCCTCAATGCGGTCCAGTTTGTTAAAAACGGCAAGAATTGACTTGTTGAATTCGTCCCTAGACACATAATTCCCCGCCACAAGCACCTCAATGGACCCAACCTTTTCGGATAAGATTTTATCTGCTGATTGAAGGTCTTTTAAGGCTTCCCATACGCGATTCAGGATGAATCCACCTAATCCACCAATCAAAGCAAACGCGCTATTGATGATTGTCTGAGGTTCCATGAGCATCCTTTAGCCCGCCATCGGATCAGTCGGCACAATCATCACCAACCCCTCACCCGCGAGTGCGACTTGCCAATCGGGGTCACGCACATGAATATTGAACGGAAACGACTTTGCGGTCATTTCGTCCATCAGCGAACAGGCAAACGGCCCGGAGGTGAACATCGCCGTTGCCGGTTCCTGACCCGTTGGGCTTGCGGGGGTGACGAATAGCGTGGGATCGGCAAGCGCAGTCTGTACACCTTGCTGGTCAGCAGCGGCGATCAGGACGGTTGCAGATACCCAATTTTGTGTGGTGTCGGTCATGTTTTATCCTTGGGACTCAATAGGCGCGAGCGCGTGCGTTAGACCAACTTTCAAACGCCGCAATCTGACTCGCACTCAGCGCGATCCCGATGGCGATGTTGCTGAAAGTGAGGCCGTTGAAGAACGCGCTTGATCCTGCTCGTGCGCCGAAGTAGGTGGGGGCGGCTATGAAATTGCCTGTCCCCGCACTTGCTGCGCCAAACAGCGCAAGGGTTGGCGTAATACCATTTACTTTCGGAATAGTTTCAAGCGCAGCAGTCGATTGTGAAATGTCATACGCAACAGACAAAACATTGGTTATCGGGGCGGTGAATGTCGTTGCGGTTTGACCGGATAAAGCTGTGCCATTTAGCGCAAATACATACGTCCCCGCAGAGTTCGGCGCGTATAGCGAAAATGTTCCTGCGTTAGCCACCGTTGTGCTGAGTTCGCTCAGAATGGCAAAGGCCGCATCACTCTGCTTCCTCACCCCCACAAACACGCTGACCTTATTCGTCCCGCTGAAGTCCACGCTTGCGTTCTGCATCCAGCTATTTGAGCCATTCCACCTCAGTCCGGCGGGGAAGCCTGCTTCCGGCCCCGCATAGTCGGTACTGGTGTTCACGCGCTGATAGGTCGGGATCAGGGTATTGGACTGGTCGGCACTTCGTGCATCAGCACCCCATAGGTAACAAGAAACCGTACCTGAAGATGAACCTGAATCAGGGCGCAATGCGATTTCAAATCCACCGCCTGCGCTTGTTTCCGTACTGAGAACCCGTTGCCACGCCGCAGTCAACGTGATCGACGTATACCCTGCTGCGCCAGCCTGACGGAATATGATCGTCTTGCCAATATCTCCGGCGGCAAACGCCATCGCATACAAGCCGCCTTTGTACGAGAATCCCGTAGTCGAAGTAAACGCTTGAGAAAGCGTTGAACGATCGCCGCTGGTGGGCGCGGCAAACACGACCTTGTCTGCTGTCAACGTCCCGTCAGGAGCAATAGTTTGATCGGCGGTAACGACAGGCGCAGAACCACCCGCCGTTCCTGACTTACTCCATGCTGCGTTATCAAACTGCTCCGTCTTAGTCAGCAAGTTATACCGCGCCGACCAAGTTGGACGGTTCGCGCTGGTGGGCTGGTAGCGGTGGTTGCCTGCGAGTTTCTTGACGGAGATGCTTGTAATCGTTCCGGTAGTTGACGCGCCCACAGACCAAGGATAAATACGCCCTGATCCTGTGCTTCCGCAAAGAATAGTTTCAACGTAAGTCCCAACTGCGCTACGAACCTGCGTAACGTTGCCGCCGCACTCGATTTGAAAACCACCCGATGACAATGTGCCAATCGTGTATGTAATCTGGTAGACCGACCCCGGCGTACAGATTGAATTGTGACTTGCGCCGAAAGTGTTTCCGCTGGCAATAAATGTCAAAGCATTATTGGCTATTGTTACGTTGGTATTGAGACTCCAATACCCAGTATTGCTGCTGAAATCACGGTTTGCAGCAGGAGTAATCAACTCACTACCAAGCACCAACCCCTGCGACAGATCAAGCTGCAAGCCCACAGGCTGCTCAAGCGCGGTTACAGGCGTTGTACCCGCAGAGTCCTGATACAGCGTGTCCATGCGGCTGTCGTCGTACAGCCAGCCCGGTGCGCCACCTGAGAATGCGCCGAGGATGATCTCGTACAGCATATTTTGATAGCCGGACGATCTCTTCCCAAAACGTGCGTTGCCTCTACGCATTATTGCGCTCCATTAGGAACCGTCACCGGGCGTAATGTACACCTGTGAAGTTGCTCCGCAATAGCCCGTGAAGTACGCGCCGGGGGCAAACGAAAACACTTGCGTAGTGTATGGAAGCAACGGGATTGCAGCACCCGTGCTTGTGACGTTTGCCGAATTGGTTGTGGCAAGAGCAGCCGTTGTGCCAACGCCGAGCATCACGATGCTTGCGCCCGAATTCTGCACAAGATACTGGTTTGCCCCGCCCGTAGACGATACGCCCTGAACCGGAGTCGGCGGGGAAGATGCAGCGAGAAACGTGACAGTATTCCCCATCGGGGTAAATGCTTGAAGTCCCATGATGCTTCCTTATGCGTTGAATGTGCCGTTGCTTGTGAAAGTGTGGATAGTGTACCCACCCGCCGTTGTGATCGTGCCGCCTGTGCCGCGCTGTGCGCCCGGATAGGCAATGATGACAACGCCCGACCCACCCGCGCCACCAAGGCCACCTGACGTTGCGCCGCCGCCACCCCCGCCGCCGCCGGTATTCGCGGTAGCTGCGACCCCTGCGTTGGTAGTCCCTGCGCCACCACCACCAAGAC
>JGI24890J29729_1000294_pt1 | contig 35978 bp, 37 predicted proteins | sample FreactcultureFD7_FD_29729 | JGI IMG/M metagenome (IMG submission 29729)
AGTCTGAACTTAAAATATTAAAAGAAGAAAAATGGGCCGGACCAGAAATTATTGATTTTAGTTGTGATCTATTTGATTTTTCAGATACAGCAGCCCTAATTGAAAATATGGATTTAGTTATTTCTGTTGATACATCAACTGCACATTTATCGGGCGCTATGAATAAAAAAACATGGATTTTAAATAGGTTTGATAACTGTTGGAGATGGTTTAATGATGATAGGGATTTTAGTCCATGGTATCCATCTGTAAGGTTATTTAAACAGCCTAAAGCTGGTGACTGGAAAAGTGTTGTTGACGAAGTTTGTATTGAACTTGAAAGAATCATTAAATCCACTTTAAACTAGGCAAAAGTTTGACAAGCGTTAAACTAAAAACCTGTAGTTAGTTAAACGCAGTCTATAGTTTATTCAATCATTGTTGTGTCGCTTTTATGACAACACTTTTCTTTTTATTCTTAAAGGAAATTATTTAACGAGAATTAAGAACCAAATCACAGCGGCATTAACTAGGCTAAAGAAGACTGCAGCACTTCCAATATCCTTAGCTCTTTTAGAAAGTTTATGGCGCTTGACAGAAATGCGATCTACAGTTGCCTCTACAGATGAGTTTAATAACTCAATAATGATGATCAATAGAATGCTAGCAATAAGCAATGCTTGTTCAATCGGTGTCTGGCCAAGATAAATGGCTAATGGAATAAGGACAGCGCTTAAGATAACTTCTTGCCTAAACGCATCTTCGTGCTTAAAGGCAGCTAAGGTGCCTGCTACTGAGTATGTAAATGCATTAGCTAAACGTTTGATGCCCGTCTTCCCTTTAAAAGGACTTTTCATGATGTATCAACTTAAATGTTTAAAGCCTAATTTTAAAGCTAATTATTATTAGCAAGAAAATTTAATTCTATTATTTTTCTGTTTTGTAAAAAAAATGTCACATTTGTTTGTAAAAATCCATTGTGCATAAAATACTTATCGCTACAGATTCCTTTGATCAAGTCAATGGCGTTTCTACTACCTATAGAAACATTCTTAAATACTCACGAAAAAGAACTTTTGTCGTGCATCCTGGCTTATTTAAATGGACAAACTTTTCTGTTTATCCAGAGGTGCAATTTTGTACTGAGCCTTTAAAGGCATACAAGAAAATAAAAGACATAGCGCCATCCCATATTCATATAGGGACAGAGGGCCCTATCGGATTGGCTGCAAGAATTTACTGTAAATTAAATAAGATACCCTATACAACAGGATATCATACCAAGTTTCCCGAATACTTATGGAAGCTCGCTCGCCTTCCACACTTCTTAACTTATGCTTATCTTAAGGTGTTCCATAATGATAGCAAAGCGATTCTCGTTCCATCGAAATCGTGTCAAGAAGAGTTAACAAAAAAAGGATTTAATCATGTGGTCGTCTGGACAAGAGGTGTTGCTAAAAATCTCATAAGTCGTAAGCCTTTTAAGAAATCAAAAATCCCAAAAATTATTTATGTCGGCCGAGTTAGCAAAGAAAAAAATTTAGAACCGCTTTGCGAGTTACATAGTAAGTTTAAAATTACAATTGTGGGAGAGGGCCCTATACTAAATAAATTGAAAGCAAAATATCCAAAAATTAATTTTACTGGATATCGATTTGGTCGTGACTTAGCAGACACATACAAAGAGCATGATGTATTTTGCTTTCCGAGCAAAACAGATACCTTTGGCATTGTAATGATTGAAGCGCTTGCAAATGGATTACCTGTGGCAGCTTTTGAAGTAACAGGCCCTGTAGATATCGTAGAGCAAGGTAAAACTGGCTACCTTGGAGAAGATCTAGAGGAAAGTATTAATCGATGTCATAAGCTCAACCGAAAAAAAATTGAATTTAATATCAATCAGCAATGGTCGTGGCATAAATGTATAGAAATACTTCATAAACATTTGTTAGGAGAATCATAAAATCGTGAATAGAAATCAAAAAATAAGATGGATATCTTCTTTAATATTGTTCGTTTGCTTCTTCTCAGAAAGCTCTTCTGAAGAAAAATTAGATAGCAAGCTCTACATTGATTCCGCTAGTCTTAAGATTGAAAGTATTTTGCCACCACCATTCGAGTTAGGATCCAAAGAATCTCAACATGAATTAGAAGATATGAAAAGTATCATTGCTAAGCTTGATTCATCGCAAAAAGACTTGGCTATTAAAGACGCTTTAAATTTAAGCGTGAGTTTTTTTTCCGATACTCTTCCAGATTTTGATATCGACAAGTTACCTAGAACTAAAAAACTTTTTGATCATGTTAAATTTAACGCAGGCTACGAGAGTAAATTATTTAAAAACTATTTCATGTCAAAACGCCCATACCAAGTCGACTCTAATATCCAAGCCTGCGTGCCGCCTGTACCTGATAATTTAAATCGCAGCTACCCTAGCGGCCACACGACATTAGGTTATGCCATGGGTATTATTCTTGCGAATCTTATTCCAGAAAAATCAAAACAAATTATGGAGCGCGCGCGTTTGTATGGAGAGAATAGAATAAATTGTGGCGCACACTATCCGTCAGATGTTGTGGGTGGTCAAGTCTTAGGTACTATAGTTGCAATAGAATTACTAAAGAACAATGAATTTAAATTGCTCATGCAAGAGTCAAAAAATGAGTTAGCTCTTGCAGGAATAACGCGAGGTATATAACTTTGTTAAATTAAGCTTAAGCTAAGAAATGTTTAGCGTAGCGAGGGTTGATATCTTTTAAGTACAGCATAGTTAAAAAATCTGCCGTATTAAAATCGGGGTCCCAAGCAGGATCACCACAGATTTTTGCCCCAATTCTCAAGTAGCCTTTTAATAAAGCCGGAGGCTCTACATCTAAATCCTGATCAAGCTCATGTATAGGTAAAGGAAGTTTTGGTGTGACACGATACTCAACGCTTGATAAATAGGATTGGTTAATTTTTTTTGCTAAACTTGCTGCATAATGGCCACCGTCTCCCATAGGTACACTTGCACACCCAATCATGACTTCGTAGCCATGTTTTTTCATGTACTGTGCTAATCCACTCCATAGAGCCATGATAACACCACCGGTACGGTAGTCTTTATGAACGCATGAGCGACCAATTTCAACCATCTTGTCTGCTAAATGAGTTAAACGATCAAGGTTAAATTCTAGGTCCGAATAATAAAATCCAGCCTCTTTAGCTTTATGCGGAGGTAAAACACGGTAAGTACCAATTACTTTTAATGTTTCAGTGTCTCGAATAAGGAGGTGATCACAATACTGATCAAGTATGTCCTTATCAATTTTTTCATGATTGGAAGGTAAATGAGCACCCATCTCTTCAGCGAATACTTTATATCTTAGCTGCTGAGCCTCCTTCACCTCGCTGTCATTTTGTGCCCAAGAAATTTGGATAGGGTCTTTTTGAAGTTTATGGCTTGATAGATGTTCTTGACTTTCAATTGTGAATTCATTTAGCAGAGTTGGATCTAGAGTTATTTCGCTCATAACAATTCCCTTAATAAGTTTTTATTACTTTAAAAGTGAAATATTTCATTTATGTGAAGATAGTTTTAATTATTTATGACAAAGAATGCTTATGCCAATCTACAAGCTTCAATTTGCCCTTCTTTGTTTCAACAAGCGCTGTAAGGCTTTCTACCCAATCACCATCATTGTAATAATCAATACCTTCAATCTTTTTGATTGCTGCTTTATGAATGTGGCCGCAAATAACTCCATCACATTTTTTTCTTTTTGCTTCTTTTGCCATGAGCTGTTCAAAGTTTTCAATATATCCCACCACATTTTTAATCGAATTCTTTATGTAAGAAGAGAATGACCAGTAATGGAAGCCATACTTATGTCTTATCACATTTGAGTAATGATTAATTCTTAAGATCACGTAATAAAGGCCATCACCAATAAATGAAAGCCATTTAGCGTAGGAAATAATATTGTCGAATAGGTCGCCATGCGTAACCCAAAGCCTTTTTCCGTCGAGTGTTGTATGGATAAGATCATTTTTAATTTCAATATCACCAAAGGTCATATTAATAAATTGACGACCCAATTCGTCGTGATTGCCAGGGATATAAATGACCTTTGACCCTTTTCTCGCTTTACGTAAAAGTTTTTGAATTACGTCGTTATGCTTTTGGGGCCAATACCAGCGCTTTTTTAAGGCCCAGCCGTCAATAATATCTCCTACAAGATAGATCGTTTCTGCAGTGTTATTCTTTAGGAAGTCGAGAAGATAGTCGGCCTTGCACTCTGTGGTACCAAGATGCACATCAGATATCCATATCGCACGATAACGTTTCATATGTGTGCATTAAATATGACAAGTGTGAAAGTTTCGTGACAGAACAATGTCACAAATATGACATAGAAGATGATTAATATAGAAAAATGAAAACTCTTAAGATAATTTTACATATATTGCTGGTGATTCCTTTATGTTTTCTCATCCTTGTCTCTACGAAAAAACAGCAAGAGAGAATCATTCAGTTTTGGTGTAAAAAACTTCTGTCAATCTTTGAAATAAAAGTTGAAGTAAGGGGGTTAGAAACTTTTCTTTTTAATGAAAAAAAATATTTAATTGCGGCTAATCACATTTCTTGGTTGGATATTATTGTAATTCAATCCATCAAGCCATCCATTTTTGTCGCGAAGTCAGATGTTGCCTCTTGGCCTCTCTTTGGCTGGGTAGCACAAATGACAGGTACAATATTTATTAAACGTGACAAGGTTTCTGATATTAAAAAAGCTTTAAAGAAGATGAAGCGACGCTTGATTAAGCGTTCGGTATGTATCTTCCCGGAAGGGACATCTACAAACGGTCGATACCTATTGCCGTTTAAGAGTAATCTGTTTCAGTCCTCAATCGATACACATAAAAGTATTCTGCCAATCTGTTTAAGGTATGAGCAGAATAATACCTACTCGGATAAGGTAGCATTTGTGGATGAGATGTCTCTTGTGGATTCCATTATTCAAATAAAACAAGAGAAAGATATTAAGGTTATTGTTGAGGTGCTTCAGCCCATAAGGCCTAGATACAATAGAAAAGAGTTAGCAAGCTATACGTACGAAATGATTCGTCAAAATTTATCTCAAAATCTGTCATAAAAATTTCATAATTAAATATTAAGCTAATTGTAAATATCTATTATGGATAAATGCTATGCCCAATAAGCTTCGCTTGTACATGAATCAGTTTCATCATGTTGATAGTCACTTATGCATTACATTCAATAGGACAAGTCATAACATCCTCATCAGAAATTTCTTTAAAATGATTAGCCGTCTTGGTGACGGGGTTTTCTGGTATAGCCTCATGGCTTTGATGTTGCTTATAGACCATAGCCGGGCATTCTTGCCGGTGCTTCATATGGCAATCGCCGGATTGCTAGGCACGATGATTTATAAGTGGCTTAAGGTGAGAACGCTTCGCCCACGCCCTTATAACGTACACCAGCAAATTTCATTAAGAAGTATTCCCTTGGATCAGTTTAGCTTTCCATCAGGACATACATTGCACGCGGTAATATTTACGCTTGTGGCTGTTCATTATTACCCCATGCTCTCTGTAGCTTTAATTCCTTTTAGTATCTTAATTGGATTATCAAGACCCATTTTAGGACTTCATTATCCAAGCGATGTTTTGGTGGGAGCGTTGATTGGATTTTTCATTTCACTTATTTCTTTTTACATCATCTAAATGAATATACTTTTTATTTCTGACGTTTTCTTTCCTCGTGTGAATGGGGTATCAACATCAATTAATACTTTTGCGACTGAGCTAAGAGCGCTGGGTCATGAAGTTACTCTCATTGCACCTTCTTACGGTGATGAAGATAAGCACCAAGATTGGATCGTCAGAGTGCCTTCTCATAAAATTTATTTTGATCCTGAAGATCGTTTAATGAATTTTGGAAAATTAAAAGCGTTGTTGCCATGGATAAGAGAAAGACATTTTGACGTGATTCATATTCACACACCATTTACAGCGCATTACGTTGGCATTCATTTTGGTAAAAAATTAGACATTCCCGTAATCGAGACCTACCATACTTTTTTTGAAGACTACTTACATCACTACCTCCCGTTTATCCCGCAATTCATTTCAAGAAAACTTGCGAGAACGATATCAAGAAGACAATGTAATGCGGTAGATGGAATCGTTTCGCCTTCAAAACCAATGCTTGATGTTTTAAAGCAATATGGCATCGAGACGCCTGCAGAAGTAGTTGCTACAGGCTTAGATGATTCAAGTTTTGCTAATGTAGATGGAGACCATTTCCGTATAAGCCATAACATTCCGCTCACACAGCCGATGCTTTTATTTGTAGGACGTGTAGCACACGAAAAAAATATTGAATTCCTGCTTCAAATGCATGTAAAACTTATTAAAAAACATCCTGAAGCTTTGTTGGTCATCACAGGAGAGGGCCCCGCAGAAGAATCAATTAAAGCTTCAATTACTAAATTAGGTATTGTGAATAAAGTAAAAATGATCGGTTACCTTGATCGCAGCCATGAACTTATCGCGTGTTATAAAGCCGCTGATATTTTTGTATTTGCATCAAAGAGTGAAACACAAGGCCTTGTTCTTTTAGAGGCTATGGCACAAGGGACTGCGGTCGTAGCATTGGCTGAGCTTGGAACTAAATCTATTCTCATAGAGGGTGAAGGTGTTCTTATTGCAAAAGATTGTACGGATGATTTTGCAACCAAAGTGAGTGTGCTTTTATCGGATGAATCTAAGCGTAAAGCGATTGGAGAGAAAGGTAAGCAGTATGCCCAGGAAAAATGGGGGGCGAATGTATTGGCTAAAAAGATATCTAAGTTTTATAAGAATACTGTGACACAAAAGACTTCTTTGGCTCGATATATGGACACCAGAGTCCGTAATGCAAAAGGCATGACTTAATACAGCTCTATATCGTACTTCCATTCGATTTTTTTCCAATCAGCCGCCTCTTTATTAAGCCCGAATTGAATGAATGGATTCTTTTCTAGCCAGGCCCTAGAAATCTTTAGCTTAAATCCCTTAGCGCTCTGCTGAACTTTAATTAAAGGCAAGGCACCATCCTCTCTTTTTCTAGAGACGGCATGAGAAAGTCTTAAGCAGAATAATAGGTGCCAATCGATGTAGCCAGGGCTAATGGGAAGCTTATTAAGTTTTCCATTGTGCCCTAATACGAGCCCTGCGAGCCTTGCCTGATCGAGTCTTGAGAAACCCGGAAGATCAGCGTTGGATATAATATAAGCGGAGTGTTTTTGATAGTCAGCGCGGGACACCGATAAGCCAATCTCATGCAAAAATGATGCCCAAGTTAAAAGCTTACGGTTATTTTTTCTGTCCTCTTTTTTGAATGTGGGTAATTGATCTAAGAAAAAGTCAGCCGTTTCACTGACACGTTTAAATTGTGCCTCATCCACATTAAAGCGTTTGCCTAATTGTTCAATAAGACCATCTCTTGTGTCTAGATTTTCTAATTTACCGATTGAATTGAATAGCGTTTTAAGAATGCCTTTTTTCTTGGTATGTGCTCCATTTTTAGATTGATCATAAAGATGATGAAGAGAACCAAAAAGCAGTGCTGCTTCGGTAATTTCCATGTGTTCAATACCTAGCTCATCAAAAGCTGCAAGCATAATAGCAAGACCCCCTGGAAGCACTGGTTTGCGATCTGCCTTTAGTCCAAGTAAATTTAATTTTTCGGTGTGTTTAGTTTCAAATAAGGATTTTTTTAAGAGCTCCAAGCCATGCCTCGTAATCACGCCACCTGTTTCTTCAACCGGAAGATTGTGAGGTTCACCACTAAGACCATTTAACGCAATTAATTCTGCAATAGCTCTTGCTGTACCTGAGGACCCAATCGCTTGCTCCCAGCCCATTTTTCGATAAAAAGGAGCGATCACTTTAAGTTCTTTCAAGGCCGCATTTTGCGCTGCTTTAAAATTTTCTTCATCAACAACACCTTCTGAAAAAAATCTTTGGCTAAAGGAAACGCATCCAATAGGAAGTGACTCTAAAAGTTTAGGCTCGTGACCATCGCCAATCACAATCTCAGTTGAGCCTCCGCCGATATCGAAGACGAGCCGCTTACCAACACACATAGGTGCAATGTGAGATGCTCCAATATAGATAAGTCTTGCTTCTTCATTACCAGAAATTACATCAATGGGAAAACCCAATAACTTTTCTGCTTCATCGACAAATTTTTTGGCATTGCGAGCTACACGGAAAGTATTAGTTGCTACGGCAACGACTTGATTTGGGCTAAAGCTTCGTAAGCGGTCTCCGAATCTAAGAATAGCAGCAAGTGCTTTCGTCATAGACTCTTCACTTAATTCATTATCTTTATTAAGTCCGCCCGCGAGTCGCACGGTGTCCCTAAGGGTGTCAATAGTCTGAAATTGAACGCCTGTAGGTAGATGATTCATTTTTGCGATCATCATTCTGAAGCTGTTTGAGCCTAGATCAATAGAGGCATATAGACCATTAAGTTGTTCGGAGGTTTTTTCTGAATTGAGTTTTGATAAAATCATAGGAGGACGCTAATTTAAATTAAATTTATGACGATTCCATGACAAATATTTGAAATGTCATTTAAACGTCATATTCTCTAATCACAATGATAATATGAATACTGTGAAATCTAAATCTAATTTATTAAACCGAGAACTTGGTATTATCGAGTTCAACCGACGAGTCTTAGCGCAAGCACAAAATCGAAAAGCCCCGATTCTTGAGCGTTTGAAGTTTATATGCATTGTTGCAAGTAACTTAGATGAATTTTTTGAGATTCGCATCGCCGTTCTTAAAGAGCAACTTCGCAAATATCCAAAGTCTAAAACTGTGGATGGAGAAGTTTTATCCGAAGCTTACCTAAACATTGTTAAAGAAGCTCAAAATTTAGTCGAAACTAAATATAATCTTTTTAAGAAAGATATCCTGCCTCAACTTAGCAAGGAAGGTATCCATCTTTATTTTAATCATAATAATTGGACTGTTGCTCAACTTCGCTGGGCGAAAACTTATTTTCAAAAAGATTTAGTGCCTTTATTAACACCGATTGTTTTAGATCCCGCCCACCCATTTCCTAAGGTGATTAATAAAAGTTTGAATTTTTTTGTGACTCTAGAAGGTAAAGATGATTTCGGCAGAATGCCAAAACTAGCTGTTGTTCAAGCGCCGAGATCTATCCCGCGTGTAATTCAAATGCCTTCTCGAATTAGTTCTTCACCTTATAGTTTGGTTATATTATCGACCTTTATGCAAGCTTTTGTGCATGAATTATTTCCTGGTATGGCAGTCACTGGATGCTATCAATTTCGTGTCACAAGAAACTCCGACTTATTTGTTTCTGACGACGACATTTCAGATTTGAGAGAATCTTTAAAGGGCGAGCTTTCAACGAGGCATCTTGGCGACGCCGTTCGATTAGAAATTTCTTCAGATATTCCAGATCACCTCATGAAATATTTAAGACGATCATGCGAGCTTAATCAAGAAGATTGTTATCGTGTTGACGGCCCTGTGAATCTTAATCGATTGATGCAAGTTGCGGATATTGTTAATCGACCGGATTTAAAATTTCCGGTACATATACCAAAACAGCCGATTATCAATGGGTCTATCTTTGATCATTTAAAAAAAGAAGATATTTTATTGCATCACCCATATCAGAGCTTTGATCCTGTTCTGAATTTGCTGAGAGAGGCAGCAAAAGACCCTGATGTATTAGCCATTAAACAAACTATTTATCGCACAGGCAATGTTTCACCAATCATGGACGCCTTAATTGATGCTGCTAAAAATGGAAAAGAAGTCACAGTCATCGTAGAGCTTCTAGCTCGTTTTGATGAAGAGACAAATATTTCATGGGCAGCAAAATTAGAAGAAGTAGGCGCCCATGTTGTCTATGGTGTAGTTAAGCATAAATGTCACGCAAAGATGATGATGATCGTTCGTAAAGAGCAGCTCCCCACCAAGGGAAAGAAAAAACCCGAATTCATTTTAAAGCGATATGTCCATTTAGGGACTGGTAACTATCATCCGAGAACTGCAAAGCTATACACAGACTTTGGACTCATGACATCAAATCTATCTATAGGTGAAGATGCTCACAAAATATTTATGCAGCTCACAGGCACAAGCCGATCTATCAAATTAAAAACATTATGGCATTCGCCATTTACAATGTTCGATAATATTGTGAAGTCAATCAGAGCAGAAGCTAAAGCAGCTAAACTCGGAAAACCTGCCCGCATTGTTGCAAAAGTCAATGCACTATTAGAGCCGCTTATTATCAATGAGCTATACAAAGCTTCTCAAGCCGGTGTCAAAATTGATTTAATAGTAAGGGGTGTTTGTGCGCTTAAGCCAAAAGTGAAAGGCTTGTCTGACAATATCAATGTGCGATCTGTGATAGGTCAGTTTTTAGAGCATCATCGTATTTATTATTTTCATGCCAATGGTAAAGAAGCGCTTTACCTCTCATCGGCTGATTGGATGGATAGAAATTTATTTAGACGTATCGAAGTGGCATTTCCAGTTAAGGATAAGAATTTAAAGCAAAGAGTTATTCAAGAGGGGTTGAATGAACTTCTGAAAGATAGATCTGCTTGGATTATGAATTCAAATGGATCTTACAAACAATCGAAAAGCACAACTCAAAGTATTTCACTTTCGGGCCAACAGCATTTGTTAGTTAAATACGGACCTGAGATTTCTATAGCCAAAAAAGCAATTAAGTCTTAACCTTCTTTTGCCATATTGATGGTGTAGCGTGGAATTTCAATAGTGAGGTCATGCTTATCAACAATCGCCTGACACGAAAGTCTTGATTTTGGCTCTAATCCCCAGGCTTTATCAAGAAGATCTTCTTCCAGGTCATCGGCTTCATTTAATGTATCAAATCCTTCACGCACAATAACATGACATGTAGTACATGCACATACTTGGTCGCAAGCATGCTCTATTTCAATATGGTTTTGTAATAAATTCTCACAAATAGAAAGTCCAGGTTTAGCGTCAATCACTTCCCCTTGAGGACAAATTTCAACGTGAGGCAAGATAATAATCTTTGGCATATTATAAGTTTACCTTATCTATCGATTTGCCTTTAAGTGCATTACCTACAGATTGATCCATAAGTTTTGCTGCAAAAGATTCTGTGAGCAGGTTTAAATCTTTTGTATGCTGAATAATGACATCAGTATCATTGGCTTTAAGAGAGGATGAGAGGGTTTTTATAGCACTTTCAATTATTAATATTTGATCTTTAGATAATAATTGATCGCCATTTTTATTTAAGGCATTTTGAACGGCTGTGATAATTTGTTCACCTTCAATTTTAGCCTCACTCAATGCGCGGATTTTTTTATCTTCATCCGCTTTTTCAAAAGATTGTTTAAGCATGTTCGTAATTTGATCTTCAGATAAACCATAAGAAGGTTTGACCGTGATACTTGTTTCTTTATGGGTAGATAATTCTTTTGCCGATACGGAAAGCAATCCATCTGCATCAATTTGGAAAGTGACACGAATTTTGGCTGCACCTGCCACCATCGGCGGAATATCCGTTAAGGTAAAGTTTGCAAGTGACCTACAATCAGATACACGTTCACGCTCACCTTGTAATACATGGATGGACATTGCAGTCTGCCCATCTTTATAGGTTGTAAATTCCTGTGCTTTTGCAACGGGTATTGTCGAGTTCCTGTGAATAATCTTTTCAACTAAACCGCCCATGGTTTCAACGCCAAGTGATAATGGCGTTACATCGAGAAGAAGTAAGTCTTGGTCTGATTTATTACCAGAGAGCGTATGAGCTTGTCTTGCTGCACCGAGTGCCACCACTTCATCCGGGTTAAGATCATTAAGTAATTCTTTCTTAAAGAACGTTTTAATTTCTGATTGGATGTGAGGCATGCGTGTTGCGCCACCGACCATCACGATACCGTCAATAGATTCGATTGATAATTGAGCATCACTTAATGCGCGCCTTATAGGTTGAATCGTTTTTTGAACAAGATCATGCGTTAATTTAAAGAATGACTCTCGGCTTAAAGAGAATGCAATTTCCTTACCATTAGATAATTTGATGATCGTCTTTGCAGACAAATCTTTTGTAAGATTTTCTTTTAAAGATTTAGCGTGTGTAATGAGGGAGCGTTTATCTTCATGGTTAAGCTGATCGATCTGATTTTCATTTTTGATAAATTCTGCAATCGCTTGATCAAAATCATCGCCACCTAAATGGGGATGACCATTCGTTGCCAAGACCTCAAAAATACCTTTTTGAAGTTTTAAGATAGACACATCAAAGGTACCACCACCCAAGTCATAAATAACGAAGACACCTTCTTTTTGTTGATCAAGTCCATATGCAACAGCTGCAGCCGTCGGTTCGTTAATCAGCCTTAATACATTTAAGCCGGCTAATTTCGCTGCATCTTTGGTGGCTTGACGCTGTGCATCATCAAAATAAGCGGGCACTGTAATCACAGCCCCTGTAATTTCTCCACACAAAGAAATTTCAGCAAGATCTTTTAATTTTTTTAAGATGTCTGATGAGATTTCAATGGGGTGCTTTAAACCCTGGCTAGTTTTAATTTGTATATCCTGGCTAGCATCATCAAAGGTATAGGGAAGGGATTCTGGATTTTGAATATCAGATCGGGTGTGACCCATAAAGCGCTTCACCGACACAATGGTGTTCATAGCATCTTTAGATAAATAAGGTAATGCCTCATGACCCACTTTAGTTTCATTTTTACCGTAATAAACGATAGATGGTATGAGGGAATTTTCATCCATATCTTTTAATATGACAGGCAACCCACTTTGAACAGTGGCTACAAGAGAATTTGTTGTACCTAAATCAATGCCTACGGCAAGTTTATGTTGATGAGGAAGGGTGCTTTGACCAGGCTCTGCGATTTGAAGAAGGGCCATGGTTTAAACTATCTCAATTAAAGCGTCATTGATATGCTGTTCAATTTTTTCAATAAAATTAAGTTCACGCGTAACTTTAATGGCATCGTTAAGATTATTTTTATTGTCAAAGAATGTTGGCAGCTGACTCATCATTTCGTTTTTATTTTTTTGAATATCATGCACTAATTTTTCGAGCGCTACTTTGTTTTGTTTTTCTGCCTCAAGCTCTTCGCGCCATTCCATTTGCTGCATTAAGAAATCTTGTGGCACAGCCGTATATTTTTCATCATGGATATCGATGCCATTTAATTGAAGTAAATATTCTGCGCGTCGAATCGGGGACTTTAAGGTTTGATAAGCGTCATTGACTTGCGCGGTTTTTTTGATGGATTCTAGTTTGGCCTCATCATCAAAAGAAGCGAAGCGATCAGGATGAATTTCTTTTTGAATGCTTTGGTAATTCTGATCAAGCTTTTCTAAATCAATAACGAATGCTTCTGGAAGTTGGAGTAGGGTAAAAAAATTTAAGCTCACACTGTAAAGCTTTCACCGCAGCCACATTCTGCCTTGACGTTAGGGTTATTAAATTTAAAGCCTTCGTTTAAACCCTCTTTTTCAAAATCGAGTTCGGTACCATCAATATAGACAAGACTTTTTGGATCTACCATGATCTTAATGCCATGACTTTCAAATATTTGATCTTCAGGCATAGTGTCGTCAACAAACTCTAATGTATAAGCCATACCTGAGCAGCCAGTTGTTTTAACGCCCAGACGAAGACCCACGCCTTTACCTCGATTCTTGAGGTATTTCTCAACGCGCTCTGCCGCTTTAGGTGTTAATGAAATAGCCATTTTAAATTTATTTACCTTGTTTACTTTTTAAGTCAGCAATTGCAGATTTAATTGCATCTTCTGCGAGCACTGAGCAGTGTATTTTAACAGGAGGTAATGCCAACTCTTCTGCAATCGCTGAGTTTTTAATTTCAGATGCTTGGTCTAATGTTTTACCCTTAAGCCATTCGGTGACGAGTGAGCTTGAAGCGATCGCTGAGCCACAGCCGTATGTTTTAAACTTTGCGTCTTCAATCACACCATCGTCACTGACTTTGATTTGTAATTTCATGACGTCACCACATGCAGGCGCACCTACCATCCCGGTTCCGACGCGAGGATCATTCTTATCGAGTGAGCCCACATTTCTTGGGTTTTCGTAGTGATCTAAAACTTTATCGCTGTATGCCATATATGTCCTTTAAATAACCTAGTGGGCAGCCCACTCAACTTTACTAATATCAATACCATCTTTAAACATTTCCCACAAAGGTGAGAGCTCTCTTAACTTTTGAATCTTGTCTTTTAATAACTGAATCGTAAAATCTACATCAGCTTCCGTCGTAAAGCGACCAATCGAAAAACGAATCGAGCTATGGGCTAACTCATCTGAGCGACCTAATGCACGTAACACGTAACTTGGCTCTAAGCTTGCTGACGTACATGCAGAACCACTTGAGACAGCAATATCTTTCACTGCCATGATGAGTGATTCACCTTCGACATAGTTAAAGCTGATATTAAGATTATGCGGAATACGATGTGTTAAGTCGCCATTCACATAAACCTCTTCAATGCTTTGTAAGCCTTGAAGTAATTTGTCGCGTAATTTTCTGATGCGTTCATTCTCTAATTTCATTTCTAAGCGAGCGATTCTAAATGCTTCACCCATACCTACAATTTGGTGGGTGGCTAATGTGCCTGAACGCATGCCGCGCTCATGGCCACCACCGTGCATTTGTGCTTCAATACGAATGCGTGGTTTACGTCTCACGTAAAGTGCACCAATACCTTTAGGGCCATATGTTTTGTGGGCCGAAAAACTCATTAAATCGACAGGGAGCTTTTCTAAATCAATATCAACTTTGCCTGTCGCTTGTGCGGCATCCACATGAAAGATGACTTTTTCTTCGCGGCAAATATTACCTAAAGCTTCAATGTCTTGAATGACACCAATTTCATTATTGACGAGCATGACAGAGGCCAATACTGTGTCAGGACGAATTGCTTTTTTAAATTTTTCTAAATCCACCAAGCCGTTAGGTTCAGGTTCTAAATAAGTTGCCGTAAAACCTTCACGTTCTAGTTCGCGCACTGCATCAATCACTGCTTTATGTTCTGTTGCAATGGTTAAGACATGCTTACCTTTGGTGCTATAAAAATGACTTGCACCTTTGATCGCTAAGTTATTAGATTCAGTGGCACCCGATGTCCACACAATTTCTCTAGGGTCAGCGTTGACGAGTTTAGCGACTTCTTCGCGAGCCTCTTCCACCGCTTTTTCTGCAGTCCAACCGAAGCTATGGCTTCGTGATGCAGGATTACCAAAATGTTCTGTGATATATGGAATCATTTTTTCAGCGACACGTGGATCAATGGGTGTTGTTGCTGAGTAATCTAAATAAATCGGTTTACGTTCCATAGGTTCTCTTTTATGCTGCAATCGCAGTGATTTGTTTTAATGTTTGTAATTCTTTTTTTATTGTTTCAATAAATGTTTTGACATCATTTAATGTATTTTGGTTTCCAAAACTAATACGTAACGCACCACGCGCTAAATCTTCATCGATGCCCATCGCAAGCAATACATGGCTTGGTTCTTTATTCACGCTTGAGCATGCAGAGCCACTCGCAATCGCGAATCCTTTTTTATCTAACGCCGTGAGAAGGGTAGAGCCTTCAATATCTTTAAATGCAAAGAAAGTCGTATTACTTAATCGTTTTACTTTTTCAGAAAAAATCACAGCGCCTAATTCTTTTAAATGAAGCTCGAGTGTTGTTTGAAGTTCACGTGTAAGTAATGATGTTTCTTTAAATGATTCTGAAATCAATTCACATGCTTTACCAAAACCCACGATCGCTGCAATATTTTCAGTGCCACTTCTTAAATTCTTTTCTTGTCCGCCACCATAAATAAGAGGCTCAATATCGGAACGCTTATTTAAAATTAAAGCGCCCACACCTTGAGGCCCATAAATTTTATGACTTGAAAGTGTCATGGCATCAATCCCAAGTTCATCAAATCGCACATCCATTTTTCCGAAAGCTTGAACCGCATCTGTATGTGAGAGCGCTTTTTTTTCTTTCGCAAAATGAGATAGTGTCGACATCTCTTGAATGGCACCAGTTTCATTATTAGCTAGCATCACGGATATAAGACTTACATTATTTGCGTTAATATTTTTATAAGCCTCATCAGTTATCACGCCATCATAATTTACTTTGAGTAAATCTTGTTGCCAACCTTGATGGGTAAGTGCCTCTATAGGGCGAGCAACACAAGGATGTTCAATATTGCTTCGCACCAATGTGCTTTGAGGATTTTTAATCGCAGCGCCATGCACGATCATGTTATTCGCTTCAGTGCCACCTGATGTAAAAATGACTTCAGTGGGATGTGCATGAATCGCGAGCGCCACTTGTTCGCGCGCTTCCTCAATGGCTGTTCTCGCGTATCTCCCAAAACTATGTTGGCTGGTAGGATTACCTTGTTGCATTTCAAGATAAGGCATCATGACGCCCAAGACTTTTTTGTCTATGGCTGTTGTCGCGTTATGATCAAAATAAACTTTTTGCATGATTTGATTAAACGGCTTTAGCTAAACTGCCTTGGCTGAGTTTGTCGTTCAAGAAAAAAATTGCACTCTCGCGACTCTTACCTTCTTTGGATTGTGCTTCAACGAGGTGAGCTAAAGTTAAGCTTTCAAGATAATCTAAAATTTTAGTATTGATAGACGCCCAAAGATCATGGGTAATGCAACGTCCACCTTCATGGCAATTTTCTTTGCCAGAGCATTGGGTCGCATCAATCTCTTCATCGACAGCTGTGATAATTGATTTCACTGTAATCTCTTGGTGTTTTTTAGCTAGGTGATAGCCACCTCCAGGACCGCGAATACTTTTCACAATGCCTTCGCGACGCATGCGACTAAAAAGTTGTTCAAGATAAGATAAAGAAATCGATTGTCGTTCGCTGATGTCAGCTAAAGTGACAGGCTTTTCTGTCTCGTTGAGCGCGAGATCAAGAATGGCAGTTACTGCAAAACGACCCTTGGTAGTAAGACGCATAATGAGATCCTTTATCTTTAAACTGATAAGAAACTTATTCTAGTTTCTGAAGCTTAAAGTATAGAATAACCCATCATTTTAATCAAGTATTATTTAGACGCCTTTTTCTTGTGCGAGAAGGCTTTGGCGAGCTTAAGATCCTCAGTAGCACGAGGTTTTAAGGATTTAATTTGAGCTTCTAAACGCTCAATCGTTTGGTTTTGTTTTCTAATAGCTGACATTAAATGATCGATATTTTTATGCATAGGATCAGGCTCATCTTTACCTACCGCATAGGCGTTAAAGGTCGGAAGTTGAACGGTACTTGTTTGTTTTGTTTTACTTTCTTCCTCCACAATACGCGCAGGAATACCGACAGCCGTTGCTTTGGCTGGTACGTCTTTCACAACCACTGCATTGGATCCAATTTTGGCACCTCGTCCAATGGTAATAGGCCCTAAGATTTTGGCGCCCGCACCAATGACGACACCTTGTTTTAAAGTAGGATGACGCTTTCCTTTATTCCAAGAAGTGCCACCTAATGTCACACCATGGTAGAGCGTGCAATCATCTTCGATGATCGCGGTTTCACCAATCACAACACCCATGCCGTGATCAATAAAAACACGACGACCAATCGTCGCTCCCGGATGAATTTCAATGCCCGTGAACCAACGACCGATATGAGAAATCATGCGGCCTAACCAATAAAGTTTAATCTGCCAAAAAGCATGAGCTAAGCGATGAATGAGTAGTGCATGTACACCAGGATAGGTCGTTAAGACTTCGAGTGTCGACCTCGCAGCCGGGTCGCGCTCAAATACAATCGCAATATCTTCTCTAATTTTTTTAAACATAAGCGTAATTATCGCATGAAATGCTTAACCCGACTAAATTGCTGGGTTAATAGAAAAGTACTTTAAGCTTTCAATTTTTTTTGTACCTGCGTTAAGATGCCGCGCAAAATATTGACTTCATCAATTTCAAGTTGTGATCTTGCAAATAAAATATGAAGCCGCTGCATCAAGCGCTCGCCTTGGACTTTATCTAAGAATTCTATTTCATCTAACACGATTTCTAAATGCGATAAGAATCCCATGAGGCTATCGTGATCGGCTAAAAGATCTAAATCTTTTGTGTAAAGTTTAGGTGGGTTTTTTGAAATACTAGCTTGCCTTAATTCATGACATACCACTTGAACAGCTTGTGCCAAATTTAAGGATGAGTAATCAGGACTCGCATCTATAAAACTTAAGACTTGGCATTGGTGTGTCTCAAGATTAGAAAGCCCACTCATTTCGGTACCAAATACAAAAGCGACATCTGAAGTTTTCGCTACATGAATCATTTCATGTGCAACTTCACGCACATCCAAATAAGGTTGCGTTAATTCACGTCGTCTCGCAGATAAGCCGACTGCAAGTTTGACGCCCTTGAGTGCTTCTTCTAAGTCGCTCACTACGTGTGCATTTTTTAAAACATCATCAGCACCTGAGGACATGGCAGTAGCTTCAGGGTGTGGAAATTTTTTAGGGGAGACGAGATAGAGTGAGTGAATGCCCATGGTCTTCATTGCGCGCGCAGTTGCGCCAATATTTCCGGGGTGGCTTGTTTGGCAGAGGATGATGCGAATACGATTGAGTGCTTCCGAAGTAGCGACCATGGAGTTCCTTCATGTAAAATAGCATTTTATCAAGTCTATAAAAAAACAAAGCTTTAAATAGACACGTTCTTATAAAAAGAAAGAAATCCATTTATGCATCCGATGTTAAACATTGCAGTGAAGGCAGCTAGACGTGCAGGCGCCATTATTAACCGAGCATCGCAAGATATCGGAACGCTGACTGTTAAAAGTAAAAACTTTAACGACTTTGTAAGTGAAGTCGATATCGCAGCTGAACGCGCGATTATTGATACCTTAAAAGATGCATATCCGACACATGGTTTCTTAGGCGAAGAGTCAGGCTCAACATCCAATGAAAGTGATTTCATTTGGATCATTGATCCTTTAGATGGCACCACAAATTTCTTACATGGCTTTCCGCAATATTGTGTATCCATCGCACTTCAGCATAAAGGAGAAATCACACAGGCAGTCATTTATGAACCTAATCGTAATGATTTATATACAGCGACTAAAGGTCGTGGTGCGTTCTTAAATGACAAACGTATTCGCGTTTCGAAATGTGACAAACTTCAAGAGTCTCTCATTGGCACAGGTTTTCCGTTTCGCGATTTCAAGCATCTCGATACATACTTAGGCATGTTTAAATCCATGCTACAAAAAACGACCGGCATTAGACGTCCAGGTTCAGCAGCATTAGATTTGGCTTATGTGGCCAATGGATCACTCGATGGTTTTTGGGAAATTGGTTTATCACCTTGGGATATTGCAGCGGGTGGACTTTTAGTTCGAGAAGCAGGCGGGATTATTTCAAACTTAAATGGTAAAGACGGCTGGCTTCAGTCAGGCAATGTCTTGGCTGCCTCACCTAAAATTTATGATGCCATGGTAGAAACCTTGGCACCGCATTTAACAGACGATATTAAAGTTTAGTGGTGATGACCACCGGCACCGTGCACGTGCTGGTGTGAAACTTCTTCTTGATTCGCAGAGCGCACGTCTTTAATCGTCGCTTTAAAAATAATACGTTGACCGGCCCATGGATGATTGCCATCCACCACCACTTTGCCATCAGCAATATTTGTCACCGTATATAAAATCACTTCACCGGTTTCATCTTCACCTTCGAATTGCGCACCTTCTTTTAAATTTTCTTGAGGGAATGCTGAAGCGGGTTCAATTTGAACAAGCTCTGCATCGTACTCACCAAAAGCGTCCACGGGTTCTAGCGCTAATTCAATCGTGTCGCCAATATTTTTTCCGTGCATTGCTTCTTCCACTTTCGGAAAAATATTGTCGTAGCCACCATGAAGATAAGCCACTGGCTGATCACTTGATTCTAAAACAACACCATCGGCATCTTTAAGTTCGTAGGTCATCGTGACCACTGTGTTCATGGAGACTTGCATAAAAATTTCCTTCAAATGTTTTTTTAATATTTTATAGGGGATGAAAGGGCTAGGGTGTGACTTTTTAAAATTATTTTAATGGCCGTGATCGTGATCAAGGAGCGTATAAAAATTAGAAGGCTTCAGAATAGTTGGTTTTGCAACCTTCAATTGTTTCGGATAATCTCGACTAAAATGAAGTCCGCGACTTTCATGCCGCGCAATAGCTGATTCCACAATAAGTTCTGCGACTTGTAATAAATTTCTTAATTCAATGAGATTGTGGCTTACTTTAAAGTTGGTATAAAACTCATGCACCTCATCACGTAACATGTGAATACGATGCAGTGCGCGCGATAAACGTTTATTGGTTCTCACAATGCCGACGTAATTCCACATGAAGCGGCGTAATTCATTCCAGGTATGTGTGATCAGAATTTCTTCATCCGCATCGGTGACACGACTTTCATCCCAATGAGGTAAATCAAAACTTGATGATGCTATTTTTGAATGAAGAATATGTTTTGCGACTGCGTCACCAAACACTAAACATTCAAGAAGCGAATTGCTTGCTAAACGATTCGCACCATGAAGTCCTGTATACGCCGTTTCACCAATCGCATAAAGATGCGCTAAATCAGTTTGCCCCGATAAATTAGTCATGACCCCACCGCAACTATAGTGTGCAGCAGGCACAACTGGAATCCATTCTTTGGTGATATCGATACCTAATTCTAAACAGCGTGCATAGATTGTCGGAAATTGTGACTTAATAAAGTCAGGTGACTTATGTGAGATATCTAAATAGACACAATCGATGCCGCGCTTTTTCATTTCAAAGTCAATTGCACGGGCCACAATATCGCGAGATGCCAATTCACCTCTTTCGTCATACTCATCCATGAAGCGTGATCCGTCAGGGAGTTTTAAAAGACCGCCTTCGCCTCTCACGATTTCAGAGATTAAAAAAGATTTAGCTTTAGGGTGATAAAGGCAAGTCGGATGAAATTGAATGAATTCCATATTGGCTACCCTACATCCCGCACGCCATGCCATTGCCACACCATCGCCTGTACTTACATCAGGATTCGTTGTGTAGAGATAAACTTTGCTAACTCCTCCTGCTGCAAGAATGGTTTCTTGTGAGGCGACTGTCGTCACCTTGCCAGTTTTATTATTTAAGACATAAGCACCTAGGCAGCGATTAGATTTAATCTTTTCAACTTTTAAAGATTTTTTTTCTGTGATGAGATCGACCGCAATATGGTTTTCTAGAATCGTAATATTAGGATGCGCTTTGACTTTTTCACTTAAGGTTTTTTGTATCGCTTTACCCGTAGCGTCTTTTGCATGCACTACACGCCTATGACTATGCCCACCTTCTTTGGTTAAATGAAATTGGTGTGTGTCTTCATCACGGCTAAAGGGCACATTTAAATCGGTAAGCCATTGAATGGCTTCTTTACCGTGCGATGCAACAAAGCTCGCGACCTTGGGATCCGTTAAGCCACCGCCTACAAATTCGGTATCTTTGACATGGCTTTCAATGGAGTCATCAACTGACATGACAGCGGCGACTCCTCCTTGGGCCCATTGGCTTGAGCTATTCAAAATCTCACGCTTACTCACAATGAGTACTTTTTTATGGTCGGCTAGCTTAAGCGCTGCGGTGAGGCCGGCTAAACCGCTACCTATAATAAGCACATCACAACGTAACATTTTGTGTATTTTTCATGAACTAATTAAAAGAGAGGGCGTCAATCAACATATATATAGTATGTTTTAGGTTTTTTTGATTTTTTAGATTCATTCAGGGGTTTATTAAAAACGATGCCAAGACTTAACAATAACATAGAACAAACTAAATTATCACTCGTTCAAGATAGGCCCGCCGTGTATACTTCAGAGCATGTTGAATCAACGTCAGCCCATCCTGTGAGTGAAAAAATAGAAAATCCGAATCGTGCGCTTGATCAAGTTTTGGTCGAAAGTGCGCAAAAAGGGGATAAAAAAGCCTTTGGACTTTTGATTGAAAAATACCATAGAAAATTAGGCCGTATTCTCACACGCATGGTGCGCGATCAAACTGAAATCGAAGATATTGTGCAAGAGACTTTTATCAAAGCTTACCGCGCTTTACCTAACTTTAGAGGCGATAGTGCTTTTTATACTTGGCTTTATCGAATTGGCATTAATACCGCAAAGAATCATTTAGTGGCGATGGGTAAGCGTCCGCGCAATATGACTGAATTTGAAAATGAAGATGGCGAGTTTGAAGAAACCCATCAAGTTGCAGAAGCTGATAATCCTGAGACGACACTCCTCACTAAAGAGATTGGTATTACAGTGAATACGGCGATTGAATCTTTGCCAGAAGAATTAAAAGTCGCGATTACGTTGCGTGAAATTGAAGGTTTAAGTTATGAAGAAATTGCGGAGCTCATGGATTGTCCGATTGGTACAGTCCGCTCACGTATTTTTAGAGCACGTGAAACGATCGCAGAGAAATTAAAACCATTATTGTCACAACACAATAATAAACGTTGGTAGATTTATTTTTAAGGAAAAGTCACATGAAAGAAAAAATTTCAACACTCCTCGATGACGAACTCGATATTAAAAGCTCGAGTCAAGCCGTGTCAGAGATTATTAAAGACAAGCGTTTACGTGAGCGTTTTGAAACTTATCAACTGATTCGTGATTCCATGAAAAATGAATTGAGCAACGCGACATTCTCATCTCAATCTATTTTAGATGCGATTGATAAAGAGCCTATTCAGATTCAATTTAATAAAGATAAAAAACTATCCGATGTGATTGCTATCTCTAATTTTGATTGGATGTCTTGGCCCGTGGCAGCATCATTTATCGCGGTGCTCTTCGTGGGTGCCATGATCACGATGAATCCTCTTCATATGAAGACATCAAATGCTGTTGAAATTGCGGAAGATATTCCAAATGAATACATTGAAGCGCATCAAATGTTAGCGCCGACTAATGTCGCGTTTTATGTTGACACACAAGCTAAATAATTTTTTTATGCAGCGATTAGTTTTTGGTCTCTTTCTTTTTGTTTTAAGTTTCTATGCGCAAAGCGCTGAGGATCCTTGGCTCCATTTAGAAAAAGCTTCTCAAGCTGCGCGTAAATTAAGTTACAAAGGTATTTTTCTTTACCAAAATCTTCAAGATGTCCGCTCCATTGAAATTACCCATTTAAATAATGGCACTGAAGAGTTTGCACGCATTGTGACCTTGGATGGTCAGCCTCGCGAGGCGCTATCGAGAGGTAACAACATGGTGGTCTTTAATTCAAATAAAGAAAACGTCATGATTCAAAAAAGACAAGGCCAGAATTTATTTCCAGCGATCCTTCCTCCAGATATTGAAAGTGTGAAAGCGATTTACACGCTTCGATTTGCAGATCAAGAAAGAATCGGCGGCCGTGAAGCGCAAATTGTTTATCTTGAGCCGAAAGATGAATTTAGATACTTCTATAAGCTCTGGTTAGATCGTGAGTTTGGTTTAATTTTGAAGATGAGTATTCTAGATCATCAACAAAAATTGATTGAACAAGCAAGCTTTAATCAAATTGCATTATTTACAGGCCAAGATTTAAATTGGTTTAAGCCGAGTGTGGATACTCATAAAAAATACATCATGGATGATGTACCTCAGAATAAAGTCTCAAATGAAAAATATTGCACCATCGCAAATTTACCTGCCGGTTATCGGGAAGTGAGTCACGTGACAAGAATGATGGGTAACCGTCCACAGCTCGTGCATCAATGGGTATTTTCAGATGGACTTTCTTTTGTGTCTTTATTTGTGAATCCGATTCCTAAAGGTCAAAAGTCGCGTGTGGGTGAAACTCAAGTGGGTTCATCTCATGTCTATGCAAGAGTGATGAACGGCAATCAAATTATGGTGGTAGGTGAAGTCCCACAAGCGACCATTCAAAAAATTTCAAATTCAATTCAGGATGTAAGAGCGCATTAAATGATTGAAGAGCAAGCGGTTGTCATTAAAGCGTCAAAAGAACGTGTCACACTCGAAGTGGTTCGAGATAAACCCTGCGGATTATGTGGGCAGGTCAGAGGATGTGGCAATTCCATTTGGGGTAAAATTTTTTCCCATCAATCGGGCCACATTGAAACCCGCAATGATTTAAATGCAAAACTAGGTGATGTTGTTATTTTAGGTATTGATGAAACATTGATGCTTAAAAGCTCGCTCATGCTTTATGGTGTGCCACTCTTATCTATGTTTTTATGTATGGTGATTGCTAATAGTTTTGCAAAAGAGATGGTGGAACTTTATACCTTAATAGGAGCGGTGACAGGTTTGTTTTTAGGTGTCGTGATGATTAAGCGTGTCATTAATGAAAAGATGCAAATGTTTTACAATGAAGCGCAATTGATTCGTTTTAAATAATTTAATTTAAGGAATATTTAGACCATGTTAAGACGTCTTTTTTATGTGTGCCTATTTCAACTATTGTTAGTGACTGGCTTAGTTGCTAAGGAGCTTCCAGACTTTACTGAGCTTGCTGAAAAACAAAGCCCTGTGGTGGTGAATATCAGTTCGATTCAAAAAAATCGTGCGAATCAAATGATGCAAGGGTCGCCCGAAGATGAGCAGATGCAAGAATTCTTTAAGCGTTTTGGTATTCCAGTGCCTCCTGGTATGCCACCTCAAAACGGCCGCGGTCAACAAGCTACTCCTGAAAAACAAGTCTATGCGACAGGTTCTGGATTTATTGTATCGGGAGATGGCTATATTTTAACGAACGCACACGTGGTGAAAGACGCCGATGAAGTGATGGTGAAATTAAATGACAAGCGTGAATTTAAAGCGAAAGTGATTGGCATTGATCTAAGAACCGATGTGGCTGTTTTAAAAGTGAACGCGACAAATTTACCGAAAGTAAGTATTGGAAATCCTGACACCATTAAAGTAGGTGAATGGGTAGCTGCCATTGGTGCCCCTTTTGGTTTAGAAAATACGATGACTGTAGGTATTGTGAGCGCTAAAGGTCGCGCACTTCCTCAAGAAAATTTTGTACCTTTTATTCAAACCGATGTTGCGATTAATCCAGGTAACTCAGGCGGTCCTTTATTTAATTTAAAAGGTGAAGTGATTGGGATCAATTCACAAATTTATAGCCGTACCGGTGGCTACATGGGACTCTCATTTGCGATTCCCATAAATGTTGCGATGGATGTCATGAATCAACTTAAAGCTAATGGTAAAGTGATTCGTGGTTGGTTAGGTATTGCGATTCAAGAAGTCACGAAAGAACTTTCTGAATCATTTGGTATGAAAAATACAAACGGTGCGTTAGTGGCTGGCATCGAAAAAGGAGCGCCCGCAGAAAAAGGCGGTCTTCAACCGGGGGACGTCATTACTAAATTTGATGGCAAAGTGATTGAATCTTCCTCTGACTTACCTAAAGCGGTCGGTAATACGAAACCAGGTAAAACGGTTCTGGCTGAAGTCTTCAGAAAAGGCAGCGTTAAAACACTTAATTTAACAGTAGGTGAAATGCCATCTGATCAAGCTGAAGTGATCGCAAACAATAAGACACCTGAAAAAGCAGATGTGAATCGCTTAGGCTTAGTCTTGAAAGAAGCGCCTCCACAACAACGTAAAAAAATGAACGGTAAAAAAGGCTTGCTCGTTGTGGATGCTCAAGGCTCAGCTGCTGCGGCAGGTATTCGCCGTGGCGATATTGTCTTAGCGCTTAATAATAGTGAAGTGGAGAGTGCAGATGCCTTTGCTAAAGAGGTCGCAACTATCCCAAATGGTAAGACCGTAGCACTCCTCATTTTACGAAATGACGAGACACTTTACGTGCCGGTTAAGATCACGAATGATCGATAAATTAAGCTAGGTGTAAAAGCTTTGTTGTAAAATACATGCTTTCAATCAAAGGCGCTTAAAGAGTTTTAAGCGCCTTTGTTATTAGGTAACTGAAGGCATTAATTATTCTTGATGGATAACATTAGAAACTTTTCAATCATCGCACATATCGATCATGGCAAATCGACCTTAGCTGATCGTATTATTCAATACTGCGGTGGTTTATCTGACCGTGAGATGGAAGCACAAGTATTAGATTCCATGGATCTCGAACGTGAGCGTGGCATCACCATTAAGGCACAAACAGCAGCCCTTCAATACAAAGCCTTAGACGGCAAAATCTATAACCTCAATCTCATTGATACACCAGGACACGTTGACTTCACTTACGAAGTAAGTCGTTCTCTAGCCGCATGCGAAGGTGCACTTTTAGTCGTGGATGCAAGCCAAGGGGTGGAAGCGCAAACGGTTGCGAATTGTTATACCGCAATTGACCAAGGGGTTGAAGTCACACCCGTATTAAATAAAATCGATTTACCATCTGCTGATCCTGATCGTGTGATTGAGGAAATTGGAGACGTGATTGGTATCGATGCTACCGATGCGATTCGTTGCTCTGCTAAAACGGGTGAAGGTATTCAAGATGTATTAGAAACGATTGTGTCCAAAGTGCCACCACCAAAAGGTGACGCGACTAAAGCTCTAAAGGCTTTAATCATTGACGCGTGGTTTGATAACTATGTAGGTGTTGTGATGTTAGTGCGCGTGGTGGATGGTATTTTAAGACCTAAAGATAAAATTAAATTGATGGCAACAGGCGATCAATACTTATGTGAGCAAGTCGGTGTCTTCACTCCAAAATCCAGAAGCAAGGAATCCCTCTCAGCAGGTGAAGTAGGTTTTATTATTGCAGGTATTAAAGAACTGGCGAGCGCTAAAGTAGGTGATACCGTCACGATCGCAGATAGGCCAGCATCTGAACCTCTAGGTGGATTTAAAGAAGTAAAGCCACAAGTATTCGCAGGACTCTATCCTGTAGAGTCAAATCAATTTGAAGCTTTAAGAACCGCTTTAGAAAAATTAAGTTTAAATGATTCATCACTTCGCTTTGAACCCGAAAATTCAACAGCATTAGGTTTTGGATTCCGTTGCGGCTTCTTAGGCCTTCTTCATATGGATATCGTGCAAGAGCGTTTAGAGCGCGAATACGATATGGATCTCATTACGACGGCACCGACTGTGGTGTATGAACTTTTAAAAAGAGATGGTGAAGTCACGCAAATTGAAAATCCATCTAAATTACCTGACACATCACGCATCGAAGAAATTCGTGAACCGATTATTCTCATTAATTTATTAATGCCACAAGATTATGTAGGTCCTGTCATGACCTTATGTAATGGTAAGCGCGGCATTCAAAAAAATATGCAGTACTTAGGCCGTCAAGTAATGCTCACTTATGAGATGCCACTCAATGAAGTGGTGCTCGATTTCTTTGATCGATTGAAATCGATTTCAAAAGGTTATGCTTCGATGGATTATGAATTCCTAGAATTTAGAGCAGCCGATTTAGTGAAGCTTGATATCATGGTGAATGGGGATCGCGTCGATGCACTCTCTTTAATTGTCCATCGCTCAAATAGTGTTTATCGTGGTCGTGAAGTGGCTGCCAAAATGCGTGAACTCATTCCACGACAAATGTTTGATGTAGCAATCCAAGCTTCTATCGGAGCTAATATCATTGCACGTGAAACAGTTAAAGCGATGCGTAAGAACGTGCTCGCGAAATGTTATGGTGGTGATATTACGCGTAAGAAGAAATTATTAGAAAAACAAAAAGAGGGTAAGAAGCGCATGAAGCAAGTAGGGAATGTTGAAATTCCTCAAGAAGCGTTCCTCGCTATTTTAAGGGTGGAAGAAAAATGATTTTTGCTTTGATCATGGTTATCGTTTTAACAATCACAGGGCTCATTTGGCTTTTCGATATTTTTGTCTTAAGCAAAAAAAGAGCAATGAATACAAAAGAGCCTATGCTCGTTGAATATTCAAAAAGTTTTTTTCCGGTCATTTTTTTAGTGTTCTTTATTCGTTCCTTTATTGCGGAGCCTTTTAAGATTCCATCAGGTTCCATGATGCCAACCCTTTTGGCGGGTGACTTTATTCTCGTAAATAAATTTACGTATGGCATTCGTGTGCCTATTTTAAATTACACAATTATAGAAGTCGGATTGCCTAAACGCGGAGATGTTTTTGTATTTCACTACCCACCTAAACCATCCATTGATTATATTAAGCGTGTGGTTGGCCTTCCAGGGGACGTGATTGAATATAAAAGTAAAACACTTTTTGTGAATGGTAAAAAGATGGAACAAACATTCGTGGATAAATACCCTTACATCATGAATGAAATTCATCATATTGAAGCGAAAGAATTTAAAGAGGCATTGGGTGACGTCAATCATTCGATTCTGATTCATGATTTACCAGGTGACGACTTTAAATTTGAAGTCCCTCAAGGCCATTATTTAGCGTTTGGTGATAACCGAGACAATAGTGCCGATAGCCGTGTCTGGGGCTTTGTGCCTGAACATAATTTAGTCGGCCGTGCTTTTTTTATTTGGTTTAACTTCGGCGAATTTAAACGCATTGGGACCATCATTCGTTAATGGATAAAGAACGCCAAGCCTCTTTAAGCAGGATCATTCATTACACATTTAATGATCCTTCTTTTATGATCATGGCACTCACACATCGCAGTTTCTCGAGCCAACACAATGAGCGTCTCGAGTTCTTAGGCGATAGCGTATTAAGTTTTCTTATTGCAAATGAACTCTACAAAAGATTTCCACGTATTGATGAAGGTGATTTAAGCCGTTTACGTGCGCAACTCGTTAAAGAAAGTTCACTGAGCACGATTGCGATATCGATGGGCTTAGGTGACTTTATTCGATTAGGTGAGGGTGAGCTTAAAAGTGCAGGATGGCGACGCCCATCGATTCTGGCAGATACTTTTGAATCTATCATCGGTGCTATCTACTTAGATGGTGGTATTGAGCCTACCCATGAATTTGTTTTACGTTTCTTTGAAACACAATTAAACGAGATTGATCCTAAATTAATCCAAAAAGATCCTAAAACATTATTGCAAGAATTATTACAAAGCAAGAAGAGTGATTTGCCTATCTATACGGTGGTATCTATTGAAGGTGAAGCACACAGCCAAACCTTTACGATTGAATGTCATATTAAGAAATCAAATATTAAAACGCAAGGTGTTGGTAATAGCCGTCGCATTGCAGAACAAGAAGCAGCATCGAAAGCTTATCAATTGATGTTGGAGTCTCAATAGTGAGCGAACATCAAACAACACGCTGTGGCACCATTGCTATTGTGGGGCGGCCTAATGTAGGAAAATCGACGCTCCTTAATTATTTGGTCGGTAGTAAAATCAGTATTACTTCCAAAAAAGCACAGACCACACGCTATCAGTTGTTAGGTATTCAAACGATTGATGACACCCAATTTCTTTTTATTGATACACCCGGATTTCAGCTTAAACATTTAAACCTTATGAATAAAGGTTTAAATAAAACAGTCAATCAAGTTTTAAGTGATGTGGATGTCGTTCTTTTTGTGATTGAGTCTCGCGGGATGACTGAAGAAGATCAAGCGGTGATGAAACTTATTCCAAAAGATCGCCCAACTATTTTAGTTATGAATAAAGTGGATCTTATGAAAGATAAGAATGCGCTTTTGAAAGAAATTAAAACGATGAGTGAATCGTATAGTTTTAAAGCGATGGTGCCTGTATCTGCCAAAAAAAATAAACACCTCGACCATTTATTATCGACGGTGCGTGATTTTTTACCTGAACAACCTTTCATTTATGGTGAGGATGAAATTACGGATAAGAGTGAGCGCTTTTTAGCCTCTGAAATTATTCGTGAAAAAATATTTCGTTTAACGGGACAAGAAGTACCTTATTCCATTGCGGTCGAAATTGAAAAATTTGAAGTGGAAGGTAATTTGCGTCGTATCTTTGCTGCCATCATTGTCGATAAAGAAAGTCAGAAGCCTATGCTGATCGGTCGAGACGGTGAAAAATTAAAACAGATTTCAACTGAATCTAGACAAGACATGGAAGAGCTCTTTGGTGGTAAGGTATGGCTTGAAACTTGGGTGAAAGTCAAAAGTGGCTGGTCAACAGATCAGCGTGTTTTAAAATCTTTAGGCCTTTAATTTTTTAAATGGCAACTCCAAATCATCGTCAAGAAAATCAGCGTGTATATATCTTGCACACTTATCCCTTTAAAGAGACAAGTTTAATCGCAGAAATTTTCTCAGAAAAATTTGGCCGCATTCCAGTAGTCGCCAAAGGGGCTCGTCGTCCTCGATCATCGATTCGTGGCATGCTTCAATCTTTTCAAGTATTACTTGCAAACTGGTCAGGAAAGTCAGAGCTTAAAAGTTTAAATGGATTGGAGTGGTGCGAGAAACTTACCATCTTGGAAGGCGATGCATTGATGTGTGGGTTTTATCTTAATGAATTAATGATTCGTTTATTACCAAGAGATGAACCTCACACCGAACTCTTTCATTTTTATCATGAAACCATTCTTGCTTTAAGTGAAGGTCGAGAGCTCACCATCGCATTAAGAAGATTCGAGTTAAAACTTTTACAAGCCTTAGGGTATGCTGTCACTTTAGATCATGATGAAGATTCAAACCCGATTATCCCTGATAAAATATACCGTTATGAAGCCGAATACGGTGCATGTGATTTAACGAAGACTGATCGCGGTATTAAAGTCTTAGGTAAAACTTTACTTGATATGGCAAATGATCAATATCTTGATAAAGAGACACAGCAACAAAGTAAGCAATTGATGCGTTATTTATTAGGTTTTTATTTAGGCGACAAACCCCTTCATTCAAAACAGCTCTTTGTCGACTTGCAAGGATAAGACAGATTATGATTAAGCTCGGTATTAATATTGATCACGTAGCAACGCTAAGGCAAGCACGTGGGACCAAGTACCCAAGTGTGGTTGAGGCAGCCCTCCGAGCGGAGCAAGCGGGTGCTGACAGCATCACACTGCATCTTCGTGAAGATCGTCGTCATATGCAAGACGAAGATATCTTTGCTATTCGACCTCTTCTTCAAACAAAAATGAATTTAGAATTAGCCGCAACTGATGAAATGATTGCGATTGCATCTCGCGTCAAACCTCAAGATGTTTGTATTGTTCCTGAAAGACGTGAAGAGCGGACCACCGAAGGTGGCTTAAATATTAAAGAGACTTATGATCATCTTTACCGTGCAACACAAACATTGGGAGAGCAAGGTAGTCGTGTTTCTCTTTTTATTGCACCTGATTTAAAAGACATTGATCTCGCAAAAAAAATGGGCGCACCCGTCATTGAAATTCATACCGGTAGTTATGCTGACGCAGAAGATGAAGTCACTAAACAAAAAGAATTTAAACGTGTTCAAGATGCAGCAGAGCATGCACTATCACTAGGCCTTGTGGTCAATGCAGGACATGGCCTCCATTATCACAATGTGAATTTAATCGCTGGCATTCCTGGTATTGAAGAACTTAATATCGGACACGCGATCGTGGCACACGCATTATTTGTGGGTTGGGATAATGCAGTGCGTGAAATGAAATTATTATTACGTACCTATTCGAAGTAATTTTTAAAAAGATAATCCTATTATGATCTTTGGCATTGGTACTGACGTTGTAGAAGTTTCTCGCATTCATGAATCCATTGAAAAATTTGGTGATACGTTTGCACGTCGTATTTTAAGTGACTCCGAATTCGAGAGTTATTTAAAGTCATCTACGCAATCTCGTTTCTTAGCGAAACGTTTTGCAGCCAAAGAAGCCTTTGCTAAAGCACTAGGTACAGGATTTAGATCGCCTGTCCGTTTTCAAAATATTATTGTAGGTCACGACGACCTTGGAAAACCTATTCTAGAATTTGATGATGAATTAAAAAGTTACTTAAAAGAAAAAAATATATTAAGTCAGCATATTTCTATTTCAGATGAAAAAAATATTGCGACTGCCTTTGTGGTTCTCGAAACTTAAAACATCACATGGAAGATATTGATTTTAATCGACGCTTTGGTGGGGTCGAACGTCTTTATGGGAAAAAAGCGTTAGAGCGTTTTAAAAATTCACACGTTTGTGTGATTGGTATTGGCGGTGTAGGTTCTTGGGCCGCTGAAGCATTAAGTCGTAATGCAATAGGCAAAATCACACTGATTGATTTGGATCACATTGCAGAATCAAATATCAATCGACAAATTCACGCACTCACAAGTACGCTTGGAAAATCTAAAGTGACCGCCATGAAGGAAAGAATATTAGAAATCAATCCCATGTGTGAAGTTCATACCGTGGATGACTTTATTTCTAATGAAAATATAGAGACGCTCATCAAACCTCATTTTGATATCGTGATTGACGCGATTGATCAAGCATCCATTAAAACAAGTTTGGCACTTCATGCTTTGGAAAAAAAAATTCCACTCGTCATGACAGGTGGAGCAGGCGGTCGTATTGATCCATCATGCATCAAAATCGCTGATTTAAGTTTAACGCATGGGGATAGATTGACCGCCAAGATTCGGCATGACGTTAAAAAAGCTTTGCAATTAAAAGAATCACAAAAGGTAGGTATCGATGTCGTCTTTACAGATGAGGTTATGATAAAACCTGATGGTGCGTGCGAAACTGATGAGGCGCTTACAGGCCTTCATTGCGGAGGATACGGTTCAAGTGTCATGGTTACAGCCACCTTTGGATTTATGGCAGCATCACTCGCTTTAAAGAAATTGCTCTAAAAGTCTTTATAGCCCTTGAAATTTAATTTGTAATCCCCATCTTAAATTTAATCTCATATTAATTTTTTTAAAAGGTAATCGCTATGGCAACAAAAGAAAATGCATCTGAAAAATTAGTCTTCCAGGCAGAGGTTAAACAACTTCTCCATCTCATGATTCACTCTTTATATAGTAATAAAGAAATCGTGATTCGTGAATTGATCTCTAATGCGAGTGATGCTGCAGATAAATTACGTTTTGAAGCGCTTAAAGATGCGAGCCTTTATGAAAAAGATTCTGAATTAAAAATTAGATTAAGCTTTGATAAAAAGAGCCGCACCTTAACCATCTCTGATAACGGTATCGGCATGAGCCGAGATGAAGTGATTAGTAATATTGGTACGATTGCGAGATCAGGTACAAAAGAATTCTTAAATAATTTAACAGGCGACCAAGCTAAAGACGCTAATTTAATCGGTCAGTTTGGCGTGGGTTTTTATTCTTCATTTATTATTGCCGACAAAGTCACTGTGCTTACAAGACGGGCAGGTGCCTCACAAGGTATTCAATGGGAATCTAAAGGTGAGGGCGAATACACTATTAGCGAAATTGATAAAAATACGCGTGGTACCGACATCATCTTGCACCTTAAAAAAGATGAGGATGAATTTTTAAGTGACTGGACATTGAAAAGTATTATCAAGAAATATTCAGATCACATCACACTTCCTATCGTCATGAAAAAATCGGAATGGAAAGACGGAGAAGAAGTGCCTACAGATGAAGATGAAACTGTTAACGCAGCTTCGGCACTCTGGGCGCGAAATAAAAATGAGATTAAAGAAGAGGAATATAACGAGTTCTATAAAAATCTTTCTTATGATCAAGAGCCGCCTCTCACCTATTCACATAATCGTATCGAAGGTAAGCAAGAATATATTTCACTCCTTTATATACCAGCGAAAGCTCCATTCGATTTATTTGATCGCGAACGTCATCATGGTGTAAAGCTTTACGTGAAGCGTATCTTTATTATGGAAGCTTCAGAAAAACTCATGCCTAATTATTTACGCTTTATTAAAGGTGTGATTGATAGTGCAGACCTTCCTTTAAATGTGTCCCGAGAAATTTTACAAGATAGTAAGGAAGTGGAGGCGATTCGCGCAGGCTCCACTAAAAAGATTCTAGATCTTCTGGACGAGATGAGTGAAAAAAAACCAGACGACTATAAAAATTTCTGGAAAGAATTTGGTGCGGTGATGAAAGAAGGTCACAGTGAAGATTTTGCGAACCGAGAAAAAATTGCAAAACTTTTCCGTTTCAATTCCACACACGAAGCGTCTGATGCACAAGTGGTTTCTTTAAAAGATTATGTCGCTCGTATGAAAGATGAGCAAAAAGCCATTTATTACATCACTGCTGATTCCTATGAGGCAGCAAAGCATAGTCCCCACTTAGAAATTTTTAAGAAGAAGGGTATCGAAGTTTTGCTACTCAGTGATCGTGTTGATGAATGGTTACTCTCTACCTTCAATGAATTCGAAGGTAAGAAATTACAATCGATCGCAAAAGGCGATCTTGATTTAGGAAAGCTAGAAGACGAAAAAGAAAAAGAAGAGAAAAAGAAAATCGAGAAAGATGCAAAATCTCTCGTTGAAAAAATTCAAAAAGCGTTAGGCGATAAAGTGAAAGAAGTAAAAGTCACGCATCGTTTAACGGATTCACCGGCATGCTTAGTGGCTGGCGCGCATGATTTATCAGGCAATCTAGAGCGTCTACTCAAAGCTGCAGGACAAAAAACACCAGACTCAAAACCAATTTTAGAAATCAATCCGACGCATAAGCTCATTCAAAAGCTTGAAAATACAGGCGACTCAGCGCGTTTCAATGATTTTGCTGAAGTGATTTTTGATCAAGCGCTGATTTCTGAGGGGGGTCAATTAAAGGATCCGGTCGCTTTTGTAAAGAAAATTAACCAATTTTTAGTCGAATAGCCTTGATTTTAGGGCTAGATATGTTTGACAGCCCTTCAAAAAAGATGCTATAGTCTCACCTCTCTGCGTCATGTACGCAGATCGATCGCGGGGTGGAGCAGTCTGGCAGCTCGTCGGGCTCATAACCCGAAGGTCACAGGTTCAAATCCTGTCCCCGCAACCAAGATCAAATACTGTTCTTTAACAAATAGACAACTGATAAGTGTGGGTGCTTATAGTTTTAAGACAAATCCTTATGGCGCGACAAAGGTCAAACTTTGTTCGTCATAAGGATCTCAAAATATAAGTGCTTTACACTTTTTAAATTTATGACAAGACACTTAGCTTAATTTATTAGGCTAATAACCTTATCAATGAATTTGAGATTTAATAAAGCAAATGCAATATACCGATCCTTTCATAAGGAAGGATCAAGTAATAGTTTTGGATTAAACTGAAGAGTTTGATCCTGGCTCAGATTGAACGCTGGCGGAATGCTTTACACATGCAAGTCGAACGGCAGCACGGAGAGCTTGCTCTCTGGTGGCGAGTGGCGAACGGGTGAGTAATATATCGGAACGTGTCCAATAATGGGGGATAACGAGTCGAAAGATTCGCTAATACCGCATACGCCCTACGGGGGAAAGCAGGGGATCGTAAGACCTTGCGTTAATGGAGCGGCCGATATCTGATTAGCTTGTTGGTGAGGTAAAGGCTCACCAAGGCGACGATCAGTAGCTGGTTTGAGAGAACGACCAGCCACACTGGAACTGAGACACGGTCCAGACTCCTACGGGAGGCAGCAGTGGGGAATTTTGGACAATGGGGGCAACCCTGATCCAGCCATTCCGCGTGAGTGAAGAAGGCCTTCGGGTTGTAAAGCTCTTTCGCAAGGGAAGAAAACTTATGATCGAATAAATCATGAGGTTGACGGTACCTTGATAAGAAGCACCGGCTAACTACGTGCCAGCAGCCGCGGTAATACGTAGGGTGCGAGCGTTAATCGGAATTACTGGGCGTAAAGCGTGCGCAGGCGGTTTTGTAAGTCGGATGTGAAATCCCCGGGCTCAACCTGGGAACTGCGTTCGAAACTGCAAGGCTAGAGTGTGTCAGAGGGGGGTAGAATTCCACGTGTAGCAGTGAAATGCGTAGAGATGTGGAGGAATACCAATGGCGAAGGCAGCCCCCTGGGATAACACTGACGCTCATGCACGAAAGCGTGGGGAGCAAACAGGATTAGATACCCTGGTAGTCCACGC
>JGI24890J29729_1000295_pt1 | contig 35910 bp, 31 predicted proteins | sample FreactcultureFD7_FD_29729 | JGI IMG/M metagenome (IMG submission 29729)
TCTGAAGGGTCGTATTGTCGTGCAATTATTGTCTGAAAACTATTGTCTTTTGCTATAAGACCTATTTTATCACCTACTTTGTTGTATGCGATAAATCTAACTTGCTTGCTCAAGTCATAGCGTTCGGCTTGCGTGTCTCCGCTAGTCCAGCCAATCCACTCCTTGCCGCTGTCAATAGCATCACGCAATGCTCGTTTGAACATCTGGACTGACCAATCCTTGCGGAAGGGGGCATCGGGGACTTTTGTGCCTTGGTTTTTAGAATATATTTCTGCGGCCTTCTCAATGGCTTCATCCTCACGCAACATACTTGAAGGAGTTGCTATTTGATTCCCTTCTGCATCCAATACCAACCATCTAGTATTGTCTTTATATGGAACAACAGACCATCCTGTTGTATCTACAGATTGGTCTCCATACCCCTTCTCTCTTCCCTGCTGATGCCTGTCAGACTGAATCTCTTCAATGAAGAGACCATCCTTTCCAGAGGCATCCTTGCGCTCGTTTAGCCTCATGTGGGCTACATAGTTGGGTGTGTCTTGGAAGTGGGAGGATTTATACTCGTTTTGCTTTTGATAACCTATTGAGTTTTCCTCTTTTCTTTTATTTGATTCTTTCTCTACTTCAGCAAATTGTTCTTCAGTAAGTTCGCTATAAGGTTTGCCAAACTTCTCCATTCCTATTTCATCCCAAGATAGTTTTTTAGGGGTAAAATTATTCGGCATCGTCAGCACGACTTCCTTGTAGTTCTCACCATTAGGAAGGACATATTGGGAGTATTTCGGTTCCGTTGGGCGATCTCCAAGGTAGTTGCTAACTCCCCAAGGCCCAACATTGGGCTTGGAAAGCGTCCTCTCCTCAAACTTAACCGATCCCTCGTTCTTGAGGTAATCCAGAACCTCCTGCTTGGTGACGCTATCCTTTCCTTCAACAAATCCAGCAAGGTTACTCCACTTGACCTCATCAGCCTTGGCATTCTGAGGGTTATTAACGATGGAAAGGATCTGCTGTGGCGATGCCTTTGCTGGCATCTTCTCATCTACAACTTTTTGCAGGCCAGAGTAGAATCCTTGCTCGCTAGTTGGATACTTTGCTGTTGGAGCGACATACTGGGCAGAGAACGGCCTGCTTTCAGGGCTGTGAGCGGCGGTAATATCAAGATCGATTGCCGAAGGCTTGCGCTCTTCCTGTGGTTCGATAACAGCCTCTTCTGCTGGCATGAAGTTCTTAATTGCATTGCCATAATTAACGGGAACTTTTGGAGCGTATTCGTTGTCCATCAACTCGGCCATGTGATCCAAGCGCATTGACATGATCGTGCGATCTATGTCTTTGCCGCGAACATCTCCGCGCTGGCGAGGCGTCCTAGTGCGATCATCGTTAGCGTCTCGGAATTCGTTGGTGGTGAGGTTCAGGAAATCGTTGAAAATATTCTTCTTTGCCAGTGCTTCGGCAGGAGTTCCAGACAAGCCATACTCACCAGCCCTTCCCTGTGGATACATTTCGTTGCCCTGTGCATCCTTTTCTCGGTACTGCCAGTTTTTAAGGTACTTCTCGGTAAACTCCTTGAAGAATGCGTTCTTGTCGCCACCCCAAGGCGACAGGCGTGCTGGCATCCGCTGGCTCCATGCGTTGAGCTTCTCAAACATCCTGCCAACGGAGATCGTCGTAACAAGGAAGTTGCCGTCCTTTGACAGGTGCATTCCGATGGGAACCACATCGTAAATCTTGGGAGAGTAAGCCGTGTACCTGCCTGCGTCATTCATGACGGCGGCGTAATCAACCAGCAAGCGAGACCCATCACCTTTTACGATGGCATCATTGATCTTCAGGATGTGATCCTTGATCGACTTTGGAATGATGCCCTCTGGCAGGTCTTTGATGGCCTGAATCTGCAACGGCGTGAATGTTCCGCGAAATGTCTCGGAATTGTCCGCTACAGGCTGAAAGCGATTTGGCGTCCCATGATCAGGCGTATCAAGTGCCTGTATGATCGTATTCTTGCGAGCCTTTTGCAGTTTCTTTGCCTCCTGTGGCGTGTACATTGCAGGCGTTACGCCATCTGCCTCGGTAACGAATGACTGACTGACAACAAGCCTGCCGCCATCTGGGATATTCATTCCCCTCACCTCATCAGGCTTCTGTCCGTATCCAGAAAGCTGTCTATCGGTCGCCCATGATCCTTCTGCGGCGGCTGGGTTGGTAATTTCAACAGGTGCGCCTACAGGATTTCCTTCGGCATCGTAAATCTGTCCCTGCATCTTGGTCTTGAAGAGTCCGCTGTACTTTCCGTACTTTTCCATGATGGCGCGGTTTTTGATCATTAACGCCCTGCTGATCTTTGGTGCGTCTGGAGCCTTTACCGCTGGCGAAACCTCGCCCTGCAAGGCTTGTAGCGCGCGCATTGCCTGCCTGTTGGCGGCTATGATCTCTGGGGAGAACTCCGCGCCTGTCAGAGGATCTACGGCGGAACCTTTGCCCCCCAGTCCAAAGAACTTCTGTACCGCTTTATCAAGTAAGTTTTTCTTGGTCTTGAGAGTAGCAACATCCATCAAGTGGAGCGTTCCTGAGTCAAGATCCTTGCCAAGGTGGTTAGAAAGCGTCCCAGCATTGAGTTGCGCGACGATTTCGTCCTTCATGTAGTCGGCTACTGCCTGCTCGTTGAGTGCTCCGCGAGTGTCATCCCAAAGTCCAGCAAGCCTAGAAAGCTGTTCGATCTGATCTGGGGATTTACCCTTCATGTAGTTGCTCTGGTACATATCTACCAGATCCTTGGTGCTGTACCTTCCAGATGTGGTAGCCGTTACATTTCCATTGAGATCCTTAATGTCTTGAGCAAATAGCAAGTCTTCGGCCTCTCTATTGGCTTCCCTGAATTCAGGGATGTTGCGGATGTGGTGACCAAATTCGTGTGTGAGTGCTTCGGTAGGCGTCTCTCCAAAGATTTGTTGGCGAGCCTTGAGGTGGTTCGCATTGATCACGATGGATGGCTTTGTACGATCAAAGATCAGGGTTTTCTTAACGCCTCCCATTGGCATTCCTGCCTGATACTCTACGGCTCCCTCTGGCGTGCTGTAGAACCCCTGCTGGTTGGCAGTCTCCATGATGTCTGCGTCGCTCATGCCATTATTCGCAGGGTCTTTCCTAAACTTTTCAAAGATTTGATCTGGAGTCAGGATATGAACGCCGACATTGTTCTGACCTGCACGCAAAGTTCCGTTTGTGAGTTCGTTCAGCTTGGTAAGCTGAGTCAGGAAATTACGGCTGAATTCGTTGCGTGTTTGGACATTGGCTCGCGTGACTGCCGATAGCGTCTTCCTTTCTTCAGTAAGAGCCTTTCCTAGCTTCTCTGCGTCTTTACTACCTGAACGGACGGCGTCATTGTATGCTACCATCGCGTCAGAAACCATCTTTTCGTGACGCTTGATCACATTGTCCCAGCTAGTCAGGCCATTCATGGCCTTCTGGGTCTCAGGATCAAGATCCTTGTATGTCTTGTAGTCGTCTACAGCCTGTTGCTGGCGTTCACGCTGTTCAATTACAGGATCTACGCCTGTGATTTTGCCAAGTGTGTGGTGCAACGCCCTGCCGCCAAGTCCATAAAGAAGGCCAGTGGACAGCATCTGGTTCCTTTCCTCTGGTGACGCAGAATCAAGCGCGCCAGTAGCAAGTGCCACCAATGTGGGGTGGATGCCAGCCTTTGCGTACTCAACTGAGTTGTTGATGATGTTATCTAAATTCTTTCCTCCAAAGCGCAGGATTTTAGCCGTCTGTTCGCTGACATCAGGAATTGATCCAAGGGTTTCAAATGTTCCCTTGCTACCACCTGCCGCCAGTGCGCGAGCCTCATCTATGTCCCTGATCAGAGCAGGAGCTTTTGCGGCATATGCGCCAAGTTTTAGCAATGGGGCGGCTCCATGACCAACAGCACCTCCGATCAAGGCTCCCATTAGTGGGTGTTCTTTGTCGGTCTCATACCCAGCAAATGCTCCGACGCCAACAGGAAGTAGATTTTTGAGTCCTTCTGGAGCGGCCTCTCGAAGTGCCTGTAGTTTGTCAACGCCCTCTGCAATTGCTCCTGCGGTGCGACCAACCATTGACGGCTGTTTTCTCTTTTCTATCTTTTCAGCAAGTTTCTGTTTCTGCAACGCCTGCGCCGCATCATTCATCGCCTTAATTTCGGCATCTGTCTTTCCAAGGTACTTCAGCCCCTGTGCGATCTTTGGAGAAAGTCCCATAGCCGTTTCAGCGGCAAGACCAACCGCTCCCATTTCGCCAAGGCCAAGTCCTGCTGGCATCATGAAAGATCCAGTGAGCGCGATGTCCTCATCAGCGGCCTTTTCTTGGGCGGCGGAATCTGAAGTGGTCTGCTGTGCGATCTGATCCGCCATCGATTGGCGTTTAGCATTGGCCTGCTCCTCACTGATTCCATCCTGCTCCATGATGGTCTTTGTGTCAGGAAGGGTGTTGAGAATGACTGCCGCTAACGCCTTGTTAGCCATTTCATTCTTCAGTACGCGACCATAGACAGATGGAGTCTCTTGCAGGGTCTGCGCGTGCGCCATGTCAACCATGTGGCGCGCCTTGTAATTTTCAAAACTTTTTTGTTTGTCGTGAAGTCCAAATTTTTCACTCAGGCGATCAGTCCAATCAGTTCCGCCTTCAGCTAGCTTTGTGCCGAAATATGCGACATCTTCAGGAAGCTGAACCGCGCTAGAAACGAGGTCTTTTGTGGGCTGTATGCTTGGCTTACCCCATCCAGAGGGATCTTCTTCCGCGCCTGCAAACAGGCTATTCTGAGCGTACTTTTTTACGCCCTTTGCAAATTTAACGCCTGTTCCAATTACCTCTTTTCCGATGTTGTACCAGTCTTCAGGCGTCCTCATTCCCTCGTTCCAAGGGAGACTCCTTTCATGCTCAAACTGCGTGCGAAGCTGATCTTCAGTCTTCGGAATGTGTTTGGGGATCTGCGCGATCTCTTCAGGAGTCGTGAATGTGGTAAGACGATCCTGCTGGAGCTTGGATAGACCTTCGTAAGGAGTAGTCTTTAACTTTTCAGCAAACGGAACATCTTCCTGTTCTGGAGCAACTCCCTGACCTTCCGCAAATGCGGCTTCAGCGGCTGATATCTTTTTATGCGGCTTTTCTGCACTCTCCGTTGGAGGTATTGACTGATCAGGAGCAAGAGTAGGAGATACCTGCGCTTGACCCTCTGCAAAGGCGGATTCGGCGGCTGATGACATGACTAATTATTGCCCACCAGTTGAGGCAGATTCGTCAGCGTCTCCACCTCCATTGATTGCGCCCTTTGGAAATAGTCCCTGACGCCATCCAGCAGATTTTTCAAGAGATTGCTCTTCAAGATCAGTGAGATTTAATGGAATACCGCCGTTTTTCATAACCATAGAATGTTCCCTTCCTAATTGTTTTAGGTTTTGAATGAGGTTTTGGTATTCACTCATTTTTTCAAGTCTTATTTGGGAACCTTCATGAAGTTTTTCAATTTCTGTTTCCAGCTTGTCTGCGCGTTTTGCCATTTGGTTCTTATCGCGCTCAATCTCTGACTGGCTCCTAAGAATTGGAAACTCATGAGGCATTAATGCTTCAGGGATATTCCTATTCGTGTATTTAAGGCTCTCACGCATCTGCTTAGTGCCTTGGTTAACAATACGAGCCTGATTGTTGTAGGATTCCAACATTGTTTTAAGCATGGTATCACGCTCTGGCTTCGTTAGCATCTCGCCGTTGAATACGCGCTCAATACCTGCTTGTAAAGTTAGAGGCACAGACTTGCTTTTCTTGATTTCGTTGTACTGGTTTTCAGTAACCGCAACACCTGCGCCTGTGACTGAACCTGCACCGCGAGCGAAGGCAACGTAGTTGTCAATCAGGTCAAGATCGGAAATATTGCGAGTCGATGGGTTTTGGTCACCAGACTGGTAGGCAGAAAGGAATCCGTTCAACAGGCGGTGCTGCGACCTGATCTTTGTGACATCCTGATCCTTGTTGTATTGTTCGTTTTGGTAAGCAAGACCAGTCATATCGGCCTTTTGTATCTGCGCCAATCGATATTGTTTGAGCGCAGGTCTTTTTACAATGTAGCCATGATCGGGTCTGCTCCAAGTCACATCACCATTAGGCTCAAACCCTGCGTAGTGGCGGTCTGCCTCCCTTTGAGCGGCTTCAATCGACCTGTATGGGCCAGTCTTTGGCCTGTCTTGCATGATGCCTTGGGCTTGGATTTCGTGAACTCCCTGTGGCGTTCCTATGTTGCCAAGGTTATATGTTTGTGGCCTACCCTGCTCTGGAGGATTTGCTGTTACAGGTATAGGAGTGTCTTGATGAAGGGTCTGACCCTGTTCTGGTGCAGGCGCGTATTGGAATGGGCCACCAAACAATGGATTGGGTGTTGGCTCTGGAGCGGCGGCTCCAATAGGAAGCTGTTGCATACCATACGGCCCTGCCTGCGTGCTAGCAGATGTGTATGGTGCAATATTTCCAATTGGCTGGCTTACAGAATTCCTTAGATCAGAAAATTTAGACTCATCCCACTGATAGGGAGCCTTGGAGGCATTTTTAGGGTTAGCCTCGTCAAGGTTGATTCTGTCAGCGTATGACGCTGGAGGGGCTGAAAATACGGCCTTAATGTTTGAAAATACACCAGAGTTTTGAGGCGTTCTTCCAGCTTGCGTGTCAGCAACATATTGCCTTCTGCTAGCATCTTCCAAATTTCCAAAGCGCATTGCTTTATCTGCAACATAACCCAATCCAGCTTTGATGTCAGGGATAGGATTGCGTATTGAACTGACATAATTGTCCTCTTGAATAGGGGCGGTTGAACCAAGTGCTTTTGGGGTTACTTGCAGATTGTTTTTTTTGTCACCAAACTCTGGCTTGTACTTGAATGTTTCGTCTTGTAGCTCGCGAGGCTGCATCTTGTTCTTTACTTGTTGCCATTGAGAGTCTGGCAATGTTGCCTTCATTCTATCGTGAACTTCGCTCATCTGGCCTGAAACAAATCCGTTTGGATCGGATGAAATTACATTTCCCTCTGCGTCAACGTACTCTCCATTTTCATTTTGGCTTATTGCTCCAGCGGGGATTGGCGTTGTTTCTCCTCCATCAGGAGTTGTTTGTTGGTTGCCTTGCTCATCAAGGTACGTCGTCCCTCCACCATTACCAGATCCTTTGCGGATCTTAGCAACCTCTAGGTCATGGGCATACTTATCTGCCAGCAACTGGTCTTCGCGTGCTTGATCTGACTTTGATTTATAGGCGGCGGTAATTCCCTGACCGATTGCACTAATTCCACCAGTGATTCCTTGAAATAACAACTCAGGGTGAGTTGATGGTGTTGCCCATCCTGCTAGTGGTTGGAACTGAATTGGTGAGGCCGTTGGATGAAAAGACAGCGGCTTAATGCTAGCAAGAGCCGACGCTTGCGATTCATCTTTTGGAACCGCAGGCGTAAAAGCTACCCCACCTTGGTCAAGGGACATAGCCATAAGTTTTACAGACCTCCCAAGGTTTTACCTACGGCTGGACTCTGAATTTGGTTTCTAGACCCAGTGCCAAGATTGGCGGCAGTGGTAGCAGCAGGATTAATCACAGGCATCATGCTGCCAGCTTGGTTTGCTGCTGATGGAGGAAGTCCTCCAGCGGCTCCAAGGTTGGAAAGCTGGTTTTGTTGGGCTAGATTAAAGTTAAATGCCCCACCAGTTGGCGCATTAGCCGTAGCAGTCTTCAGGTTGTTGGTTGCCGTTGCATCCTGCATCCGTTGGTATTGATTTTGCAATCCAAGCTGTTGTTGTGCGCGTTGCTCTCCCTCCAATTGAGATCCTTGGGCGGCAGTGGTTTGAGCCTGTTTAATGGCCTGCTGTTCTGCGGCAAGGGCTTGCTGTTGCATCGCGGCATTTTGCTTTTGTTGGTTTTGATAAAATTGCATCCACGCGGCTTGCGTAGGATCAACTCCAGTCATTCCTCCACCGCCACCACCGCCACCGCCACCACCGCCTCCTTGAAGCCAGCCACCGCCAGAAGGATTAAACGCACCAGAGGTGGTTACGATTCCAGTAGCCTTGTTCAAAAAACTATTTTTTCCGCCCATAATTTTGATTGGTTAGTGTTGGTTTTTAAGTGTATGCAGAGGTTGCTCTAGGCACAATTCCAATTCCCTGAACATTGGAAAAACCACCAGCATAAGGAGCGGCAGATTGTGCGGATTGCATTGAATTGTAACCACCAGAAGGCATAAGTGCTTTTGATCCAATTCCTGCCAAAGACCCGCCGATCATAGCCCCCATCGGGCCACCTAATGCGGCTCCACCAATAGTTCCCAAAGCCTGAATTCCAGTTCCAATCAAGGCGTTTTGCTCTGATTGCTTTTGAGCCTGCTGATTCATTTGTGACTGGTAATAATTCTGCCAGTTTTGCTGGTCGGCATTGTAGGCATTAGATGATGCTGACATCAATTGATTGATGGCATCAGTAACAGATTGCTGGTTGGCCTGTGCGCCTTGGTATACTCCACCAATTAGGTTTCCTCGCTGTTGGTAGTTCTGGGCTTGCGCGGCCTGTTGTGCAGATATTGCGGAAGAGGGGTCGATATAGCCTCCTGTGGGGGCGTTACCAATGATCTGTTGAGCCTGACCAAGGTTAGCATTTCTAAATACCTGTCCTTGAGCGGTTGCTTGGTCGTATAAAGCAGATTTTCCAATTGTGCTGTCACCAAGTCCAGATGCTAGCTGGCTCTGGAGTCCAGTTGTCTTGGCATAATTCGCCATCTGCTTATTCCAGTAATCAGGAGAAACATCCTCTTGCGCGGCCTGCATTAATTGCTCGCGGGCGGCTGCGGCTGGTGCATTTTGCTGTTGTTCAAGTTGCTTATTCTTAAATGCGTCAATTGCAGAAATCATTCCTGCCTGAGTCGCCGCTCCACCTCCCCCAAATAGATCAGGTGTAAATGGTTGCAATGGAATTTTAGCACCTTGAAGCAACAATGCGTTTTTTGCGGCTAATGATGCATTATTGGCAGAAGATAAACTTCCCAATTCCATCATAGGAATTGCGGCATTAGGTTGAGGAATTGATTGTTGCGAGCCACCCATAATTACAAGGGAGAGTATATCTCTCGGTTTAATCTGACAAGTCCTAACTTATTCATTGTTTCTTCAGGGAAGTTGCCATTTCCATTGTTATTATCAGATGGCACTCCAATATAACCTCGCTTTCCAGCCCATTGGGTTGATGCACGCCAGTCGTTCATAACTTGAATAACATCTTGTGGCCTTGTTAACGCAGGGTGAAACGCTGGGTACACGACAGGAACAAAGACAGTATCCGCATATCCAAAGCAAGTGTCTCCCCTATAAAACGCATGAACATTGGTGTTTGCATCGGGCATTATGCAGTGGTCAAAGCTAGCTGCAAATGTTTGCATCTGCTCAAATTCGCGGGTGTTTGGTGCAACATATTTATAATCTATTTTTGGTCTCATTTTATGCTCCTGTGTTTATTGATATGGCGTTGTTGGATGGATACTTGGGATTTGCGGATTCCGCTTGGATTGCATCTTGCCTGACATTTGAATTGCCACACAAAATGCATGGGAGGCAATCACCAGTCGTTTTAATATTTAATGGGATGCTAGAATAGAGTGGCACAATCCCATCATTTCCGTATGGACTGATAAATAGCTTCGCAAAAGATGTCACTGGAAGGCTGGCCTGCGTGATGGTTGGCATATTCTTATGGGTTGGCCTTGCGATACTGATTGGCGGCGTTTGTGGCCTCCTGACGCGCAAGCGTGAGCGCATTAGACTGAGCGTCGGCTGGCGAGATATACGAGGTGTAGGAGGCTGTGGCGGACGCTGATACCGATGGGCTTGTTCCACTGGCTGCGAGCGTAATTGTAGCTGTTTGGGTGCTGTTCCATGTATTTACAATATTGCCAGACGATTCTTGCGGAGGAGAGGCAAGCGTTACGACGATTGATGACCCATTCTCGCCAACTACGCACGATTGGGTCTCGTTGCTGCTTGGGCTTCCAACAGATTTTTCCTGCCACTCATCCATGTACATCCTGATAGCGTCAACGCCTAGCTGACCGCACCATTCAATGAGGAAGCTGAACGCCTTGTCCACATCCATCGTGTACTTTGACTCACACGACGCAATTTTTGATGTCCTGCTGACGTTTTCAGTTGTCAGCCTGCGGTATTGTGTTTGCAAAAAACCAAGGTTCTCAATCTCGGCAGCATTTGGACTTGTGCTGTACTGGTAAGGGTCGTTTACGGCTAAAAGTCGGGTTGATAGAATGGTTTGGTAATATCCCCTTGTGCCGCGATACGAAACCTTCACATCCGTAGTTCCCGCAATCTGAGAGCAGTCAATTTCACCGAATGCCATCTGCTTGTAGTCCATTTCATCGCCCATTAAAGCGGTTTCCATCTGGCAATAGATCCTATTTACAAAGTCGGTCGTTGATCCATCCTGATTGATTTGGAGATATGTGTCGTAACGCTCTGGCATGAATGCCTCCCAGAGGTGGTTAAATGAGCCATCATTGGTTGGCGCGTAATCAACGGAGAACGCAAACAATCGGTTCTCGTTTTCAACAATATCGGCAGACCAGACCAGCGGCCTAATTCCATTCCAAACCCCGCACCATGCAGGCGGTTTGCCGTCAGAAAGCTCCGATGCGACCGAGTAATCAAGCACCATCGTCTCGCTGTTTACTGGCTCCAAATACGGAACCGAGTACATCAGGTAGTTTTCAAACGACGCCGCGCAAATGCCGCTCAAGTCTGACGACAGAAGCCGCTTCACCTTTGCCATTTCAACATCCTTGTACAGGACTTGGCTTGAAAGATTGCTTGTCTTAGCAATGTCTGCGGCTACAAGTCCGCCCTGTGAGTACCACCACATGAGTCCAGCCTGAAACGCGATGCTGTTTCCAGAAACACACCCCAAAGATGGGTAAAGCACAGATTGGAAGTTTGGTGTCGCGCCCCATGTCGCCCTGTCAAGTATTCCGCTCTTGAGTGTGATTGTAGAGTAGTCTGTGAAGACATAAAGAGCGGTTGCTGCATTCTGACCAATGTAATCAGCCATGCCAGTAACAACGCCGCCAATGTCAAAGTCACCCCTTCCACCTCCCTGAGTCCTTTCAAGCCAACTAAGTGGATTTCCAAGGTCGGATGCCGATACAATGTTCCCATTGGCTACCCACAGGCGGTTTCCTGAATAAGCCATCCAATACCCGACAGGCATTACGGATGACTGCGCGCCTGTCGTGTTGCTACCATCCCAATAGGCAGGCTGTGAGATTCCGTCTTGGATGATCACAATATTGTGCGACGGCGTTATGGTGACGTTGTTTGAGCTATCGGTTTGAGCAGATTGCGTTCCGATCACAAAGTTAACCATGTTAACATTTGGATCTAGCTTGATGTTGGTCAACTTGTATTCGTTCCAATCCGCAGGTTGTGTCAGTGGGAATGGGGCGTAATAGACATTTCCATCAACGCAAAACAGCGCATAAGATAGGTATACAGAGGTGCTGCCAGTGCCTTGCGGCGTAAATACCTGCTCTGGGGTGTTGATTACAACGCCTGATAGATTGGTAATGGTTGACTGCGGCTGAAAAATCTTGTTGGAGTTGAAGACTATTCCCCCCTGAAAGTTTCCAGCGGGAAGCGACAGGCGCATCTTGAACCCATTACGAGTTTGAACTACTCCACCTCGGCAGGTGACATTTACCCCCCACTTGTACTGGTGTGGCGGCAATGTCCAAGGGTTTACAACGCTATTTGCGCCGCCCGTCCAACCGCTTCCAACCTTGTTTTTCCTCCCAGCAGATATGTTTGGAGATTTCATTAGTATCCGTAGAAGTCTGAGTCAATAACAGGGTCGGTTTGGTCGCCATACGTCAGACCATTGATCTGTGGAGGCATCATGGCGTGTCCTTCCATGCTTTCGTTCTGGTTGTGGAGGTACGCAATGGCAACCTGCCAGTATTTCTGGGATTGCTCAATGAAGTCCTTGTCTTCCAGATCGCAAGCGTGAACAGCGGCAAGAATGGCGCGAGCATTCTCAAGAGGGATATAATCGTAAACACTAGTGATTTCAGGAGACTTTGTTCGGTAGATAATGCGCGCCCAAGCGGCTGATTTTCCGATCCTGATGCGGCGGTACTTTGGATTGGTTTCGGAGGGGTGATACTGACCGATCAGGGCCATGTCATTGCTGCGTCCATAATCAAGTGCATACAAGCTGATGTACCCAGCACTGACAGGCTTCTCAATGTGGAGGATTGCCTTTACAAGCGTTGGAGTGAGAAGCGAATCAATAAAGAATGAGCTAGTTGTCGTGTTGCCAGTGCTTAAATACGATACTAGGCCAGTTGTTCCGCCTGCATTTGCGCTATCTTGTGTGGTATATAGGGAAATTGTGTTGGAATCGACAAACCTAGCGTAGTAAGCAGTAGATGTATTTAATGGGTTTGGCAGGGTATCATTTGAGTTTGCTCGCACGATGACCTGCACCCCTGTGTCATAGGTCGAATTGGGTACTGAAAGCGTTGATGACGCTATAGGAGTGAAGCTGACGGCGTGATTCATTGTCAGCGTTCCATTAGCAAGCGTTGGAATTGAACCATTCACAAATACAATTGGAGTCGTTCCTGTAGAATCGTATAAGTAAATGTCAGATCCGTAATTTTTGATCTGATACTTTGTTCCATGAGTCAAAGGCAACGGCAATCCTGTGTCTGTTGCTCCTGAAACATAAGAACTGGACTGGAATGTCACCAGTGTACCATTGTTTAGTAATTGATTGGTGGAAGGCGCAAGCAAGCTGGCTCCGTTGGTAAGATTACCAGCAGGAATGTACGCCTTTGCATAGGCAGGCTGTTGTACTGCGTAGTAAGCCTGACCGACTCCAAGTGTTAGAGTGGTGATTGCGTTATCTACGACAATTGCAGTGGCTCCAGTACCAGTAGTGTCTCCACTTGCAGGAGTAATTGTAACCGATGGCAAGTTGTAATACCCAGATGTTCCGCTAGGCACAGAAATTGATGTTACATAGCAGGTGTTTGCGACTGCCGATGGCACAACTCCAGCATATACAAATGTCGCACTTCCTGATCCAGTTTGCGGTGATGCTGGCGTTGGGTTCCCTGATGGGTCAGTTGTTCCCGCTTTTGTAACAGAAAACAAATAGTTTCCGTAATAAATTTGATCTCCTATGCTATAGCCAGTGTTGTTTTGAAATGGAAGGCCAAATGAAACAATCGGGGTTGATGTGTATCCAGCACCTACAAATGAAACTGTAACTGCTGTAACGCTTCCATTTGTAATTGTACAACTTGCTGTTGCTTGAGAGGAATAACCTCCTCCAGAAATATTTACAGATGGAGGAGAAGTATACCCAGAACCCCCTGAGATTAAAGTGATTCCATTAGTTGCGTTGATTGTTCTTTCAACAACAGCGTTAGGTGCAGTTGTGTATGTTCCACTGCCTCCTGTAAGCGCAACAGATGGCTGTCCAGAGTAACCAGAGCCTCCAGCTATTACATTAATCTGTGTAATTGGGAAATTTGCTGTAGCCTCTACATTTGATGAATAAAATTTAGCAAGGGTGTTAGAGTTTGTAACTTTTGCAATATATCCACTTGAAGAAGCTGGAGTAAGCGTTGGGAAAAGATAGTCAGATCCAAACTGAAGAAGTTGACCAGTGGTCAGTCCAGCAAAGTTTCCATACCACAAGTTATTGAACCCAATAGCAAACGCCCTGCTCAGTTGAACATAGAGGGTTCCAGTTCCATTGCTGGTAATGTTAACTGGGTTAAAGAATTGATCAACGACGCTGAATGTTCCGTTAGCGGAATTCAATGGAGGCTGTGCAATGTATGTAGTGCCAGCAACAAGCGGGGATGGAAGTGTTCCAGTGCTTGAGAACTGAATAAAAACACCTGTTGATGGTGTGATAGCTACAACAGGTGAAGAGGTGTATCCAGTTCCCTGCGCCACAACATTGACTGCAGTTACCTTGCCATTTGCAATTGTCGCGGTCGCCGTTGCTCCTGATCCTGCGCCAGTAATTGTTACGGCTGGTGGCGTGGTATAACCAGACCCTCCAGAAACAATGTTGAACGAAGAAACATACGAAAGTGTAATTGATGCCGTTGCCGTTGCTGGAGTTGTATTTGTCCCAATAATTGAGATTGTTGGTGCGCCAGTGTAACCCAATCCGCCATCAGTAATTGTGATTGCTATTACTTGCGCTCCACCCGTTCCTCCAAGAGTTGCATATCCAGTAGCAGTCCTTACTTGCTGGTTGCTATTTACTGGAGGATTTGGCGGCGGACTAAATTGAATTGTTGGTATGGTTGTGTATCCTGTGCCTGCAAACGTAATATTAACACCTGTGACAGATCCAATTACGTTTGCCGTTGCACTTGCTCCACTGCCTGATGGTGAGTTAACGGAAAGACCCGATGCGGTGATGTTGCTAGTCTGACCAATGTTTGCCGTGGCAGGGATTAGCTTAACAAGCGAATTCGTTCCAGATCCAGCGGTTGTAAGAATGATCGGATTGGTTCCAGAAACTGCATCAGCCTGATTTGTGTGAATCGTTACTGAAATTGCCGTGATGACATTGACATAGTAGTTTTGTCCCGCGATCAGCGGAAGCGGAAGCGTTCCGCCTGCCGTGAATGCCTGCACAACGTCACCTGTTGAGAAGTAGTGAGGGATTGAAAATGTCAGCGTTGTGACAGGAGCCATTGGAGAACGCAGGTTCACATTGAACTTGCCACTATTCCCAGACAAATAGACAGGATTTATGTTATTCAGAGCATCACTGTACGATGCAAACACCTGAAGGTTTGTGGAATCAAGATTCTGCGTGAAGTATGTTGTATTGGCTACCAATGGGCTTGGAAGAACTCCAGAAAATAGTCCGCCTGTAGCAGTTGAGAATGTCACTTCATTAGGAGATGACAGGGAGATAGCAGGCACTGATTGGAGATTAATGCAAGTAAGCAAGCTGATCGGCCTTGAGTCCGTAAGCGTAAGTCCACTAGTAGTAGCACCAACAATGCTCTGCATGGCGATTGGATTGGTGTTGTTCTTAGCGTCTAGCGCGCTCTGATAAAGTTGGATGGTGAAATTATCTACAATGCCAGTGTAATAGGTGCTTCCGTTGATAAGGGGAGAAGGAACAAGTCCAGAGGCAAGCCCAAGAAGCACATTCTGACCAGCTGAGAAGTTGTGAGCCGTAGATCCGCTGGTAAATTCATTGATCGGTGATATTGCAGCCGTACGGGTTGCAATTGTAACGCCGTCGGGCTGGATCGTTCCGTATGGAAAGTCAGACTGGGCGTGGACTGGTATCACTAGACCATCAATTCCTGCGCCGCTAGCGTCCTGTGAACGTAGTTCGCGGTTGTTTCCATCCGTTCCTACCACTCGTATTTGCAAACCTGCATCTGACTGGTGTTCTGCCACAGCAATAAGCTGGCTAGGCTGGCGGATGTCCATGATCGTCGAGACAAATCCGCGATCATCCCATGCCCATGACACAGGGTTATACATCCCTCCCTTGTTGACATGGTACTGGAACAGCCTTCCCCTGAAATACTGGGGAGATCCATCCACATTTACGCCAAGCGGAACCTCAATTCCGCGAGGCAGGGTAATCGTCTGTCCATCCCATCCAGTGCAAACATCCACTTCCGAATTGGTGTGGAAGTAGTGACCAGACTCCATGAGGATCTGGACTGCCTGAGTTAGCTTGCGAAATATCTTGGTTTGGTCAGTAGTAGCAAGAATTTCGCTAGCCTCGTCAATGATTTGCGAGACGAACATTGATTTTGATCCTTATTTGGTGCGAGCGTTTCCTTCTTGGGCGATGCTTTTCAAGAAATCGTCGTCACCACCACCTTGCATTCCGCCAGCAGGAGCCTGTGGAGGCATTCCACCTTCGGGAGGGGCGGGAGGTTGTTCAGCACCACCAGCTTGTTCACCAACGCTCTGGGCGAGGTTTTCAACACCGCTGGCAAGCTGCGTGATAAGCTGATGGATGGCATCAAAGGCTTCTTTTGGCATGGAGATCATTACTGATCCACCATCTCCACCTTGTGGTGCAGGAGGAGCCATGTCTTGCATGGGTGCTGGGCCTTGGCCTTGGTCAGGAGATGGCATTGGATCGGCGGGGGGCATAGTTTTGTCAGCCATAGTATTATTTTTCAGTGGTTTCTTTTGCGGCGGCTTCTAATCCCATTTCGATGGCATCTTCAGACGGCGATTCTTTTGAGGTATTGCGTGTCATGTCATCACCCTTTGCAGATTCGGCGCGAATTCCATGAAGTTGGATTCCCACAGAGTGGTGATGCTTTCCATTTTCTACGCGATGACTTTCAGAAATCTTTTTGTAGTGAATGGTAGCCTTGCCGTGTTCCTTTAGGTGCTTTTTTAAGTGTTCAGCGTGCGCGCCATGAAAGTGAATCTCGGGATAGTGAACTTCGGCAGTCTTGTTCTTTGCGTCAGTAACTTCCTCATGCAATCCTCCGAAGTCTCCTTCGCCAAGATCATGAAACCCTTCAGGGATAGTTTGTTTTTCGGTTTCGTATCCCATATTATTGCTGCGTTGTTGTCATTAAATGCCAACTATAATTTGACCCACTGCCTGTTCCAATATAAAAAAGATTATCTTTTGTGTTGTAACAAATTTGACCAATAAAAGCAGGATAAATTTTATTTTGAGGGCTTCCGTAAATACTTGTTCCTTGCCCAAAATTTGAAATAGATGGGTAAATGTTTGGAACGGCTATCCCATCAAGTATTGTAGCTGTGGGAGCTGTAGCAAACCCAGCCCCTCCATAATTTATGGTAAATCCAGTAACCGACCCACTCACAACGGTAGAGCTAACCGAGGGAGCTACTGGTCGTGATTGAAGGCTTACCCCCGTTGCCGTTGCTGTTGCATTTTGGCTAATGCTAACTGTGCTACCAGTAACGTTGGTGATTATTGTCCCTGTTGGAATCCCAGATCCAGTAATTGTTTGCCCCGAAACTAAGTTTGCCGTTGGGGTAACGCTGGTGATGCTGTTGCTTGCGGAGGTTGTGTTTCCAGTAAAAGAATAGATAGGAGAAGAAAATATGAGTGCTGGAGCGTTTGTATATCCAGACCCTCCGTTGACCAATGTGTAATTGTTTACTACTCCGCCACTACTAATTGTGAAAGTTGCCGAAGCTCCTGAACCCGTTAAGGATAACCCTTGAGAACCACCTATTTCAACAAAACCTGACAAGCTCGCGCTATTTGTTTGTGTGAAAAATTCAGCAGTTCCGTTATTTATTACAGTTACCGAGGGAATCGTAAAGGTATTTTGGTCAACAACTGTTACCTGATAAGAGTTATTGTTGATAGATGTGCTGGTTTGTGCAAGCGAATCAGAGATAAAAATGTATTGGCCTGTTGTTAACCCATGACCAACACAAGTCATGGCCGTGTTACTTCCGCTAGTAGCCATTGAAGTAATTACAGAAGATTGAACCGAATCGTTTAAGATGAACAACCCGTCTTCAGAATAACTTGAAATTTGTCTTTGAGGAATACTAGACAAGAAGTTTAAATCGTTGACATGAATATCAACGAGATAACGCCCATCTGATGAAATAACACGAATCCTATCAAAAGATATTGGGTTAGTATTCCTGTTTCTAATTACATTTATAAAAGCAAAGTTATAACTTCCAGTAGAAACTTCAAATTTCAACCCAGCTAATTCTATTTCAGCGTCTATACAACCATCGTATACATTTGGATTTTGGGCTGCGTTAATACGCACCCAACCAGTTTTTGTGGCATCAAATGATGCAATTCTATTTTTTACCCTATGGCTATAAGAATTAGAAAAACCTAAATTCGGAGACCCAAGATAATTTTCTATAATAGATGACCAAGTTGAATTAGTAAAATAATCCACGTTAAGAACTCTGTTGTCCTTAATAAGATTGTCCCAAGGTATGGCCCGTCCATTGCTGTCGTTATACCCATTTTGGTAAGTTATTACACAGGTGGGCTGGTAAAGATTTGACCCAACATAAATATAAGAAACGCTTCCGTTGCTTTGGGTTCCAGAATAATTGGTAAGCCCCGTTGAACTAAAAGAAACACCCGTTCCAAATGTTGAAATAGGCTGACTCAAGGTTATAACATTTCCGTTAATCAACGCAATAAAAGCCCCAGAAGAAACCCCAGTTCCTGAAACGTATTGACCTACGTTTAAGCCAGAAACAGAACTTACGTTTGTTATGGTTACCGTAGATCCATTATTTTCACTTGCGTAAAAAGATGCTCCCGTTTGAGTAATTGTTGCCGCTTGGGAAAGAGTAATAGTATTTCCGTAAATGCTGGAAATTGTTGTTCCAGAAGTTATTCCCGTTCCATTTATGTATTGTCCAGCCACCAATCCCGTAGTTGAACTTACGTTGGTCAAAGAAGTTCCAGATGCCGTTGTATTTCCAGTAAACGTGCGTCCCGTAGTTCCCGTAAAGTTTACCGAGGAAGCCGAAGCAAAAGTCCCCCCAGTAGTTACATAATAAACGTAACTCCCAAAATAAAAGTAAGCATTTGCAGCAATTTGAGAATTTGCCACCCAAGGGTTCCCGTAGTTGTAGGGAGATAAAATGTTATCTACACTAAAAGTGTTGTTGCTAATGTTTTTTTGACCATACGCAACATTGATAAAAGAAGAACCACAAAGCGAATCCTGTTGTCTAAATACATTGTTGGAAATAATGCTATTAAAAGTTTCAGTTAAAATACTTTGACCCTGCATGGACAAAGTTGGAAAAGTTCTAATAACGTTAAAGTAATTTCCTGTAATGGTGACAGGTTTTGTAACAACAACCCCACTCGCAACAGTATTTCTTATCGCAAGGTTAAAGTTAGAAAAATAATTTCCAGTAATCGTAGACGCAACATTAGTAAAAATGCAAGGGCTTGGCCTTGCCTCATAAGTGGCTGAGGCGTAAGGAAGATTCTGAAATATAAAATTGTTCCCAAGATAATCCTTTAAAGATTCCGAATCAAAGTTGCAAGAGGTTACGATTAACGTATTTTGATTAAGTGCGTAGTTTAACGGAACTGCTTGAATCCCAAAACCAACAAACGGGATTGTGCTACCCGCTGGAACCAAAGAATTTGTTTGTTTTGTGCCTAGCGGAGATAAAAGAAGGTTAACTCCCGCCCCAAGGTAAGAATCACTCATCCGTTGGAAAACAAGTGAACTCCCAATAATAATTGTTGATGGGCCAGAAACATATTTATAAACACCCGAAGTGCCTAGTGTGTCAAAGGTATTATAAGCATTTACATTAAAAGTATAAAGTTGACCCACGACTAAAGAACTGGCGTCTGGAATATAATTAACGCTCACCGTTACATTTGACCCAATTTCTGGTTGAACAAAAGAATTTAGTCTAACGGACGACCTATTAAATTGGCTTGCCAAAATTGTTTCATACAAATTATTTTTAAACTCGCAATTTGTTATTACGGTATTCGGGGCGATAACGTTTAAAAACCCGTCTAAGGGTTGGCAATTCTGAGGAACTACCCCTCCTTGCATTCCGTTGAAATAGCAACTATCAAATCTTGCTTGATCATAGGTAGAACCTAAATAAACCGCAACCCCTCCTCCAAGACCTACGTTGCTAGTACGTGGGTAATTATCTCCGTAAGGAAACAAAAATTCGCAATTTTGAAAGTTAAGTTTTTTGACGCTTTTGAAGACTGACGACCAACCCTGCGTTCCCTCTGGTTCGCTTAACCTAAAAGCAGAGTGGCAATTAGTAAAAGTGCAATTTTCAAACTCAAGCAATTCAGAAGTAGCTCCAACATAGGCTATGTGATAAAACCCAAGTGAACTTTCGCTGCCTGATGCTGGCGAGTTTCCTCTTTCAAAGCGAATGCCTGTAAACCGAAGGCTTTTGAATTGAGAATAAAGTTGAAACAAAGCGGCTCCGTTGGTGGGTGTTACGTTAGTATACAGAACCGAATCATTTCCAACAAAAGAAAGTTTGGTTGTGCTGTTACCTCCTGAAAATCGTAGGTAACTAGAAATTCCCGTATTAACAAGCGTAAAAGGCGTGTTCAGCGCATACGTTTTAGAATCAAAAAATACAACTGCATTACCAAGGGTTACGGCATAGTTAATTGCATTTTGAATTGCTACAGTATCATCAGTAACCCCGTCTCCAATAGCCCCGTAATCAGAAACATAAACATACTTTGGTGCGGTAACAGGGGTTGTAGGCCCACTACCTCCTTGTGCAGGAAGCCATTGTGGATAACTTCCATTGCCACGACTGGTTAATACATAATTTACTGGCCCGCTAGGCAACCATGAAAGAAGTTGGCCTCCGTTATTTACAAGAAGTTGTCCAATCGTTCCATTAGGAATTATTGCGGTAGTTGTTGTTTGAGAGAAGGCTCTCAAAAAATAACAAAGCAACCCCTCCCCCGCATTTCTTGAAATACCAAAAACAGTTCCTGTGAAATTTGGGAATTGCCCATCGCAAGGCGTAGTCCAAACAACTTTTCCATTGACAACACTCTTGCTAATTAGGCCGTAAAGTGCCGTCGTTAGGTTGTTAATTAGTGAAGGAACGGACTCTGCCGAAACTTGAGGATATGGTAGCTCTGGCGCACAGGCACTTCCATAGGGGCTATACCCAAAAGGAGAGCCATTAGAATTATTGTTACATCCACATGACATATCCGCAAATATTGATCACTGATAGTTTTTTGTAAAGACAAAATGCATATATTTACACCTTTGCCTTTTTGGGCTTTTCATCGTCGTCGTCATCATCAAATTCGTCAGGAAGGAAATCACCATCAACCCACTTTTTAATGTGGTTTTCTAACGCGAATCCGTTTCCATCAAATATCTCGCAGTGCTGTGTTTCTCCCTCTTCGTCTACCCAGTTAATAAACAATCCCGTGTTGGAAAAATGCTCGGAGATCACTTGCATCGCCTTGTTTATTGCCTCCCATCCTTCGTTTGTTACGTTGTTTGGTTGTTGGCGTTTCACTCCTATGTGATATGCAGATATTTCTTCAAATCGTCGAGACGATTGTTCCAACCAGCCAAGAATTTTTCATCGTATGGATGGGCTTTTACTATCAAAGAATTTACTCGCTTTTGGTCGGCAATAAATTTAGCGGCATCGTTGCCAGTCCTGTACAAGATCTTGTACGCTTGCGCTGACCCGCTAACAATCTTGCAATTGAACCATGCCTCACCAACTTTTTCTGGCATATGGTCAACATGGTACTTATCCCAGTTGTACCAGTATAATTTTGTTGCTGTATCGCAGGTAAGATTCCTGATGTCATCTTTTGTGAGATTGAATGGAGTATCACTAAACTCTCGGAAGTCGCATCCCCACTTAGTTACGCCGCCATCATCGCCTTGGACTTCCTCTGCAATGACGTAATTATAATCACCATAGTGGCCCCTTGCAAATACACATTCATGTTGGAATATGAACGGCAGAAAATTGCTAAAACGAGGTGTCATGCGCTAGCAGGTAATCTTTAGGGTCTCGTCGTAGTTCCGTTGTGTTAGTTTCGTACTGTGGAAGCTCTTGATTGCTTTCAATGCGTTGGCTAGATCTTTCATCAATATGTTGCAACGCCGTGACCGCCTTCCAGTCCATTACGGCTGTCCCTGTAATGAGTGTCGTCACAACCGCACCGAAGAACATCACGACCAAGTTTGCGAGTTCCACTATCTCCTTTGCTGCTTCTGCATGGGTCAGAATCAGGAACGCAGAACCAGAGAAAACAAGAAGAACACACAATGATCCGAAAATCGCATAAAGACACTTTTTGCTGTCTAGAGGTCTCTGCTCTAGTTTCTGTTTTATTACAGATGACCTAGAAGGCTCCATGCCGCCCCCCCTGCTATGAATCCTGCCCCAACAGATATTAACCACGCCTCCGCTAGCGCAGGAGGGGAGAACGCAAGCAGCGTGGACGAGAAGCGAAGCACTCCAGCAAATGCAATGAATCCAACAAGGCTAGAGCAAATCAATAGAAGCATGTGCAAGTGGTGTTTTGCGGTGGAAAGTTCCTTTGTAGCGACATTCAGCTTGTTTTCTGTGTCGTGTAGCTTTGCTGTCTGCGTGTTTACTGCGTCTTGAACGACCGCTAGCTCGTTTTTAGCGGCAGTTGCTTGATCTTGTGCATCATGGACTAATTGACGCTGGTGTTCGATTGTTTTAAGAATGTCATTTTTAGTTATCGTTGTAGCCTGAACCGCTACCGCCATGACAAATAAAATTGCTAATGCGAGTTTATTCATTTTTGTGTTTTTAACCATTGTTGAATTACTATTGATTTATTGTCAACCGCAGAAAGGTTGCCTTGAATTGCGCTGATATTGTCCACCGCAGGAGCCACCGAAATTGTGGTGGGGTTATGAGCGCAACCTCCAAGGATAAGGAAAATTGTTCCAAAGAGTGGCATCAATGCTTCCCAAGTTTTTTTCATCGGTTGGCGTTTTTGATAATTGTTAGAATTGAAGCTAACGCAGAAAGACCAAGGCAAATCCATTGGGCTATAGGTGGAACCTCTGGGACAATCGAAAACATCAAGAAAGTCAAACTTGTAGCAGACCCTAAAAGGGGAGATTGTCCTGAAGTGTTCATAACGCTAAAAGATATTCCCACGCAGAAAGCAGTCCGTCTTGAATATTGGAAGGTAGGTTCTCTGAAGATAGAGAGAATGTCCGTTGACCAAGTGGTGATGTGACGCTTACTGCGGCACTTAATACGGAACGGAAAGATGTTGGGACTTGGACGCTCACAACCGAGGTTGTGCCATTGATGGATGTAATGGTCTGATCCTGCGACTCAAATGTTACACCAACCTGACTTTCATGTTCCAACACAACTTGTGAGACGACCTCATCTGCGGAAAGTTGCGATCCTAGCCACGCAATGAGGGTTGACGGAACGCTGGCAAAAGGAGTGTCCGAGAGATCCACTGGAGCCGTGGCATTGTAAGCCCCGTTTTGGTAGTACCTAATAAGATGTGAAGGGGTAAATAAAAGTGTCATTAGCTGATTTTTGTAAATGCTATAAAGCTGTTGGCTCGCAAATACACTGGATTACTTGCATCAACCGCTGTTCGTTGGGCCACCTCAAACGTGAATGTTCCGCCACCTGTTGCCACGGTGACAGTTCCCTGTGTTTCTGAAAAAATAGTCTTGTTTGGAGCATCTGCAAACCCTCCTAAGGCATACCACCAGTTAATTCCATTTCTGAACTGCCCAGCAGTGGGGACCGTCATAGAATAATATCCCGCCGATTGTTGGGTCGTGGATACCCAAGCGTGATTGGCAGCAAATCCTGTTGCCGCAGTTCCAGAAGTTTGCGTACAGTTAATATTAATTCCTGAGGTTGTGGATGCGGTATCCGCTATTATTGACCCCCTGAAAACATAAGTTCCAGCAGGTAAAGTAATGCCTGTGCCAAAAACATAAGTTTGATTGGAAGCACTTACATCGCTTGCTTGAATGAGATTGTAAATCACCCCAGCCCTTGCATCCGTTAATGACTGTGTCATTAGAGATGTACTTCCTGCCGCCGTTTGATTCGGTGCTGTGTTGTTCGTTCCGCTAAAAGTCTGGTTTGAGGCCCATGAATTAGCTAACCCAAGAAGCGATTGGATTGGAGAAAAAAGTCCCATAAATTAAGCCCAGAGGAAAGCGCAAGTGGTCGTTGTTGAAAACCCAGTAATTGCACCATTAGGAACAAACGATCCTTCCCAAGTTACACTGCCTCCATTTGGTTGCAGAACAAACCCATTTGTTGCGGTAGCAGTTGTTCCATCCGTTGTGATATACAAGGGGTTAGCTGTCCCGATATTTTGAATTTGCAGATACTTTCTTGTCGTCGCTCCGAGTCCAGTAATTGTGCCTGAAGTCGTTACTGCGGCTGACCCAAAAGTTCCAGATGCTACGTTTGGGGTTGAATAGGTTGCCCCAATAACATTTGTTCCAGCTGGCAATGGATTGTCAAGCATCACATTGCTGACATTTTTGCTCAAATTGTAGGTGATCCCCACAGTTCCAGAAGTGATTGTATTAGACCTGAATCTGATATTCTTAAATCCAGAAACGTCAATTTGACCGATTGTTGCAGTTGCGGCACTAAATGTAGAAGAAGTATTTCCAGTAGTAAGAGCCGCATAGGTTGTGGCTGTATAGATTGTTCCATCAACCGATGCTTCGATTGTTACGTTTCCTGTTGCAACAGCATTAGATTGAAATGCGAGCGTTCCAAAATTAGTGGTTGTAACAACAAGTGGTGTGGTGGCTGTTACTGATCCACTGCCTGTGGAGTCTGGATTTACGCTGCCGATGCTATTTGTTCCAGAGGGAAGTGATCCAGTGATGGTGACGTTGCCTCCGCTGGAGCCTCCTGATGCAATTTGGCTAGCGAGAGTAAGAATGCTAGCTCTGAAATTTGCAGTGGAAAGATTGGAAGTGATCTCTGGGAATTGTGACATAGGACTTTAGGTTTTTTTGAAGCTAATCAGTTGAGGTAGCTGGTGCAAGTTTAATCCTGCACCAGCCACCGATAACTAACTACCTATTACAGACCAGTCGAAGAGGTGCTGCAAGGAAGCGGCGCACCATCAAATGGGCAACGCTTGTACAAGACAGGAACCACATTCTGCGGGCGCATCGGCTGGATCGCACGTTGGATCTGGTAGATGTGCTGACCGAAATCTCCGTAGAGATTGCAATCGTTGTCGCGGAAGTAAGTCCACTCAAGCTCACCCATAGCGAGTTGAGGAGCAAACCTAAAGGTTCCCTCACCAACATACTGCTCTGGGACGAGACGCTTGAAGGCGTCACCAGCGATGACAAATCCAACTTCGTAGTTTGCTGCAACCCATGCTGGGTTACGGCGTTGAGCAAAGCCGTTCGTGACAGCCGAGCTAACGATAGGGTTGATCAGGACAAGGTTGCCAGAACCATCAAACCCAGAAGCGCGCAGAGGCTGTTGGTCGATACCAAAAGCGAATCCACGATAGCCTTGGAACTGATAGCCACTGATGCTGTCCTCACCCAACTTGAACGAACCAGCGGTCAAATAGAGGAGATCCTCTTTGACGTCCGCATCGTTGCGGATGTTTTCTATGGCGTCAGCGGAGAGCATGACTTGGAAGAACTCACCCTCTTTGGAGGCAAAAGGCTCTGCAAGCATCTCTTCACGAAGGAAGGTTCCGATGCGATAGAGCGTCTTGAAGTTCAGAGCAGAGTCAGGAAGAATCTGAGCGAACTTGGTGTTGATCTGCTGCATATCACCAGTGAGGTTGGAGGTGAAGGACTGGGTCGAGTTGACCACATACTTCACACCAGACTGGATGAGATACTGATAACGGATGTCAGCGTTGATGATCTGGAGAATGCTCTTCTCAAGGCTGACTTGAGCCTGAAGATACGATCCCTTGAACGCCGTCCTAGCTTGCTTAACGCAAATACGAGGGCCAGCACCGCGAAGGGTTTGCAAGCTGAACTGGTATTCGGTTGAACCAACTTGGTCAGGAGTAGCACCGACGCCGCAAAGCGTAGTGTCATCGACAAAGGTTGGGGAGGCAAGGGAAGCGGCAGGCACTGCCATTTCCTCGACTACGCTACGGACAACATCCGAGACATTGGGGATAGTTCCGCCGTCGATGGAGTTGATATAGGGAGACTTACGAGCCAAGACCTTTGCAATCTGTCCGATGATGCGCGAGACATCCTTGGAGGCAAAATTCTGGATGGTAGCAAGTGGAATACAATTGCTAAAGTTTGCGCTCGCAGAAGTGGTACTCGAATAAGTATTTGAGTAATTTACTGGAGCCGTATCGGTGTTGGGGATATACCCGCTGTTTGCGACAGCAGAGTTAGCTACCCCAGTTCCTGTAGAAGCCATAATGTTGAGTTTGGTTGACTTGAAGTAATCACAACCAATTGTGGCAGCGACAACCCCAAGGGTGTACGGCGACTGCGTGCAGTCACGATACTAAGTTTGGTTTGGTTTGTCGCTAGCGGCACGCTCTAGCTTTTGTTTGCGGCCTGATTAGTGAATTTTTGCGGCTTCCACCAAGCCATTCCCATACGGAGGGAACACACCGAGTTGAGTGACTATTACTAAATGAATGATTAGTAGTCAACTATATTTTCCAAATTTGTTGATAACCTGAATATATCATAGGGATTCCAATTTTCTCAAAATAGTCAGCAATGTATTTCCCTTTGCCGATTTCATTGTCAAGATTGTCATCAACCACAATCATTGTTCCATTTTTCAAGCACTTGGAAACTGCTAAAAGCTCGTAGATGTGATGGATGGAAGATGGATGTGGGTTGACTGGGTCAAGGTCATAGCTGTCCAAGTATAACAAATCTATTTTTTGGTCAAACTTGTACAGAAACCCAACGCTGTCTTCACAGGCTATTTTAGTCTTTTCGCTTATTGCTTTTGATCTAGCAAACCCAACTGAATCTGGGCTGATGTCTACTGAATAAAAATTTCCTCCATTTGTTTCAACATAAGCATCAAAAATCAAAGTAGACATTCCATCTCCCTCAAAATTGTTTTCCTCCCTCGCGCACCCTGTTTCGACGATAATTGGGTTTTTAATTCCATTAAGGAATTCAACCATTTGTCGGAAAGATGCTTCTCTCTTCCCAGTAATAGACAGCATTTTTTCAATGTTCATTTTGAAATTTGTTTATCATGTTGCAACTTGTCTGGCACGAATAATCAGCACCAACTGGTATAAAGTCGCCTCCGTATTCTCCATATCGATCTCCTATAAAAAATTTATGCACATCAGTGTATGGAAATAAAACATCTATTGGTTGATTCCTGTACTTGTCGTATGGTTCACTAGTAAAATTAATGCATGATTGTATTTGATCTGCACAAATGACTTGTATTGCTGACTCATGCATATTGTGTTTTGGACACCACAAGCAGTGCCATCCAGATGTAAGGGAATTTACAAAATCAATTATTCTAGTAGAAAGAAGATATGCATCTGCTTCGCAATGAACAATTTTATCAAATCCATTATTCTGTGCATATTTAATAGCTGTCCCAAAACTGCGATACCATCCATCGTAATTCACAATTGATTGTTTTCCTAGATGTGTATCAAAAGTATAAATTGTTTCTGGCGGACAAAATGACGGCATTAACGGACTGCCGTCATCAAACATAAGCATTTTATCGTATTTTACTTTTCCTAATACATAGTAATCATACCAAGATTTATGCCTTCCGTTCCACCCATCTTTAGAGTCGGCGTATGACGTACAGAACAAAAGTGTCTTCATAAAACTAAAAGGTCTGCGTCACAATTTATGGTATAATGCGCCCCTTCGTATTTAACGATGCTATTTGGAACCTCGCAGGTTTCCTGCAATAGAGGCTTGCGAAGTCCAGCCGCTATCCAGAAAGAACTTGATTGATTACCAACAAAAAAATCAGACCCTTCAATTGCTGTTGCAACATCAAGACAACTATCTGTTTTGTAATACTCAATATATCCAATCTCATTGCAAAATTCTTCATGTTCATCCTTACGACCAATAAATAATGCGCGATCTCTAAAGTGTAAATAAACGTGCTTCCAATTAAAATGAGGACTTCTATATCTTGGAGTGCGATTAAAAATAACCCTTCCTTTTGTATTTGAATCAGGATTTACCTTTATCCAAGGTTCTGTAATCTGCATATGACCATGCCCCCTTGGAACAAAATTTAAGTATCTGGCTTGCGCGTCAATGAGAGAAATATGGTGTTCGTAACATTCACGCCATCCTGAAAGGTCGTGATCAATTGCGTACTTGCCATCGTTCCAAAGCACTTCAATATTTTGACTTTCAAGTAGCGGTTTGATGGAATCATATTTATAACCACTCATTGGCTCCATCCAAGTTTCGTCTCGGATAACCATTGTGGTTCCACCCATCGCCTGAAATACAGGCATAAAAGCCACTATGTCACCTATGTGACCAGTGTGCATAAATGTCAATCGCTTGCTAAATGGGCCTCTCATCAGAAAACGCATTCAACATGACCTGCGATCTAACTTCAAGTTTAGAACTTTTTGCGTGATGAATGAATTTAAGAATATCACCTAAAGTATTTTCAACTCCAAGAGTTTCTGACTCGTTAATTAATTTATTACCTTCTACAAGTGGCTCTTGAACAAATTTCTTTATCGCGTTAGCGCAATGCTCTTTGGTCGCATAAAAGATATGTGCAGGCTCTCCGCCATTTATATGGAGGGTTCCATGATCTTCATACGATTTAGCTACCTCTGGTGTGAATTCCTTATTCACTACATCGTAGTCAGTCATCCAACCACCACCAGCGGCGAAGAGAGCGCACCAGCGGATGTATCTCGCGACAATCCAGTCAAACTTGTTGAGTAGTTCAGGATGAAGACCCATAGCAATAGCCATCAACTTTTGCTGTAGTTTGTTGTATAATGGACTTCCAAGAGCGTGGCTCCTATTAAGCATGACAGGCTCCCAGCCTTGATTTGTCCAGCTAGTCTTCCACCAGTTGGCACAGGCGAATTCCTCGCCCTGCTTTGATTGAGCGATGTTTTGGTAGTAGGCGTAGACTTTCATTAGTATGTTTTATAGCCAACGTGGAATACTGGGAGACCAAGGTCGATGTGAGGTTGATTGCCTGCTTGCTTTGCTCTGAGGCAGAATGAAACATCTTCCCCTCTCGCACTATCGAATGGTCGGAAGTAATCGTAGTCGTAGTCAGGTACATCAATCTTTAGGCTATCTCCAAATTTTTCCTTAATGTCGTTAAATACTTTTCTGTGGACGAGCATACAGCCTGTTCCAACCCAATCAACTGGCACGATGGCGTCTTCATAGGATTTCGCTCGCGGTGCTAGCAACGGATCGGCGCACATTATGGCTCCTCCCTCCTGACGACCGAAGTAAGCCGCCCCCACAAGGTTCTTTCCTGCGCCAAGAAGCCTGTGTAGCACATGTCGTTGTAGCGGCAGGTCTCCCAGTGACCTTGCGCCTGCAACCCAGTGCCTAAACCAAGCAGGGCGTCCGATTGATGGGATGATGTCATCGTCGATCATCAGCATCCACTTGGCGTCAGTTTCTAGGAACTTGTGAGCTAGTCTGTTGCGTGAATGCTCAATTTTTGCATCACCAATTGCCATGTCAAAGCGGATCTTGTCCCTTCCAAAGTCAAGCGCGATTGCGACATTGACTGCGGCTGTGACAGGATTGCTAGACTTGTACCAAGGCCAGCCAACAAAGATGTCGCGCCCAGCAAACTCACAGCGGTACGAAGGAAGCCCCTCTTTGGTTCTACTTTCAATAATTGGATTTTGTACTCTTGGTGCTTCAACTTCTTCTAGTGCTTGCTTTGGTTTTCGTCCGCGCTTTGGCTTTTCTGCTTCCGCCACAGGCTCAGATTGCACAACTTCCTGTACAGGCTCTGGCTCTGGTTCTGGTTTTAATTCTGGCATATTCGCCACAATTGGAACGACTGGAGCCACTGGCTTGCCGTCCAACCTGCGCGGCGGAGGTGTTGGAGTCATGAAAGGATTCGGTGAGTCCGTAGCCTTCATCGTCCGCTCCTGCATAGGGGTGGAAATAGGATCAAGGATTGCCATAATTATGCGCCTGCTTCGTCAAGTCCAAGGTCAATAGCATCGCTGGCATTCATCTTGATTCGTGACTGGAGATCGTTTGATTTATTGACAGACTGGGTTGTAACATTCTGCTTTGGCATCTTTCCAGACGCCTTCAACTTTCCGTTCTCATCAGTCAATTTCTTGAGTTGAGCCTCTAGAGAAGCCTTTGCGGCCTGTTCTTGTTGGAGGGTAGCACTTAGGATGTCGCTATAAACGGCTGCTGCGGCGATTGACGCACGTTCGTTTGCGGTCTTGGGCCACAGCGCGCTGTTAAACTTCCCCTCAAGTGCTGACACATTTTTGTTGTGTTGCTGGATCTTTTCAATCTGTTCAGGTGTAGCATTCGCAGGAGGCTCTTGGTATCTTGCCCAAGGTACTTCTTTTGTAAGCTGGTTAACATAATCTCGTACTTCCGTTGTCTCTTTCTGATACCAGTCCTTGGCTTGGTTCTGACGCTGTTCAAGGATCTGCTCTGCGTTCTCAGCGGCGTGAGAAATCTCAGCCTCTTGCTTTTCTTTCAGGTCTGATACATCGATCAGGCTGCGCTTTAGCTTCTCGGCGTCAGTCAGTCCCAGCTTGCTGATGGCATTGTTTTGCCACCACTTGTCGTCAACCTTGTCTGGGCCACCTGCCTTTTCAATACTGGCAATGAGGTCATCCGTAGCACCATTCTTTTTCATGATGCTATAGATGTTCTCCTTTGCAGAATTGATTGGCTGCGTGTACTTGCTTTGGAACTCAGGGTCGTTCTTGATGTCAAAGATTTGCCTGAACTTCTTTAACTCCTCGTAATCGGTGGGAGCCTGTACCTGTTGCTGTTGGGCTTCTGTTAGCCGTTGCCGCAGGACTTCGGCTTCCGCCGCTTGCTTTTTGTACTCGCTAGCGGTTTCTTGGAGCTTGCGCCAATTATTTTGATTTTTTTCGGAGAGGTTTCTCGGCTGTTCGATGGCGAGAATTTCTGGATCGATTTCGGCTTTTTGTTCTTGAACGGAACTGGGTGAAACTTCGACTCCAGACTCTGGTTGTGGTATTTCTGTTGCTGGTTGAACAGGCTCTGGAACGATTGTTTCAGGTTGCTGGCTGTTTGTGCCAGAGATGCTATCAAGCGTTGTAGTATCTTCATTTGATGTTGTTGGTTCTTGTGTTTCTTGGGGTTCTACCCCTGTCTCTCTTTCCGCCTCATCGAGAAGCGAGTCGATTGATTGATGAACGTCATTGCTGATTGGATCAGCGTTGAGGTTTGCGGCTCCACCATCGCGGTTGGCGGCGGTGATTTCTGGTACTAGGTTTTCTTCTTCCATAATTTATTACATCGACACAAATGACGCCGACGAAGCATCATCATTTTTGTTTTCGTCTAAGAGTATGTCATTCATCTGGCGCAGGATAAACTCCGCGCCTTCCTTGTACTTTGCCTCAAGAGCAACTGACTCAATTGTCTTTCCAGTGGTTGGTGGAATAATGGAATACAGGAAGCCAATTAGCTTCCCCCCAGACTTTTGATGATATTCGCGGAATCGTGCAGAGTCAGATGTTTCCCAAGTCATAATTTATTTGTTGTGTCAGAAGACGCATAGGTTTTCTGACTTAATTTAATTTATGTCAACTATATTATGCCAAGCCAATATCTATTGCCTGCTCAGAAGAAAGAGGCTTGCTTGAATCGCGTCCGTAAGAATTGGGACTCACGCCAGCGGTTTTTCCTTTCCAAGCCTTTTGGAAAGCGTCTTCTGTGGTGGTTGGCTTTTGTGCCTCCTCACTTCTTTGCTTCATGATAGCGTCTTGTGGGTATGATTCCACAGGTGCGTACATTGGCTTCCCTTCTGCGTCCACGCGATAACTGCCATCTGGGTTAGTTAGCGGTTGCGTTGTTGGAGCCTGTGGGGCTGCTTTTGTTGCGCCTTGAGTTGGTTGTGTAGGTGATCCGCCCATAGTTTTGTTTGGCTTACGCCGCTGTTACTGGCCTTGGTGGATTGGCGACACTTGCAATCATTCCACCTTGGCTAGGATTTTGTTGTTGGTATTGTTGTTGAAGGTTCTTTTCCTGCGCTACTGATGTTCCTGCGTGACCGCCACCACCGCGATGACCATGTGGCATGGCGGCAGGTATTACGTTCTCGACAGGAGGGGCGGCTTGACCAGCGGTTAGGTGAGCATACGCTTCCTTTGCGGCCTGCCTATACTTTTGTGTTTGCTTTGGCATTGCGCCCTTTTGTTCAGCGGCGGTAATGTGTCCAACGTAGTGCTTCATAGCAGCCATCAGCGGGGCAATTGCCTCTTGCGTCAGCCCACCCCTTGGCACGTTGGCAATCACTGGCATCAGCTTTTGGCTCATCGTATCGAGGTGGACGATGTCGTTGTCGCGTGGAGAGACTGGAATGTCCTGACCTGCGATGATGGCCTGAAGTTCCAATACCTGTTGGCGAGTTGCCTCAATGGCGATTGCCTCAACCTGATCTTTTGGAAGGATGACGCTGTTCGCAGTCGTTTCTCCCAGCTTCCTACTCCAGTCTAGCTTGATAAGCTCGTCCTGATTGATGCTTGGATTACCCATGTAGCGTTGGATCAGTGAGTCTAGGATCACATTGTCTTGTGGCGTTGTGTCTTGAAGAAGCTGGCTCGCAGGCGAGTATGCCATGAGCAAGATGTCAGATGGCGGGACATTCTTTTGGAGCATGTCGTACACACAATTAATTGCGTCCTCGTCGAGGTGTTCAGGAACATCAAACGGAACCATGAACGGAGGCATTTCCATCAGGCTCTTATCAAATGCGTCTACCACTTCGCGTCTTGCCCAGACTGCGTTTGGCTCTTTTAGCTTTACCACATCCATCTTTGCTTTCAAGTCAGCCGCTGCCTTGATGTGTTCAGGGTGACAGATCCCCTTCTGCATACGCTCGACGGCCTGTGAGAACTGGCGCGAGAAGCGCGTGAGGATTCCCTCGCGAAGTTGGTTCTCAATTGCTGCGGTACGATTTACTTCGGAGGCGGTCTTTTTCTGTCCGCTATTGTCAACAGGGGCAGATGGCAAGAATGTTCCCACCTGAATCTCAGCCAGCCCAGTGATGAATTGATCCAGCTTGAGGAAGTCGTCCACATCCGCTGGCAATTGCTGTGGGATGACCTCGTATCCCTCGGAGATATATCCCACTGGGTGAAGGACAGAAAGCGGAGGCACTCCTACCTTTGCGTTTGGCCCCTTCTTCAGCAGTAGCAATCCCTTTAGGTAGGTATTATCAACCACTAGGTTGCGAGCCTTCTCCACTGCAACGTGCGTATTGTACAGGTCACGCCCAGCCCCGCGAGATGACATCAGGTTTCCGCTACCGATCTCAATACTGAATAGAGCGAGCGTCTCGCTCATCTTGTTGTATCGATCTACTTGCGTGCAGATTTCCAACCCGCTCTTGTCGTCAAACAAGAACCTACTGATCTTGCCATGAGGTTCCCTGACTAGGATCTCTCCAAGCTCAACATACTTTGCGTCGTTCTCGTAGCTGGCTCCGTAACTTCCCTCGCGAATCCAATCCTCGTACCTGCGAGCATCGTCATCGGCGTCAAGCGTCCTGCCAGCAGGGATCGCTTGGTTGATCGACTGGATCAGGTGGTTAATATGCCAGCCAGCGGCTGCCGAAAGTTCAGGCTGTTCCAAGACTGGGAGCAACTCTGCGATCTGATAGCGTCTCTTTCGCGCCCAGATGGGCGTCTGGTCAGTTTGTTGGGGAGTCTCGATAGAGAAGAAGGTATAATCTTGGCGAAGGAATTCGGGCTTCCAGTCGCGCAGGTCATCCCAACACATTCCGCAGAATCCGAAGGTGGTATTCTCGTGGACGATCTGGGCAATGAGATCGTCAAATCCTTTCCAACCCCTAATGCACTTCGTTATTTCGTCGCGGAATACTTTGGTCTTATTCTCGGCATCGAGTGAATCAATCGGATACTTTGCGTATGTAAGCGTAGCAGCACTTTCAATTACCTGCCTGAATGGGGGCTGAATTCGGCTGACCATCGTCGAAAGGAATCCTGTGGGTCGGTTACTCCTCCAATTCTGACCCATGCTTTCCAGCTTCTTAGCCTGATAAGGCGGCTCGTTGTTGAGTTTCTTCTGAATCAGTTGGTTCTTCCTGTTCCTCTCGACATTCTGTTGTTTCAGCCTGCGGTATGCGGCGTGTGCCTGAGTCGCGTCCTTGAACGTCCTCCTGACCTGAAGCGTGTCCTTGTTGACTACGTCCAGATTTCCATTGTCGGGGTTGACTACATCCAGACCAAGAATCCTTGGCTTGTCGTGGACATCTACAACGCGAGCGGATTTTGTTCCGTAGTAATCGGTAACTTTTGGAGGAAGAGGCTTCAGGTTTGCCATAATTATGTATTGAGCCAGCAATTAGCAGGCAGGTTGGTTGATTTGCTGAAATTATCCTTATCGATAAAGATAGCGGTTCTGTTGTCGTGACGCATTGACCTGCAACCTCCAAGCACCCCGCTTGATTGTGTGTCTCGCCCCTGCCTCACGCTTGCGGTCAGCCTTTCGGTGGTGCTGATGCACGAGCTACAGCCTCCGCGCCAGTTCAAATTCTCAGGGCAGTTCCTACAGGTCTTTGCCCTAGCCTCTGCCAGTTCGTCCGTAACCATGTTTATTTGGTTCTGACTTTGCTGGAGGTTCTTAGCCCATGTCTGGATGTCATTTAACAACGCCGTCGTGTCGGTCTCAGGGTTGACTGAAGTTATTGCGACCATGTCAACTCCATGACAGAACTGAGGCCAGTTGGAGCAAATAAAGCTGTTCACATCTCCCTCGACGTCTCCGCTTGGAAAGTTATTCTCGGCGCGGAAATGCTCGACGTTCTTGATCAGGGAATCGTAGGTGACGCCGTTAATACGAACGTCACCTTCAATATAGTGCCAGCCATTGGGCGGCAGCATACCTAAAATCGGTGTAGCCATCTGTTGGTAATATGTTATTTAGAAGCCAAGGGCAAGTAATAACTACTTTACAAACTCAAAGTGGCACTTTGGACAAATGCAGGTTTCTTTATCCTTTTCGTCCGCTTTCAGTTCATTATCGACTGGTTCTTCAGGAGATCCGATCATTTCTGCCAGTTGCTCGTTTGTGAATGCCAGCAATGAAACATCAAACTTCACATCGTTTAGCTCATCAATTTCTACCGAAAGCATATCAAAGTTCCAATCGCTGTTGAGTGCCAGTTGGTTGTCGGCAATGATATACGCCTTTCGTTGGAACTCGTTTAGGTGGTCAACCTTTATGCAGGGCACTGAATCCATTCCCAACTTCTTGGCGGCAAGTACGCGCCCATGACCTGCTAGGATGTCGTAGTTCTCGGTAATCAGTACAGGGTTGGTAAATCCAAACTCCCTGATGCTGGCGGCTATCTGGCTCACCTGAATGTCGCTGTGAGTCCTGCTATTGCGAGCGTAAGGTATCAGTTTCTTGAGGTCGATTTGCTCAATGTGTTGAGATGTTTTGATTTCCATAGGTAGTAAAAATGCTCACCCAACGTTAAAAAGAAAAGATAAAAAGAAACCCCCAAAGAAAATAGAAAAGAGAAAAGTGCGATCTGAAATCAGATCAATTTCACATAAGACGAAAAGCGTCTCTCACTACCACAGCCCAAGGATTAGCCTGCTCTCAGATCGGAGCGTAATGAGGATGGAGTGTGTGTCCTCCGAATTAAGCCGCATGGGTTAAATGCGGCTCCTGCCTTCGCCAGTGGCTCGACACAATCTCGATTTCCAGTGGTTACGATATCTTCTATAGTCCTGAAGATTCACAATAAATAAACTTGCATGATGAAGATGTCAACGGCATATTTTCATCGTTGCGATCCTCTTGTCCTGAAGATTCTCAACCGCCCTCTCGCCTTTAGGGTTAGAGGCAGAGGGCATCTACTTTTGCGGTTGTGTGCTAGTGCAGCCCCTCACTCGTTGTCATGTGCGAGTGGGGGGCTTTTCTTTGCCTGCACATTTCATTGCGAATAATGCAACCTTATGTAAAGCAGGTGTTGATTAAGTTTCGCTTTCAGAGTGACTTTGGTTTGATGTGAATAGTTGCTTTGGTTTGGTGTTTAAGCAATGGGTTCACATTACCCTCATAGGGGATTACTTGTGTTTATTCTAAACGCTCGT
>JGI24890J29729_1000296_pt1 | contig 35909 bp, 56 predicted proteins | sample FreactcultureFD7_FD_29729 | JGI IMG/M metagenome (IMG submission 29729)
GGGGCCAAGACCCAGCAAGACAGGCTTTATTGAAACACTATAAAGCAGCCGTATTAGACTCAGAAGATGAACTACAATTTCAAGGCGCCGTACAAAATACCGAAGTATTTAAAATGCCAGATTATTCTAAGCGCAGATGGTTTACAATGTTTGGCGGTACAGGTGACACAGCTAAGGTCGCCGTTGAATTTGAATCTAACGTAACTAAAAGCAAGGGATGGTAACCAATGTCAGAACAAGCAGAAGAACAGCCAGAGATTGTAACTTACAAAATAGTAGCTTTTAAAGAGCTTCATGATGATATTGCTGGGGTAAGGAAACAGCTCGCAGAAATGAGAGCTCAGATGATAGAGTGCTTAAAGACCGGCCCTAAACCTATAAAAGCTCAAAAAGATGAAGAGATAATTAAGCTCAAACAAGAAATTGTCGAGCTTAAGAAAGAAAATGCTAGTTTGAAGCAACAATTATCTGAACTTTGGGATAAATTTAAAATAGCGGTTGGTGAAAAGACTGCTTCGGCAAGTAAAGCATTTAGTTCTTTATTTTCTAAAAACAAAAAAGTTAAAGCAGAAACTTCTGAAGCAGAAAGCTCTAATAGTCTTTCTATGTAATCTATGTAGACCATATTGTTGGCATCGGCAATATGGTCTCCTATAAATCTACCCTGCTACTTTTGCTCATGGACATTGCGGAAGCATTTTCTTCAGCATGCTTTTCAATGCAATCATAGCAACCAAGCAATATGTCTTGGTTTAAGAATGAAGCGAACATTAAAGCGCCGTTCTTTTTATCTGTAATCCACATCTTTTCTTTGCACTTAGGGCAATCTATTAACTCTGCATGGGATTGGTCTTTTAAAGGCTCAGGATATCTTGATAAAGGAGGGCAAGGCATAATGATTAGTCTTTTGGATTTATTCATATCTTTTCTTATTCTATTCTGAATGGAATTGGCTTTGTAGTTTCTTCTTGTAGTTCGTAGTTATAATCTTTTTCATAATTTATTAACGCATTGCCATAGCAGGTTCCTTCGCCTCCAGAAACGGCAAAAGAATTGTCTTGGCGCTCTTTAAGCATAATTATATTAGATTGCAAAATAGAATTCCCCATATAAACGCCATATTGCGAATTACAAAATACATTATTTGTAATTAAATGACTTTTTCCAACGGCCCATAAAGAATAACTGTTTAGATCAAACTGCTCATTAAGAACAGTGTTAGATGAAATCATACAACTTTTACTGTCATGGCCCAAAAGGATAGCGACTCCTTCACCTATTATATCTTTCGATACATTTTGTCTATAAATATCACGGATAATATTTGAACTTATAACAGCATTGCTTGCATCAGTAGAATTTATTCCTATAGCATAGCCTTCGCTTTCATGGCCTCCAATGTATCTAATGTCACAGTTTTTAATTGATGGGAAAGAGCCACCTATATTCATTCCTACTAAAGAACATTCATGTACTGCGATTAAAAGAGCTGAAAAGTTTTTACTGTAAGGAGCATGCACCCCAAATGATGATCCCATAATTCGACCATTTAAAATAAAGGTGTTAGTTTGTTCTGGGGCAAAAATTCCATAAGTAGTTATAGATTTGTTTTTATATTGTGTTAAAACACTATACTTGTTTAGGTCTAAAGTTACATTGTTACATTCAATTTTAATAGCATAAATGTCTTTTGAAATAAAATCTCGCTCTAAAAAATAATAACCTGGCTTATCTATTAGGCCATGCTTTGGGACGGGGATGTACTTTGTCTTATTCATTAAGCGGCCTTAGTCCTGAAGTCTTTTTTATTAGATAATCTCTCATATGTTCGTAGTCGCAAAAATGCAGCGTTCTATTTAAAGCCTCAATTTGCGAGTCAACATAAGAAACATACCAGCCATCACGCTTCATTTCTCTATCGCACCAGTCACAAACTATTATAATTGTTTTAGTCATTTCTTCTCAAAAGGTCTGCCACAGCGTATGCAGTCACCAATAACTTCTTTATATAGAACTTTGTCATTCGTGAGCCTGCCGTATTCTTCTCGCACAACTCTATAATCATGAAGCATGAAAAAACAAACTACTTGTTTAAGCTTCTTTTTTATCATATGAAGGCTCTCCACAAAAATACGCATAACTAACAATAGCAGACCAATAACCAGCATCTTCTAGCATCGCTAAGTCTATTCGCTGTTCTTCGTTTAATTTTCTTCCACACTCATTTTGGCAGTTTGGTGAAGCACAAAATGTTTTGTCTTTAAAGCTCATTATATGTACTCAAATAATTCTGCTATTTCTTTTGGTGGCTGCCAAATATGTAAGCAATGTTCATGGTAATTTACATATTGAGATTTCTTTGGATGAATCTGTACACATAAATCCTCATCATCAAAGAACACTTTTTTAATATATGCCATTTCATCCCAAGTTGGAGTTCTATTAGCCAGTGATACAGAGATATGATTCCAGCCTTTATCATTAGAAGCAATACATACTAACTTAGCACCAGTTCGAGGATGTTTAACAATATAGGCTTTTCCATATGGAACCTCTCTATTTGCTCTGTATTTTTCAACATCTTTCATCATTCAGCCTTTAAAGTGGCGCATTGCAATCCTTTGCCGTGATATCCGTTACATATAAGGCATCTATCGGTTACTGGTGGCCAAGTATAGCAACCAGGCGTTGACATTGGCATAAAAGGGTGGCTTTTAGGATTACAATCACAAAAGGGAGTTAATGGCGCATTTATTTTGTGACACCGCGGACATTCCCATGGGGCACTCATTCCTTTAAAGCCTCTAGCTTTTTAATCATATCGTCTATAGATTCATTTTTAGACTTAAAAGCACTTCCTGAATTTGAGAAGTTTTCGCTTTCTAAAATTGTTAAATGCGACTGCACCATACTCTCATCATTAAATAAAATCTTCATGATCGAGCAATGTAGGGCGTAAAATTCATCGCCATTTTTTAATGTTTTAAAAGAGTTTGTTGCGCTCATTCTTTAGACGCCCAAATAATTAACGCATATCTAGCAAGACAGGCAAAAATAGTTAATGGAATACACAGAAAATCATACATTATTAGTCCTTAAAAATGGAGCGACAAGACTTTCACCTGCACCTACCTTGTTAGCTAATAAAAGCCCCGCTTCAGTAACAGCAAAATAAGGCGCTCTTCGATAAATGCTCATATACCCAGCGTGGTTCTTTGTATACGTCATCTTCTTTTCGAGCTCCGCTCCAATATGGCAACAATCGGCGGGAATTGCACCTGCTCGGCTTCTTCGCAGCGCAATAAAGAGGGAAGCGTATGGCCGCTTTCTCAGTCTGCTTTACACCATATCGCCATACTTCAAAATATGCGTGTCACTGTCCACGCCGCGATTGTCAAAAACTGTGGAGGCCTCTCACCGCCTTGTGGCTCTAGTACTGCCGCCTCGCAGGTAACCACAGGCATTTAGCCTTACTTATGGTAGGCGTTACCTCACCTTTCAATCATTACGTACGCTGATTGAATTCTTTACTATATGGTAACTCTTAAAACGGTATTTTATCATCTTCAAAGAATTCTTTACTAGCTGCGCACTCTTTAGATGATCCTTCTTCTTTCTTAATATAATCTTCGATTTTGTTCTTATCAAAGTACTTAGTTCCCAACGGCTTTCCTTTAAGCTTATCTTCAGGTATTTCGCTTCCAGGTTCAACAATTATTTTTACTTTAACCCTTGAATTTATAACAGTTTCTGAGCAAAGTTTTCCTTCTTCATACACTTTTAAAAGACCTGCTGATTCTGCGAAGTGAATAACGCGCCACATCATCATCTTAGTGAATACAAGAAAGTCTCGGACTTCATGCCCTTTGCCGTTCTCATCATAGACTGTAACTGTCATGTCCATCATCGGATTACCGCTATTAGAAGAACGGGTATCAACAGACGCAGTTACTACTGCGTCATAGATGCCTTCTTTAAGTAAATGGAACCTTTCTTGCATTGCTTCAGCTTCTGATAAAACTTCATATTGAAACATCTTGTAGCTCCTTTGATTGTAAAGTTCCTTTTTTCATTCCTTTCTCAAAAATCTCTTTTAATCTTGCTTCTATTATTTCTATGATTGCGTAGTAAGGCTGGCGACAGTGCGCCATCCTATACATTGTTTCTGCTTGCTCTTTAAGTTCATTGGGATTCATTATTCACCCTTAATCTTCGCGGCTAGATGGTCTATGCACTTTTGAATTGCCTCTTTAGGCATGTCTTCCCAGCCGTCAGAAGAGCCCTTATCAAGCCACTTTTGATACGTTTCTACTGGAATCTTTAATAAGTCTATAAGCCTAACAATCTCACATACCTGTTCAGTCGTTGCTAATTCTTGTGCTACAGCGTCTCGTTCTAATATGTGACGACCATAGCGCTCTGCAATCTCATCATAGGAAAATGGGAATGTATCGCTATCTTTGAAAGCCTCAAAGCGTGACTTTTTAACTAATGCTATGCGATGAGAGCCGCGCTTTTGAATCTCAAACACTAGGTCGAAAAGATAATCTAGCTTTTTATAGCAATCGAAGGTTTGTCCTAAAACCGCTAAATTTTGTCCGTATTCGTTTTTAGAATGAGAGGTAATAATAACGTTCATGTCTAGTCTAAAAAGCAGATTGAGGAGCTGTTTCATGCGTTTATTAGCCTCGCCATAATGTCGGCCGAAGTCAGTTCCTACTTTACGCTCGGCCTTTTCGAGAAGGTCATTATAAGCTAACGTTAGGGAGTCAAGAATCAATGTTTTATAGTCGTGCTTGGTCGTTAAAAGCTCTCTGACTTCGTTAATCATTTCATCAAAGTCTACAGTCATAAGTACTGCGCCATCTGACTTTTCGATAAGGTTCACATATTGAGGTTTATTAGTTGAGCCTTCAGTATCTATGATATAGGGCTTAGGGAACTGGATTGCTGCGAACGTCTTACCGACACCGGCACAACCATAGAACAAGGCTTTAAGTCTGCACTCGATAGCCGATGGTTTTTTTGCTTTTAACGCCATTTTACAACTCCTACACATTTTAATTATGGTCACTTAAGACCTTCGATAAATTCCAGATACGCCCTAAACACGTATTAAGGCGCATGAAGCATTTATCTTTTATTGAACAGCCATAAGAATTTAACTTTTTTGAATTTAAGCCGTTCTTTGGCTGTAATGTGATCTTTCATAATCATGGTGTTCGTCCTTGTTCTAATAGTGTTATATGGCCAATTACTGCAAACCTGGCTTCGTTGTACGACTCAAACATGTTGCCATCTGACTCTGTATAGTTTTTGTCACCTAAATAGATTCGATAGTAATAAGATTTATCATCTGGATAATCATCGTCAGGGTATTCAAATATCTCGAACTCATGATTTCCATATTTCTCGATATCATTAGTCATACGCACCCCAACGACTATTGCTTTCTGCTTCTAAAATATTACAAAGAAAGTCATGGCAAGCCTCATCCAAGATTTCTTGGAGAGATTTTTTGTAGTAAAGAATGGTATTTTTACGGGTTACTTCAGCGAAGTGTTCACGAGTTTCTGGGTTGTCATTTTGCAGCATAGATAAGAGCGCACAGGTGAAATCACTCTCTATTGTGAAGTCATCACCGTAAACGCATTCTGTTGTTTCACGGCCTGTAGCTTCAAGAAATAAACGTACTAATTCATTTTGGTCTTCTTCAGGGATTGAGTCGAGCTGTAAGTTATATTGGCCATTATCATAATCTGCATATTGGCTAACAAGCTCTATAGAATAATTGTGAAGATTTGTCTTATGGTTCACTGGTTTTGATCCATCAAAAGCACCTTTTAAGTTAAAAGGGTCATCTATCCATGATGACTTGTGTTGATTTTGCACGTTACTGTGCGTTACACTTTGCAATGTGTTCATTGTAAATCTCCGTTGAAGAGTTATTTATTGTTCACCGGTGTGAGGATTCGCAGTCTTCACACCAATATCTTTTTCTACTACTTTTCTTTGTCTTTTGCTTCTAATTTTTTCCTGCTTTTCTCTAATAAGCTTACAACTAACTCATTAACTGACATATTATTTTCTATAGCAGAAATCCTTAAATACATCCATAGCGCTTTAGGAACCTTGCTTGTAATAGATTTGAAAGAATCATTGATTTGCATTATATTACCAGCCTTATTTGTAGTTGCTTTCAATAAATGCAAATATATCACATTAAATAATTAATGCAAATATTTATTTAATTATTTTTATTGTTTTATTTATTTAAATAAATTTGAGTGCCAATTGATGCGTTTAGATATTTGGCACCAATCTGCATCAAAAGTTTTATAGTCTATATTGAAAATTGTGTGATTTGTTTTTGATTTAGAGCATAATTGAGAAAAGAAACTGGCTGGGCTACATCGTGTCTCCCAGCAGAGACTTATTACAGAATGAAAACTTACCGCCAAGTTTGCCTTTCATTCATTTTGAACCGGATGCCAAAGTATTGGCGAGTTACAGCTTAATGCATCCATGACATAAGGCCATTATACAATGAGCATTGTTAAAAATACACCCCATTATCTGAAACATTCTCAATCAACCTTCACTACTATTCTTAACGCAACCATCGAAGCCATCATTGACCCAGCCGCTTTAGGCATCTATCTGTATCTAGCCTCTAAACCTAATGACTGGGAAATATCCGTCACCAATCTTAGAAATAGGTTCCAGAAGGGTGAAGATTTCATAAGGTCTAGATTGGATGACTTAAAACGCATCGGACTCCTAAAAAGTGTTGCAATCAAGAATGAGAAAGGCCAGGTAATTCGCTGGGAAACCATACTGTATAACGAAATTCAGCCCGTAGAAGAAAAGTCCACAACAGGCAAAAACCAGAACCTGGAAAATCCACCTTCTGGAAAAAGCACCATGGTGGAAAAACCCCATACAACAAATAAAAGAATTAAAAAAATAAAAGATATTAACAATCACACACACAGCGTGGAGGTTGAATTGTTTTTGGAGGCAGAACAACAGCGAAAAGCTTTGATGCTCAGAGAGAAAACGGTGAGGCATGAAAAATGCCATGAACTTTATGAGCAGTTGCCCGAAGAGGTTAAGAAAGACAAGACCTTTCAAGACATCCATGATGAATGCGTAACCCATTACGCTGCCCAAATAGAGCCACAGATGGTAAGCCCGCAGCGATTAATGTCTTGGATTAAGCGTGAAATTAAATTCAACCTGCAACCGGAAACGCAGCGCAAAGTAAATCTGCACAAAGACAAGAGCGGAGATGCCTATTCAAGGGCAATGGAAACTATACGCAACAAAATTAACAATGGAGCGCGCACTTATGACCAGCACGGTAACTTATCTTCATAATTTTGTTGATACGGCTCTTATTGAAAGACTGTTTGCTAAGTTCTCATCACGCTATGGCTCGCTTTGGACTAGCAGACTTAGAAGTGACCAGGATTGGATTTACTGCCTTGAGGATTGGTTAGAAGAGCTTTCTTGCTTTTCAGTGGATATTTTCAAGAAAGGAGCCAATAAAGCCCTATCCATTTACAAAGAATTCCCTCCAACTCTGGGGCAGCTAGTTGAATTGTGCCTAAGAGAATCAGGGATCCCTTCACAAGATGACATTATCAATCTCATGGTTAAGCGTGATTTCTGTCATCCTATTGTGAAGATGGTGTTCGCTCAGGTAGGCAGTTGGGCCGTTGCTAACGACAAGCCGGAACAGCTCAAGAACAAAGTTAAATCCCATTATGATGATTGCCTAACCCTTTATCGCTCAAATCCTGCAACTGCATGGGAATCACTGGAACAATACAAAACCCAGAAAGCATTAGAAGCCCCTCCTGAGCCAAAAATAGCTTCAGACGAAGAACGCAAGAGGTTTAAAGAGCGCATGGCTGAGTACATGGAACTTGCCAATTCACAGAAGATGAAACTAGGCACGCAAGAGCATCCTACATGGCCTAAAGAGCAAATTACTAAAAGCTCTAAGTTTTATGATGCAACTGTGTACGCTGAGTATAAAAAATACCTTCTTGAGGTTGAGGAGGTTTTGTCTTTAACATTCCCTCCTGAATATGCATATGACAGAGTGCGGTTTTTACGAGAAATAGAGGTCATAGAGCACCTTAAAAAGGTTGGGTATACAGGGAAGCCTAGGATTGATGAGAAAGTTGAATCTAGAGGTGCTAATGGGCCTCAAAAGATGTATAAGAGTTGGTGTCGAGATTAAATTATGAATAAAGGGCTATGGATAGCTAGAAAGAATCACCTCTGTGCTTTGATTAAGAAAGTTTCAGATGGGCATGGCGGGGATGATGTTGAATGGCTTAGAGAGCATTGTAGGCAGGTTTTAGAGATGTGCCCAGATGAGAAGATTGAAGAAGCTATAATTTGCTATATGGAAATGGTTGAGCAGTTGCATTTATATAACAAGGAGAAGTGAATTGAAGTGGTTCAATGTAAGAAATTTTAAGCCAGCTTATGCAATTACTGATTGTTTGGTGCGAACTAAAGGTGGCTGCGTCCATGTTGCCCATAATTTTGAAATGAATAATGGAAGTTATGAGTGGATAAATAATGATAACGAAGAGCATACCATTAAGGATGTTACGCATTTTTGCATAATTGACCCTATTGAGATTGAGAATGAGTAAATTATCAGGGAAGAAAGCAGAGGAGTTTGTTGAATGGTTTAAGCAAATTAGAATGCTATTACCGCCTAAGATGCCTGTGTCTGAAGCTGTAAAACTATACGAACGCAAGGTCAAGGAAGAAGAGGAATTTGTGAATGGGAAAACGAAAAAGAACAATGAACTTAAAAGACCATAAATCAATGACTGATTTATTTAAAAAGCTATACGGTGTCAATGATAACAAGGATATTATTAATGACGAAGCTAAAGGTTTTGACCGAGAACCAGGAACAAAGAGCTCTTGTAAAATGGTTAAGTTACCACCCAATTGTTCGTAATTTTTATCTAAAGCAGAATAACGAGGGCAAGCGAAGCCCCGAACAGGGCTGGAATTTAAAACTAATGGGATTGCGTCCGGGCGCTAGTGATTTATTTCTTTATTATCCAACAAATAGCTATCACGGCTTATTTTTGGAAGTAAAAAGGAACAAAAATTATACCCCATCTGAGAGGCGAACTGACACCTGGATAGCCCAAGAAGAATTTATTGATACGGTTAAAAGTGTTGGCTATGCGGCTTATTTTTGCTATGGTTGGATTGATGGTAAGGAAATCATTGAACGCTATCTCCTGACTTAGGCTAATGAAACTACTTATTATTAACTTCCTGACAGCGCCCCACACCTCGTGGGGCTTTAAAGGCAAACATGAAAATAATTCTTAAAAACAAACTAAGCTCTAAAAACTCCCTTATGCAGAAGCCTGGATATTCAAAGGCTAATTCAGAAGCCGATACTATAGAAAAGAATACCTATCCTAAGGGCTATAGGAAGCTTAAGCGTGACGAAAAGACCCTAAAGAATGGCGAGGTAATGGGTAAGATTAAAAAAGGCGCTGTGGAAGTTGAGAGGCGCTTTAAAGCAAATAAAAACGAAATAGCCTTGCACGATGAAATTGAAAAGAAGAAAATGTGAATTAAAAGCAGATAGATTAACGATTAATAGGATTTTATCGTATGCCTAAATTTAGCCCGGAATCTTTTTCAAAGCTATCGACTTGTCATCTTGATTTGCAAGCATTGTTTTTTGAGGTTATTAAATACTTTGATTGCCAAGTTCTAGACGGCTATAGGAACCAGCAGGAGCAAGAAGATGCTTACAATGCAGGAAATACTAGTTTGCATTTTCCTAATGGTAAGCATAATAGCTTGCCTTCCATGGCCGTAGATGTCGCACCCTATCCGGTTGTATTTGCCAATACTCAGAGAGCTTATTGGTTTGCGGGCTTTGTTATGGGCTTGGCTGTCAAGCTTAAGGATGAAGGCAAAATGACTCATTCCCTTCGATGGGGTGGCTCTTGGGACGGCTTAGGTAGATTTGACACTCCAGCTGAGCTTAAGGATTTAGACCATTTTGAGTTATTGCTATAATGGGCAAATGGTTGGAGTTTTTAAAGAGCAATCCGAATCTAGTTTTGGTCTTCCCGACAATTTTATGTTTTGCTCAGTTTGTCTATGAGGTGATTGAAATAATAGAAACTGGTAAACTAGACGTTGATGATTTAAACAACCTCGCATCATCAGCTAACGGCTTTGAAACCGTTATATTATTTTTTACAATGATTGTGTTGAAAAACAAAAAAAAATAAGATACTTTTGCAATAAATCACACTAAAGGATTAGTGTTTATGGACGATAAGCCCAAAAACCCAGGCGGACAGCCTACCAAATTTAACGCTAAGCGATGCGCCGACATAATCGATGCCATCTATCACCGAATCCCCTACGAATATGCAGCCATGGCTAATGGCATTTCTGAGAAAACTTTATACAATTGGTTTGATATTGCCTTTGAGCATTTAGAGGCCGGAATTGACTCAGATTATACTAAGTTCTTACAGGATGTAAAAAAAGCTGAGATGCAACGCATTCGCGAACACAATGAAATGATAGCTGCAAAGCCCGATAGATGGCAGGCCGATGCCTGGATTTTAGAGCGAAGATGGCATAAGCATTATAGCTCTAATACGCAACTTGTTAATCTTAATTACAAACTCGATAGACTAATAGAAGGCGAAGCTAAAAATGAAGAAAAGTAAAGCGCCCATGAAGAAAGAGGAAGGCCCTCACTTTAAGCATGAAAAGCATTTACATGAAAAGCCCAAGGCTATGAAGACACCGACTAAAAAGAAAGACCCATACTAAGGAGCAATAATGACTGCTACATACCAATCACCAAAACCAGACGGCTACTTATCAACTCGCAACAATGTGTTTCGCGACAGACAAGTAAAGCAAGTTGTTCGCACATTCGATGAGCAAGGAGCTTGCCGCAATTTGCCTGAGCAATCCAAAGCTAACTATGAGATGAAGCCATTTAAATGAGCCTTAGAAGAGATGCGCTTATGTGGGCTCACATGGCTGATGAAGCCAGGAAGAAAGCTCCTACGGACAATCATAAGGACGCGGTCTTGCAGGTTGCGGATTTGTGCGACCATATAAGCGCCTCAATGGAAAGAATCATCGATATAATGCATGCTACATGCCCTTGTAACTGCGATAAATGCATAGTGGATACTCCTAATATTTTACAATAAGGACAAAGCATGTTGACATTGGAAGTCATTCAAAAGCGGCGTGATGAATTGTCAGCCTCTCTAGTCTTAAGCGAGACGGATTTAGATTTACTTAAAGACCGAGCTCGTGACTTAAAGAAAGAAATCTCAAATACCAAAGGCGCTATCATGGAGATAGACCGCATTATCGAAGCCCATTATTAAGGACTTAAATGAAATTCAACACGGAAGTATGGCTTAAATATCGAGCCAAGGCTAATGACATAGGCTCGATAATCTCATCTTACAAGAACATAAATACAGGCTTATTTGAAGGCATTGGACGTACTGACTTAACTAATCTCATTGATGCAGTTACCGAAGTGCTAAAGATGTCAGATGACTATTTAACTTCATGTTATATGATGCCAAAAAGGAGGGGAAAACATGCCGCTTATTAAAGGAGCTAAACCCGGGAGTAAAGGGTTCGGTGCTAACATAGCTGCCGAAGAAAAGGCTGGCAAACCGAGGAAACAAAGTATAGCTATAGCATTTTCAGAAGCTGATGAGAAAAAGAAGAAAAAGAAAAAGGTTAAGAAATAATGACCGATGAACAATGTGATGGGCTTGTTGGTTCTATAAATAAATTAACTATGGCTATTCATGAAGTCGGTTCAAAGCTTGAGAAAGCTATTGATAATATTTATTTTCCCACACTTACTGATGGCATAGAAAAGCAACTTAATATCATAGCTCAAGTAATAGAAGAATCGAGCTGTGGAAGCTAAAAGGAATTGATGATGGCTAAACTAACAACTGCTAAACGCAAGAAAATACCTAAAGGCGAATTTGCTTTACCGGAATCTAGGAAATATCCGGTTGATACTAAAGCAAGAGCCGCTAATGCTAAAGCGCGCGCATCTGAGATGGAGCATAAAGGCAAACTTTCTAAATCTAGCGAAGAAAAGATAGACGCAAAAGCTGATAGGGTCTTAGTCATATCTAAAAAGAAATAGGGACTAAAATGCCAACCATTCAAAACAAATGGATTCAAAAGGAACGAAAAAAGCGTGAGGCTGAAACTGCTGCCGCTTACGCAAGTGATAAATCAGATAGCTATTCTATTGTTAGCCTTAAGAAGCCTGTTAAAAGATTTAGCCTGCCTTCTTATACAACTATGGCTCGAACTTTAAGAGGAGTTCGAAAATAGATGCAATGTAAATCTTGTGGCTATCCTAATTCGCATGTAGTAGACACGAAGAGGAACGAAAGAACTAATCAAATTATACGAAGGCGCGAATGTATAAAGTGTGGCGTTCGCTACAATACTCAAGAACAAGTAAAAGAAGCAGAGCCTAATTTTAAGACATCTCCTCCAAGGAGCATCTTAGAGAAATGAGAACAGCATCTGAGATAGCTAGAAAGATTAAAGAAATAGAATACGCAAGACAAAAGGGAGTCGAGCGTCAGGTAACGATTAATGAACCAGGGATGATTATACATGCTAAAGACCAAGATAAAATCTATATTCCAACTCAGACTGGTAATATTGCTCATCTCGATGACAGCTTTGTGCGCGTCATTATGGGCCCTTATGGCAGTGGTAAATCTACCTGGGCAGTTACAGAAATCGTTAGACGTGCTTGCGCTGTGCCAGTGTGGCATTCAGGAAGAAGACGAAGCCGATGGGGAATTGTTAGAAATACCTCAGGTGAGCTCTCAACAACAACTTTAGCAACCTGGCTGGCATGGTTTGAAGACCTAGGCGATGTTAGAAAGCGCCAAAAGCCAATAATGACCTATGAGCATACATTTAACGATGGCAAAGGCGTGGTCGAGTTAGAGTTACTATTTATAGCCCTAGACAGACCAGAGGATGTCAGAAAGATTAAGTCCCTGGAACTTACGGGCTGCTATATCAATGAGCTATCAGAAGTTCCTAAGGCGGCTCTTGCTCACATGAAGGGTCGCGTTAATCGCTATCCATCTAAAGCATTTTGCCAAGAGCCATATTGGTCAGGCATTATCGCAGATACCAACCCACCTGAAGATGACCACTGGATATATAAGGATTTTGAAGAGCAGCAGTTCGCGCATCATAAGCTATTTAAACAGCCGCCTGGACTTATAAAAGATGCTAATAATAAATGGGTACGTAACGTTAATGCTGATAACGCTAGTCACTTGCCTGGCAATTATTACGAAATGTTGGCAGAAGGACAGTCTCAAGAATTTATTAAGGTATTTTGTCTTGGTGAGTATGGTTCTGTTGGCTTTGGTAAGCGAGTTTATCCTGAATTTAATCCTGATGTTCACGCAGTGGACTCAATATCTGCTATCCAGGGTCTCGAACTACGCATTAGTTGGGATTTTGGTCTTACTCCTGCTTGCGTGGTTAAGCAATTGTCTCCTCGTGGACAGCTTTTAATCCTTAAAGAATATGTTGCTGATGGAATGGGTATTAGAAGTTTTGCTGAATCTATAGTGTTGCCATCCATTATGAAAGACTTTCCTTATTGCAAGATTGGAACATCAGTCGGTGACCCTGCGGGCAATAGTCGAAGTGAAATAATAGAAGAGATGTCATGTATTGGTGAGCTTAACTCTTTAGGCATTCCAACAATAGGCGCTAGAACTAATGATTTAGATCCACGTATTGGCTCCGTTAAATACTTCTTAAATAAGATGGTTGATGGAAAGCCCGGGCTTTTGCTCGATAGAAAGAATTGCCCGGTATTATTTAAAGGCTTTGTTAAAGATTATGTATATGCACGAGTGGCAGTTTCAGGCGAGGAAAGATACAAGGACAAGCCTAATAAGAATATGTCATCACACCCAATGGATGCCCTAGGTTATGACTGCCTTGAGATAGCTAGTGATAGTATTACGCAATATAAGATGGAAGATAAGAAAGTTGTAGATATGTTTAATCCCGTAATGAGAATATTTTAGTGAGCGACGATATATTGCCTTATCAAGAGTTGAGTCGTTTTGACATTATGTTTGGGCTGCGTGAAGAGCCAAATTATTTTAAAAAATTATGTGAGACATTAAACAAGGAAAAGGAAATGGATGTGAAAATAACAATTTATAACGATGAAAACCAAGAGGCTATCATTGTAACAAATGGGCCTGAAGAAGGAATGGTTAATATTAAACTTATTGATGATGTCGATATTGTTACTGTATTTATTGATGACTTAAAACTTGCCTTGAAAAAATTAACTGCTAAATAAGGATATTGTAGATGTTTAAAGTGGTTAGAGAAAATAGTCCAAATAAGATGCGAGATATAGACATTACATTGGCTTACCACAACACAGGAAAAACATTGGAAGAGGTTGCAGATAGATTTTTTCTTTCGCATGAAACTGTTAGGAAAATTCACAATAGACACGTAACAAATATATTAAGACAGCTTGATAAATATACAGGCATTGAAGAAATGTATGGCTATCACACAGATGAAACCAGGAAATATTTGCAACAGTACAAGGATTTTCTAATTGACGAAGGGATTGATTGAAACATGTTTTTAAGGCCACACACCTGGGTAGATGTTCCCTATACAGTTACTGAGCGAAGACGAGTATTAAATGTCAGAGAATCTAAACATACCGCTATGGTATGGGATAAAAAATATTACAATATTGATACTGGCAAATATGATACTGATAAACTTCATACAATTAATAGTTGCTTATTATCTGATATGATTGATAGCGAAGATGATGGCTCCTATTATTGCTTCAATGCAATAAAACTTAATTCAGTGACAAAAGAATTTACCGAAACATTAGATGAAGCACATGCCAAGGCTTTAAAGAAAGATGAAGAAATTAGACAAAAGAAAATCTTGAAAGAATTAGAAGAGCAAGAGCAAATAGAGCTTGAGAGGCAAAGAGAAGAGCGTATAGCCTTACGATGTCTAATAGCTGAAGAAAGAAGAAAATTAGCTATAAGAGAACGCGCATTAAAGAAGAAAATAAAAGAAAAAGCCGAGCTAAGAACAGAACAAGTATCGCGCCAACCAATGATTTATATAGGAGGCCCAAACCATGGCAAGCCTTATGGTTGCATTATAACTAAACAATGGAAATAATAATAACAATGAATGGTAATTGTATATATTGTAAAAAAACATCAAATGGATTAGTTGATAAGGCATGTGAGACTTGTAGCAAACAATTCAAGGATATTGTTGATAAAGTCTGTAAGCGTTATGCTGTACCGATAAAAAGACTTGCTGATAGATAAAAATTTAATTAAATGGAGATTAATAATGACAAGCCAAGCCGCAGTAACACTAAAACTTCACTTTGCCAGTGATAACAATAATGTAATTCCTCGCATTGGAAGGCTTTATGCGCCAAATAATACTCTTGCTCAAGTAGCAACTGCAGGTTATCTAGATGCTTATTTACAAGCAAATGGCAATGACTTATTGGCAACTGACTTTGTAGCTGCGGTCGCCTCCGATGGCCATCAGTGGTATAAGCCGGTATTTACTAGTGGCTCTTGCACATTGACCCTGCTGCCATAAAAGGATTTTTTGTAAACTAACAAGGAGTGTTAAAGATGTTTTTTCAAGAAGCGTTGCAATTATTACAAAATGGCGAAGATTTATGTCGCGAGGCTTGGACTTTAGAAGATGGGTACGTAAAGCTAATGCAAGGCATGAAGCACGTCTGGAAAGTTGTTGTTCACCCCACGCCTAATGCCGGTAATTATATATTCTCTTTAGAAGACCTTATAGCCAATGATTGGAAAAAGTTTGAAGCTCCAAAAAATGTTATAGAGCCTGCAAAAGCTGCATAGAAGCAAAGATTACGATGCACTTCAGTAATTCACTAAAACGTACCTTACCGGCAAGTTTGAATACGTTTTAGTGAGTGGGTCGTATTAAAGGATTAATTTATTACCTCAAGGATGGGGGATAGAATGGAAATTGTGGCCGAAGGCGTGTCCATTGATGGTATTGACGAAATCAATGAGGACTTAAGAAATAGATTAAAAGAAGCTGATATTAATGAAGAAGACATTCTTGTAAAAGCTAGACAAAATCTAGTGCTTTGGGATGGTTACTTCGGCGAAAACGTAGTTCGTGGCAAAGATGACATGAATTTCTTATTGCGTGACCAATGGTCAGCAGTAGAGCGTTCAGAGTTTAGTAGGCTCTTTAAGCCCGCAATGACATTTAATAAGCTTTATGATGTCACTAAGAAGGTAGTAGGCGAGCAACGCAAAAACAAACCAGATTTAATAGTCCGATCGCTAACTGGGAAAGCCACTCAAAAGCAAATCGACCTTCGAGCAGATTTAGTACGTACGATTTCATATCAGTCACAAAACGATTTAGTTTATCAAACAGCATTTAAGCAAGCCTTAATGATGGGATTTGGTGCATTTGAGATAGTTTTAGAATATGAAAATCCCAAATCTTTTAATCAAGTAATAAGATACGAAATAATTCCTGATGTAACAAGAACATCATTTGACCCAACAGCTATGAAGCCACATAAAGGCGATGGCAATTTTTGTGCTAGACAATATCTCTATACTAAAGACGAATTCTTCGCGACTTTTCCTCATGTAGCCAATCCAGTTTCATATTCCGACCCACGGTCTTTATTAGACTTCCAGTGGGAAACTAGAGATACAATCGTAGTTTGCAAATATACGCAAAAAGAATGGTTTCCAGTCAAAATACTATTATTAACTAATGGCAAAACGGTTACTGAAGATGAATGGAAGGATATGCAAAAGGATATTGAAATACGTAAAAGCTTAGCTGCAAGCTCCAAAGTAGTAGGCGACATGATTAGAGAGACAATTCCAGAGGTTCATGCGGAAAGAATGTCAAAAGATTATACAATTAATCAATATATGCTCACTCAAAATCAAATAATCAATTTCACAGAGTGGCCCTCAAAATGTTTGCCCTTAATATTCGTAGATGGGGACTCAAACTATATAAATAATCAGCAATATACCCGCTCATTTATTCATGAGGCTAAAGACTCACAAAAATTCGTTAACTACGTAGGCTCAGAAATAACAGCCGAGATTAAAAATAGACGGCGTGAGCAGTGGCTTGGAACGCCCGATAACATTCTTGGTAATGAACAAATGTGGCGAACGCCAGAACTTCAGTCTGGAATATTAGTTGCAAAACCAGATCCAAAAACTGGTCAAATGCCGCAGAAAATGCCTCCCTGGGAGCTATCTCAAACACTCTTGCAACAATTTCAGCGCGGCTCTCAAGACATGCGCGAAATCATGGGTTTTTCAGAAGCAGAGGAGCTTCAGGGTCGTGATATTTCAGGAAAAGCACGAAGAGAGAGAAAGCTAGAAGGTTCAATGTCAGCTTATGTATGGTTTGATAACTTAAATCAATCCATTGAGCAAGGCGGACGTGTGGTTTTAGATTTATTGCCTGTTATTGCGGGCGAATATGAACGGCCAATGGTTATAACTAAAGCCGATGGACGTACTGACTCTGTTGTACTTAATAAGTACATGGGTGAGGATTCTGAAGGTCAATCAATATTAGAAAACTCACTTGATGATGGAAATTATGATATTGAAATTGATACTGGTCCGTCATTTGCAGTACAAAAAGATATGGCTTTAGAGTTCTTCCAGCAGACTTTACAAGCCTTCCCTCAATCATTCCCGCTTATTGCTGATTTATGGGCTAAGAACTTAGACGTACAGTTTATGCCACAAATTGCTGAGCGCTTTAAAACCATGGTTCCACCTGAAGTTCTTGCCAAAGAAGAAGGAAAAGACCCGCCTCCTAAGCAGCCAAACCCTCAAGAAATGATGATGCAGCAACAAATGCAAGTGCAGCAACAGCAAATGGCCATGAATGAGCAAAAGATGCATTTAGAAGAGCAAGCTCTTATGGAAAGAGCTGAAGAGCTCAAGATTCGCAAAGAAAAGCATTTACTTGACCAAGCAGAGATGATTCTTAAGGCACAGGAAATGCAATCTAAGATGGGTCTTGAGCAGCAAAAGATAAAAGTTGAGCACGGGAAACTGTTGTTAGATGCGGATAGAACCGAGAAAGATTTCTCATCAAAGATTTCACAAGTTCTTGCAGATTTGCATAAACATCAGAATCCGAGCAAAAAAGAAACAAAATAATTTTAAAATCCTATATGTGCCGTATCAAATAGATTTTTACTAACTATAATTAAATTATCAAGGGAAGGATCCCTTAGGGTTTCAGGCCGCCGTAAGGTCTAGGACAAGCAATTGTCGGAATGGAGAAGTAGAAATCATGGACGATGATAAGAATGCTTTTGCCGAGCAAGTAAATGGCATGGATGAAGATGGGGATAATCAGAGTGCAGTTGACCCAGGTTATTCTGATGAGCAGGAAGCTCAAGCAACGGAAAGAGATAGAGATCCTCAGGAAGAGGGATATACAGATGCGGTTCGCAAACGTATACATGCTCAAGCTAAAAAGCATCAGCGCGAAATGCGACAAATGCAGGAACAAATCTTGCATTTACAAGCACAAAGCCCTCATGCAGAAAGCGCTAATCCAGCCCTTCATCCAGCCTCCAATCCTTATAACTCACCAGGGCAGCCAAATCCGCCCGCAATGAGCGAAGAGGAAAGGATACAGAAAGCTGTGCGTTATGCTCTCGGAGCGAAGGAACACGAAGAGAAGCAAGCGCGAGTTGCTGAGCATCAGGCTCATATACATAAGAAGTACCAACGACTTAATGATGAGTTTGATAAGGCAGCTGAGAAATACGATGATTTTGATGAAGTGGTAAGAGAAGGCGATGCGCCTTTCTCAGAACACGTCAGAGATGCATTATTACTCGTAAAAAATCCAGCAGAAGTTGCTTATAAGCTAGGTAAAAATCGTTCTGAACTCGAAAGAATTTCAAGACTCCATCCCTTAGATCAGGCACATGAAGTAATCGATTTGTCGCATGCTCTTAGGACTGGGAACGATAATAAAACGAACTCAAGTCATAGTAAATCTAATCCAATAGGATCAGTTAGAGCAAACCCAAATAGTTCTTCAAGTGCCATTACGGATAAGACTCCGCCTTCAGAAATTAGAAGGCGGATGAAGGCTGGCACATGGAAGTGATTGATGGGTTTTAAGGATAAAACTCAAGGACTCTGAAACACTGCCAGGTGCCATTAAAAGGATTTAATGGAGACCTAGCAAATGGCTAACCAATTTATTACGACCGACCTAGTATCTAATACTGCGTTGGCGATGTTTGCAAATAACGCACCTTTTGTAATGACTGCCTTAAATGCTGGGGCCTCTTTATAGAAATATAAATGAGATAATTGGGTGAACTCAGGGAACATCTCTAGTAGACAATCCTGATCTAAGCCTCGAAAGAGGAAAGAGCAACGACCATCCCGAAAGGGAGTAGACTCAAGTGAGTCGAAGCGCCCAACAACCGAAAGGTTGAAGATATGGTCTGATCTAGTAAGCGATTACTAGCTGCTGAAAGGCGGGTTAAGATGACGGTCTTAATCGAACACAAATGCAAGAATTTACCAAGATGATTTTGTATCTTCTGGATATAAAATCGGTGATACATTACAAGTTAGACGCCAAAACCACTTTATTGTTGGTGATGGCTCAGTCGCAACGCCTCAATCTATCATTGAAACAGTGGAAACAATTGTTATCGCGCATCAGTATCACGCGTTGATTGCATATACCATTCAAGATTTATCTTTAAGAATTGAAGACTTCTCACGTTTGTTTATTGCTCCTGCTATACAGGAAGTAATTACTCAGATGGAAAAAGACATCGCTTCTGCAGCTGAACAAGAATTAAATTTCTTTACAGGTACAGCAGGCGTTGCAATTAACTCTTTCACTACTGTTGATACGGCTGGTGCGAAGTTACTTGAACAAGGTGTTAATATTGCTTCTGATGCTTATATAGCAATGACTGTTCGTGATGGCTCTTCTTTGAAAGGCGCTTTGCTTAATAACTTTACGCCTGTCTTTAACGAAGATATCGTTAGAAGTTCTGCTATCGGGCATTTATCCTATTTTGATATTTTTCAATCTCAGAATATTAAGCGTCATATTGCAGGCGCAGGTCCAACCTTGCATTCTTCAGATCCATTATTGGTAAATGGTGCTGTGTCTTCTGGCAATACTATTATCATGGATGGCGCCACAATCAGCGTTACTAACTACTTTGTAGTAGGCGATGTTATATCAATTGCTGGCGTTCAATCTGTTAACCCTGTGGGTCGTGCTTCAACTGGACAAGATATGCAGTTTGTTGTTACTGCTAATGCTAGTTCTGATGGTAGCGGCAATCTAACAGTGCTAGTAAGTCCTGTCATAATTTCAGATACGCTTAATCCTAATCGTAACGTATCTAATGCCATTCCAGATAATGCGGCAGTTACAATGGTTGGCTCACATAACGTAAACGTTGCTTACCCAAGTCGCGGTTTAGATATTGTTTGCCCTCCTCTTTATAAGCTTCAAGTACCTTATGCATCTGTTGCTGTAGACCCTGAAACTGGTTTATCTCTTGCTGTTACTCAAACAGGCGATATTTTAGGCTATCAAAACTATATGCGTATCGACTTACTTTGCGGCTTTAACTGGCACCAACAGTATGCGGTTAGAGTTCTTTCCTAAGGAGTCTTTAATGCTTACATGTATATATCATCCTCTTGACCCCATGCGGGTCGTAGAGGAAGAGGAAGCAAGAAAACTGCGCGATACTGGTTGTTGGTTTGATTGTCCTGCTAAAGCAAAGCGATATCGTGAGAAAGTTGAGTCTGAAATAAAGCATGAGAATGGGGCAGATTTATCTAAGCCTAAATTCAAACATAAGGGGAAATAAAAAATGAAAGACAACAAGATGGTTCAATCTAACAATGCGTTTGTTAAGTCTGAACAAATGAAGATGAAATCTAAAATGGGTAACAGGCCTGTTATGAAAAAGGAAATGGAAGAGTTTAATGCATATATGTCCAATGATGGCGAAAATGCACAAGACTTTGCCCGTAAACTTTGTTCTGGCATGGAAGATGCATTCCCGTTGAAATAAGTCTATGCAATCGACATGTCGTAAAGATGTGTCGATTTTTAGGGTTTATTTAAGCATAAGGAATTGCTATGGCTCAAGTTACTAAGACTGTTAATGAATTAATCGTAAACTCATTATATTTATTGGGTGAATTGGGCGTTGGCGAAACTCCTGACTCCTTTATGCTTTCCTCAGGACTTGATTTATTAAACGAACTATTAACAAAATTTGCAGCCGATAGTATTTATATTCCCTACTTAACTGAGCTAGCTTTTAATTTTGTAGCAACACAACCTACTTATTCAATATCTGATATGGTTCCAGCAGACGTTGTTGGAGATAGAATCGTTGATTTATCTTATGCCAACTATACAGTTCCAAGTGCGGGACAAGGCATAATATATCCATTACAAATCATTAATAAAGCACAATATTATGGTGTTACTAGGCTTTTACCATTAAATACAAGGCCTGGCTTTATATTCTTAGATAAACAAGCAAATGAAAGTTTTGTTACATTATATCCCGCGCCTGACCAGCCATACCCTTGTCTTCTGGGCGTTAAATCAATGATAGATAGCTTAGGAGCTAATGATACCCTAGCAGAATTGCCGCCATTCTATTACGGTTTCTTAAAGTATTGTTTAGCTCGCAAGTTTTTATCTTATTATCCATCAGGTAACTGGCCTGATACAGCCGAGCAAGAATATCAAGATTATTTTCAAACAATAAAAAATGCCAATGAAACTGATGTTACGGTTAGGCCGTCAGCAATCATAACTCGTCCAGAGCCGTTTTACTGGCAAAATATCTTGGCCTACTAATATGAGGAAAGACTACGATATAGTAGGCAGTTATGACAATCAACGTGTAAGTACGATAAATGCCGAACGTACCGTTAATATGTTTGAATATATGGACGAAGACGGTAAGCGTCCTAAAGTTTTATTATCAACAGCAGGTCTCGTTGATTCACTCCTTGAATTTGGAGCTGCAACTGGCGGCTCAAGAGATACATTCGTATTTAATAACGCAATATATGAAGTTTATGGAGCCTCTGTATTTCGAATTACAGGTTCTACAGGGCTACTCACTGCAACTCTTATTGGAAGTCTCACAACGAGCGCTGGCTTTGTTGGAATAGATGCAAATACCTTTCAAGTAATATTTGTAGATGGCGAAGAAGGGTGGATTTGGGATGATACAGCAGATACTTTTGAACTCATTACTGATACTGGATTTCCCCCAACACCGATAGATGTTTGCTACATAGATGGTTTTTTTATTGTAGCAAATGGTGGCACAAATAACTTTCAAATGTCATCTTTTAATCAAGGGATGGTTTGGAGTGGCGGAGGAGCTACTAATGCATTTTTTACTGCTGATTCAACAACGAGTATTCTTACTTTACCAGGTGTAACGACTGCAAATTTTGCAACAGGAATTCCGGTAATCGTTAAACATGTATCAGGAACTTTGCCAACACCTTTAATTGAAGGAACTACCTATTATATTATTAGAGTAAGTTCATCTACTACAAATCCCGGAACCTTTAGATTAGCCACAACATACGCTAACGCAATCGCAAATGTTTTTATCACTTTAACATCTAACGGAACGCCCACAAACGTAGTGGAAAGCCTAGGCCAATTGCAGGTTGGAAGTATAACTTCTCATCCTGGCAATATAGTTGCCTGTCGAACACTACATAGAAGAATCTTCTTTTTCTCAGAAAACTACACTGAGGTTTGGGAAAATGCTGGACTTGGCACAAACCTTCCTATTAGACGCAATAACTCATTGCTTATGGAAGTGGGTACGCCTGCTATCGGTAGTGTTTCTGTAGGTTTTGATAGGATGTTCTTTTTGGCGCAGGACAAAGATGGGTTGGCAGGCGTCATGGAGGTTAAGGGAACCGAATCAATTCCCGTAAGCAATAGAGCTCTAGATTTCCAATTAGCTCAATATGCAGCCGACCCATTAACTGGAGTTGCAGATGCTAGAGGCATCTTGGTTAAAGAAAATGGCATAATCTTTTATAGACTTAATTTTACCTTAGCTAATCATACTTTTGTACTTAATGTCTCCATGAGCACTCAACAAGAACCAAAATGGCATGAAGAAGAAGTATTGAATGGCGATAGACATCCCGCGCAAACGCATGCTTATTTTGATGGTGTAAATTATTACGGCGATTATAAAAGCCCTCTTTTTTATATCGTTAGTGATGGCGTTTCCACAAACAATGGTGAGGCAATTAGACGCATGAGAATAGGACGTCAAATTACTCCGGAAGGCTATAATCGCTTAAGAATTGATAGATTTCATTTAGACGTTCTACAAGGTCAATTTGACGTTGGAAGTTTTGTAGACGTTGATTTGCTTACTGAAGATTCAAACGAAATTACAACAGAAGGCGGAACAAATATTATTGTAGATGAGCAAATAAATATTGGCGGAGGAAGCCCAATTATCTTTTTGTCTTATTCTAAAGATGGCGGTCAAACCTACGGAAACTTACTACAAGGCTTAATGGGCAAGCTTGGACAACGCACATTTAGAACCGTATGGAGAAAGCTTGGAACTACGCCTAGAGGCCAAGGCTTTGTTCCAAAGATTGAATTTTTTAATGATATGCCTTTTGTAATTCTAGGCGCTGCCTGGGACTTTGAGGTTATGCCGGAGTAAATATGGCTAGAGATTTAGATAATTTTCCAACATATGACCCTCTTGTTAGGGATGAAGTATATTTATCAAATATTTGGGGTGACTTTCTTGCGTCATTTGTAGAGACATTAAGAGGCTATTTATCCGAAAGAGGCATTATAGTGCCGAATGTTACAGTATCTGATAAAAGCAATATCCTTAACCCTGTAGAGGGTCAAATGATCTATGTAACAAACTTTAATACTCCTGGATTCCCACGAACGGCAGCCTTACAGATTTGGCAAGTTGTGGCAGGTGTTGGTCAATGGACAACTATAGTTTAATATATTAGTAATTTCACAAGGAATGTGATTATGTCTTTTAATTTTGGTTCATTTACCGGTGGATTGGGTAATATTTTAGGTGGCCTATTTGGCCATTCCAGCAAGCCTTATGATAAAGCTATGGGGCAATACCAGCAATATGCCAATCAAGCCCAGCAAACTCAACAACCCTATTTAAATGCGGGCCAGCAAGCAATTCCTGCTTACCAACAATGGCTACAAGGCCAACAAAACCCAACTGATTTTATTAATAAAACAATGAATCAGTATCAAGAAAGTCCTTATGCTCAATATTTGCAACAACAATCAGTAAGAGCCGGACAAAATGCAGCCTCAGCAAGCGGCCTAATTGGAAGCACGCCTTTTGCAGATTATCTTCAAAATAGCGCCAATCAGATTGCATCAGGAGACCAAAATCAATGGCTGCAAAATGTCTTAGGCATCAATAGCCAATATGGACAAGGCGAACAAAATCTAATGAACAGCGGTCAAAATGCTGCAAATTCGTTAACTAACCTTTATGGTCAGAATGCAAAAGATATGGCAGGCCTTGCTTATGGAAAACAAGCTGGAAAAGGAAATGACTTAGGCAATATTTTAAGTGGTGGCCTAGGGCTTTTAGGCAGCTTCTTTGGTTTATAAGGATTAATTATGGATATCCCATTACCGAGAGTAATTCCAGACGCAACGCCAGGTGGTAGCGTCACAGCAGGATTGAATGCGATAAATTCTTTGGCAGATGCCATGGCAATGCGCAAATATAATGAAATCAAAAGCGATTGGGCCCCTGTTACTTTGCCAGCCGAAGCCGCCTCTAAACTTGCCTATGCAAATCTAATGGGCCCACAGTTTTTAGCTAAAGCTATGAATAATCCTGCGTTTATGGGGAACTTGACTGAATCTCAAAGACAAATGGTTAATGCTTTGGTGCGTGATGCTGCAACAGCACCAACAGGCATTAATGCACTTAATCAATTACCTCAAGCGCCCGGGGTTGGGCAGCCTTCAACAAATGCATTTTCTAGAAAGATGCAAGAAGGATTGCACAAAATTATGAATATATTTGGAAGGGGCAGCAGCCAACAAGAAATGCCTTTAGGCAGCCCCTCTCCTAATGCCATGCAATTAGAGATGACTGGTGGCCAACAAAGTGCGCCTCAAAATTCGCCACAAAATATGCCAGTTCCAGCAGATGGAATTAATCATGATATAGACGCTCGCTTTTTAGATTACATGAATACCCCCGAAGGCAAAAAGGAATTGGCCAAACAATCCGCTATTGAACAAACGCAAGGCGAGCCTACTTATGTAGAAAAAGCAGCTGATTATGAAGGCAACTTAGCTCAAGGCAAAGAACGCGGCAAGATTAGAGCTACTAGTGAAAAAGAATTAGACCAAGAATATCAACAGGCTTTACAAGTTAAGCAGCCAATTGATTTAGTAGGTAAGATAATTTCTATGCCTAAATTCCAAAATCTAAGAAATATTCCTGGATTTCAAAAGCTTCAAATGAATGGCAAAGCAACCTTTGGAACGCCTGAAGAGAAGAAGTTAATTGGTGAATTCCAGGCTGCTGCTAGACAGGTTGTTGCTGCAACAGTCAAAGGTTTTGGGGGTCGTATTCTTGCTAGTGAAATACCATTATCTGAAAGCATGAAGCTGAGCGACAATGATTCTATTGAGTCTATGCTAGGTAAATATCCTGTCATAAAAGCATTTAATGAGATGACTTTGCAGCGCTCTAGGATTGCATCGGATTTGATGAAAAAACAACATTTAGATAAAGGTGAGGCCTTAGAACAAGCGGATAAAATGGTGGATGGAGAGGCTATTAGAAGGAAGGCTGAGAATGCGCTAGAGCCTCCAATTACTGAAGAAGACATAACTACCACCATGAGAGAAACAGGAATGAGCCGCCCGCAAATCTTGCTGCGATTGAAAAATGAAGGTAGATATAATGGGTAGAAATCTATTTCCTAACGATCAACAAACTTTAAATACTCCAAGAACTGGGCGTAATTTATTTGCCAATGATCAGCCAGAAGAAGATAGAAGTTTTTTATCTAAGTTACCTGGAAATATTGCAACTGGAGCATTTCATGCAGGCCGAAGGGCACATAATCTCCCTCACGATATAGCTGAATCTTTTGAAAGTTCTACTGGAGGCTTAAGCGACATGATAAATAAAGAGCTTCCAGTAGCTCCTAGAAATGGCCCTCCTATATCTAGCTATTTGCCTTATGATACTCAAGATTATAGTGATTTATTTGGAGCGCAAGGAAATAATACTTTTGCTGATAAAGCTATTCAAAAAGGTATAGAATATGCTCCTGAATTATTGGCTGGAGCTAATGCGCTTAGAAACATAATTTCTCATCTGACAAGAAGAGGCGCATCTAAATCATTAAGAGCTGCTAAAGATATGGGGATTAATCGTAATATGGGTGCTTTAGATATTAATCCTGAGCTAATTGAAGATTTACGCCAATATTTACCAAATACACTACCATATAGAAATTTAATAGAGAAAGCTAAGACGTCTAAAAATAATGTTTTTAGTACTTATTATCATGGTCATCATGAACCTTTAACTGAATTTGCTGATGAAACCAAATTATATCCAGACTCAGAGTTTGGAAAAGGATTTTGGACGTCTACGAATAAAGAAGTAGCCCAAGATTATGGAAAAAATTTGCATGAAGTTAAAGGAGATTATAAAGTATTTGATGTTAATAGTAGTCATGATAAAGAATTGCTAGATTTATATAAAAATGTGCAAGAAAAAAAGTTATTTCATGAGGGCAAGAAAAAAACCGCAAGATTTCCTTCAGAGAAAGAAATTCAAGAAGCTAATGAAGCAGTTAAAAAATTTAGAGAAGCTGTTAAATCTAAAGGATATGAAGGCATTCAGAGATTAGAATATCCTTCAAACGAACCAGAGGTTATGTTTTTTGAGAAGCCTTCTTCTTCAGCACCAAAAGCAAAGACTAATAATTATCAAGATTTATTTAATTTACAATCAGATGTTGGCAAACATTCCGCTGAATATGCAAGAGATTTATTTTCATCCGCGAATCGCGCTCATGGCAAGGAAGGCTTTCAAGCAAGAAATAGATTATTAGATGCTATCCATGAAGATTTAAATCAAAAAGGTCATGAAGATATATCAAATTTATTGAGAAAAGGTCAAAATGAATATAGAAGATATATCAAATTTAAACCATATAGAAATATGTTGGCTATGGGCGCGGCAGCATATGCTTTACCTAAAAATGCTTTAACAAATTTAGTGAAAAAAATGATTCTTCACAAGAATGATTAATAATTGATGTCTTTATTGATAAAGATTTGAATGACGTTATAGAAAATAACGCAAAAGATTAAAAAATGTAACATTATAAGTTCGAGGTTGGTTGAGGTTGGCAAATTATAAAGCATCATTAGAACAAAAAACAAGCATTAGAGCTAAATGACTTGGCAATAATGTAAGATAAAGTAAATTTCACAAGGAATGTGAAGCATGACAATAACATATTCATTAGCAGCAGATCCATTTTGGTTCGCAGTCAATCTTGTCGGAACCGCTGCTGGTGGCGCACAGATGTTTACTAAGAGGTCTTTAGATAAAACACAAGATAAAGCCGTATATATGGATGCTGGTGGAAATGAGGCCTGGACTAATCCCGTTCCATTTGACTTAAATGGTGTAAAAGGCCCTTTTTATTGGCAGATGGATAGTAATGACCCATCAGATACATATTATGTTTATATTGAAGATGCAGCAGGCACATTGCTTTGGTCAATAGATAATTTTACAGGCGGTGGCGGTGGTGGCGGCGGGAGTAATGTTACAACTTATATCCCCCTTACAAACTATATTGCCAATAATCAATTCATTAATCATATAGATGATACGGCAAGCCCTGCAAATGCCACTAATTTAGTTATCTGTCCATCAAATCATAAAGGCTTTACTCCAGCCGCCATAAATCCCATAGTTGGCACATATGGCGTTATTGGGCCAGATATTAGGTTTGTTAAAAATTCATTGGCTAATACAGACCAAATAACCTTTCCATTATTTGCATTAGCAAGTGCTCCATTGACTGGCGATGTTACGCCTACTAATTATGTACGATATCAATGCACTACCGGTAACGCTGGTGAGGTTTATAAAGCATTTCAATTTCCAATTACTCAAAAAGTAAAGAATCTCTCCAATCAAGCAATGACTTTTAAGATATGGGCCGCAGTTACCGCAACCCCTGTTACATTAACCGTTTATGTTAGGCAATATTTTGGCTCTGGAACTGCTGCTAGTGCTGAAGTTCTGCAATCAATTGGAACAATAACTCTGTCTACAACGTGGACACAAGCTAATATACAATTCACAGTTCCTGATGTTTCTGGAAAGTCTATTGGCAATGTAGGTCAGCAAACAGACGATGATGCTATGTATATCCAGCTTGGAATGCCATTAAATGCTGCATGTGATGTTTTATTTACAAAACCAAAGCTTTATTTAGGAACTATTAATCCAAGCTTAGAATTTGATGATTACGACCAAATACAATCTATTACTGAAACTGCGAGAACCGCTGATATTAAATCTAGTCTATTGCCAACATATACACCTGATTGGCTTCCACTGAATGACGGCACTATTGGACAGACAGGCTCTGGAGCTTCATTGCGTGCTAATCAAGATACATTTCAGTTGTATACAACACTTTATACAGGCGTTAATAATACCTATTGTCCAGTATCAGGAGGTCGAACTGGTTCTGGAGCTACAATGACAGAGGCTATTACAGATTTTCTTGCTGGCAAAACTCTTAAACTTCCCTTATTCCAAGGAAGAGTTCAGGGGAATACTGGTCAAGGAGCGGGGTTATCTAATCGAGTTCCAGGCGAAACAGATGGTAGTCAGACAGTGGACTTAAATGGTGGAGCTGGAACGTTACCTAATAATGGTGCGTTTGGTTACACAAATATGCAACCTACGACATTCATGAACTTTTATATTAAACTTTAGATAAGGAAATAAAATGGCCGTACAATTAAGTATTGTCCCAGCCTTAGACCCAAATGCTTATACGGGCCCTACGAGAGTTATGGCGGGCGTTGCAAGAACAGGTAATGTTACTACCGATACATATTATGGAGCGAATAGCTCTGTTGAATTCGCGCGCTGGCTATATGTTGGCGTGTCAGGTAACGTCTCATATACAAAATGGGACGGTACAGATCAGACTCTAACTGGACTCGCTGCTGGTGTTTGGCATCCTATATTCTCTATAAAAGTAAATAGTGCCTCAACAACTGCAACTAGTATAGTTTGGGGAAGTTAGCTAACTTCATAGTAATTACTAAAATTTAAAAAGGAATTTAAATGACTACTTCACAATCTCAATATGTTATAAGCCCTTGGCTGACCCCAGTAAGGCTTGTTTCAACATCAAACGTGGCAGGTACATATTATAATGGCCCTAATAACAATGGTGTTGGTGCAACTTTAACAATTGCAGCGACTTCTTTAACTATTGACAGCGTTGTTGCTAATGTTGGGGATAGAATTTTACTTCAAGACCAAACAGCAGCCTTTCAAAATGGTATTTATATTGTATTAAGCATTGGTGCAACAGTTGTATTGCAGCGCGCTGAAGATATGCAAAATATAGAGCAAATGAAAGCTGGATTCTATATTTTTGTAGGCGCAGGTTCTGTTCAAGCAGGCGATGCATTCACTTTAATTGAACCATTACCCCAAAATATTGGCGTGGATGCAATTACCTTTAGTGGTGTTCCGGCTGGTGGTAGTGTTGACTTTTCAGGTGGCCCATCTACAGATAACGCCATCCCTGTGTTTTCAGATACAGCAGGTAATATCAAGGCTCAAACTACAACAGGGACCCTTGGTTTTGGCTTAACTGCTGCTACAGGTAATATCGTAGCTACAACTGGTAACTTGGTAGCAGGTTCTTCAGGTCATGCAGGAACTTTGTCCTCATTTCCTGGAACAGCTACAGAAGGTGAATTAATAGTTGCCGCTGTTTCAAATGCTGGCGGTAACTTTAATACTACTATTAGCAATGCCTCTTCAGTAGGTCAGGCACAAGTTATTTCAATTCCTGATTCTGGAGCTAGTACTGCTAACTTCTTGCTAGACAAAGGAACTGCGGCTACTGCTACTATCACCAAGATTAGTACTGGCGCCACACCCGTTGCCTTAGTAGACCCAGGTAGTTGCACAATTACTGCTGCCGCAGGAGCTTCAAATACTGCTACGGTTACAATTCAGCTTAAAGATGGTTCAGGCACTAACATTAACTATATAGCCCCATTTAAAGTTTATGCTTCTTCTGCATCAAACGGCTTAACCTTAGCTTCTGCTGCATCAACTGGTTTTTCAGTTGCAAGCGGTGGATTAGGCTTAGCTAATGGAACGGCTATTACTACCCAGCTTAGCTGTATGTCAAGCGCTACTGGTGGCTGCGTCTTAAGTTTATTAGACACTGGCAAACAAACTAGCTATCTAGTCTTGGTTGTAGAAGGCGGCATTAAAATTTCAGCTCAGCTTTCAGCTGGAAGTTATGGTTAATAGTAAAATATAAATCAGTGGGGAAGAAATATCCCCACAATTTAAAAGGATTTAAAAATGATTTATGGCGGATTAGTCGTAATAATTGCTTATGCTGGAGAAGTATTTCAAGAAGACTATTTTCTCCTTTTAGACAATACGCCTTTTCTTCTTCTAGATGGTGAGTATTTACTCTTATTGTAAAGGATTACAAATGTCAAAAAATATATTTCAAGTCTTTACGGCAAATCCTATTACATCTAATGCAAACACAGACTTAATGTATTTTGGACAATCTCCCTATGGCGCTGGAGATGATGCCGCAATGACATTTGCAAATTTCAAATCGCAATTTGGAGCTCCTTATACAGCATCAGCGCTAACAGAAGTCAATGATACAAACGTTACCTTAACCTTAGGTGGAACTCCCGCAACATCACTTTTAGAACCAGTTTCTTTAACTATGGGATGGGCAGGACAGCTCTCACCTGCTCGTGGTGGCACAGGCGTTAATAATGCAACAAACACATTAACCCTTGCAGGAAATCTAGCTACATCAGGCGCATTTGCTTCAACGTTTACAATGACAGGCCCTACAACTGTCACATTTCCAACAAGCGGCACATTATTGACATCTGCTGGAGCCGTAACAAGTATTTCAGGTACTTCGAATCAAATTAGTGCCTCGGCGTCGACAGGGGCTGTAACTTTATCAATTTCTAATAATCCAATATTGCCTGGAACAGGTGGCACAACATTGCCTACAGGTAATACAGCTGCTAGAGCTGGTGGCGCTGGAACTATGAGATTCAATAGTCAGACTTCTGTTTTCGAGGGTACTGTTGATGGCTCTACTTGGGCTGCATTTGAAACAGCTTTAACAGGGGTTCTTACAGTATCAGGAACTTTAAATAGAATTACCTCTACAGGAGGGGTTACTCCAGTTATCGATATTTCCGCTTCTTATGTCGGTCAGTCTTCTATAACAACTCTAGGAACTATCGGTACAGGGGTTTGGAATGGAACGGTTATTACTGGTACTTATGGAGGAACTGGAGTAAATAATGGTGCTAGCACCATTACACTAGGTGGCAGCTTAACTACATCTGGAGCCTTTGCTAGTACATTTACAATGACAAATACTACAAATGTTACTTTTCCGACTTCTGGTACTTTAGCTACAACAAGTCAGATCCCATCAGGAGCAGCCCTTACAAAAACCGATGATACAAACGTTACTTTAACGCTTGGCGGAAGCCCAACTACGGCGCTAGTGAATGCTGCGTCAATTACAGCTGGATGGACAGGGACTTTGGCTCTTACTAGAGGAGGCACAGCCGCAAGCCTTACAGCTAGCAATGGGGGGATTATTTATAGTACCGCTTCTACTTTAGCCGTTTTAGGTGGAACGTCTACAGCCAATCAACTATTGGTTTCTGGTGCAAGCACTACGCCAGCTTGGACTACGTCAACTTATCCTACTACAAATGCGGCCAATACTCTTTTATATGCTTCAAGCGCAAATACAATGGCAGCTCTTGCTACTGCTAATAGTTCAGGATTATTAACAAATGGCTCAGGCGTTCCGGGGTGGGTAACAGCGACGGGGACCGGATCTCCCGTATTATCAGCATCACCAACATTTACTGGGACACCATTAATTGGAGCCTCTCCTTATTCTGTTGGAATTATAACTCCGTGGGTGGCTTACACGCCAACCTTTACTGGATTTGGCACTGTTTCAGCCGTACAAATATGGTCAAGTCGGGTTGGAAATAGTTTGCATATTAGGGGAGTGTTTACCTCCGGAACAGCTACGGCTGTGGAAGCTAGAATGACATTAGGATTTAACGGAAGCAATTCTAACGTAACGTCTTCTAGCACATTGATTACAAACATTCAGGCGGCCGGCGGTTGCAGTTATTCTCAAACTGGGGTGGGACAAGTATCGGCTTTAATTGAATCAAACACAGGATATATTACATTTAGTCTACAAAATAATACTAATGGTGGCCTCACAAAAGCCACTGGTTCTAATTTATTGGCTAACGGTAATAGTATGTCAATACTTGCCGAGATTCCAATAGACACTTGGCCATAAAATATTAATAATTTAAAAGGATTTAAATTATGGGCGTTAAAATATCTGCATTACCACCAGTAGTAACTCCATCTCTTACAGATGTATTTCCAATAGTGCAATCGGGTGTTACATACAAAGAAAGCGGAACTCAGTTATCATCACTTTTTGCTACGGCTGGCGCAAATACAAACATTACCTCTTTAGGAGGATTAACAACACCTCTAAGTGTTCCGCAGGGAGGAACAGGGGCAGCTACATTTACGCCCTATGCTGTGGTTGTAGGGGGGACTTCAACTGTTAATCCGCTGCAATCTGTCGCCTCTGTTGGGACGACAGGATATGTTTTAACATCAAATGGAGCTGGTGCTAACCCAACTTTTCAAGCAAGCGCCTCTAACGCCTCTGCATGGGTTGCCTATACGCCGACATTTACTGGATTTGGTATCGTTAGCAATGTTCAAATATGGTCAAGACAACAAGGTGATACATTGCAAATTAGAGGTAGATTTGATTCAGGCACATCAACGGGAGTTGAGGCGCAAATGACATTGGGGTTTAATGGTACTAATGCAAATATTACTTCTTCTTCGACTCTTATAACAGATATTCAGATGGCAGGACCCGGAACTATTGATGCAGGGGCTTCAGCTAATTATATAATCTTGATCGAAGCAAACACAGGATATGTAACTTTCGGGATTCAAAACTCAACTCGAGGAGGTTTGACGAAGTGCAATGGAAGTACTTTGGTAAGTAATGGCAATACTCTTGGCTTTGTTTGCGATATCCCTTGCGATACTTTTCCATAAGTTTAAGAAGCAATTTGTAATTCATAGCCCCTACTTTTGCGGCGCTTAATCATTTGATTGATATATCCTTGGACTTCTTCGGCTGATTGAACGGATATAGATTTCTTTCCGCCGCGGTTTGTAATACAGCTACCCCAACGATAATTAAGAATAATATTGTTTTTAGCATTCTTTTGTACCGAAATTGTGTAGTAACGTGCTTTTTCTTTATTAAGCCATTTATAAAATTTCATCATAGTATTCGAGCATCTCTTCAATCGTTTCGTTTAATTCATTGTATTCTTCCTCATCCATGAAAAATGTTGGGTCTTGAACGTCCACTTCGTGACCCTCTACATAAAATCTCAAATTAATCTCTGCGTGTAAAAGTTAGGCATCTTACAAAACTGTGATCTTCAGTGCAAGCGAAAAGTCAAAGGTACACAATCACCCTAAAATTGCGTGAGTTAGTTACCTAATAACGTAATTGTGTCATCGTTTGTGTCATATTATGACAAAACCCAGATATCCCAGCCTGGGTTTTCTGGGTTTTTTTGTAATAGTTACACTCCCTTAATTTTTCTTGAAATAAAATTCGCTTTATTCGCTCAAAAGCGAATTATACCGAATTTTTACAATATGGTTTAAAATAACACCGAATATCGGTATAAATATTAATCAAATTGTTGCCCATATTTTGTGCTGATTATAGTCTGGTCTTGGAGTATTTTATCAATGCAGGTTGTTAGTATTATGATCTAAAATAGACTTAAGTCTGGTTATTACTATAATCAGACCGTAGGTAATAAGTGTAGTTAATGTAGTCAACGTTAGATAATTGCTGTAATATTGCACATCTACCGGAGCTTCATTAATGAAAGTACAAAAAATCAAACTCAGCTCATACGATTTCAGTTGGCTAGTTTTGGATAATAACTATCTGCCAATTAAGCCCATCACTGAATACCATTTCATTTTATTTAATGCTCCATACTAATGAGTTTATTAAAAGCCTCATCTGGAACTAAGGGCTTTTGGCAATAACATTTCTTGCAATAGATTACAGGGGAATATATGGAACCAAAACCAACACCCCAATCATGTTCACAATAATTATCCAGCATAGATATAAGCTTGGATATTATCGCATTGCATTTATCGATATATTGAAGACTTAAGGATGTTCTATCGGATAAATATTCAACTCCGTTTTTTAATGTTATTAACTCTTCTTTTGTAAAGTCATTCATGCCCATATACTCTTATTACACGACTGACACTTAACGTCATTGCCATTGGAGCTTATATAAACTGCCCATCTATGTTCGCAGTAGCCGTCAATCATGGATTGGATTTTGCCTTTTAATTTTTCTGGTCTATCACAGGGCAAAATAGTTGCGTCTCGCCATAATATACCTTCAAGAATTATTTGTAGCTCTTCTTTTGTAAAATCGTTCATTTTATTAATAACATTAATAAAGAATGAATGCCTAAAGTAAATAAGCCACAGAAAAGGCTCGGCAATTGCCATTTGTGCCCGACCGCTATTCCTATGCCCAAGGCAGCCGAAGCCAAATAAAACTCATGCATAAATATAAGTCCTTGATTTGAAATAAAATAAGCATACTAAATAAAATTTAAGCATCTTTATATAGTGGTTGATGGTAATTTTTGATATTCTACTTTTTTTTAAAACTTAAGGAAATGAAAATGCCAGGTAATGAAAAACCAAAAACAGTTGAAGTTATAACAGATTATATCTGTCCTATTTCTAATAAACTGATAGGCGATATAGTAGAACCAGTATTAACACCTTCTGGTCATATTTATGAAAAAGCTGACCTCTTTGCTTGGCTTAAGAAAAGCGGAAACAAAGACCCTTATGATGTAACTAAGACCCTTACAGTAGAAATGCTCATTCCAAATTTCGCTATTAAAGAGATTGCTAGTAGTTATGGGAACTTAAAAAAAGAGGTTGCAACTCTTAAAACTGAGGCATCAGAGACCCAACTATTATTACTAGCAGTTTTAGAACAAAATAAATTACTTAAAAAGCAACTTGTAAGAGCTGCTTGGAATGAGCATGGCAAAGCTATTGATAAAAAATTAGATAAAACATGGGGCCAAGACCCAGCAAGACAGGCTTTATTGAAACACTATAAAGCAGCCGTATTAGACTCAGAAGATGAACTACAATTTCAAGGCGCCGTAC
>JGI24890J29729_1000297_pt1 | contig 35857 bp, 46 predicted proteins | sample FreactcultureFD7_FD_29729 | JGI IMG/M metagenome (IMG submission 29729)
CATCTTCGCCGCGCTTGATGAGCTGGGGTATGACATCCAATGGCAAGTACTCAACAGCAAGAATCACGGAGTCCCGCAGAATCGGGAGCGAATCATCATTGTCGGACATCTTAGAGGAACGCCCCGACCCGAAGTATTTCCTTTCACAGAAAGCGATAGACGGATTGATGAATCACAAACAGAAACACTTGGAAAAAGGGAACGGATTCGGGGCAACATTGCATCAACTTTAGCAGCACGAGACTACAAAGGAGGGGGTAATCTAATTCAATTAAATAATCCTATTCATAGCAACGATAGGGTTTATTCACCAAAAGGAGTGAGTCCAACTCTGAATACTATGCAGGGAGGTAACAGGCAACCGTTCATAGAAGTAACGCCGAGAATCAGAAGACTGACACCTACAGAATGCGAACGTCTCCAGGGATTTCCCGACGGATGGACAGCTGGCGTATCTGACAGTCAACGCTACAAGTGCCTAGGAAACGCCGTTACGGTAAACGTCATTCGAGACGTTATTGAAAGAATCATCAAAAATCTATGACAACCACACCATCGCAACCGAATAGGGAGGAATGGGATAAAAGACTTAACGAAACACAGATAGAACGACACATTTCTGGTCGTCATCTTATTTTGTTAAGTGAAAGAGAAGACTTTGAAGATGAGAACGATTGGATGTTTCTTGATGACTTTATTGAGCATATGAGAGTCCAGGCACTCGCGGAACAGAGGGACAGATTTGCTGAAATTGTAAGAGAAAAAATCAACAATCAGATGTGCGAACCTGTAAGCAAGATTGATATGGAGATAAACGAAATGCTAGAGGAACTTAAGAGCGAAATAATCATTGCCAGCATAACCGAACCAAATGTATGAAAACGATTAAGGAAAGCTGGAAGAGCGACAAGGGCAACCGCGACGGCTTAGGGTATTAACAACTAACACAATGAAAGGTGTATCGAGAGGTCGTGGGTTCGAATCCGAATAGTATAGTTTTTTCTTGCATAAACTTTATTTTATATGCTATAATAATAAAGCTTTTGTGTTGCTTAGCTCCCACATAATCAACTCACAAAAGCTGTTTGTGTTGGGTCTAAGCTAAAAGCATTTATTAAATAAATTGTAAAAATATGTTAAAAGTAAAATCATTTAAACTTGATGAAGATGTTGCATTCAATAAATTTGTTGCTGAGCATACACCATCAGAAAAAGGTCTTATTATCAATGAAAGTGGTATGGTAGTACTTTATCCAGATCCTACAGAAGATGTACTTACTACTGGAGAGGTAATTGTGAATATCAATGACCAAATTCGAAACCACAAGAAAAGAATTGTGGAGTACAAAAAAACTAAGATTTTGGCACAATTAACCCTTAAAAAGGCAAAAGAACGACTTATTGAGCTTGAAAAAGAACGTGAGGAATTAAGTTATGAAGATAAAGCAGAAAATAGTAAACGTATCAAAACATGTGAAGAAATTATTGGTGGTGCTAACCAAAATATTCTTACATCAGATGCTGCAATTGAAGAAGAACTAAAAAATATCGAAGCATCAGAAATCCTTATTAAAGAATATCTTGCAGAGGAAAGACATACAAATGCAAAAGTGAAATAATATTTTCTGGCGTGGTGTAAGAGTAAAACACTAGCTTAACAAATGAAGCGATGGATCTAAACAATCAAAAGACTTTAGGGGGTTTCATGAATAATCCCATTCAATCCAAAAAAGTATAAGGTGGCATATCGGCAGGAAAGCTGGGGAAACCCATAAGACTTAAAAGAGAAGCGACTCTCTCGAAACCGAAAAAGATTCCTTATCGCCGGAAAATTGAGTAAATAGTTTAATCGGTAAAACGTTAGCTTTAAAAGTTAAAATTTAAGGTTCAATTCCTTGTTTACTCAAACTGCAAGAACATAATCCCTCTTGCATATAAAAATATGATCGAAATCACACTGAACTCTCTAAAAGAGATCAAAAATCAGGTTGAATCAGCAATTGCTTCTATTGAAAACTTTATTGCTCAAAGTAATGAAATTGCTCCATCAGTAGCAGTTGAGGCACCTGTTTCTACATCAATTGATAATGTTGATGTAGAAACACCTACAGAAGCAACTACTGATACTCTTAATGCAGAAGCAGTAGTTCCTGCAACTGACCCATTTAACGGAGCAACATCTTAGTGTTATAATTTTCTAGGGTTAAAACCCGAGAAAAAAACGCTAGGATATTAGGCAGGTCTCACATCAAACCCTTGTGTTTGGTGGACATTATAGAAATCACTTATATCTATTGTGTCCACTCAACATAATGGCTTTCAAGTACAGAAAAGCTGAACACGTTGGAATGTCGAAACTCCAACCTATGCGATAACAGCTTTGCTGTACTAGGTAGCGATTAACATAAACTATATGGCAACAAAGAAAAAAATTGCAACTAAAAAAAGAGTTGGCGCCAAAACGAACACTTATGGTGCCAACCAGTATCTATACGACCCAAGACAAGAACTCTTCTGGGGATATTACACTAACCCAAACAGTGAAACTTTTAGTAATGCTTATCAATCAGCTGTTAGAGCTAAGTATGAGAACAATAGTGCTACACAGATAACAAAAACTGAATGGTTCAATGAAAGACTACGTAGAATGAACCTTTTCCAGAAAGCAGAGAAAGTTCTAGAAGAAACTATTGAAATGGAAACCTTTACACCAGTGATCGGACAGTACGGTCCAGTTTATGTTGAAGGTGATGAAATTGATGCAAATGGAATAAGAAGTAAAAAGCTATTGTTTGGACAAAATGATAAACTACTAAAAATAAAACAAGACTCTGCAAAATTTGTTGCAGAACGATTAGGGAAGAAACGAGGATACTCTACAAGAACAGAAGTAACAGGTGAAGATGGAAAACCTTTACCAACACCTATTTATGGTGGAATAAACACTATTCATGGAGCAGAACCTACAGATAGTAAATAATACACCTTTTCATTTTCAAGATATTACTTCTTTGAAGAAGATTTTTGCTTTAAAAAAAAGAATAAGAGCTGTTAAAGGTGGTACGTCTGCATCAAAGACAATTTCAATTCTCACTTGGTTTATTAATTATAATCAAGTTAAATACCAAAGACCAAAAATTAGTACTATTGTATCTGAGTCATTTCCACACTTGAACTTGGGTGCAATTCGAGATTTTAAAGCAATTATGATTGATCGTGGGTATTGGGACGAAAATCTTTGGAATGATGGAAAACATACATACACTTTTGAGACTGGAAATGTTCTTGAGTTTATGTCCATGGATAGTTACGGAAAAGCTCATGGGCCAAGACGAGATCTTTTGTTTTTAAATGAATGTAATAATCTTTCATGGGAAATAGTTGATCAGCTTATAATTCGTACTCGTGAAATAATTTGGATGGACTGGAACCCAAGTGAACAGTTTTGGTTTCATGAGCAAATAGAACCTTTTCGAGATGACTACGATTATATAACCTTAAATTACTTAGATAACGAGGCACTTGATGAAATAACTATTAGAGAAATTGAGTCACACAAACATAATCTAAGATGGTGGAAAGTCTATGGTTTAGGAGAAGATGGAGAATTACAACACAAAGTTTATAGTAATTGGAAAATCTTGGAAGAATTACCACATGAAGCAAGATTGATTTCTTATGGTCTTGATTATGGTTATACCAATGATCCTACAGCGATTGTAGCTGTTTACTATTTGAACAACGCATTTATTTTTGATGAAATAGCATATACAAAAGGTTTAAGTAACAAAAAAATATCTGAAATACTTTTATCTCAAAATCCATCGCCAGTTATTCCTGATTCAGCAGAGCCTAAATCAAATGATGAGTTGCGTAGTTATGGACTAACAGTAATTCCTGCAACAAAAGGAAAAGGATCTGTTATGCAAGGTATTCAATTCGTACAAGATAAGGCTTGCTATATTACTAGTAGGTCTGTTAATATAATTAAAGAGTATAGAAATTACAGTTGGAAAGTTGACGATAAAACTGGTCTTGTAATTAATGAGCCGCAACATGAATTTTCACATGCAATGGATGCAATCCGTTATGGAATGCAAATTAAAGATGTTCCAAGTCAAGTAGATAATTATGTAACACCAGTACCCTGGCAACCACCTGGATATGGTAAAAGTAATATTCCAAGTCAGTCAATTTCTCAGAATACACCGAGACTCTTAAAAGACCGAGTACATTTAGGAGATAAGTTAGAAGAATTTGAAAATTATCAAAGTCCACACCCTTGGGAACCAGCAGGAATGGGAACATGGTGGAAACCAGAAAATTAATTATATAAACATATGGCAACACTCACTGATGAACAAATAATTGCAAAAGGAATGTCTATTCCATCAAAGCCTGATCTTGAGGGAGATCAAAAAAAAGACCATATCACTCAGATATGTTTTGATTTGTTGATGGCTTCGCAAACATACAAACAACCAAGAATGAATACTTTGATTATGTATGAAGCAATGTATAGAAATGCGATTCCTCCAAAGTTTCGACAAATGTTTAATGTTCCTTTGCCAGTATTTTCAGGAATGATTGATACATTGCTTGCAGACTTTAATGATCAAATTCAAATTAGATACAACTCTCTCAATCCTGCACAGGACCTCGTAGTACCTAAAATTCAGGCCCATTGGGAAGCAGAACGAGATAGTTTAAATCCTAACGCTAACTGGAACTATAAGGCTCGTACAGACCGTTATAATGCCACTATTTCAGGTCGTGGTATTCTTAAAAACTTTGCTACAAGCGAACCTAAATATGAAAACTATCTAGAAGTTGTAAACTATAGTGATTTTCATTCCCAACCATATGGTGGAGGACAACTTGAAAGTCATTTATTTGCAGGGCAAGAAGGAATATTTAAAACATTATCTGATTTGAAGTCTCCTCATTACGAATCAAAACAAGTAGCTAAATTATCTAACTTTTCTTATTCAGATAAATTTTCACAAGATTTAAATAATACATATGGTGATAGATTAGTTCGTTTTAAATCTTTGAATCTTGATGTTGATACAAATTCGGTAACAGGTTCAAAAACATATAATCTTTGCGAATTTATTGTTACTTACGAAGATGGCGAGCGGTGGTACTGTCTATTTGAGCCTTGTTCTCGTATTTGGTTACGATGTTGTCCTTGGAAAGAAATCTGTCCATCAGGAAGATTACCTTGGGTATCATGGGCGACTCATGAAGACCATAAAAACTTTTGGTCAAAATCTTATGCTGATGACTTGTACCACCCTGCTGATGCTATTATCACGATGTACAATCAAGAACTTACTAATCGTGAAAAAAAGAACTTCAATGCACGTGCATATGACAGAGCAATGTTTCCGGATGTAGGTAAGCTTGATCAGGCACAATACCGAATGGATGCACTTGTTCCTGTAAATACAGGAGGAATACGAAAAATTGCTGATGGTATCTATGAGTTCCAAACTGCCGAACTCAAAGGTACTGTTGATTTGATTAACTTCACAATTAGTATTGTTCAAAGTTTTGTTGGAGTCAATCCATTATCTATGGGTGCACCAGCAGAACACGCTAAACCGTCCGTAGTTGTGTCTCAACAGCAACAAATGGCAAAACGTATCGGATACCGATCTGATTCGTTTAAAGAGGCATATTCTCGCCTAGGAATGCTTTATCTAGAAGGACTCAAAGAATATATGCCATCATCTGTTTCAGTTAGAGTTCTTGGTGAAAACGGATTTATTGATAATGCAGAGTTGAGACGCATTGAACTTAAAGACCTTGGAGACATTGGAATCTCAGTAACATCAAGTTCTGAACAAGAAAACATTGATAATATGAAAAGAGATAGTAGGGTAAAGGCGATTGATATGGTTGCTAAAAATCCAAATCTCACAGACTTGGAAAAAGAAACAATCTATCGTGATGTAGGACAATTCGATGAGGCAGATATTCAGTTATTGCTAAGTTCTAAATCTTACACCTCACGAAAACAAATCGCTCAAGCTTCAAAAGCAATCCAACAAATCCTAAATGGTAAAGAACCATCAATTTATCATGGTGCCGATATGTCATACTTGGACTACATGATGAATTTCATAACAGACAATGAAGACAAAATAAAACAAAAGGAAAAAAAGTTTGAAGATTTGATTACTAAAATAGGGCCTATTGTTAATCAAAATATGATGTTAATTGCCAAAAAAGAAGGTATTAATAAAATTCAAGATCAACAAGGTTCTCAACAACCACAAAATCAACCTCAGCCTCAAACTCAACAAGCGTCTCCTTCTCCTGTATCAATGGCACAAAAACAAGGTCAGATTAATCAATAGTTATGAATCCAAAAATTAGAAAACATATTGATGACTTGAAAACAAGATATGCTCAGTTTCCTGATCATCTAAAAGAAGAAATTCAATGGCTTGAAGAAGTAGAAAGAAAATATTCTAACACTCCTCTTCTTGCTAGTTATCGTGAACATGAAATATCACAAAAACTTTTAAAATCTGCAATGTCTCGTTATTCAATTGCATTTGATAGAGTTATTAATGATGAGTTTATGTCACAAGCGGAAAGAACAGCATGTTTTGCTTGTATGGAATGGGCAAAATGGTATATTGATATAGTAAGTGAAGACCCGGAAGAAGATTTGCAAAAACTCGATCAGCAAATTATTGATATTGCAAAAAGAAATGGATTAGAATAATTACTTATCCACAACTTCATTGTAATAAATTAAAAGCTAGCTTATACTAAATTTATATGGAAAAACCAAAGTCATACAAACCTATGAAAAGTAAGAGTGATTATCCATCAGTAAGTGCAAATCAAGGAACTTCTGAGTGGGGATATATTTCAGAAGGTGCTGGGGTCGAAAAAGATACTGTTGTATCAAGTATTAATAAGTCCAAATAACTCTATGAAATCTAAGCACGAGAAAAAATTTAAATCTGAACCAGGAAAACGAGATAGTAAAAAGTTACTAGCTCGCGTAAAACCTAGTAAAGGAAATAAACAGATCGGGCAAGGTAGAGCATATGAAGCATAATCTATGAAAAATAAAAAAATGCTACAAAGAGTTAAACCTGCACAAGGAAATAAAGAAATTCCAAAAGGAAGAGCATTTACTAACAAAAAGAAGTTTATTAAATAATCATTAAATTATGACAAAATCTCAAATCGTTGAAAAACTAAATCTTGCAGGAGTAGAATTTGACTCATCACTTACAGGAAAAGCACTTGTTGCACAGTTTCCCGAAGTGTTTCAAGACGAACTTGATGCTTCAACAGAAGAAGAAGACGTAACAGTATCTGTAAAATCTTCACCTACTAACTCGGTTCATTTTAAAATTAGAAATATTACTGCAAAAGGAGGATATTCTGTAAGAACATTTTCACGTGAAACACATGGTGAAAACTTCAAAGAACAGGCTGATGAATTTGAAAAAGCAAATACGCATATTAAAGTGCAAAACTCTGATTCAAAAACAAATGCAGAAGAAGTAAAGAAAGTCTCCGACTTCAACCGTCAGATTCCTCAATGCATTCTTGATCGAAAAGACGAATAGCATGGTAGAGCAATTAAAATTAGTTTTGATTGCTCACTCGATGTCATTCGGACATCAAATGTCGGTTCCCAGCCGAAGCATAAATAACGGGAAGTGGTATGCGCCACTATAAAAAATGTTTAATTATGGATCAAAATGAACGAGCAGAAAAGTTTGCCCAAGACGAAATTTCGAAAATTCCACCTGGCGACAGAATAAAAGATCGTACACCCGCACCTAAGGAAGCAGAAGAAGTTCAAGAAACTGATGGTACTGAAAATGATGATTTCAAATTCGTACCACCAGTAGAAGACGAAGAATCTGATGACGAAGATGAGGAAGACGACGAATCCCATGAAGATGATGAAGACGATGATAATCCCTCAAAAATTCCTAAATCTTTTTTAGATAAGGAAAAAGCTAAGCGATTGAAATTAAAAGAAGAAAATAAGCGACTAAGGCAAATAGTTGCAGATTCTATCGGTAAAAAAGTTGATGATGTTTCTGAAGATGATTTTTCAGAACTTACCGACGAACTTGCAAAAGAACTAGGTATTGATGATAAAGATAATGCTGCCAAACTTTTGAAAGTAATGGCAAAATTAAACAAACGTCAGAGTGACCCAGTTATTAAAGCTTTACAATCAAAAATCGACCAATTAGAAAGTAAAGAAAATGAAAAAACTCTTATTGAAACTTATAAATCAGAATGGAATGATTTTCAAAAAGACCTTGGAAAAGAATTTCCTGATTTAAGTAAAGAAGATTCGAGAAAAGTTTCTGAACTTATGTATACACTTTCTCATACACCTGGTATTGGAGGTGTTGAATATGTTGATATTGATGGTAAACGAAAACTAAATCCTTACGACCTTAGTTATATCTTTTATAAAAATCGTGATAAATTTGAAGAAGTTGTGTCAGGTAAAAAGGTAAAAGGTATGGAAGTTAGTCGTACAAGAGGCGCGACATACAAAGAACCTAATAAGTCAGGAGACTCAAAACCATTAACAAAAGATGCTCCAGTTTCTGATATTATGAAACGAGATCAAGAAATGAGACTCACTGAATCAAGACGCAATTCTCTTCGAGAGGGTGGAAACAATCGAATCTAGTTATCTTAATGGGAATTATAATTTTTAATTTAAACCGACCTAATTATGAATCCCAACCCTAACACACTCGATTTTAAACAGACATGGGAAGAAATGTACGAAATTGTACATTGGAAAGTTCCCGCATATAAAGCTATTGCCGATGAATCTTTCAAAGACATTCTAGAAAAAGGTCAGGTACTTCACCGAACTTTTGGTTCAGACTTTGTAGTTGAAAACATGGGTGGAGATGGTGGATACAACAACCAAGCATGGACAGATACTGATGAAACTTTGACCGTTAACTACGTTAAAGATTCTTCATTCTATGTTAAAAAGCTTGATAAGTTGCAGTATGACAAACCAGAACAGCAGCATTACGCACGACAGTCAATGAACGCACTTTTCTTGCAAATGGATTCAGATGTACTTGGTACAGCTTTCCAAGGAGCAGGTTCAGTCGTTGATGACGGTGCTCTTGGAGGAGTTCCAGGAAATGGAATTACTCTTACTGTTGGTAACGTAATGGCAGTTTGTGCACAAGCTGAACAAGCTCTTCGATTGGCTAACGTGATCTATGATCCATCAGCACAATTCACCGGAGACTTTAAACTTGATCGAACAAAGAACATGCCAGTTGCTATCATTTCTGCCCAGTTCTACTCAATCTTGCTCCAATTCCTTGGAGGTAAGACAACTGAACTCGGAGACAATGTTTCAATTTCTGGATACGTTGGTAAGTACTTTGGATTTAACTTGTACTGTTCAAACAACCTTGCTTGGACAGGACAACTTTCTCTAGCTACAAACCCAACAGCAGGTGATACTTTCTCATTCCTTTACGGAATCAATAACGTAATTGGAGGAACACCAGTAAGTCAGGTTATTACATTTACAATGGTTTCAACTCTTACAGCATCAGCAGCTGGAAGTATTTTGATTGGAGGTTCAGCATCAGCTACAGTTGCAAACATTGTTGCAGCACTTAATGCTCCATTTACATCAAGTGGTACTTATAATCCATTGGTTTATAGTTCATTGACAACAACACAGAAGAAATTCTTTGGAAATCCTTCAAACGGAGGACCTGGAAACTTCTCTGCTGCAATTAACGGAACTACAAACACTATTGTTAACGTTCAGTCAAACGGACAAGGAAACGTTCCAGTTTCACAATCTATGACTGCTTCTGGAAATGCTTGGACAACAACACAACAGAAACAGCACTGTCTCTTCGGTGTTACAAAATCAATTTCAGTGGTACTCCAATACGGACCATACCTTGAAATCGTTCAGTCAAATCCAGCAGCTGGTTCAGGTAATTCAGGTCGTATCGGATGGGACTTTGTTACATGGATGACGTACGGAATTAAAGTATTTAATGATCAGTCACCAATGCTTGTTGACGTTCAGATCAATACTACACAGTTCACTACAAACCCAGTTAACACATTTGTTTAATAGCTAATCAGTTATCTTAATTGATAACTCAACACCATGAGTACACTTCAAAAAGTAATCGCTGGTATTGTTGCGTTAGCTCTTATTGTTCTCGTTGTTATTGGATTCACTCATAAAAGTGCAACCCTTGGCGATGCAACAGTAAGTAATTATCCCACTTGGTATTACAATGGAATTGTAATTGGAAAGGATAACAGTTTGCTTACTAATCTTGATTTTGGACAATGTTCAGTATTGGGACAAGTAAGCATTGCTACTGCTCACAGTGAATCTGTAACCTGTTCAGTGCCAAAAGCACTTGCAGGAGACAAAGTAGTTGTAACATCAACTAATGCGAGTGTTGGATCTTCAACAGCAGGATTTGTTATTTCAGCAGCTTCGGTTGCTACATCAGGAACCATCTCAATGACACTTTCAAATGTCTCAGGTACTACTGCTACTCCTGCTATTGGTCCCGTAAACTACGTATTATTGCGATAATGACTCTACTCGGGGGGTTTATACCCCTCGAGATAGGGTCGTTAACTATTAGCAACCCTCAACCATAACCACTATGAAAAAAATCTTTAATTTAACTTCAATTTCGATTATTGCCTCTACTGCGATCTTTATTGTGGGTATCCATTTCGTTTGGAATATTTCAAATATCCCAACTGCAAGTGCTCAACAAGGGGGTTCAAACTATATTACTAAGATGAACATTTCTACAGGTGTAAGTGTTGCAACATCATCTGTAAACTTGTTACCAGCTTCATCAGGTCGTGTATATGCTGTAATTGTAAATGATGGAACAGAACCTGTTTATTTAAGTATGAACGGAAGTTCTGCTATTCCAAATCAGGGTGTTCGAATTAACCCAAATGGAGGTTCATATGAAATTAACTTCCTTAATCAATATGTCGGAGCAATCAATGCTATTACAGAAACAGGTACATCAAATGTTACTGTAGAAGCATCTCAATAAATTTATGAAAAAGTACAATTTCTTAAAAATCTTATTTTCTTTTATTTTAGGATCGCTTGTACTTACAGGTGCTGGTTTTGCATCTGCATATATTTATAATCCTACTATTAGTGGAGGAGGTGGAGCAGGTAATCCATCTACACCTTTTACGGGAATCCAGTACAACAACTCTGGCTCTTTTGGTGCGGATGCAGATCATACGATTGACCCTTCTACTGGAAATACCACATTAAAAAATACGCTTACAAACGTACCAGGAGTAGCTGGTTTGTATTCTGGTTCTGATTTTCCAGGTTTCCCAGTAACAGTTCCTGGTGCTGGTTCTTATTACATTTTAGATAATGGTGACTATTTGATAAACGGAGATTTTGACCTAACTGGAATCGTTAATGGTCTTAGCTATGGTTCAGTATCTGGACTAATAAACTTTACAAATAATAACCAGGCTATTGCATTTGCTCAACCAGATGGTTCAGGTGGATATGGATATTTTATTCAAACACAAAATGGAACTGGTGGATCATTAGGTTCCGTTTTAGGTCTTTCTAACAGTCAAGCGTTTTTGCAAACAATTGATGGAAATAACAACACTTCCGCAGGTTTAAATGTACAAATGTATGACGCAGATCCAAATAAAAATCTTGCATCTCTACAAAACCAAGATATTTATGGAAACGTAAATTCAATTTATGTAGATAAGTCAGGTTCACATATCAGTCAGGGAATTTCAACATTTAATTTCCCAACAACAGATGGAACAAATGGACAAGTTCTCACTACCGATGGCTCTGGCAACTGGACATTTCAAAACCCATCAGGAGGTTCAGGTTTAATTGGTTGGACAGAAGGTTATGGAACAAACGGAAATGCTTCATTTGGAGATTTTGCTCTTGGAAACACAACACCAGGTGGCCCAGGATACGGTGGAGGTTATGCAAACACAGCGATTGGTGGACAATCTTTATATCAACTTGGAACTGATTCAGGAAGTGGTGGTTCATATTCACGAAACACAGCAGTAGGTTTTGCAGCAATGCCAGGAGTTGTTGCTGGATACCTCAATACAGCAATCGGATACCAAGCAATGAATGGTGTAGTAGATAATACTCACCAAATTTATGGAAACGTATTTGTAGGTTCAGACAGCAGTATTGATGGTTCAGGAGATACAGTAAATGGAGTTTATATCGGAGATAGCATTACAACATCAGAAGGCATTGGAACAGTTGCCATTGGTCAGGCAATCAATGTAGGTGCTGGAGTTTCTGGTTCAGTATGTCTTGGACAAGGAGCAAATTGTAGTCTCAGTGATACATTTTCACTTGCTGATACTATCGGACAAACTCGAATTGCTGGCGTAAATTATGGCTGGCCTGGAACACAAGGATCAACTGGATCGGTTTTAACAAATGATGGTTCTGGAAACCTTAGTTGGAATCTACCTGATTCACAAGTTCCCTCAAATGTAAATTTGATTAACCAAGGAATCGCAGTTGGTTCAATTGTTGTTACTAACGTAACAGTTCCCGCAATTACAACTACTTACCAAGTAGGTGGGTACATGAATATCAATTCTATTACAGGTGGAGCAGATCTTAAATACGAAATAACGTATACAGATGAAAATAATAATGGAAAAGCAATTGATATTATTCCAAGTGAAACAGCAACTGGTGATTATAGTGCAACACCTACAATCATCCGATGTCTTGCAGGTTCATCAATTGGAGTATTTGTAATCAATGCAACAGGGTCGGCCAATGTTGATGTTGGGGCAGTAGTAACCAAATATAACTAATATGAAAAATAAACTCACAAACATATTAAAATATGTATTTCTAGTTTTGATTTCATTGAGTTTTTCAGCAAATTATTCTTTTGCTTATATATATAATCCATCAGGAAATATTTTAGGTGGAGTTGTCCAATCAGTAGTTGCTGGAACAAACGTACAAGTTGATAATACAGACCCACAAAATCCAGTAGTAAGTTCAAGTTTCACTCAAACAGGAAAGTATCTTATTTCAGGAGGTGCTTCATGGTCAGGTACAGGTTATGTATATAACGTTTCGGCATTATCATTCTTCTTTGATGGTAATTATACTGCAAGTCCAACAACAGTTACATTCTCAACTCCGGATTCAACTCATGATCGAATTGATGCCATAGTAGTAAATCAGGCAGGTACGGTAAGTATTATTCAAGGAACACCAGATGCAAATCCAATTGCACCTATTATTCCTGATACGGACCTTTTGGTTCAATATGAAATTGTGGAGGCTGGAACTACTCAACCAACGATTACCCAAGAACCAATTTATGTTGACTATCCTACTGCGAATTGGACACCAACAAATTTTACAGTTTCAGGTACTCCAACTGGGTCAACAAACTTTGCAGCAACAAACAGTTGTTATCAAGGAACCACATGTATTGATAACTTAAGAGACGGAAGAACTGGTGACTTGTTTACAAGAGCATCAAATATTACCTTATCGAATTACACAGTACTTACTGAGTGGGTTCGATTTACTTCTCCGATTGCTGCAAATAAATCGTTAAATATAAATTGGCAAACTTCTACAGGTTCAAATGTTGGAGGTACTCTAAGTTTGTTTAACTACGGAGTATCAAGAAATATTGTAAATACATGGCAACAAGCAATTATTCCAATTACAGCATTTGGATCAATTACACAGGCTGAAAAATTACGAGAAATAATGGCTGGTGGTACAAATGGTATGAATGTTGAATGGGATTTAGACTACATTATTTTGGCAAATAGCGCAGTTCCACAAGGTAATGCACCAACTATTGCAATTCAAAATACAGGAACTCCTGTAGCTTCTCAAGGAACAATTAACTTTATTCCGCCTACAGGGCAATCAAATGTAATTACAAATAATGCAACAAATAATCGAGTTAATGTAACTCTAAATAGCACAAGTTTGTTTGACACTGGAACGCCAGTATCAACACAAATTCCAATTTATACAGGGACTGGATATGGAGTAACTTCAACACCAAACTTCAATTACAACACAAGTACTGATGCTTTCGACTTTGGAAGTCATGGTACAGGTGCTCAATTGGAAGGAGACTCAACAGGTACATATTTCTACGGCCCACAGTATAATTTCCAAGCTGGATCAGCTGAACCACTTTATATGGCATCTGCGGGTGGAAATCCTTTTATATCAGTGGGAGATAATGGTGCAACAGGAAATGGTACGAAATTAATGGTAATTGATTCAATCAATGCAACAGAATCTACCAAGGATTTGTATGTAAATAATGCTGCATATGGTCTAGTTCTAAAAGATACAGTTGGCGGAGCTTGTTATCGAATCCAAATTACTAGCGGACTATTAGTTCCATCGGCAATAACATGCCCATAATCATTATGAAAAAATATCTTTCACTTATTGCAATCATAGCCATCTTGCTCGGAGGATTCTCATTTGCACACGCATCAGGAATTTCTTGGGCAAATATTCGAAAGCCAATAGATAACACACTCGGGGTGCTAACTAGTCAGACTGTTGATACAGTCAATGGTTTAGAAATCGAAGTTGACACATATACCAATTCTTCAAACATTACTACCCAAAAAACCTTTACAGTATCAAAAGCATATTACGCATCTGATATTGCACAGGCACAGGCAAAAATTACAAGACTACAAGCAAAAATTGCCAAAGAGCAAGCTTTATCGGCTCAACTTATTTCGTAGTACTGTAGGGCAACCAATTTATTTGGTTTCCCTATCAGTCTTATGATAAAGACTGTTTAATAATTATGGAGGAACCTTATTCAAAACGAGAACTAGATAACTTTTTTGGTGGTATTTCAGATCACCTAAAAACACAAGATGAAATTCTTGTGAGAATTGAAGACCAAACAAAAAAAACCAATGGTCGTGTTACAAGACTTGAAGATTGGTCCGTAGATGCCAAAAAGATTATTGAAAGTTCTGCAAAAATGATTGCTAATGTTGATAAAGATTACGAAAAATCAAAAGTTCGTATGTATACGGCACTAGGAGTCCTTATTTTTTGTGCAGCAACCATTGCAAGTCTATCTGTTATGGCGGCTAAAAGTTTTATTAAACAACAAATACAAAATGGGTTTAGTTCCATAGAAAAGCGATATAATATTAATGTAGATAACTAACTATGAAAAAAAATATTTTGCTTACTAGAAAACCAAAAGGTACAATAACTTTGAAAAGTAAATCAGTTAATGTTCCAGGAAAAGATGCTGATAGGTTAGTGGTTACAAGAAAGTCAAAGAATAAATACGCTTAAATTATTAATTATTTACTTTAAATATATGTACGGAAAAGGATTACAAAAACTTCCAGTTGATACAAGAGATTACTCTCATCATGAAAACTTTGGATCGCTCGGAGCGAGTAGTCTTCCAGTAAAAGACTTTACTATTTACGATAGTTTTACATATACTGTACAAAAAGGTGATACTTTGTCTGCAATTGCAGTTAAATTTGGAACTTCTGTTGCAAATATCTGTTTTTTAAACAAAATATCAAACCCAAATCTTATATTTATAGGACAAAATTTGGTTTTTTCTGCAATGAACCCGACAATTCTTAACCAAGTAGCTTTAGATTTTTGCACCTCTTATTCTATTGCTGAAATACAAAACGCTATGTGGGGTATTCCATTTGATCCTCTATATCAAATGGCAAAAATATTCCAATTAATGGGTAGTTATTTAGGATATGGGGCTAATATACGAACTGCATGCCTCTCAGTCCTCAAATTTGGCTCATTACAGGCTAATTTGGCACCGTATCGTTACTCTGGCTCATTATCTGATCCGTCACGTGAATTTTTGGCAAATTGGGCCAACTATCCTACAGGATTAGATTCTTTAGCAAATAAATTTAGAGACTTATCGTTTTTTAATGTAGATGGTACAAATGATTTTTTTGATAATATACGTTCTGCCTTATATTTACATAAACAACAAAGACAGGGTGTGCTTATAGGTCTTGTATGGCATCCAGAGTGGACAGAGGTACCAAATGGTATTATCCCTGATCAAATGCCAACTTCAATGGGAGAGGGTCATGCTATGATGTGGGTAGGACAAAAGACTATTAACGGTAATCTTTACATTGTTGCACAACAAACATGGGGTCCAAATGCTGGTGATAAGGGGTTCTATTATTTCCCTAGAAGTATTGTTAACCAAATAGGAAATCAAGGATTCGGTGCATTTATTTTTAGTCGCTTTGATAAGTCAGGGATTACAAATCAAACTTTTTTCGGGTCGTTTTTAGAATCAATTAAGTCATTTTTAGGTATATGACACCACAAACAGGACAAGATTTATTAAACTTTGTTACCAGTATTTTAGGAGGTCAGTCTCCAAGTCCTTCATATATTTTACAATTGATTAATATTGAACGTCAGATTATTGAAAATATGAAGCCTTGGAAAGTTCTAATTGCTTTAAATAATGAAGTAACTATTGATGGAACAAATACATGGCAAACACCAATTCCTCTTCCTAAAAAGAATAGTTCTACTGGAGAAGATGTCGATTTTGTTCGGTGGATGAATGAGGGATCAGTACTTCTTTTTAATGGAAATCTTGATGTGGAAGATATTACAGAAGTTCCATACGAAGCACTGCTTGATTACCAATTCCAGTATGGTCGCTATGCAGTAGACTATGGTGCTGGAAATATGTATTTCACAGGTATAATTCCTAGTACCTATCAAGTTTATATGTATTTTATTGCTGATTATGGAGACATTCAACTTACAACAACATGGAAACACTTTCCATCAAGGTTTGCAAAAATTCTTGCATTCAGAGCCGCTGCAAGATGGAGGCTTGGCACAAGTTATGACGATGTTGCAGCAAGAAATGCTGATGATAACTATAAAGCTGGACAGGCACTGTATGAAGCAATGGATAACTGGGATACAGAACTTAATATTGCTTCTTATAATGCAGTAGATTATAAAAATGATAGGTACCCTGGAATTGTTGGAGGTGCTGGAAATGGATCCAACTTTAATTGGTGGGGTCAGAGATGGGGACCAATGTAAAATGTATGGCAAAAAAATCATCATCAAAACCTATTCCAAACTTCATTATTGGAGATGGAAAAAAGAATCTTTGGAGTGGTCTAAACACTGCTGTTAAAGATATTCGTTTTTTACAACCTGGAGAAACTTTTGACTCTCTAAACTGGATTACTGGTCGTGATCGAGACCATATTGAACTCCGAAGAGGTAAGTTTTTATTAGGAAAAACAACAAGAAATGTTACTGGTGCATCAGTGACAGGTTTAGGTGTTGGTGTAACCAACTCTGGTCAACAAGTGCCTTTTTATACTTATGCTGAAAAAATAAATTTTTATAATTCATTAACTAATGATACTCAAGAGGTTAACACTACTGATATTCTCGGAAGTTATGCAAATGGAGAAAATACATCAATCATTTCTTACCAAAACTTGGCAGGTGCTTTTGTATATGTAAGTTCTCCACATTCATCTATTTATAAAATTGCTACTTGTGCACCAGAATATGTTTCTGATCAAGGAAATGATCTATCTTTAGCTCCAAATCAGTACGGTGAAGTGCAAAATTTCCATTTTGGATTTACGAGAATTGATGATTCACGAATGTATGCTATGAACCGATATGGTCGCGCTCAAGGTTCACAGGACCAAACTGGTTTATATGTTTCGCATTTAGATAGACAAGAATTAGGCGATTTTGGAAATCGAATGACTGCTGATAATCCTCATTTTACTATGACCCAACATGCAACTGGTGGAAACATAGGAAATGGAATTTACTATTTTGTTATGACAATGGTTGGACCAGAAGGTGTGGAAACTTTACAGGGTCCAGAAGAAAATATTACAATTTCAGGAACAGGCATATCGTCAATTACATTTACTTTTCAAAACGTTGCAGGTGCTACACAATATAATATTTATGGAAGCACTACTTCTGGTTCTTATTTATCACCATCACTTGCACAAACAATCTATCCAAATCCAAATGGAAACAACACATTTACATTAACCTCTACTACTTTTAATAACGGTCAACCGCCATCTTCTACTTTGCAAAAAACTGCAAGTAACACAGGAGTTGGAAACGGCACGACAAAGACTTTTTCTGGTACTCTTGATAGTTTTGTAAACCCAGTGACACCTTTTGGATTAATCGTTACTGATGGAATTGAATATTTTGTTGATAACAAAAATGGTATATTAGTCGGGAGTTTGGGAGGTACTGGAACTATTAACTATATAACAGCAGCATATTCAGTTACATTTAATACAGCTCCGTCAAACGGAGTCTTAATTACGAACTCTTTCTATCTTGAAAACGCTACACAAGGAGGTATTCTTGATTTTACTCCTAATTTTAGTGTTGATTCAAATGGAAATTTGGTGGATCCAGGAAGTGCAATAACTTTTCGTCAAGATGATGGAGGTGGAGATGCACAAGCAGTATTTCCATTTAATGCGGTAGAATACGCTTTTCATATATTAAGATCATGGCAAACAACAGTGGATGATTTTAATAAACGATCAAATGGAGGACCTTCAACAAGTAATCAAAGTTATTTTGAACAAATAGGTATACCGTCTCCAAGAGCGGCTTTTCCTACTGGACAAGGTATTATCTTTTTAAATAATGCTATTCCATCTCAACCGACTGTATCAATTCTTACAATTCCTCCAGGTTCTACCAACTTAACAGTTGTACCTGTTTCAAATTCAGATCAATTGGATCTTTCTGGTTACAATGTTGATCAATGCTGTATTTTTAGATGGTATGATTACGATATTGTTTGTTTTAGAAACTATACTAATGGTCAAGTAGATACTTTTAATGATGTTACTTTCATTAGAAATATTATTTCTGGAAAATGGGATAGATTAGATTACACAATTAACTGTATGGCGGACTTTAATGGATTATTACTAGGAGGAGATTCTCAATCAGTTAATGTTTTTGAATTATTTTCTGGTTTTGATGATAACCAAAATAAGATTAATAACTACTATAATACAAGTCCGCAAAACCTTGGATTAGACGGTCTTAAAACTGTTGGTTTTATACATATGAGTGGACTTATTTCAAAAAGTCAAAAACTAAAAGTATCATATTCTCTTGATGGTTCGAACTATACATATTTGTACACAATTGATGGTAGTGGAAGTTATGTAAATCAAGGTTCCCCTGTTACAATTGGATCTAGAATGGTTGGTTCTAATGTAGTAGGTGGAGGTAATGGGTCTGGCCCACTTCAATCGACATATGCAAACAGATATGAACTAGATATACCAATTCAAACAGATTTATTTGAATATATCTCACTTCGATTTGAAGCTGTTGATATAGGATATGTTTCTATTGATAGAGCTGGGTATAAAGATATTCGATATAAACGAATGCGATTGCTTTATTACGAAGATTTGCAAATTAATTCACCATCAAGTTAATTAATGCTAGTATTAAAATAACTATATGACATTACAAATCCCACAAACTCCACCATTATTCTCAACTTCTCTTGCTGCCCAGTTAGGAGCATCGGATTCTTTTTGTGTGTTGGCAAGTTCTGCAATGATCAATGGAGTTGCATTAACAGGACTTATTTCCGGATCTATTGATATTGGACAACCAAATCCTGAATATTTTATTGGTACTATTTCAGGAAATACGGTTACTTTTAGTGTACGTGGATGTGACCCATTAAATCCAACAACTAGCGATTCATCATTAATATCTTTGCATAGACTTGGTGCATCCGTAACAATTACTGACTATGTTTCTATTGGAATGTTAGTTAACATTTTAAACGGTGTTACACCTATTGACAATATTCTTTCTTACGCAGCACTTCAAACTTTTATTCCTAATTCTCCTCAAATCCCAGATGTTGGGTATGTAAATGTTCAAGATCAGCTTATTCTGCAACAAGCAGAAGCATTTGCGGAGATTCTTATTGCATCACAGGGATCTTCTGGAAAACCTTTATCATTTGCAACATTTACTATTGAAAATTACGAAAATCCATCAGAAGGGTTCTATTCAGGTACTGTAACTTTTAACAAACAGACTGCAACTAATGGAGGAAACTTCTTAATTCAATCTTCTACTCAAAATATTCAAATTAGAAACTATCTAACAGATTGGTCATTTGCAATTGATGTTGTTGCATATGCAATTATTGGAACATTAATTTATGTTCAGCTTACTGATGGTACAAATTATCGAGTATATGAATATGATACTACTAATTTAGCTTTGGGTGGTACTTTATGTACAGGAATTACTTTTGGAACACAATCAGGAGTCAAAATGACATCTGATGGTGAAAGTTTGTTCTTCAACTATAATTCAGGTAACTCTACAAATGATTATGAGATTGATAAGTATAGTGTTGCAGGAAATGCACTTACTTTTGTATCAACAACAAATCTTGGATCAGCAGTTGGAGTAGCAATACTATTTTTAGTAGATTCAGCAGGTAACTACTACGGTTTTAGCTCATCTAATATTGTTAAACAGTACAACTCTTTTGGAATACTACAGCAGACTACTGCTAGTTATCCAATTAATCAAAAAGTATTAAATTGGAGTGATTCAATTTATGGAGAATCTACAAATTCAGATCAGTTTGTACTTCTTGAAATTGTTGGTACTAGTGATTCATTTATTGGAGGAAATACCACTAGTATGGTTGCAGCAAATCAAGTAACTCTTGGAGAACGTGTTGGTGTATCAGATATTATTGGAAATTCTGTAGATCTTGTTTTGAGAAGTAATAAAACACTTACAATCCCAAACTTTACAGGTGCAATTGCAGGAATCCTATTAGATACTAATAAAATAGGTCTACTTTATGTTGATAGTTCAACATCTAATTTGATGTGTGTTGTTTGTACAACAAATAATTTTGGAATGATTGTTACACCAGGAACACCTCAAATTCTTGTTGCATCTGGATCTTTTGATAATAACCTAACATCGGCTACTTCTTATCCAGTTATTATTCAGACAGGTGCAAATCAATTTGCTATTGGATACACTCATTCAGGAGCATTTAATGTTATTTGTGCAACTGTTTCAGGTACGGTAATTACAATAGGTACACCTGTAACTGCATATACCGATGCCAATGAGGTTTCTAATGCAAAATTGGTACTTGTAGACGTAAACAAAATTTTGGCTTTTTCAAATGGTTTATCACGCTCAAATTATATTATTGGTACAATATCTGGAACTGTGCCAACATTTGGAACAAAACAGACTGATTCTACATATTTTCTTACAGATTCATCATTTGCAAACTTTATTCAATCATCTGCTAGTATTGTTGTTCAGGGTGGATATGATTACTCTACAACAAGTGCTGCTGCACGAGTTTTGACTGTTTCAGGAACAGTAATTTCATTTGGCACAGTACTTACATCTGGAATTGGAGGAGGAACAATCTCATTTCCAGGAAATATGGTTCAAATTAGTCCAACAACATATGCATTTAGTACAGTAGGAAGTAATTCAGCAAGTTATGGGTTTAGAATCTGGTTTATTACAATTTCAGGAACAACAGTTTCAAATCTTATTCAACAGAATGTACCTATGGGTAATGTAAATACTTATTACTCACAATGTTTGGTATATAATGGAAAAGTATATGGATTTTCTAACCAAGATGATGCTAATAACTCTGGAAATAGACCATGTTACCAATTTACTTACTCTGGAGGATCTTCATCTTCAAATGATGGAGTAGCATCACTTTCTACAACTTTTGGACAGATTCTTGTAAATCTAGGAAATTACTTTATTGGATTTTCTGGTACATCGTTTATAATGTCAGGAGTATCAACACTTTCCTTCTTAGGATATGCACAGCGTGCAGTATCTGCTGGAAGCAAAACTCTTATACTTATTGGTGGTGTTGATCCAAACCAGTCAAATCTTATTCCCGGTGAGACTTATGTCGTTGGGGCAAATGGTACACTTTCTATAGGAGCAACGGGTGAACCATATTCAGCCGGAAAAGCAATTAGTAGAAATGCGATAGCATATTCAGTATAATCCTATGATTTACACACCTACAACAAATCAGAGTCCTGTTTATGGCCAAAGCGGTCCAAGTGTTGCATCGCTTCAAACTTCGCTTAACCAAAAATTAAAAAATACACCAGGATTCACACCTCTTGCAGTAGATTCCAAATATGGACCTCTTACAAAAGCGGCTTATGATATGTCAAATAAACCTGCTCAACCAGACCCTAATTTGTTACCTCGATCAGCACCGTCTTCTGCACCAGCACCACAAACATCTCCTACGCTAAACCAACCAACTCCTGAAAGCCCTACAACTCCAAAAACAGATCCATATACAGACTTAATTAATACAGCAAAAGCTTCTTTGCTTGCAACTACAAATGCATATTCAGATAACTTAAAATACGCAGTAGGTGAAACACCTGGTGTTGGTGGTACTCCAAACGAAGCTGCAACAATACAAAATGCAAGAGCAAATGCAGATTCTAACCGTGCATCTGCTATTACTAATGAAATTCAAAATATTGTTAACCTTACCGCAGCAGATCAATCCCAAGCAGCTGCTTCTATTAAAACTCTTGCACAAAATCATATGGATTGGAGTGCTTTTAAAACACAAGATCCAACAAGTTACAATAAACTAGTACAAGCAACAGGTGGTGATCCAAATATTACTGATGCAATGTTTGCTACTAGTATTCCTCCTCAAAATATTCAACAAACTTGGATTACTGGAAGTACTTATAACCAACTTGTAACTGATCCAATTACAGGAAAACCATCAGTTCAATCTTACGATTTAGGTGTTACATTACCACAAAGTTGGACACAAGAAAAAATCGGCACAAATGCCGTTATTTACCATGCTGCAAATTGGAATCCAAATGATCCAACCACATATCAAATTTTTGGTGTAAATCCTTTAACTGGTATTCCAACGGCTCAAATTGGAGGTTCTCCAAATCCAACAGCACAGCAATCAGATAACTCTTCTGCTGTTCCAAACTATATTTCTAAACTTGCAACTCAAGGTGTTACAGCAAATCCTAGCGATTCACTTGCAACATTTATTAGTGATCCTAATAATCTTAATGCTCTTGTACAAGCTGCAATTCAAAACGAGGGAGGTACACCTCAAGGGGCAAATAATCCTGGAAATGTAAAATTTGCTAATCAACCAGGTGCTACAATTGGAAAACCTGCATCTGATGGGGGAAATTTTGCTAACTTCGACACCCCTGAAAATGGATTAAAAGCAATTGCCTCAACATATCAAAATCTTGCAAGTCAAGGATTATCTCTTGGTGATGCAATTTCAAAATATACAAATACTAGTAATTCTTCTACATCAAACACTGATACTTCACAGTATGGATTACTTGCAAAAGTTCCTGGATTCAATCCCCAATCATCTGACGGTGTTGATAAGACAGCAGGAAATTATTTACGAGAATACCTAACACAAGGTAAAATACCATCAGCATCGAGTCTTGGAATATCTACTCGGTCTGGGAGTGGTGGCGTACTAAATACAATTGCAGATAAAGCTGGCGCTCTCTATAAACAAGCAACTGGACATAACTTACCAAATGCAGATTTACTTTCAACAAATTTGAGCCTTATTTCTGATAATAATAAATTATTAAATAATCTTAATTTACAAACAGGAACAATTGGAAGCAATATTAAACTTTTGCAAAAAAACATACAGAATAATAATGTAAATACTTCTGCTCCAGCAATTAACAAAATTGTTAATGCTCTTGCAACTGCATCAGGAAATGCTTCTGTTGCACAGTATTTAGCTCAAAATGAAACAATTAAAAATGAACTAGCTAGTTTGCTTTCTGTTAAAAATGCCTCAGGAACCACGGTTGCAGATAAACTTTCAGCAACTGATGTTCTTCCAAGTGGTGCAACGTCAGATCAAATTAGTGCAATTGTAAATACATTACTTAAAGAAGCTCAAAATCAATCAAGTTCAATTGCGACACAAAATGCACAGCTTTATATTAAAACAGATGAATTAGGAATGAATCCTGATAATCCTGTAAACCAAACCATCAATCTAGTTGATACTGATGGGAACGTATATACGGTTCAACCTGGAACTTATACACCGGATCAACTATCTCAAGCATTTGACCAGGGATATACAATAGAAGCTTCACAATAAACTTATGGCAAATACTCCTTTCAGTATAAATGTACCTGGTGTTACACCAGCTCAAAAAGGAACACAGACACCTGATCAACCAGGTTCTTTGCCTTCTCAAAATTCATTTAGTATAAGTGTTCCAGGAGTTACACAAATTAAAAAATCTGATACTACAACAACAAATCCAAAAGTGGAACCATTTTTAGGTTCTCAAACTTTAGGAAATGCAAAAAATTCAGTAACCAACTTTTTTCAAAAACCAGTTGTCAAAGGTGCTATACAGTCACAATATCCATTAGCATCTCAAGTTGCATATAATGCAAAACCGATTGCTCAAAATGTGGCCCCTGTCGCTTTCGATATTGGACAAAAAAAATCACCTGAACAAATTGCTGGTGATGTTGTTTCTACTGGAACTAACCTAGCATTAGCTGGTTCAATGTTATTTGGAAATGAGGCGGCACCTGCTGAGATTCCTGCTGCTGATGCAGCAGTAAAGGGTGGATTGGAAAAAATCATAGGAAAGGTTGCAACAGGTGGGACTGCGTATGGAGCAGCACAAGGTCTTGCTACTGGACTACAAAATAAACAAGGAGTTGGTGGTGTTGTTGGGAGTACTGTTTTAGGTGGTGTGTTAGGAAAAGGACTAGAATATGCTGGTGGAAAGGTTCTTGATACAATTGCAAATTGGGGAAAACCAGCTGCTGTCGGTGAAAAATCAATAACAACTAAATTGTTTGGTGAAGAAGCTGGACAAAGATCAGTTGCAAAATCAGATCCGATTGCTAAAGAGTTTCAGGCTGGAAAACGTACACTTGCAGATACTGGATCAAAAATTAAGTCAGCAATTAAGGCATTTTCTCAAAATGGAACCAAAGCATTAAATGCTGTTTTTGATAAATTACCAAATGATATTGCATTTAAGTCACAAGATATTGTAAACTCCGTAAATAGTGCAATGGAAAAAGTTGTTGGAAGTTTAGAAAAAACATCTGGTGCTGGAGCTAATGGACTAAAAAATATAAGTGATTTAATTACAAAAACAAAATTTACTCCTGACGAACAAAAAGTTGTTCAAAATATGGTTGAAAAAATTAATTCATGGACTAACAATACACCTCGTGGAATTGCAGAACTCAGACGAGTTTTGTATGATCAATTTAATCGAGGGGATGGATCATTATCTGATAAAGTGGTTAGATCAGTAAATAATGAATTAAAAAACTTAATATCGTCTTCATCAAAAGAGTATGGGCCAGCTCTTGCAAAAGCAGTTGAAAATATTGATAAGGTAAATTCTGCAACAAGAGCATTTATTGATAGAAATGGTAATATTATTGAATCTAGAATAGCCTCATTTGCTAAAAAGTTATCAGATCCAGCATTGGCTGCTGATCAAAAAGCATTAATGAAGCAAATTTTTGGAGATTCTTTTAGTCAAATTGAAAAAGAATTGCAAGGCTTTAATAATTATAAGATACTTCAAAAAATTAAAGACCCTGGAATTGTAAAGAAAGCTGCACTTGCAGGAGGAATTATTGCTGGTTTAGGAACAGCTTATGAAGGAGTAAAAAGTAAACTTGGTTTATAGTTAGAAAATCTTAACTAGATCACTAAAAAGCCATAGTGAGACAGAGATTCCTAGAAGAAATAAGATTATTTGAATCATTTTATTAAAATACCATACCTATGAAAAAATTACAAGACATCCTCTCAAAAAAGAAAATAAAAGGCTCAGATTTTGATGGAGTAATTACTGCTGGTATTATTCCTGAAAAAGGAACAATTATACTTACTGGTCGTCCTAAAGAGGATGAAGAATTTGTGCGTGAACATTTAGAACATAATAATGAAATTTATTTTTTCCCAGACCAAGATAAAATTGATGGAAAGTTGAGTAAAGACAAACTTGTAGGAACTTGGAAAGGTGAAATGATTAAAAAACTTGGAATTACAAGCTTTATTGATGATACTGAAAAACAACTTGAAATAATACAAAAAATTAATCCAAATATTGAGTTGTTACACGTGAAACAAGAAGATCCTGTTATTGAAAACGTTAAACAATCTTTAAAACCATCATCAGAAGTAACTGCTTGTGTTATTGACTATGGAACATTTATTTGCCTAGCTGAAAAACTTGGTGAGACTTTTAAAAAGGTTTACTACTATACACCAACTTCAAAAGAGTATTATTCTATTGAAGACAGTGTTAAAGCAACAGGCCTTAAAACAGTTGAGCGAGTTGAAGATATTTTTGAACCAAAGTTTATAGAAAAAATTGATTTGTTTATCTTTCCAGATATTGGTTATGAAGGACTCCAAAAGCACCTTAAAAGCCTAGGAAAAGCAGTTTGGGGTAATATGGGTGCTGATGAATTAGAACTCTTTAGAGATCACTTTTTGAACGTTTTAAAGGAGTTAGGACTACCTACCATTCATTCTGAAAAAATTGTAGGTTTGGATAAACTTCGAGAATATCTAAAAACAGTAAAAAACAAATATATTAAAGTAAATAAATATCGTGGAAATATGGAGACTTTTCACCATATTGACTCTGACCATAGTGACCCAGAACTTGATCGTCTTGATATTCAATTCGGTGGACTTTCCAATGAAATTGTATTTATTGTTCAAGACCATATTGATACTGATGTTGAAACAGGTGCAGACCTCTGGTGTATTGATGGTAAATTTCCATCAAAATGCTCACAAGGGTATGAGAAAAAAAATGAGCTATATTTAGCATCACTTATTGATTATGATAAACTACCAGAAGTAGTAAAAGTAGTAAATGAAAAGCTTGCACCTCTTCTCAAAAAATTTAACTATCGTAATTTTATGGCAACTGAAATTAGAGTAAAGGATGGAGTTCCATATTTTATTGATCCAACCATGAGAATGCCCGGACAATCTGGTGAACAGCTTCTTGAAACATGTACAAACCTTGCTGATGTTATTTGGAATGGTGCAAATGGTGAGGTTATTGATCCTGAATTTAAATATAAGTTTTCAGCGGCTGCAACTATGCATTACACAGCGGGAGGTGAGTGGAGTGTACTTAAAGTACCTGAAAAGATTCGAAAATGGGTAAAACTATACCACTATTGTGAAAGAGATGGATTATGTCATTTTCCACCAAAATCAAATGACGAGCTTGGAGTAGTTCTTGGAGTTTCAAATACTATTGATGGTGCTATTGATAGACTTAAAGAACATTTGAAAGAAATGAAGGGTGAATCTATTGATTGCAATCTACAAGGTTTTGTAGAATTATTAAAAGATATTGAAGAAGCAGAAGATCACGGAATTAAATTCAGTAATAAAAAAGTTCCAGATCCAAAATCTGTTGTATGATTGAGATATTTAAATTTATTTTTGTACTTATTATATCGGCTTGCTTAGATAGTTGTTGGACTTTTGCAATAAATTATACAAATAAAAGAAGTCCTACTATTGCTTCAATTTGGACAGGTTTAGGATATTTACTTGCATCTCTTAATATTATTGAGTATGTATCTGATCCCAAACTTATTATTGCTGTTGTAATAGGGGCTTCTTTAGGTTGCTTTTTTACAATAAAATACTTACAATAGCAATATGCAAACATACTCAATTGCTTACAATCCAGCTTACTCAAAATCTTTCAATATGGCAGTTTCAAATACCCTATTTTATGAGGGTGGATATACCCTAGACCCTAAAGATTCAGGAGGGGAAACAAACTTTGGAATTTCTAAAAGATCGTATCCTAGTTTAGACATTAAAAACCTAACAAAAGATCAAGCAGTTTTAATCTACTACAATGATTTCTGGAAAAAGATACAAGGAGATGCAATGCCAATATCTCTTGCATTTAATGTTTTTGATGAAGCTGTTAATACGGGTGTTGGAGAGGCTATTCAAATGCTTCAAAAAAGTCTTAATGTGAAAGCTGATGGAGTAATTGGTCCAAATACATTAAATGCAATGAATAATGCTACAAATGATAATGTTATTCACTTTGGCACACTTAGAGTACTTTACTATTTCTCTTGTTCACAATATGCTATATATGGACCAAGTAATTGGATACCAAGAGCTATTGGTACTCTTATAAAAAGTATGGCACAATAGTTTTATTATTATTAAAATAAAAACTTATGATCAATCAAACAACAAAGCAGCTAGTAGAGCGATTTATAGTACATGTACTTCTAATTATGCTCGCAGCAGGGTTTATGTATGTTGAACAGTGGATCTCAGGGCAAAATTTTGGAGCATATCAAGCTTTGGCAGTATCAGCAAACGCAATTTTATTTAACTTTGTTGAAAAGTTTTTTGTATCACAGGGAATCGAGTTGCCACCTGGTACTGTTCTAGCTCAAGCAGAAAGTAGTTCAAATTCTCAGAACTCTTAATAATTTGAATATATAAAAACCACCTTCATCAGGTGGTTTTCTGTTAGAGCGTATTGCTCCCAGAATGGTTGAAAGTATTACCAGAAAAGTTAGCATGGTTATTGTATTTATTGACTGAAAATTGTGTTGGTAGTTTTTCGATAGAAGTTTTATTACATGTGGCACATATACAAACCCTAACTAAAGAATTACCAAAACTAGTAGCCTGTTGTACAACTTCACCATAACGATTTTCCTGACATGTGGTACAAAAAAACATTGATTTTGGTATCATGATTGATCATTTTCGATTTCATTATCAGATGACAAATGCCTAGTAGCGTTTTCTTTGCACACATTACACCTCACAACAGTTACATTCTTTGTCTGTGAGACAATAGATCCTGTGCGAAATGCTTGGCAAATTGGACAGTAGAAACTTGTTGTGTTTAGTTTCATTTTTTGTGTTTTTTGAGTGTGAAAAAATGGGATACGTTGTGACACAAATAGCATTTGAAAGACTGATAGATTTTCCATTTTCCAATGAAATATCCCTTTATTCTTCCATCTTGTTTTTGTTCACAATACGGGCAGTAGTGTGTTGTTTCATGCATTTTAAAGAATTTTTATATAGTATAGCACATTAAGTTATCCACAGTTTAATTTTTGTATACTTGCGTAAGCGTAAACGTAAGACTATACTAGTCATGTCGAATATTATTATTTAAAAGACAAATTATGAAAAAAGAAAACTTAGTTAGAACATTTTGGTCAGTAGAACCAAAAGTAAAAAAGCTTATTGAAAAAAATTATAAGAAAGCAGGATATAAACACGAGGCAGAATTTGTAAGATCAATTTTAGTGGATTATTTCACATTTAATAGCCTCTTAAAATAAAGTATACCACATGAATAGTAAACTTTCACCAGAAAATATTACCGATTGGGAAGAAGACAACGAATACGGATTAGACGAGCTACAGGAAGATGATGATTTCCTTGATTTTATGAAAGATGTTTCAGACGATGAAATGTTTTAAAAGACTATATGTCTAGTTCAAGTTGGAATAATAAATTTTTAAAAGAATCATTTGAAATTTAATTTATGGCAAAAAAACAAGCAAAAAAGGTAGCCAAGAAAGATAGTCAAAAACACGAAATTATTGTACGAGTAGAGTCACAAAGTGTACCTTCTTTAAAAGATATTGAGAAACCTATTGTTGATGGAGGTAAGTACATGATTCCAAAAACATGGATTAGTGAAAAACAAATAATTAGATTAGTTGGAAAGACACCTGCTAATTGTGTTTACACTCGTCCCGGTAAAGGAGGTCAATCATTTCAATATGTTACAGGTAGTTACGTAGATAAAGTGTTAAACTTTACATTTGGTTGGAATTGGGATTTTGAAGTAGTGCAACATGGAAAGGAAGGTAATCAGGTATGGGTACATGGAAAGCTAACAGTTAAAGATGATTTGGGTCATTCAATTATCAAATCTCAGTTTGGAAGATCAGAAATTAAAATGCTTAAAAATGGTACTGGTATGGTCGATTTTGGAAATGACTTAAAGTCAGCTACAACTGATGCCCTTAAAAAGTGTGCATCGCTACTAGGAATTGCTTCTGATATTTATGGAAAAAATGAATTTAAACAGGAAACAGGAGTCAATCTCGTAGAGCAAAATAATGTTCAACAAGTAGAAGAAGAAGTTATGTCTGAATGTCATGAATGTGGTGATCCTATTAATCAACAAGTTGCAGAATATTCTAAAAAGATTTTTGGTAAACCCCTTTGTCGAGCACATCAATTAGAAGCTAAGAAGAAATAATTTATATGTCTAGTAATTTCATTGAATCGTCTCTATATGCTGGAAAAGTAAAAGTAAAATTCTTTCCAGATAGTCACCAGTATTGGGTGAATGGTAAAAGAAAAACAGGGGTTACTACCATTATTGGAATTGTAGATAAAAGTGCACCACTAATGATTTGGGCAGTAGATCTTTCAGTTAATTTTTTACGTGATAAATGGCTTACTAGTCAAGAGTTAACCGAACTTGATTTTCAAGAAGCAACAATTCAACATACTGTTAAAAAAGAACAGGCTGCAACTATTGGTGATGAGGTCCATAAATGGATTGAAAAATATGTTAAAAATGAAAGTCTAGAAATGCCAACACGTCGTGAAGCACAAATTGGAGTGAATGCATTTATTGATTGGGTTAGTGAAAATAAGGTTAAATTTATTTCCTCTGAAAGAGTTGTATATTCAAAAAAGCATGATTTCATTGGAAAAATGGATATTGAAGCTAAGGTAAATGGAAAACTTTGTTTAATTGATATTAAAACATCAGGATCAATTTATAACACGTACTATATGCAAACCGCGGCATATTGTAGAGCTGATGAAGAAGAAACGGGAAAAAAGTATGAGGGGCGTTATATTATTCGTCTTGCAAAGGAAACTGAAAAAGAATATGTAAAACGAATGAGTGAAAAAAATGAAAATCGAATAAGAAAAGGAAATACTTTATTTCAATTTCCTCCATATAAAGTATTTGAAGCAAAATTTTTAGACAATCAAAAAACAAATATGGATCGAGACTACAAAGCTTTCCTAGCGTGCAAATTATTAAAAAAGTGGGAAAAAGAAACTAATACTTTTTATAACTAGTATGAAAAGAGAGCACGATTTTAAAACAAAAAGAAATATTTCTTTTCATTGTGAAATACAACCAAATTCAAAAAAATGTAAAAGGTGTGAAATTAATATTTTTTCAAAAGAACAAAAGTTTGTTTATCATAAAGTTCTTGCGGAATGCACTTACAGAGTTGAATCAAATAGATTTACCAAACAAAAAAAATCATTTTTAAGAGAAAGAAAAGTGTTAAATGATGAGATTACGCATACTGAACCAAGAATTGTAACTCCACTAAATATGCAGGGGCATGATGGTCTATGTCGAATGTGTCAATATGTAAAACATGGTTTGAGTGAGAAAGAAATTATGGTTAGGTTAAATAAAGAACTTCAAGAAAACTATGGAATCATTCCTAAAAGTGATAAACCATTTTTTGATGAATTTATTGAGGAAGAAATAGATATTGTCCTTGACGAAGAAATTATATGAGACCAATACCAAAAAGCTTACTGAAAAAAATGCTCGAAAATCCTTTTTATAAACAATGCTGTATTACTGGAAAAACATCAAAAGATGAAAAAATAGAGCTTCACCATAACCTCATCTTTGCCGGAAAACAAGTAAATGAAGAATTTGCAATATTACCACTTGCAAAATCTATTCACGAAAACATTGTTTATTACAAAAGTATATGTGATTACATTATGTGGTCTCGTGCAACACTAGAACAAATAAAGTTTTACTCAAAAGCAACAGACTACCAGCAATATTATCAACTTCTAAAGAAAAAACATGGCAAATAAAAAAGTAGCGTATGCACTCATTTGCTCAACTTGTAATGAAATAATTGATACTAGTATTTCAATGGCGATCTTTTCAAATAAAACAATGGCGAAAGAAAATATAAAATATCAAAAGGAAAATAATCCAAATTTTGAAGATCACCCATTAGAACTAAAAGTAGTACTTATAACAATCCTATGAGTTCTTTTCCACCAAAAGAAAGATTTATTACTAAAGAACAATTAGAATCTTGGTTTACACCAATTAATCACCATGAAAACACGAGTGAGGTTCGAGAATGCGAGAATGATCTTTCCATCACCAGAAGCGAGACAGGTCTTTTTAGATCATACACTGAAACATCCTGATGCTATTTACTCTATTGAGTTATGGGAAACAAAAAATCAAAGAGGTTGGTTTGAGGGAGGTGTTATTCCATTTATAACACACTATCAAGATGGAATGGATCATCATAATTCAGAAGATAATAAAAAAGTTAGAGAGTGGTTAAAAATGGAGTTTAATCCTGAAATTATATCAATTAATGGAAAATCACATATTCTTGCGGGCACTACAAAAGGTGAACTAAATAATGGTTTTACTGAAAGAGTTCTTGATTGGATGGTTGATCAGGGATATTCGGTAGAATATTTAAACCCTGATATTTATAAAGATTGGAGGGACAGAATTAAGATTTTAGAAGATTGTCCTGATAATTATATTGATTGGTTGATTGCGACTAAAAAAATTATGTGATATAATATAGGCTATAAAGATTGTCGAATCTTTATTTGTTAGCCTTGCACGCTTCCGCATCACTATAACTTACTTGCAAGGCAAGTTATGGTGAGACGAAAGCGCAATAAAATGAGCGTAAAAAGAATGTTTGACAAGACTATTCTAGAAATGGACAATTTCTTGAATATATCTTTATCTGCTAAAGCAATATATTTTCTACTCGGAATGGAAGCTGATGATGAGGGGTTTGTATCTCCCAATAGAATAATTAGATTATATGGTGGAGAAATAGGAGATCTTAAAAATTTAGTTGATGCAGGGCTTATTATCCCATTTCAAAGCGGTGTTGTTGTTATTACCGATTGGAACCAAAATAACTGGCTAGATAAGCGTAGAATTAAGCCTACACAATACCAAAAAGAGAAAAAACTCATTAAATTGACAGAAGATAGAAAGTATGTGCTTAGCAATGGCTTAGCATCGGCGCGGTTAGAGGAGGAGAGGAGAGGAGAGGAGAGGAGAGTACATACACCAACTAAGGTTGGTGAGTGTGTACCAAATGAAACAATCATAGATGATTTTAATGATCTAACCTATGAACCAGTTGATGAGCAAATTTACCCTAATGAATTTGAAAGTTTTTGGAAGCATTATCCAAAGAAAGTTGGAAAAGGTGGTGCATATCGTTCTTGGAAGAAGATTAAACCATCACCAAACTCAAAAAATGGCCTTTTAGAGAAGATTTTGCATAAATTAGGTATACAAGGCCAATCAGTACAATGGAAGCGTGATAATGGGCAATTTATACCACATCCACAAACTTACTTAAATCAAAGACGATGGGAAGATGAAGAATCGGAAACTATTAATAACCAAGTTCAGAAATTCTAAATATGGCAAGAATCATAATTAAGGGAGAAAAAGAACCTATTGTTGTAAGTAATGCAAAAGGAATGATGCTTAGAGAGTTTTATGAGAATCCTAATGTTTTAGACAGTCAAAAAGTTTCTATTGATAATTGGAGCGGTACAAAGGGTGACATTAAAGGAATTTGGATAGATAAACAAGAGGTTATAAAAAAAGCGGTAGTTGATTATGGAATAGAATATCGAAAAGAAAGAGAAGAGTTTTTCTCTCTAACTCCTGATCAAAAAAGTAAATACTTAGCATTTTTTAAAATGGTCTACATGCAATTTACAGGTATTAAACCAGATATTATTACTTTGGAAAAAGCTAAAAAGCTTCAAAAGGATTTCTTTGAAAAATATCCTTCACGAAGAATACCAGATACAAATATTTTCTTTGAACTACTACCAACAGTAAAAGGATCAAAGGGTGTCTTAGGAAATGCTATAAAGTCGATCATTAATCAGGATTATAGAAATCAAAATTCATGGTAAAAAAAATTGGTTACATAGAAGATTTAACACAAGAACAAACAATTTTAAAAATTTTAAAATTTGCAAAACCTAAATGGGTAGATGGTATGACTTTCTTAAATTTACCATCTCCAATTACACAGTATCACGCTCGTATTTGGGGTTTACAACAAAAAGGTTTTGAGATCGAAGGTCGTTTTATAAAAGGTAAAAATTGGAAAGAATACCGATTAATAAAGTAGTATGAAACGAAAACAACTATTCAAATATCCTGACCTTGAACCCAAGCTATCTTATAAAAATAAAACCTACCGTACCAGAAAAACACAAATCATCTGGTTACTCATTATCCTAGCAATCCTAGTAACCATCATTTTTGTATTCCAAAGGTCTGTATCGGCTTACAACTGCGTACAGTCACCAGATAAAGGGTATGTAGAGCGTTACAAATGCGGGGTAGATAATTGTTGCGAGACATTACAAATTAACTAATAATCATTATGAAAATTAAAGCATACCGACACGGAGAAATTTTACTTTTAAAAGTAAAAGAAATTGTAAACGAGTGGTAATTTAAATATATTAAAAACCTTATTAAATAAACTATTATGAATTTCAAACACGGACAAAAAGTAAATTGCACGATACCATCGCAACCGAATAGGGCAATTGAAGAAATGCTCATAAAAAACCTTGACCATTCCGTACAGTTGTTCTGCTGGGAATGCCATTCTCATGGAACTCCTATGCCACATGACAGGGTATGCGGAAACTGCAATGGAGTTGATACAACGATTTATTACCCTGAAAATGCAGTATTCCAGGCACTCGCGGAACAGAAGGAGGGCATCGTGAAGATGATTGAATCGAAGACAAAGAAAGGTTGCACATACCAAGACGATGAAGGTGTCCACGAAAATCATTTATTTCAAGACGACAAAGGATTCAATCGTGCTATCGACGAGATTATCAACGCCCTAAACGACAAGTCACTATGATTTTACCTCTTGAAAAACAAGTATCGTCGCTCGAACTGTCGAAGCGATTGAAAGAACTCGGCGTACCGCAGGAAAGTTTGTTTTATTGGGACAGTAAAGAGAATCTAGTTCCAGGTATAAAGATTGATTGGTCGGATGGCTATGATACGGAAAGATATACCAAGGAGTTTTCCGCCTTCACAGTCGCCGAGCTTGGAAATTACTTCCCTTGGTGGATTCATTCGTACAGGGAACCAGACATGGGAACCCCTGGAAAAGAGCCTTGGGTTTGCACGATGGAAAATTGGTATGACGGGCCTAACGCTTTCAGGGAATTATTTCCTGATCCGAAAGTGTTCACAATTACACATACTCGTGCAGCCACCGAGTCCGACGCACGGGCAAAGATGCTAATTTATTTATTGGAACATAAGCTGATAACACTATGACAACACCATCATAACCAAGTTGCCGAATATCAAGAAATATTAGTAGACGAACCAATTTTACAAAGTTAAGACCCCGCACCCTTCGGCTAATGGGAACAAAGATTTATGGAAAATACAAGAGAAAGAATTGCACAGATAATCGGAGAGGCAAGCATGTTGTGGTCAGAA
>JGI24890J29729_1000298_pt1 | contig 35856 bp, 50 predicted proteins | sample FreactcultureFD7_FD_29729 | JGI IMG/M metagenome (IMG submission 29729)
GAGAAGCGTCTTGTCAAGGATCGCACTGCGTTCAAGGCTATGCGAGACCAGGGGATTCAGCCTGCTCGCCTCAAGGGTGCTGCTGACCTTCAAGACCGTGCCACCACCAAGCACGAGATTGAAACAGGCAAACTTATCGGCAATGCTTCTGTCGCTGCCAAGGTGGAGTCCACCGTCAAGGAACTAGCGAATCAGTGAAGATTGCTGCCCACTATGACCACAGCCCCGTCACCGGATACGGGAGAATGTCTGCGGAGATTGTCGCGGCCATTCGTCGGGCAGGCGTGGAAGTGGTGGACGCACCTGACCAATCGGTAGAGAACGTCCTGTTTATGACCCCACCCCACCGTCCTGACGGATGGTACAAGGGGCAGAAGGCAACCATTCTTACTATGTGGGAGACCACCGAGCTTGCTTTCGAGCACAACGCAGCGGTCCCCGGCTACGACACAGTTCTCGTTCCCTCCATGGCGAACTACGAACTGTTCAGCCAGGTCAACCCCAACACCCATGTCGTCCCCTTGGGTTGCAACTACGACCAATGGAAGCCTGTCAAGCGTTCCTACTCTGACCCATTCACCGTCATTACGGCAGGGCAGGGTGGACGGCGCAAGGGCATTGACATCTCCATCCGTGTGTTCAAGCGGTTTCGAGACATCATCAAGGCAGAGGGCTTCCCTGCTCCCCGCCTGCTTATCAAGTCCGTAGTCACCCTTGAGAACCCTGACCCCGGCATCCTCATCTTTGATTACCCCATGCTTGAGGACGAGGAAATCAACTTCTACGAGTCGGGCCACGTCTACCTTGGCCTCAGTCGAGGCGAGGGTTGGGGCATGATCCCCCACCAGACCATTGCTCAGGGTATGCCTACCATCCTCTCAAACGCCCACGGTCACGCTGCCTTCGCACGATTCGGCCTTGGAGTGGACTGTGGCTGGATGGAAGCCGAGAATGGTGTCTGGGGACGCAACGGGAATTGGTGGTCTCCTAACGAAGATCAGGCCCTTGCCCACCTGCTTGACGTATTTCACAACTATGAGCAGCACGCCGAAGCAGCAATGCTCAACGCTGAGGGAATCCGCAACGAGTTCACTTGGGATCGCACCGCCGAGGAAATCCTGTCGCACTTGTCCTCCTCGCCTGACTTCAAGGCAGGGGAATGGTATGAGTGTCCTCAACGGTATCTGACCCTTCGAGTCTCGAAGCCTGCCGAGGCAAGCATTGGTGGAGTTCTCCACAGTTTCGTTCCCGGCACGGACTATGACGTAACCGCAGATGTCAAGCGGGTTATGTATGACGCAGGCTACCTCGATGAATCCTGCCTTGACACGGCTGAAAAGGGATTCTTAGAGCGCACCTCTGCTGGTAAAATCTTTATAGACAAGGACTTGGACGCATGACGACATTTAACGATTGGATTGAAAAGGCTTGGAGGCGTGTCAACTCTGGCACCGCCGAGTCAACTGTCCAGCTCAACGCAGCAGTAGACGCAGTTTCAACAGAAATCTTCGTAACCCCTATCAACTCCACGGCAATGCGGGTTGGCGCTCGCCTGTCTGTGGACATGGAGGTTATGTACGTCACCTCTTGGAACGCAGGAACCGGAGAGGCTTACGTCATCCGTGGCTACGAAGGCTCAACCGCCGCCGCCCACGCCAACAACGCACTTGTTTACATTCAGCCCAAGTACACCCGATTTGACATTGGTGTGGCGCTGAACGACGAACTCGCTCGCCTGTCCTCACCCGACCAAGGCTTGTTCCAGGTCAAGCATCAGGACATCACCTTCAACCCTGTCTACATGGGTTATGACCTGACACAGGCAGTCAACGACAACTTCATTGACATCATGGAAGTTCGCTACAAGATCCCGTTCCCGACTCGGAACTACCCCGGCATCCACCGTTGGAAGGTTCTTCGCTCCATCGGTGACACCACCACCTTCCCCTCGGGCGCAGGCATTGTGTTCTACGAGGGTGGGTATCCGGGCCAGCCCGTGTACGTTCAGTACTCGGCACCGTTCACGCAGGTAGATGTCAGCACGGCAAACCTCAACTCTGATGTTCGCACCTTGACAGGCATGACCGCCACGATGCTTGACATCCCACCATTGGGTGTCGAGATTCAGTTGACCTTGCCCCGTGAGATTCGCAGGAACTTCATGGAGTTTCAGCCTGACCCTCGCAAGGCTCCCGAAGTCCCGTCAATGGCTGTCTCCAACTCCGTCCAAGCACTTACGGTTCTCTACAACCAGCGGGTGTCGGAAGAAGCAGGTCGTTTGAGTCGTCAGTACACAAGGGTTGAGGGCTGGTGAGTACCGCTTACACCAAGCCGTACATCCGCCCTGCCTTCAACTTTGGGCCTACTTCGCCCACGGCATCGGAGACTATTTCTCCACCGTCGCATGGGTTCCCCATCAGCATTGCTGGTCGAAACTACATGGCAGATACGTCCTTTGAGCCGTACCGCCGTGAAGCTTTCAACCACAAGTCCCTGCAACCACAGCGTCAGTCGCTTCACTTCACCAACCTTCCCGACGATGGCACTGTGTCCACAGAAGGTCTGTGGCGGCGTGAGGCTCGGGACTGGTCGCTTGGCTCTGGGCAGATTTACTTTGACCGCAAGGGGTCAGCAGACAACCGTTTTGCCCACAGCAAGGGTGTAGACCCATGGGTTCAGTGGCAACTTTCGTTGCTGCCTGACACGATAGCGCAGTATTCAATGTCTGGTGGACCGAGCAGGTCTATCATCAAGGCGATTCGTTGTGGTCAGTATGTGTTCCACGCAGAGGCAACTGCAAGTGGTTCTGGCCTTTATTACCGAACTTCATGGAGTTCGTCTACCGCTATTACCGGCACAATCACAGGAACAATCCTTGATATGTGTTCAGACGGATACAGCGTTTATGTTGTCACGACAACGGGTGTATGGATTGTCACGCCAAAGCTTAGTGGGTTGACGCAAACTCAACTTGTTCTCGGTGGAGACTCGGCTGGACACAGCGGAGCGCACAGCACTTGGCTTGCGGCGGATACATCATACGACCTTCAAGCAAAGATCGCTTATGTTGGCAATCGTTTGATTCTTGCGTTTAGCAACTTGGCCCAATGGGACAATGCAGCAGGAACCTACCACCCCGGCGCTGCACTCTTTGACCTATCTAGCCATACCGCAGGAACGGCACTTTCGCCCTCTGCCCCCGAGTGGCTGTTTACTCACCCGAACGCTCAGTGGGTATGGAGTGGCATCGCTGCTTCTTCAACAAGCATTTACATTTCTGGTTACAGCTCTACCGATAATGGTGCTATGTCTGCCGTTTACCGCACGGGCATTGACCAAGCAGCCGCAGCAGGCTCAGTTCCCAACTTGTCGTCGCCTGTTGTCGCTCTCCCAATGCCGCCAGGGGAATACCCCACGGCAATCAAGGGTTACATGAACTATATTTTCCTTGGCTCTAACAAGGGAATCCGCATGTGCGAGGCAAACTCCTCCACCTCTACGGGCGGTGCCGGTGAACTCAAAGCTGGGCCACTGATCCCCAACGTCACTGAGGAAGTCGCTAGTCCTGTTGTTGGCATTACGGCGAACAACCGTTATATCTATTGGACTTGGAATAACTTTGACGATACCTCTTGTGGCCTTGGTCGCCTTGATCTGACGCAATTCATTGACCCACTTGCTCCGGCGTATGCGTCAGACTTAATGATTTCAAGTGGTTTGTATCGAACAATCAAATGGTTGGACTGGGATCCGATTACCGACAGTCCTTTGATGACAGCGCCACTTTCCATTTATACGGCAGACCCAGACAACTGCGTTGCCTCGGGAACCGTCAATTCCGGTCTGATTACTTACGGTATCCCCGACAACAAAAACGCCGTCAAGATGGATGGAAACGTAACTAACGCAGGAGATTCGATTTCTTCTGCTGCATCCTTTTTGCTGTTGGTTGACGACCACCCATCCATTGACCTTGGTTCTTACAACGGGAACAGTCGCAAGTTCACACTTGGATTCAATCAGCAATTTGGCGAACAGTACACAATCACTACTACGCTTACTGCCGGAGTCACCTATGACAGTAGTGGGGTAAGCCACCGAGTATCCCCCACACTGAACCGTTGGACTCTCAAGGCTTTGCCAGGTATCCCCTCGGGCATTATGATTAACGTCCCGATTCTCATGTACGACAACATTGAGGTTGATGGTCAGGTGATTACTTACGACCCTTACGCTGAGTACACCTTCCTTGAAAACCTACGTCAGACGCAAACCGTAGTGACGTATGTGGAAGGAACCTTTACGGCGCTTTGCACAGTTGACCTCATCCACTGGCTTCCCGAGCGTCGAAGGATGGTCACTCAGGGTGGCTATCACGGCGATCTGGTTGTTTCCCTCAAGACGATTTCAGGATAATGGAGTAGAATAGAACAATGGCTTTCCCCGATATTTCAACTGTTCGGTCCTATGGCGGCGGTGCGCTGCCTAGCGTCCTGACGGGTTCCGGTATTAGTTCTACCGGCACTAGCTTTACAGTTGCCGATGCTTCAACGTGGGTTGAGAACGGCACTTCCAACCCTCTTGGCACCTCTGGCCCATTCGTTGTTGCCATTGACTACGGCGAGACCAACGAAGAAAAGGTACTGTGCTCTAGCCTGAACCTCACCACCAACACCGTCACGGTTTATTCCTCGGGCGGAAGCATTGGTCGTGCTTACGATAACTGCAATGTTCCTCTTGGAACCTCCGCTGGTACGGGCGTGACCCACGCAGCCAACGCTGTTGTTGTCCCTGTGTTTACTTCTGTTGAAGCACAAGCGGCAAACAATGTTGGCTCAAAAACTCTTGGCTTGGTCACTTCACCCGGAGACCTGCTTGTTGGAAATGGCACGCAAAGCCTTACCCGCAAAGCCATTGGAACTTCCGGCCAAGTGCTTTCCTCAAATGGAACCACTGTGAATTGGCAGAAGGTTGCTCCTGCAAATGTTGACCCCTCGGGTACAAGCGCAGGGCAGGTTCTTATTTCCACTGGATCTTCTTCCGCTCCCACTTGGCAAGACAACAAGGGACAGGCGTACGTGGGTTCGTCAACCCCGTCAGCAACAATCTCTGGTGCTTTGTGGTGGGACACAACTAACGCCATCCTCAAGGTCTACAACGGTGGTTGGATTCCTACCCCTGGCGACTCAACGTGGCAGACGGTCAGTTCGTTCTCTAACTCATGGGCTTCTACCTCTGGTATTTCCTACCGCAAGATCGGCAACCGTGTCCAGCTTCGAGGACAGTTCACCACCGCAGGCACCGCTGTCGCTACGGCATTTACTTTGCCATCCGGTTATCACAACGGTTCTGTCACGATGCGATTCCCAACGGGTTACGCAAACTCAAGCATTTGCAACGTGGTCATTGACACAAGCGGTAACGTCATCCCGCAGGTATCTGCAACTACTTGGCTTGATGGCATTACCTTCTTGGTTGACTGATGGCTATTTACCCTAAGGCGCAATGGCACGGGCCTGTCCCGAACCAAGGCGGACAGATGGGCAACATCCGGCTCGGTGTTGTTCACATTATGGCGGGCACCCTTAGCGGATCTGACGGATGGTTCCACAACCCCTCCGCTCAGGTCTCTGCTCACTTTGGCATTGGCAAAGATGGAACCGTCTTTCAGTGGGTGGACACCGCCAACGTCGCATGGGCGGAAGCCAACTACAACGGTGAAGCAATCTCGATTGAGAACGAAGGCAACTCTGGCGAGCAGTTGACGCTTGCACAGGCTGTTGCTTTGTCTGAGCTGATGGTTTGGGTTTACCAAACACACAACGTACCGATTGTCCGTGTCACTGACCCTAACGCTTCGGGTTGGATTGGTCACGGCGAACTCGGCGTTGCGGGTGGCAACCACCCCTCTTGCCCCGGACAACCGATTCTTGACCAACTTCCCGCAGTCATCAAGGCTGCATGGGCAATCCTATTCCCACCAGCACCAGCGCCCCAGGAGGACATTGTGCATATGCCAACTCTACACAAGGGGGACAAGGGCGATTTCGTCTACACCCTCCAAGGCTTGCTGAACGGCAAGTGCAAGCAGGGCATCAAGGTCACGGGCGTGTACGACGACGCTACGGCGAACGGTGTCAAGAACGTCAAGTCATTCTTCCATGGCCCGAACCAAGACCCCACGCTTGTTGGCGATTGGGTTTGGAAAACTCTATTCGGAATCTAATGGGCTGGGATTATTGGGACAAAGTGATGGGCGTTATCTCCTCTGTTGGAATCGTTCTTGGCTTCATTAGCGGAGTCATCGCTTTGGCAGTCAGGTCGTATCGAAAGTACAAGGCAAAATTATGATTGGTTCAGAAGAATCCTTTATCCACCGTTGGCAGGTCAAGGCGCTGTCGTGGTTTGACAACTGGTTCACTTCGCCCGAGTGCGTGTGGCAGACCCTCTTTGTCTGCGTCATCATTTGTATTGTCGAGGTTGCCTTCCCGAACCTTGACCCTCACTACTTCTACCTTCTCGCCATCCTGACTCTGTACTCTGCTGTCACTCAGCCTGCTCTGGCTCAGGCCTCTGCTGCCACCACCCGTCAGTTGCAGACCATCATCGAGCGACAGGCAAAGATCATTGAACTCATGCACGAGGAACTTGAGGAGACCAACGAAATCCTTGAGGATGTTCGTGACCTGAACCTTAGGAACGACTAATGTTCTGGAAGATCGTGATGTACTCGGCCATCGGCTCTGTCGGCATGGCTGTCCTTGACTACACCTCGACCATCCTGACTCACGCAATCACGGCAGGCAGGGGACACCTCGCCGGTCTGATGAATGTCCTCTATGACGTAGCCAACCTCACCGTCCTCTCTGTGGCAGGCGTAGCTCTGACTCACGACTTTGGAATGTGGGGCTACCTCGGAGTGTTACCTATATTGGTAACGGCATACCTTGTCACCTACCACGCCACGATGATTGGCAAAGAGCATGTGGTGGATGAGGAGGAAGTCGCTGCCGACGACGAGCGGGACCGAAAGATCCTGTGGCTAGAGAAGCAACTGCTTGCAGGAAAGGCAGAACAATGAACAACCTTGGAGTTACGCTTGCATCTATCTGGCTCGGACTTTGTGCCGCAGCCGCCATCTTTTTTGTCGCAAGGAGTAAACAGTGACGCAACCAGGAGACCTCGTACTTGCCCATTCGAAGGGCGCTTTCGCCACGCTTATCCGCTTTGGTCAGTGGCTCCGTCCCTCGTGGAGGCCCTACAAGAAATGGAACCACGCCGCAATCGTGGTGGATGTCATCGGCACCGAAATCACCTGTGTCCAGATGGGTCGCCGTGGTCAGCGTGTGAACATCAGCAAGGTATCTCCCGGTGGCTACAACGCCATTCTCCCCTGCCCTTCGGACATTGACCGTGCCAAGGCAGTCGCCTACGCAGTCAAGCAGGTCGGGGTCAAGTACTCCGTAGCAGCCATTTTCTCCATCGCCCTGACCCTCCTCACCCCGAAGATGTTCCACTTTGACTTCCGGCGCAAGGGGGATTCACTCATTTGCTCCGCACTTGTGGCAAGATCTTGGGAGCATGGTGGATGGACATGCCCTACAGACCCATTCCAGATTACCCCCGCAGAATTGGCGAAGGCTGTGGAGGCCAACCAAGGGAGTTAACAAATGTCGGCAATCCCTACCCATGTAGTGATACCAGACTGTCAGACCAAGCCGGGAGTTCCGCTTGACCATCTCGTATGGATTGGTCAGTACATCGTGGACTCGTTCGCTGGCAAGGAGAGCGTCAAGATCATTAACCTTGGCGATTTTGCTGACATGGAATCTCTGTCGTCGTACGACAAGGGTAAAAAGGAAATGGAAGGAAGGCGTTATGCCAAGGACATCGAAGCCGCAAACTACGCATGGGAACTCCTCAACAAGCCCCTCGTTGAACATAACCTTACACGCCGACGCTTCAAGGAAAAGCAATGGTGGCCTGAGCGTCACATCACCTTGGGCAACCATGAAGATCGAATCAGCAGGGCTATCTCTCTCGATGCCAAGCTCGAAGGCACAATCTCCGAGGACGATTTAGATTACGCCAAGACCGGCTGGCAGGTTCACAACTTCCGTGACATCCTCTGGCTTGATGGGGTGGGTTACTCCCACTACTTCTACAACCAGATGAACGGGCGACCTCTCGGTGGTGCGGTGGAGAACAGGCTCCGCCAGATCGGTCACTCATTCACGATGGGCCACCAGCAAGTCCTTCTCTATGGTGTGCGGTATGTCGCAGGCAAGCAGCAGAACGGATTGGTCGCAGGGGCAGCGTACCTCCACGACGAGGACTACCTCGGGCCGCAGCAGGCGTATTGGCGGGGCATCATCGTCAAGCACCAGGTCGAGGACGGGTCGTATGACCCCATGTTCGTCAGCCTTGACTACCTCTGTCGCAGATACACGGGCAAACGGCTGGCAGACTACCGCCCAAAGCTGTATGCTCCCGTGAGTGATTAGTGTCTTTACCCCCTCGCACAACCCAAAGTACCTAGACGAAGCCTACGAATCCCTTAAGAAGCAGGTCTATGAGGATTGGGAGTGGGTCGTCTTTCTCAATGGTGAGGCTCACGATTGGTGGCCCGAGGGACTAGATGATCCCCGAGTCAAGATCGTCCGCTCCAATCACCGTGAAGGCATGGCAGTTGGGGATGCCAAGGCTGACGCTGTGCTGTGGTGCTCCGGGGAAATCCTTGTAGAGCTTGACCACGACGACATCCTTGTACCGGGGGCGCTTACCCTCGTAGCCAAGAGGTTCGAGCAGCACCCTAACGCTGGCTTGATCTACTCAGACTTCCGTCACATCAACGAGCAGGGCGAGAAGTTCCACCACCCCTTTAATCCTGCCTATGGGTGGAATCAGTCCGTTGACGGGTGGGTACTCGGATTCCCTCCTGTCCCCTCTGCCGTGTCGTATATCTGGTACGCACCGAACCACCTACGAGCGTTTTCTAGGGCCGCATACGACGCTGTAGGGGGCTATGACAGGACGCTAGACATCCTTGATGACCAAGACCTGATGGCTCGGCTGTATCAGTACGGTGAGTTCTATCCAATCAAGTGGCCTATCTATCTTCAGCGGGTTCACTCGGAGCAGACGCAGGCTCGCCAAGACCTGAACGCTCGCATCCAGACCGAGACCGTACAGATGTACGACAGGACTATCGAAGCCAACGCTCTCGCATGGGCGAAGCGACGAGGCTTGAAGCGACTCGACCTCGGTGGGGCGCACAACTCCCCTCCCGGCTATCAGTCCGTAGACCTGCACGATGCCGACATAACGGGCGACGTTATGGAAGTCCTGTCCAACATGCCCAACAATTCGGTGGGAGTGATCCGGGCTTGCGACTTCCTCGAACACATCCCCAACCCTGTCCCCCTGATGAACGAGTGCTACAGGGTGCTACGGCACGGGGGGATGATGCTCACTTCCACCCCTTCCACCGACGGGCGTGGTGCTTTCCAAGATCCGACTCACGTTTCCTTCTGGAATGAGCACTCCTTCTGGTACTACACCAACGCCGAGTTCGCCAAGTACGTCCCGGAGATTACCTGCCGGTTTCAAATCTCACGGCTGTACACCGATTGGCCTCGTCCCAACATTGCTTATGTTCACGCCAACCTTGTCGCAATCAAGGATGGCCCACGTCTACCTGGGGAGCTACTTATCTAATGGAACTTCTATGCCGATGCGAGAAGTGCGGAGCCGCCTATTCGTTGGGCGACATGCGGTATCTCCCGCAGCCTTCCATGCTGATGACGTTCCTCGCAGACATCCTCCACGACCACGTTTGTAAAAAGGCTTGACATCTTCCACGCACTCCATTAGTATCAACATTGCTAGGGGAAACCCCAGCGATACCAAGGGAGAACAGCGTGGAACAAACCACCGATGGATTGCCCCTCACGCCGAAGCAGGCGATTGAAGGGCTGACAACCGTGTACCAGCGGTTGATTGTTATTGGGCAACAGCTCAGGGACTTGTCGGACACCTTGCTCCAAGCGGGCAATGTATTTACCGACCAGCAGACTGAACTGCACCGGATGTACAACACCTACGAGAGCGTTGACCCTAACGAGGTGCGTTATGGCGACTGATCTTGTAGCACCCCGAGTGTATGTTCCAAGTATGGACAAGCACTACCCACTGTTCCTTTCAGCGGAGCAGGCAGCACGGGTCTTGGGGCTGTCTCGGCCTACCGTCATGCGGCGGATTGAGTCAGGCGTTCTCAAGGCACAGAAATCAGAGACCGGCGTTTGGAACGTGGAGACCACCTCCATCTTCTCGAACCTTGGACTCTTGACGGAAGTGAGGACTATCAATGTCTGATTGGAAGATCCCTGTAGAGCCTCGGTTCACTCAGCTCTTTGTTGAGGATCAGATGGCTCGCAACGCTGAGGCAGGCAAGAAGGCGCAGGCTTTTGACACGCCGTTCCGCTTCAGCGACTCAGGCAAGTGTGGTCGGGCGATGGCCTACTCCATGCTGGGCTACGAAGGCGAACCCTTTGACGCAGCAGGAACCTTTGTCGTTGGACTCGGTACGTTGATTCATGAGATTTGCCAAGAGGCAATCCTTGGTCGTTACCCCGATGCCAAGTTCGAGGTTCCGTCCAAGACTGCTACCTCCTCGGGCCACGCCGACGCAATCATCCCCACTGACGACCTCGGGCTTGTCCTGTGGGAACTCAAGACGATGAACGGCACGGCAGCGAAGAAGTCAATCGGTTTCAACACAAAGGGTTGGAATGAACCGGTAGGGCCACGGATTTCTACCGTTCTTCAATCGGCGTTGAACGCTCAGGCTAATGATTGTGACACCATCGTGGTCGGACACATTGCACTCGAAGCTATCTCGAAGGGGCTTGCGGAAAAGTGGGATGTCTCGGAGTTCATGCGGTTCATCGCTGAGTGGATCATCCCCAAGGAAGAATGGGAACCTCTGGCTGACCTAGAGACCGCTCGGCAAATGAAAATTATTGACTCTGTAGAATCAGGTTCTTTGCCTCATCGCATGGCTATGGACGATGATGGTCACGAAGTTAACCTTGATCCCGAGAGTTCTCGTTATTGGCAATGTCAGTATTGTTCGCACCGAACCCGGTGCATGAGCGATGGCGGTGGAGAACCAGCCATCACGGAAGGAAACTAATCATGGCTCACTTTGATTTGAGCAACTACGCAACTGTGGCTGAACGCATCACACAGTTCTACGCCGACCACCCGGACGGACGTATCCACACCCGTTTGCTGAACACAACCGATGGCAAGCAGGCTCAGTTCATCGTCCACGCTGAAATCTACATCGGTGACGACGAGCGCCCTGTGGCTACCGGCTTGGCAGAGGAGCACTTCACTGACCGTGGGCCGAACGAGACCTCGCCGTTGGAGAACGCTGAGACCTCAGCCATTGGTCGAGCCTTGGTGAATTGGAAGTACAGCAGCACCGCAGCAGACCGTCCCTCTCGTGAGGAGATGTCAAAGGTGAACAACAACTCCAAGCAGGGTGTTCCGCCTCAGGTCAAGGACGCAATCAAGTCCACCAGCCCGAAGCACGAAGTCAACGCTGACTCACGGTGGGAGACCATCAAGCAGGGTGCAGCAGCAGATCCATCTAACACCTTCCTCTCAGACCTTGTGAAGAAAGGTGAGCAGTATGGCAACCTGTCAGAGAAGCAACTCGGAGCAGGATTCAACGCTGCTCGTAAGGTGCTTGACGCAGCGACCCCTCGGGCCAACGATGTTATTCAGGCGTTCCCCGGAGCGACTGAGGTGCTACCAGGTGAGGAGCCGTTCTAATGGGAACCGCATTTGTAGACGACGATGGCGCAGTCCTTACTATCGAGGAGGGAGAGAACTTCGTCATCACCATTGACGAGGAATACTCCATCAAGCTCACCACCGATCAGGCGCAGCAACTCCGTGATTGGCTTGGCTTGCACGTTGCCAACACTCCGAAGCAGCGAACTCCTGTCGAGGGCGACTCACGGTGGGCAGCGATTGTTGAGGGTGCCAATAAGAACCCCGACAACACTTTCCTTGTGAGCTTGCTCGAACAGGGGCAGAAGTGGGGAGAGCTGACCGAAAAGCAGTTGTCGGCTGGCGCAGCAGCAGCAATGAAGGGTTGACAATCTAGTAACCTTTCACTACATTTCATAGTGACCCATCGACCAAGGGAGGAAAAATGGGTAAAATGAAAGATCAGATTATTGCGAATCTGCCGGACGAGTCTGAGGTACAGGCTGCATTGGCAGAGGCGTGGGAACACCGAGAAACGATTGCGGTTGCCAAGGATAAATTGGAAGCCTTGTGGTCGGTTCTCCATCTAGCAAAGAGCCTTGTTGATAGTTCGTACTTCAAGTGTGGGGAAGTCCACAAGATTTTGTTGACGAACGCACTCAAAGCATACGATGAGGCATCAGAGCGTGATGACCGTGGCTATGCAGCATGGGCCAGCATCAAGTTCCCCAAGGAGGCATCGTGACCATTGAGGATTGGGCTACCAAGCTCACCGACGAAGCGATCCAGCGTGCCGACGACCACGCTAGGGCGACTTGGAAGGAGGCAGCACTCGACGGTGTTCGGGTGCTGTCCTTCTCCAAGGAGCGATTCACCACCGATGATGTGTGGGAGTACCTAGAGTCGGCAGGCCGTACAACCCATGAACCCCGAGCGATGGGAGCCATTATGCGTAAGGCTGTCAAGGAAGGATTCATCCGTAACACCGGAGAGTTCGTGAAGTCGAGGCGACCCGAGTGCCACTGTCGTCCGGTGGCAGTTTGGGAGGCGGTTTGATACGGGCTATCGCAGTTGCAGTCAGTGTGACTCTCGGAGTCCTCTGGCCTTCTGTGACAGACTCAGCCCCGGCTCCTAAGGAGCCTCCTAGTACCACCACCACGATTGTCACGACGACTACGGCACCAGGCGTAGATCCGTCACTGATTGCAGCGTGGGGAAAGGTGGCTGTCTGCGAGTCGGGTGGTTGGGTGGTGCTGGGAAGCGCCTACCCCAACAGTCTCGGCATGACCGCAGCAAATTGGTACAACTTTGGCGGGACATCAGATGTGTCCCCCGAGGCGCAAGTGAAAGTGGCAGAGAGATTTCGAGCAGCCTACGGCATCGGAATCCCTGACCAGAATGGATGCGAGGGAGCATGGTAATGGATTTTGGTGAATGGTTGGATTACGGAATTGCTCAGGGATTCTGTTCACCACAGTTTTGTGAAACACATGATGGTGGGCCATGGTCAGGCAAAGAGCTAGAACTGTGGGAGAGTGGGGAAGATCCCTGCCGACACATGGTCAGGCTCGGTACAGAAAAGGATTGGGATGAGAACCTTTAAATGTCCTAAGTGTGGACTGATTCAAATAGCTCTCGGTAGCCTCGTCGCTCACCGTTGCACGATGAATAAGAATCGTATGACCCAGATGGAGGTTGTGGATGAAGCGCAGCCCGATAAACCGAGTAAGTAAAAAGCGCAAGGCGCAGAACGCAACACGCAAGATTCTTCTTGCAGATAAGTATGGCCCGCCTGCTTATTGGAAGTGTGAGATAGGCCCGATCATTGGGGATGCTTGCTTTGGCCCTGTCAATGGTCACGAACTTCTCAAGCGTTCTCGTGGTGGGTCAATCACTGACCTTGACAACATCATGCTTGCTTGCAATTATCACAATGAATGGGTTGAGTCTCACCCTCAAGAGGCACACGAGTTGGGTCTAGCGATCCACAGCTGGGAGAAAAATGACGACACCACAGAAGGCTAAGGGTTCGCAGTTCGAGCGGGACGTAGCAAAGTTCCTCGCAGAGAACGGACATCCTTACGCTGAGCGCCGATACGGAGCAGGCAACACACAGGACAAGGGCGACATCAACGGTTTGCCAGGTCTCGTGATCGAGTGTAAGAATCACAAGTCACTTGACTTCGCTGGTTGGTTACGCGAGGCTGAGGTTGAAAGAGCCAACGCTAAGGCTGACTACGGCATCGTGGTCGCCAAACGCAGAGGCAAGGGAGCAAGCGAAGCTTATGTTGTGATGACATTGGCAGACTTTGCAAGACTATGGAAAGAAAGGGATGGAAGATGAGTGACAAAGAGGCAAAGCGCAAGCGGGATTGGGCAAGCGACAACCGCCAAGGCAAAGGGCCAGAGGACAGGACGTTCACTATCAGCGAGATCCTGAAGGCTCGTGGCTACGAAATCAAGGAGGCATCGTGAGCAACTACCCAAGCGGAGTGAGCAGCAGCGACTTCGACGACGACAGCGACTACCGACCTTGTAGGAACTGTGCGGTGATCCTGCTGGAGCACAAGCGAGAGTGCCAAGACAGAGACTTGGAGAACACCGGCCACGAATGGAACGGTGAGGAATCTTCTCGTCCTCAATACGAGGAAGCACCTTTGGGCATGTGGGATGACTGACACCGTGATCCCGTGGCTATGCCCGCACTTGACAAATTGGATGACCAACAAACCTGTTTGCGATTGCGTGGTCATCTCCATCAGCCGTGCAGCAGCAGAGGATTTGGTGGCGGATGAAATCTTTATCAGCGCCAAGACGATGACCGAGTTGGAGTACGCAGCACTCCACGCTTTAGAACGGGAGGCAGAGTGAGCGAGACCCAAAAATGGCCCGAGACCGACTTGTACCCAGGCGAGACAATCATTGTGGACACCGTGACCATCAGCAAAAAGATTGCGGAACAAATACTTGACTTTCCGTTTTCTCCTGAACATTGGCGACAGTGCATGGCAGTAGCACTAAAGGATGAGTGCGACCACCGTTGGGTCAACATTAACTATGGCCCACCTCGCTCGTGGTGCTTGGATTGCAAGAGGATGAGGAACGGACACCTTGCCGACGCTTAGGAATCAGAATCACAAGAACCCTTGGCACGCAAGAGCCAAACGGGACGACCTAGAAATCTCTCTCGGCTACTACCCGACGAGGGAGGAAGCAGAGAAGGTCGAAAGAATGTTTGCCCGTGACTACCCACCAGCACCGAGGGGAGCACGCAAGACGCATAAGGAGGAAATCAGTGCTTAGTTATAACCAGGTCGCAGAAGCGATTGAAATTGAAGGCAGGCGGATCGGTCAGCTCGCAGAGGAAATTGCCGAGTGTGCCAATAACGCGGCAGAAGCCGAGGCAGACCACAAGATCGAAGTTGCTAAGGCTCGTGTCAAGTACGTCAATGACCGAGGGGCAGAAGGCATCAAGCCCACTGTTTCACAGACTGAGGACTATGCCACGCTAATTTGCGCTGAGAGCCTTCGGAATTATCTGGTGGCACGAGAGGCCCTAACAGCAATTAGAGAGGCTCTACGGGCAGCACAGGCACGTCTGGACGGACTGAGGACGCTTGCAGCGGGATACAGGCAGGCAGGAGGGTGAATTTCATGGAAGAAGTAGAACCCTTGGGCCGGTGGCGTGACCGCGCTGAGTGCAAATCCATGCACCCCGATGAGTTCTTCCCCGAGTCAGGGAAGGCAAGTGACGCAGCCTACAAAGCCTGCTCCGAGTGCAAGGTCAAGCGAGATTGTCTTGATTACGCGTTGACTGATCCTTGGATCAAGGGAATGTGGGCAGGAACTAATGAAGCGGAGCGTTCAAAGATTCGGCGTGGAAGGCTCAAGAAGGAAGTGGCGCTCGCGCTTAGTGCTAATGCGCCCAATACCCACGACATGAAGCCAGGTCGGAGGCATTGCTTGAACTGTGGTCAGGGATTTGTGCCTTCAAAACTCAGGTCACAGCAAAAGTATTGTTGCGCTGGTTGCCAACAGTCACGGAATCGTAGAGTAGCCAGAGCGAATAGGTCTACTGAGTAGAAAAATCGCGCTTAGTGCTAATACATAGAAACGACAAAACCCTAGGCCGGAGAGAGAGCTACAGCCTAGGGTTTGTCTATGCCAAAGGGAGAAAGGGAACCCTTGGCAATGGGTGAGTGTATCACACTCAGATAGATAGCGTTTCCCTTCACGCTTTACCATTATTGCTGGTCAGAGACTTATGATCTCAATTCCCACGTTCCGCTGGTGTTTCCGTTGGAGTCGATTACCCTTCCGCTGGTTTCGTACTCATCCAATTCATCAGCAATCTTGCGTAGTGAATCAGCGAGAGCTGAGAAATCAAGCGAGTCAGGATCATGTGGATCTCTCCAACCATCGTTATCAAGCCTGATCGTTGCTACAAATTCATTCATAATCTGTTCCTCTCTTTATTGGTCAGCCAAAATTCAAACGCTTAGACAATTCAGCAGCGATGCGTTCATCATGCTCTAAATTTTCCGTTTTCTCATCCCAACACAATTCCCACTGTTCAGTCTGAGGATTCCATACATTTCCATCATTCAAATAAGCGTTGGTGTCATCAAAATGGAATTCAATAGTTCCATCATCATGCTCAACACCAAAAATTACAAAGTGATGCTGTTTCATAATTGTCCCTTTCTCTACTGATGAGCCTCATCAGAGCGGAGCACTTACTCCGCTTACCTTCGTTTCCCAACGATGGTTTCGGCTCTGTCAGCCTTCAAATACCAGCTTTTTAGTCCCTGGTTCCTCAAAGATGTATGAGTCTCCGTAGGCATGAGCACGCTCTGTCAATTCTTTGCCATTGGGTAGGCCACGATCCCAAAATCCTGCTCCGTGACCATTCTGTGTTAGGTAGAGATCGTGACCAGCCTGTTCGGGAGTCCAATCTTCGACCAAAAGATCAACGTTTGAACGGTAGAAATCTAAAACGATTTCTGCCATGCGTCGTCTTGACTCCACAGTGAGATCAGATTCTCTGCCACGATTGTCAAAAGTAATCGGCCCTAGTTCAGGATCATCTTCGTAGCAACCAGCCCACAGAGCGCACTCTATGTATGCGTCAACCATTCTGTTGAGATACGTTGCACTCAGGGTTAGGTCAAGAGACTCACACTTTGGACAGCGACTCAGAGTATCGTCCCAAAGAAGATCAGACTCCATTCCGTTCCAACCACAGTCTCGGCAGTTTGCTTCATCTTCGATTTTCATTACGCTCTCCCTAGTTCAAAGTGAATAAAATTGACTGCATCCCTGAGGAATGGTTCGTGAGAATCCCATAAAAGATTCTCAGTCGCAGCATCAAAGATTCTGACATCAAACCATCCTTCGCCATCATCAAAGATCAGAGCGATCTTTCCGTTATTCGCTACTCCCGAGAAACACAGTTTCCCTGAGTGATTTCTTGCGAGCGTTTTACTTCGCTCTTGACTGATTCCGTACATTTTGGTTCCTTTCTTTTGTTTTTGAATGTCGCGCTTAGTGCTAATTGCTAGCAGAGTGCCAATCGTCGTCACTCCACAGCATGATGCTTCCTTCGTACCAACCAAAGCTGTATTCATTGGGAGCGTGCTGTTCCGTGAGATATTCAAGCGCCACGCTGTCAGTATCTTGCAACAATTCAAGCGCCACAGTATCGCCATCTCTCGCCATTTGAACAGTCTGATGGTCGATACCGATTTCATCAGCGCCTAGGCCGGAGTCCAGAGCCATCTCCCAGAGATCGCAAATGACGTACCAGCCACGCACTCCGTCAAGGATGCAGCCTTCCGACCAGACTTCACGTTGGCACTCAGCGCACAGATAGCCTGTTTCGATTCCGTTATCAGCCGGAATCCTATTTACGAATCTGCCAGAGCCAAAATGCGTAGGTTCGTGGCAGTCAACACAGTGGTCTCCGATATCTTTCATGCTCTCTCTCTTTTCTCTCTCTCAGCGCAGTCGCGCCTAGTGCTAATTTGTAGCACAGTGCTAGCCCTAGGAATCGAACCCAGGCCATGCTCCAAGACTAGCGACCTTCTCAGCGAGTGACCATCACCACGCTGTAGCGATCTCCTCCAAATGGGGAGCGACACACAGAGCACGCCGAGCGACTGAACCCATAGATCGGGTATCTTTCATGCTCTGAATCGTCAGCCGGATAGGTGTCTACAAGCGCCACGATTCCTAGTTCACTGTGCGCTAATTCGATCCTTTCAAGATCAAGCTCTCCCTGCTCTCCATCGAAATAGGAGTCGGCTCCGTTTGCTGCGTAGTAGTAGCAACCTTCGCACACTTCAACTGTCTCAGCACTCTCACATTGAACGCACATTTCAGGCCTCCTCAGCGATCTCGAAATCTTCCAGAGCGGAGAGCAGATAGGTGACAGCCTCATCCTTCTCAGCCATTGCAGAGTAATACTCCAATTCTGAGGAGAATTCTCCTCTCTGAAATTTTCGCCACAGTCGCTTTAGTTCCTCATTGCGTTCAAAGATTCGCTCTCCGTATGGAGTGCCAGAATGTTTGTGTGCAATGGCGCTTGCCGACTGATTCAGCGTTTCGACGTACTCACGTTGGGCACGGTAAATAGCCTCTTGTTTCTCATCAAGCCTCTTGAAAATTGCATCAAGACTTTCCATCTCTCTCTCTTTCTTTCTGGTCATTCGCCAGAGTGCTCCGGCTAGGAATCGAACCTAGCCACGCTCACCAGAGCAGAGCGCCTACCTAATTCGGCAAAGCCTCATAGATCCAATGGATCCACAGAGCCACACACAGCAACAGGGACGACGTTAGGACTCCCTCAAAGAACCCGCGCTGTCGCGCGCTCCGCTCTCTCCTAGTCTCTCTCCTCATGATTGACCCCACAGCAAGCGAGAGGAATCGACCCAACAGCCACCGATTCCATTCACGGCCTCCACAAAGAAACGCTCCCTACCGTAGGCCATCTTTGCATCAGTCACGCTCACAGGGACACACAGAGCGCCAGAATCGACCGAGAGCAAAGCCACAGTGCCGACTTTTTCCATCAGTTCCCGAACAGTCATGCCCAACGCACCCCAAATTCACGAACATCAGAGCGGAGACGCTCAGCGTACGGAGTCTGCTCTTTCAGAGCCGAAATGAAAGCCTCTTGCCATTCTTCCGGAATCGGTCGCTGTGACTCGACGTAGAGCCTTTTCCAACCCGAGTAATTCGCTCCGCCGATCTCTCGCAAATGTTGGCATCCCTTGGCGACTCGTTCACACTCGTAGCAGTAGCCTTCAAGCGCACAGGCTCCACAGTTCTCCCGAACTATCGCCCGATCTTCTTTCGGGAAAATCTGTGTTCCGTGATCATGAATGAACGCCCTAGCGTGCCACTCGATAGCGTGCTGGTGCTTTTCCATTTTTCTCATCTCTCTCTCTTCTGACTGTTTGCCAGAGCGCCTAGGCAGGGAATCGAACCCTGCCACAGTCTCGCCAGAGACTAGGCCACCAACCAACTAGCAGACGTTCCACGCTCCAACTGGCACCCCGAAAGGATCGCCGATCTCTCCCTCAGTGATTCCGCTGTCGATTGCACCCTTGATCGCATTGAGCATTTCCCGCGGGATTCTTACCCAAGACGGAACGTCGATCATGATTTCGATTTCTCCGTATTCGTAAAGCATTTTTCTCTCTCTTTTCTCGGAGTCCCTTGCTCCGACAAATTGAACATTACAGACCCCGACTAACCCTGTCAACCATAGGAGGCCGATTTTCGGGGTCTAAGTTCCCACATTGCGAGACGTTTTCCCTGGTCAGAGCCAAATAAAGTTTTTTTTGGATTTCTTGTGTTTGGGGTCTTTTTCGGCCTAGATCGGCTTTATCAGTGAGCACCAGATCGGAGCGCCACGAAATGCTATCTGAACATTTGGAGCATATGCTATTTCGGCATTTGGAACATACGCTATCGGCCTATTTGGAGCCTATGAATCTCGCAACATTTGGAGCAATGCTATTTGGCGAATTAGAGCATATGCTGTTGGCCTATTTGGGTGCTGTGCTATCGGAGCATTTGAACCAATGGAGAGGGGAGGAAAAGGACATTTGCTAATCCCCGCATTCCCCCAGGTTTCCCACAGCTTCCCCACAAGATACCCACAAGTTATCCACAGAACTGACCACAACATGTAGGGGGTGTGGATAACTAAAACACAACATGTAGTTGTTGATAACCTGTGGATAAGTGACCGGTAGTGTGCCGAGGAGGGTGCCTGTAAATGGGTGTGTTATCACCCTTACACAGTCCCCTCATTTTGCCCTCTACTCGATGAGGTGAAACCAATGCACAGAGAGGGGGTGGGAGTGGTGTTCCAGCTCCCGTCACTGCCCTCTGACGCAGGCTGCTTGCAGCCGAGTACGGCAACGAGCGAAGCGAGGCGGCAGCCTGTAGTTGTTTAGATATGATTACCCCGGCATCACCAACTCTTTAAAGAGCGCATCCACCCGCTGAATTGTACTGTTGTACAACTCCTACCTTCCTGGTCAAGCAGATCAAGAGCTTGGGGAAGTGGTCCGGCCTAGTGGACATAACAGGCTGTAACCCTGCAACGGGGATCACACCGGGGATCAGCCGGAGCGGAACGAGGGGGTACTAAAACCAAGAAACACCAGCCGCCCGATGCTTCCTCCCTATCTGGCTCTCGGCCATTGGGTACAGGATACCACCCTCCTCACCATCATGTTGTCTACCAAATGGTAAAATGTCGGCACGGCGCACAAAGAAGGTGTAGGGTTTTGGTATGCTCCTCATCGTTGAACTGACCATCCTCGCTTTTGTTCTTGTGCTTTTGGTGTTGGCCGTACGAGACCGATACCATGAATACGACTACCCAGACTTCGAGGCTGAGTTAGAGGAGATGGAATCGTGGACCTGCGAGTACTGCGGGTACACTGTCTACTGCGTCAACATCGAGGGGATCGTTGAGGGTATGCGTATCCACCAAGAAGCCATTTATTGCCCAGGAGATGAAGATGAAGCTTGACATGAGCGGCTACGACAAGGGATTGGTGCTTGTCCCCGATACCGTCACGATCAGCGCCGACGAATACCACAAGTTGCAGGTGATTGCAGATATCGCTCGCCGGGATTACTTGGCTATTACTGCCTCGCCGGGGACTGAGGATGCAGCCAAAGCGTCACTCGCCATCGCTTCCACCGCCGAACTCTGTGCAGCAGTTGAGGCATTGGACGAATGACCATGGCACCTGTTCGCCCGAGCTGGGAGACTGAGGAGGAGGAGGACGAGGAAGAGTATGTTCCCGAGTTCTGCCACGACCACCGCATCGAGACCGACTGTTTCGGCCACCGGGCTTGCCTGACTTGCCGAGCAGTTGAATAATTTCTGCACCTTGGTGCTTTGAAAAAAGTTTTTTGCCCCTCCGGGGCGCGAGGGGACCATCGTTTTATTCAAAGGATGGCCCACGCCTCGCACCAAGGGAGGTGGTACTTCAATAGTATCAGATCGGATAACGGATGGCGATAACGCCGGTACAAAAAGAAAAGTTCTGGGCGCTGCGTTCAGCAGGGTTTAGTCAACGTGACGCTGCCAACGGTGCAGGGTTTAGCGTGCAGACTGCCCAACGTCTTGAAGCCAAGTCTCGTGAGCGGGGCAAGGCGCTTGTTTTGGACAAGGCAACTGATGAGATGCCAAACCCCAAGAAGTACACGGATCTTACTGCCGAGGCCAAACGGGGGCTTGAGGACTTCTCGTACTTTCAGGAACGATACTTTGGCCGTATCGCTATGCCGTGGCAAAAGGAAGCAGCGGACAACATTGCGAAACTGCTCGATACCCCGAACGAAGAATACGTTGTCGTCAACGCTCCTCCTGGGTCGGGTAAGACCGTTACTTTTGTCCACGACATTCCTGTCTGGCTCACCTGTCGTAACCGTGCCATCCGAGGAATGATCGGCTCCGCCACGTCACAGCTTGCAAAGCGGAACGTCATGCGAATCAAGCGAACCCTAGAGCGCCCGGACTATGTAAAGGCTGAGGCAGTCGCCTTGAAGCGTGGGGACGCTAAGGATGGGACGGGAATCCTTGCCTTGGACTATGGGCGATTCAAGCCGATTGACAAGGAACTGTGGACTGGCGATGCCTTCGTGGTCATGCAGCAGGACGAATCCGGTGCCATTACCGAAAAAGAACCAACGTGGTCTGCCTACGGTATTGACACTTCGTTTATTGGTGGACGTTACGACTTTGTTATGTGGGACGACCTTGTAGACCCCCGCAAGATGCGTACCCTTGAGCAGAAGGAAGCGTTGCAGGACGTATACCAAGACGTTTGCGAGACTCGACTAGAGCCGGGTGGACTACTGATCTTGCAGGGACAGCGGATTAGCTCTGACGACCTGTATCGGTTTGCCTTGGACATGAACGCTCCCATGCCTGAGGAAGATGACGATTGGGAGGCCGAGGAATACACCCCGAGGATTGGAGAGGGACGTGAAGGAAAGAAATACCACCACATCATCTTTAAAGCCCACTACGAGGAAAACTGCGATGAAACCGAGCACAAGAAATCATCCAAGCCATATCCTGAGGGTTGTCTCCTTGTCCCACGCCGAATCCCGTGGAGCAAGGTCAGTACCCTCCAATCAAACCGTGGAGAGCGTTTTACAGTGCTCTACCAGCAGCAGGACGTTGACCCAACCGAAGTCCTTGTCCCAAACGCTTGGGTCTATGGTCACGACGAGTTTGTCGGCTGCATTGACAAATGGCGCGACCGCCTCGAAATACCTAGCGGGTTGGTGGCATCGGAATGTATCTCCGTCGCCACGGCTGACCCAAGCCCCACAAACTTCTGGTCGGTCCAGTGGTGGATCTACGATCCCCAATCAGAAACTCGATACCTGATTGACCTTCTCCGCAAGAAGATGGACGCTCCGGACTTTCTTGACTGGTCTGCTGACCAAGGGAAGTTTGTTGGTGTCATGGAAGAGTGGCAAGATGCTTCTCGGACTCTTGGCTTCCCCATTAGCACATGGATCATTGAAGCCAATGCAGCGCAACGCTTCATGCTACAATATGAGCATGTGCGTCGTTGGCGTTCATTGAATGATGTTGACATTTTGCCGCATACCACGGGCAAGAACAAAAGCGATTCTAACTACGGTGTGGAAACCCTAGCTCCCCACTGGCGTTATGGTCGTGTTCGTCTGCCAGGTAAAGGCGATGGCAAGGTCGTTTCTTTGAGGTTGATTGACGAGGTTACGAAATATCCGCATGGCAGAACGGACGACTGTGTTATGGCTGAATGGTTCTTTGAGTGGAATCTCCCTAACCTGAACGCCCCTAACGCTACTACTCCCGTCGCTTCGTGGCGACCATCTTGGATCGCATCGTGAAGTCAGCAGAGGACATTGTAGCTCTTTATAACTCCCGTCTTTCAAGCCGTGGAGACTACTTGGGCCGGATGAAAGACATCTCCCGGCACTACAACAACGAAGTAACTGTTCCCCTTCCTGAACTTGACTCCAACGAAAAGCCTGCTGTGGCTAACCTGTTGGCGCAGGGCATTGACCAGTTTGCTCTCCGGGTCTCATCTGTCATGCCAGACGTGCAGTTCCCTGCCCTTCGAGGTGGTATTTCGGGATCTGTGGAAAAGGCTCGCTCCCGTCGTCTTGCCACGCTTGGTTGGTTTGACATGAACGACATGCAGATGAAGATGCGTCGTCGTGCTCGCTACCAGGTTGCCTACGCTTCTGCCCCTGTTTCAATCCACCCGGTCTCGCTGAATCCCAATGACAAGCGTGAGATTCCCTTCTGGCGAGTCCGTAACCCTCTGTCAACGTTCCCGTCAGACACCATTGACGCTGACAACATGGAACCGGACGACTGCATCTTTGAGGATGCTCGCACGCTGCGTTGGATCAAAGACAACTACCCCGATTCTGCTGCTGTGTTGTACACCGGCAAAGCCCCTGACTCGGCTCTGTTCTCCATTTTGGAGTACGTTGACGCTGAGGAAACAGTTCTTGTGGCTATGGGCGCTAAGCGTGAATCCAAGGGCTATCTCGCAGGCGAGGAGAAGTCAGGCGTTTCTCAGATTGTCCTTGCCCGAGTCCCTAACCGTGCTGGCATCTGCCCTGTGGTTGTGCCTCAGCGAATCGCCCTTGACAGGGTGATGTCCAAGTTTGAAGCCATGATGGGCATGTTCCACCGGCAGGCCAAGCTTGACGCTCTCAACACCATTTCCGTTCAGCGTGGTGTATTCCCCGACGAGTGGCTTGTTCCGCACCCCAACGCACAGGGCATGGAACCAAAGATTGTTCAGAACGCCGATGGCAAGATGGGTGTTCGAGGCATCATCAAGAACGGTCAGATCATTGCGATGAATCCGATGCCGGGTCAACATTCGGAAACCACACTTGACCGGCTAGAAAGGTCTGCTCGGCTCTCCGCTGGTATTCCTCCCGAGTGGGGCGGCGAGTCGGGGTCGAATATTCGGACTGCTCGTCGGGGTGACTCGGTGATGTCTGCTGCTGTTGATCCTGACATTCAAGAGACTCAAGAGATTTTCGCCGCATCCATGGAGGCCGAGGTCCGGAGAGCCATAGCCATTCAAAAGGCTTATTACGGTAGTAAGCCAACGCTGTTCCTCCTTGGGATGGACAACAATATTGGTAAGTTCCCCGACTATACACCCAACGAAGTCTTTGAGACTGACCTTTGCAAGATTACTTACCCTCTCCCCGGCTCCGACGCAAACCAGATGTCGGTGATGATTGGGCAGAAGGTCGGCATTGGCGAGATGTCCGTGCAGACTGCAATGGAAATGGACCCTCTTATCAAAGACCCCGAGATGGAAACTTCTCGCATCCACATGGAAGGAATCCGCAAGGCACTCCTTTCGGGTCTTGAACAACAAGCAGTACAAGGACAGCTTGACCCTGCTACGATTGCTCGCATTGCCATAAAGACGGCAGACGGCAAGACGACGCTTGAAGAAGCAATCGTTGCCGTCCACGAGGAAGAACAAAAGAAGCAGGCTGACAAGCAGAATGAACAAGCACAAGCACAGCAACCCGGAGCGATGCCCGGAGGGATGCCAATGCCAGAACAGCCCGGACAGCCCGAAGCGCAACCCGAAGATCAGCCAGGTCTTGCGGCTGCGATGGGCGGAGCAGGTACTCCTGAAGGAGCAGCGCCGGTTTCAGCACCTCCGCAGGGGTTAGGCAACCTGTCTCAGTTGCTAGGACAACTCCACTCATCGGGTTCAGTTCCTACGGTTTAGGGAGAATAAATGCCACGGACAGGTAAAGGCGGAAAGCGAGAAGGCGCAAGCCAGACCTCGTACTCAAACCGTACTGATTTGAATGATCGAGGGCCACAGCCAATCACGGCTGCCCCCGGTGAACCCTACGGTCAGCGCCAAATGCTAGAGGACGCTCAGAGGGCCGTTCCTATGGCTGGGGTACAAACCCCCACTCCTGCTCCTACAGCGCCTCAGAACGAACCACAGGCACCTTCTGTGCCAGCTCCAGGTACTATTCCGTTCCTGCACCCGTCTGAACGACCTGACGAACCTCTTACCCATGGTCTTGCAAGCGGTCCCGGCGCTGGGCCAGAGATTCTTGCAGGCGTTCCGAACCTTGCTCACAAAAATCTTGTTTCAGTTCTTGAAGCTGCTGCTCAAGATCCTGCTTCTTCTTCTCGTGTTCAAATGCTTGCTGACTTTGCTAGGGCGCACCAACTCTGATGGCAACGGGCGACATCATTCCAGGGGTTGATCTTTCTGGTCTTAATGTAACTTCAAGCGGAGCAACTACACCTCCTCCCGCACCAAAGCCAATGATGGTGCCGAATTACGCGCAGATGATGAACAAGGTTGTTGCTGCTGCTCCAACGCTGCATCCCGAACTTGCACACGCCGCTGTTGTCGCTGGTGGAGATCCTGTTGACAACGCTCATAAACTTGCTGCTCTTGACTTGATGCACCGTACTGCAACTCAAGCGATTCAAGACCACACAGACACAATGGAATGGCACCTGCGCCAAGAAGCAGATCGCTACAAAACCCTTGATGCCACTCGTGCAAAAATGCGAGGCGAGCAATACGCTGGTCAGGACGGAACACCGTTCTCAAGTATTCGACTCTCTAATCTTCCAACGCAAGATCAGATTGACGTTACCAATCTTGCTAAGACAGCGTTTAGCAACCCAATCGCTACCGGCATGGTCTCCTCTGGAATGGGACCGGACTATCGCAAGATGTCCCTTGACACGATTACCGCAAAAGCAAATGAGTTCAAATCAAAAGGTAATCTTGAAGCTTACAACAAGCTTATGCAACTTGCTCAATACGCAGATCAAGTTCCAAGCGACCTTAAGTGGTATCACGACCTATACGACAAAATCAAAGGTACTTATGGGCCTGAAAGCCCAGGTGTTTTACAGCTTGTCAACCAACGCATTGCCAAGATTAAAGAGCAGCACGCTCAAGCAGCAATGCTTTCTGAGAACTTTGAACTGTCCGGTAAAACTCGTCAAAAAACTTGGAGTCAAGAGCAGCAGGCAGCGTACATTCGTGCTCACCAAAATGATCCAATGTCAGAGGTTCCGCCTCCAACGATTCATGTAATGCACGATGAATACAATACGCTTAAAAACGCAATCATTGAAAAGTTTGTTACTGACCCTTCCGCAAGAAGCCTTTACGAAAATCCAAATGTTGACTTCTTTAACTACAGCGGATTGTCTACTGAAGCACAAAAAGAATTAAAGCAACTTCAAGATGCTTTCCGTCCTTACTTTGCAGGACAACTTGAAGGTTGGTCATCGCAAACTACAGATCCATCAAGCAACTTTAGTTCCCCGTTTGATGGAATTGTTCGTGGCCTTGTTGGTAATGTTAAAAAAAATGTAGCGACACTTCCGAAGCAAGCATCTAACTCTGCTGCTGGTCCTGTTCCACAAACCATGTTGCCATACCCTACGGTTGGTCTTGTCAACCCATTAAATAGCATTGCCGGGATGGTTCTGCCAGGTGCCGAGTACGGCGCAAGTGCAGTTATGAATAACACGCAAAACCAATTCCGACTGCTTCTACAAGCGTACAAAAACAACGATTGGGTTACTGTTTCAAGAATTGTAGCTGTATGGGCTGGTACTGCTCTTACCGCTGTTGCGTTGCAGCGAATCCTTGGTGGCCTTGGTGCTGAGATTGGTGCAGAAGCCGGTGCCGGTCTTGCCGATGTTCTTGGTGAAGGTGGAGCCGCTTCCGCTGGGGCTGGTGCAAAAGAAGCAGCTTTTGCCAGTGACCCCGAAATTGTTGCTGCACGAGAAGCAGCCCGAGCAGGGCAAGCACGCCTCATCGGACCGACTGATGCCGCTGCTCAAAATGCACTAGAAACTTTGGGCAAGGTGTTTCCAAAGGCTGCTGCCGCCGCACGAGACACTACCTCAACCGTTGGCGGAATGTCCGAAGCCGACATTGCTGCTGCTGCAAAACAGATTCCTTTTGACTCCGCTAAATACCTCGCAAGCGAACACGATGTTGCAAGTGAACTTGATCACTTGGCATCTACCTCCCTCATGGAAGGCACGACCCAGACTGCTCGATCCTTTAGCGTTGAGACAGTTCGCTCTGCTGCCGATGCAGTAAGTAAAGCCGTTCGATCTGCGTACAACCAAGTTGACAAAGCGGTACTGCATGGTTTGAAAACAGGTGAACTTGACCTTGAGTCAATGAAGGAAACCGCTCGGGCTGCACTTGACAAAGCGTTGTTGACTGTCAAGCAAACTGCTGAAATGACCCGAGCAGAGTTTGAGGAACTTACCAAGGCTGCTCAGAATGTTCTTGATCGCAAGATTGAGTTTCTGCACGACACTCACGTTGACGCTCAGGCATCTGGCGTAAGCAGGGCTGCTCGTGCGGGTGCTGCTTTGTCTCGCAACTTTGCGGTTCGTACTCCTGTGCGTGCGGTTGGTTGGGCAGTAGACAACACATTCAAAGCTCTTAAGAGCGCCCCGTACTTCACCTGGTCAGTTGGCACCGCAGGACTTGACCCTCTGTTGTTCCGTGACCAATGGGAACATGCTAACGGCAAGGGTTCTCCGCACAACACCATTGGTCAGTCAATCTTTGGTGCTGGCAGTTGGGAGTCGGGTGTCGCTGACGCTTTCGTTGCTTTCACCGAAGGCCCATCTGCCATGGGCGCATTTGGTAGGGCTGGCAAAGTCGCAGCAGATACATCTGCTTTTACGGAAGCAGCAGTTGATCGTGCATGGAGCGGTGTTCTTGGTCCTGTGAACCGATACCGCATGGCGCTCAAGCAACTTCAAGGTTTGACCCCTGCCGAGATGATCCGCATTTTCCCGTTCCTTGGGAATGACATTGGCGATGGCATGACAGTTGCCTCAATGCTCACTGGCAAATCTGCTGCTGCCGTTCGTGATGCTTCTAAGGCTGCATACGACGCTGAACTCAAGAGCGGAGGAACGCTTCACAGCGCCGAACTCGCTCGTCAAAAGGTTATTGACTCCAATGTAGGTATGTCTGCCAAGGACATGCACCAAGTCTTTAAGGAACTTGCTGCATCTGCTGAGTACACGGAAGCGATCAAACTCCCACAATCGGGTATCTACGGCATAATTCGAGCAGGCGGAAAACTCAGCGAGAATGCTACGCTGCAATACTTCTCTCGGTTGTTTGCACAATCACCAATGACTCTTGCCAAGTCTGGCTCCATTGAAGCCCGTGTAGTCAAGTACGGAGACACTGGCGGTCTTTCCGCTATTGGTCAGTTGATGCAGCAGGGTGGCGCTACACCTGCACAAATCGCTGGCACCATTAACCGGATGCTGCTTTCGCCTGACAATGCCTACCTCTGGCGCTCTGTCTACCAAGGTTCATTGTCAAACATGATGGCGATGGAGGCGGACAGGGTTCTTGTCCGTATGGCTGCTGATGCCGAGGGCATGAGTATTAAGAGCATTTTTGATCGCATCGCAAAGTACCAGAAAGAACTGGATGACTTTGAAGCAGGCAAGATTTCTCTTGACCCTTTGCGTAGGCAGAACATTGAAAAAGAAATTGCAAGTTGGCAAGCTCGTATTGGCGACGAAGCGACTCGTAAGGAAATGGCTCGGGTGTATGCAGCCATTGACGAAACTGCTGCACAGATGGCAGGAGATTCTTCAGCCGGGCTAGATGGGTACTATGGCTACGCTCGTAGCGATCTCTTTGACACCAACACGGATCTTTCACGACTTGTCAATGGCCGTCACGCAGCCCTTACATTTAAGCAGCGTGGAGAACTTTTAATCCCGTCATACAAAGAAGTGTCTCGTGCGATGGACACAATCTTGAAATTGTCTATTGACAAGTACGCACCAGCAGGCATGAAGCTTGAACATCTCCTTGAGCGCAATTTCCTCAAGGGGACTGACTGGGTTAACACCTACATGAACGACATGATCTTCAAGCCTCTTGCTCTCTTGACCGGAGGTTGGGCTACCCGAGTCTCACTTTCTGAGATGTCACTCAACACCGCTCGTCTTGGGCCACAAGATGTTGTCGCAGGTTACGCAGCACAGAACCTTGAGCGTCAGGCTTACCGTATCCGTACGCTTATGGAACGTGGGATGGGAGCCAAAGAAGCCAGGGCGCAAGTTGACAGGGACATGGAGGACGAAGCGTTCCAGCGTGAAACCCTTGCCATGCAACAGGAAAATGTCAAGCGTGTACAACAAGCGTATGACGCAGACACGGCTCTTGGCAAAGCAGGCGGGTTGCGTCGTCGTCCTGCCGATCTGCTTCCATCGCCAGAACTAACACAGTTAACTAATTCCATTACGCCTTCCGCTATTGAAAAGCGTCTTGTGGATGCAGGGTACACGGCTCCTCGAATTGCCTACCGCAATGTTGCAGCGTTTGTCCGTGGTCTCATTATGGGACTTGACGAAAACATCATCATTGGTGTTGGCCGTGAAGATTTCCTCAAGGCAGCCATTGACTTGTCATTCCGTCACAACACCTACTTGCCTGGTGTCGCAAACGCCGTCCACACAAAGCAGATGTCCGGCATTGACTACAACGCCGACGAAATACAAAAGACCTACCGCACTAACCTGTTTGGACCTAAGGGCGAAACCAAGGTCAAGAAGTTTGGCAAACTCAAGGGTGAAATCAAACTCAAGCGGATTCCTGTTCAGGATAAGTGGCATGGCGTTGGGTTCAACGACTCCTCATATTTCGAGGGCTGGCACCACATGCTGCTGTCTGTCTCTAGCGACAAGATTTATGCAAGCAAGGTAGCAGGAATCCTCCGTGATGCCTACGATTCTGGTTTGAGCAAGGAAGAAGCCCGAGCCTACGCAATCAACCAAGCGGAAATTGAACTTCGCAAACTGCCGGAATCCGAACTCCGAACAATGACTCGAAGCACATCTCCTTCGGTTGCTTCTGCTGGTCAAGGTATTAACGACCCCCTTCGTTCATGGGCAACAGACGAAGTGGATAACATCATCGCTCTTGTCCATGGTCAGGGACCGCTTGAAGAAGCATTGTTCCACAAGAACCTTCTTGACCAAACCGCAGACGGTACGCTTCCCAAGGATCTTGGTTCATTCATTCGTGAAAACGGTGGCACGGTTGACGAAGCTGGCAACGCAGTTAAGTACAGCAACAACGATCTTCCGTTCAAGGTCAATGCTCGTGAGCGTGGGCTGCAAGCATGGACTCATGGCATCCAGCACATCGCACAGATTGGTCACGAAAAGGCTNTTGGACCGCTAGTCAACCACCTTGCTCGTCAGCCTGTGTTTATTGCTGAGTTCGCTCGTCAGCGCCAAGGCCTTGATGAAAAGGTATTGAATGGTTTGCTGAGCAAGGATCAGGCAGATGTAATCGCCGAGATTGCTGCTACTCGCAACATGACAAAGTTCATTCACAACCCGATTGACAAAACCAAGTTCGAGGAAATGATTTCGGTTGCCTCGCCGTTCTACTTTGCACAGAACCAGGCGTTCCGCCGTATGGGTCGCTTGCTTGCTTCTGACCCCGGAGCCTTCTATCAGTACATGCGGATGATGCTCGGCACCACCGATGTCGTTCAGCATGTCGTTGACAAGAACGGTCTGCCAAGCGTGTTCATTCCGCTGTCTGCTGCCATGATGCTTGGTCTGCCGTTGACTGCCTCACTGAGCAACCTTGCCGTAATGGACCCGTTCTCGCCACCGCAGGAAGGCGCACCAAAGTCTGCTGTACAGACCTACCTTGACATGCTTATGCCTCGTCCCGGCTGGTCGCTTGAAATCCTTGGGTACATGGTTCTTCTTGAATCACCGTTCAAGCCACTTGGCACATACCGTGAACGGAAGTTGGCGGAGCAGGGCATTACGATTCCCGGCATAGGGTTGCACCTTGGCGGTCTCGGAGCGATGACGGTCAACAGCAACATCCGTGACCTGTTTATTCCCAACAGCATCCTTCGGAACTTTGTCAACCTTGGTCTTACCTTGGGTGGTGACACTTACACAACTGGATTCCTTGGGGTCAGTTCTGGTGTGTCAGCTCGAATCCAAGCAATGAACCACCACAGTTATCAAGTCGCTGGGCCATTGTGGAAACAGGTTCAAAAAGAAGCAAAGGCAAAGGGCTGGGATAGCGACCAGGCACATATTGAGTTTGGCCGTCGCCTTACGCAACTCATTGGTGAAAAGGACGCTAACGCTAAGCGCCAACTTCAAACTGAATTGACGTGGAAAGCTTCTCTTGCACTTCTTGGCAAAGCAATTCTTGGTTCTGTTTCACCGTTCTCAATCGGTGTGGGCCAACCAGACAACATTGTTAAGACGGTTCGAGACCAGTACTTGCAGAAGTACAGCGTCAAAAATGGCTACAACGGTTACGCAGATGCAATGAAGCACCTGTGGGAAGATCACCCTGACCTGTACGTTTCATACGTTTCCAAGTCACAAAGCGTTTACGGTGGTCAGATTCCCGAAGGCATTTCAATGTATAACTACATTAACGACCACATGGAATGGGCAAACAAGTACCCGCTTTCGTTCCTTGCATGGGGGCCTGACGCAAGTAGCGAACCATACTCCGGTGCTGCTGCTCAAGCTTTGCTCGATGCCAACCTTCGTATTTTGAATACTCCCGAAGAAGCCGCAACTGCACTGGCTATTTCAATCGGAAACGCTCAGTACTACAATAGCGCAATGAATATGGGACCATACGCAGCAAAATCTATTAAAGCCCAGATTGCAGCAGACAACCCTGAATGGGCAGGAGCACTTACTAACTCTAAGACTGCGTTCCGTCGAGACAACCTTGTTGATGAGATGACGAAAATGATTAACAATGTTCCTGAACTGAAACCGATCAAGGGTGTACCCTTGAGTAAGCAGTCAAAACAACGTCAAATCTCAGCACACTTGCAAGAGTTCCTTAACGACCAATATCAACAGTTGCTTGCGATGAAAAGCCTCAAGGGTGCTCATGGGCTAACAAGTGGAGTCGTTAAAGAGATTTGGCAGCAATCCATTATTCCTGATGCAATCAAACAGTATCCCGACCTCAAGCCTGCGATGAACGCAATCTTCTACAATCTTGGATAGACCATGACTGACACCATGACCCCCGCACCAGACGAGCAGGAAACTCAGGCTCCCGAAGAAGCTGAACCGACTACGCCCGAAATGCAAACGGAGGAAACCCCTACCGCTCCCGAAATTGNTGATGCTGGAATCCCTGTTGTCCCTGATGAAAAAGGTGGCAAAGCAGGAGAAGTCAAGAAGATCGCAGATGATTACGTTATTCCTATTTCAGATGGTGCTATCTCGGAATGGNATAAAAACGGCGGTGCGGAAGCGTTCAAGAAGTACGCCGAGCAGATTGCTATTGGCATGTACCCAACCTTCGCCCCACAGATCCAAGCTGGAATCCCCACTCGAATCCTGCTTGACCCTTACGTTCAGATTGCCGCACAGACTCTTGGCCCGATGATGACCGAGCCGAACTGGGCAGATCCTAAATGGTCTGCTGCTCTCCAAGGTGGGGTTGACCCCAAGACGGGGCGACCTGTTCCAATGAACCTTGACGAATGGCGTAAGTACCTTATGAACGATCCTAGCCACGGATGGGACAAAAGCCCACAGGCACAACAGCACGCAACAAATCTTACTGACGCTATCCACGCAGCCTTTGGTGGCGGTCAATCAGGAGGCATGTAATGACACCGCACAAAGTTGGCGATACCACTGTTATCGCTGGTGTATCGTATACATACCAAATGGTCAATGGGCAGGTTATCCCTGTCCCGACAGACAGTATCCAAAAAACATACCGTCTTGGCGCTGCTCCTGGTTTGCCACAGGGTTCAATCTACGCAAGCACAAGCCAAGATAAAGTTTGGGACAACCTAGTTAATGGTGTACCTGGTCAAGCGCAAGGCCTTGGAATTGCTGCTGCTACTAACCTTGTACGGCAATGGTCGGGCGACCCCACCCTTACAGCAGAGCAGGCTCGAACAAAGCTGAGCGGATGGCTCAATACTTACGGCACCGTATCCACTGGTGTTGGTGGAGTTTACCAAGGACTTATGGACTCTGGCGAACTTGGGCGTGGAACCGGATCAGGTAGTGGATCGGGTAGCGGAACAAGCGGTGCCAATATCCTTGCTAACGAACAGTCAGCCTTTGGTCAAGTCAAAGATGTCCTTAAACAATATGGCCTTGAAGGGCAATTAAGCGATTGGGCATGGCAAACACTTGTCAACGCTAATGGGCAGATGTCTGCTACAGATGTTGTAAACGCTATGCAGGATACGCAGGCTTTCAAAGACCGTTTCCCTGCCATGGCGATGAGAACCGCAAATGGCTACAACCCCATCACGGTTACTGATTACCTCAACTTTGAGGACACGATGAACTCTCTGGCTTCTTCTTACGGGTTGCCAAAGGGTGCCATTACAAAAGATGCAATCAACCAACTGATTTCGGGCAATGTCTCAGTAGATGAGATGAAGTCTCGATTCAATACTGCTTACGCTGCTGTTCAGAACGCAGATGCCAACACTAAGACGATGTTGAATCAGTATTACGGCATCAACGATGGATCACTTGTTAGTTATTGGCTTGACCCGAAGCACACCTCAAACCTTTTGCAGCAGCAGATTGCCTCAAGTGCAATCGGTGGAGCAGCGTTGGGAAGTGGCTTTGGAGCAACTAACAGGAATGTTGCCGAGGAGATGCAGAAGCAGGGAATTACCACGGCTGAGGCTCGGGCAGGGTTTGAGAAGATTGCCCCAATGCAATCTATGGAACAGGCTCAGGTCGGTCAGGCTGGGCAGGCAACTGTCACCAGGCAGCAACTCATCGGTTCTCAGTTCGGCTCAATGGACAAGACCCTTGGCCTAGACCCTGCACAAGTTCAGGCACAACTTCAACGGACACAGGAAGCCCGAGCCGCAGGGCTTGAGGGTGGCGGTCAATACGCAGCCGACGCTAAGGGCGTCGTAGGACTTGGATCTGCCTCTACTGCTGGCACAGGTCGAGTCTAATTTGTGATACACTTACTCCTAGTGGAGCTTTGGCCGGTGTGAACACCGCGAGCTAAGGCCGCTGCCCGGTAGGGGTTGGCAACCCTGACTGCGTATAGGCCAAACAAACCCAATTAACTATCCGTGTTCACACCTCCGGTGGACATGCGTAACGGGATGGAGAGACCAACATGAGCGAATCCGACGAGTTCTACGAGAACGAGGAATCCGACCACCTTGACCCGAACATCCGAGCAGAGCTTCGGAAGTCCAAGGAACGTGCGAAGGAAGCAGAGGCGGCTAAGGCTGAACTCGAAAACCTGAGGCGTGACCTGGCGTTCACCAAGGCAGGAATCCCCGAGACTGGTGTTGGAGCACTTCTCCGCAAGGCATACGATGGAGACACCGAACCCGAAGCAATCCGCAAGGCTGCTGAGGAATACGGAATCTTCTCAGGCCAAGCGCAGGCTACCGACCCAATCAAGGCAGAACTAGAAACCCACCGGCAGATTCAAGGATCAACCGGAACCACCAACTCAGGCCCAGACGCTTTCCAAGCGATTCAAGCTTTGATCGAGGAGGCGGGTTCAGTGGAAGCAATCATGGAGGTCATCGCCAAGCAGGGTGCCCCAGGGGGCATCTTTACTACCGGCCAACGCTGATCCATCGGGGTTAACCTCTAAGGAGACCCCAAGTGGCTTACACCACGACCTCACTGGGCCTTGCACAGGCGGCATATGACCGTCTTGCACGTTTCGCCCTTCGTCCAGAACTTTACTTCGACAATGTTGCCGATGTGAAGCCCACCAACCAGAGCATGCCCGGTTCGTCCGTCACGTTCCCGATCATCTCGGACCTCGCCATTGCGTCGTCTGCGCTGAACGAGTCAACTGACGTTACGCCTTCGGCCATGTCCGAGAGCACCGTCACGGTGAGCCTCGCTGAATACGGTAACGCCGTGCTCACGACTGCTGCCCTCCGTGGTGAGAGCTACGTCGAGATTGACCCCATCGTTGCTAACGTCATTGGTTACAACGCTGGTGTGTCGATTGACACCGTTGCTCGTGATGTCCTCAAGGCTGGTACGAACGTCGCTTACACCGGAACGGCTACCTCGCGTGCCACGGTGAACAACACGACCTCGTTGCTCAAGGCTGCTGACATCCGTAAGGCCAAGGCGTTCCTTCGCTCGAACAACGTCCCGACCTTCAACGGCTTCTACACGACCTACATCCACCCGAACGTCGCTTACGACTTCNCTGGTGAAACTGGTTCCGCTGCATGGCGTGACCCGCACACCTACTCACAGCCTGGTGAAATCTGGGCNGGTGAGCTGGGTGCGTTNGAAGGTGCTCGTTTCATNGAGACCCCTCGTGCTCCTGTGTTNGCCTCNTCGGGTTCATCGCTGACNTCCTCGACCAACGTGGACGTTTACGGTGTGCTCATGGTGGGTCGCCAGAGCCTTGCTAAGGCATGGTCAATGGTTGACGGAAACACCGAACAGCCTCACGT
>JGI24890J29729_1000299_pt1 | contig 35822 bp, 34 predicted proteins | sample FreactcultureFD7_FD_29729 | JGI IMG/M metagenome (IMG submission 29729)
CCGGCAGCCACGATACCCGCCTCAAGGACAAGTTCGTGGCCCATGAATGGACCTGTGCCCGGGGCGCGGCCGGCCTCATCGACGAGCCGCTGTATCGCTATCCGGCCCTGGCCTACCAGGCTGAAGTGCACGCCGCCGTCAACATCGGCCTGGCCCGCGCCGCGCTGGACATCGTCACCGACATGGCCGGTGGCGCCAAGATCATGCCGGGTGCGCTGCGCCTGGCCGACCGCGCGTATTACAAGATCAAGCTCGGCCTCTCCGAAGCCAAGTGGCGCAGTGCCCGCATGTTCTTCTACGACGCCTGCGAACAGGCCTGGGAGCAAATCGTGGCGGGCAATCCCGTCACCGAAGAGATCGACATGATGCTCAAGCTCTCGGCCACCTATGCGGCACGGGTCTCGATGGAAGTCGTCAACGACGCCTACCAGGCCGCCGGCATGGCCGCCATCCAGCGCACCCATCGCCTGCAGCGCATCGTGCGCGATGCGATGGTGGTCACGCAGCACGCGGCGCTGTCGGAGTTGAATTACGAAAGCGCTGGCGCGCTTTTTGCAAAGCTGGGAATCAAGCGCTGATGCGCCTCCCCTCCTGAAAAATTGCCTGCGCTCATGCCTGCGCTGCAGGCGCAAGCGCTCCCCGTGTTTTGCCTTTGTTACTGCCGTGCCTGCCATCTCCACTGGCGCTTCACCAACTTTACAAAGAGGACCCAGCCCGTGACCCACTCCACCGTTTCGCCACAACGCCGCAAGCTGCTGCTCGGCGCCGCCTCCATGCTCGCTGCAGGCGCTGCCCCTGCCTTGCCAGCCCTGGCCCAGGGCGCGCCCGTCATCATCGGCGTCGGCGCTGATCCCGTCTTCACGGCCTTCTTTGTGGCCGCCAACGAAAAACTGTTCGCCAAACACGGCGCCCCCAACGTCACCGTGCAGTCCTACACCGATGGCGGCGAAGCGCTCAACGCGCTGGTGGCCAACCAGGTGCAGCTGGGCTGTGCCGGCGAACCCACGCACATCGTGCGCCTCTCGCGCGCTGAACTGCGTCCGCTGGCCGTGACCTATCAATCCAAGACCTACGTCAAGCTGGTGGCACGCAAGGCCATCACCTCGGCCGACAAGATCAAGAAGTTCGGCATCGTCGCCGGCTCGGTCTCGGAATACGTCACCGGCCTGACTCTGAAGACCCTCAACATCGATGCCGCCAAGGTCGAGATGGTGCGCTCCGGTCCGCCGGAACTGCCGGCCCTGCTGGCGCGCGGCGACATCGATGCCTACTTCGTCTGGGAACCGTGGCCCACGCTGGGTGTGCAGCAAGGCGGCCACATCCTCATGACCGCCGGCGACGTCGGCTACACCAGCACCCTGTGGCTGTCGGCCAATGCCAACTGGCTGGCCGCCAACAAGGAAGTGGCCGGCAACATCCTCAAGGCACTGGCCGAAGCCTCCGAGATCACCCGCAAGGACCCGCCGCGCGCGGCGCAATCGGTGCAGGCCATCACCCGCATCCCGGTGCCGCAGACGCTCAATTCGCTCAAGGACATGGAACCGATCGTGCGCGACTTCACCGACACCGATCTCAAGACCGCCAATGCCATCGGCGAATTCCTGCTGTCGAAACAGGCCATCAAGGCACCGGTGGACATGAGCAAGACCCTGCAACGCGGTTTCTACAAGGGGTAAGCCATGGGACATGGATCTTCAGTTTCCATCAAGCGCGTCGGCCTGACCATCGGCAAGAACGAGATCATGGCGGGCATCGACCTCGATATCCGCGCAGGAGAATTCATTTGCCTGCTGGGCCCCTCGGGGTGCGGCAAGTCCACCCTGCTCAATGCGATTGCGGGCTTCCAGGATGTGGCCGGCGAGATCAGCGTGGCCGGCAAGCGCGTCAAGGGGCCGGGGCTGGATCGCGGCGTCGTGTTCCAGTCCTCCGAGGCACTGTTCCCCTGGCTGTCGGTGCGCGAGAACGTCGAGTACGGTCTCAAGCTGCGCGGCATCCCGGCGGCCGAACGCCGTTCCGCTGCCGAGCGCTATGTCTCGCTGGTCGGCCTGAAGCACGCCATCGACAAGTTCCCGGCCGAGCTCTCCGGCGGCATGCGCCAGCGTGCGCAGATTGCCCGGGTGCTGGTCAATGAACCCTCGGTGGTGCTGATGGACGAGCCCTTCGGCGCCCTTGATGCGCAGACCCGCGAGGTGCTGCAAAGCGAACTGGACCGCATCTGGAAAAGCACCGGCTGTACCATCGTCTTCGTCACCCACGACATCTGGGAAGCCATCCTGCTGGCCGACCGCGTGGTGACCATGACGGCCGGTCCGCGCGCCCACATCAAGGCCATCGAAGAAGTCGACCTGCCGCATCCGCGCGATCCGGCCGACCCGGCCTGCATGGCACTGTATGCCCGCATCCGCGACGACATCGGCGCAGAAGTCACGCGCGTGCTGCGCGCACAAGGTTTGATTGAAGAGGAATCCATACAATGACGCAGCTCACACAGACAGCCTCCCCGACGGCACCAGAGTCGGCCATGCCATCCAGCCTGGGTCGTCGCATGAAAGCAGCCCGTCCTTTCCTGATCTCGGTGGTCGCCATCGTCGGCGGCCTGGTGTTGTGGCAACTGGTCTCGATGACCACCTCGCCACTGTTCCTGCCCTCGGTCTCGATGACCTGGGCTGCCGCACTGGAACTGATCAGTGACGGCACCCTGCAGCAATCGGTGCTGGCCTCCTCCGGACGCATCCTGGCCGGCTGGGGTGCGGGCGTGGCCATCGGCGTGCCGCTGGGCATCTTCATGGGCCGCTTTGACCTGGTGCGGCAATTGCTCGATCCCTACATCGAGTTCTTCCGTTTCATTCCACCAATCGCCTTCGTCACCCTCGCCGTGATCTGGCTCGGCCCCGGCGAACTGTCGAAGATCGCGCTGATCTTCTACACCACGGTGTTCATCGTCACGCTCAACACCATCGCCGGCGTGCAGGCGGTGAACCCGCTGCGCCTGCGTGCGGCGGCCTCGCTGGGCGCCGGGCAATGGAAGATCCTGACCACCGTGATCCTGCCCTCGACCGTGCCTTTCATGGTCACCGGCGCCCGCATCGCGATGGGCAATTCCTTCCTGACGGTGGTCTCGGCGGAAATCGTCTCGGCCCGCGAAGGCCTGGGTGCCCTGATCTGGACGGCGCGCAACTTCAGCCGGACCGAGTGGGTGTTCGTGGGCATCATCGCGCTGGGCCTGCTGGGCTACCTGTTCGACCGCGTGCTGCGCATCGCCACCCGCAAGCTGCTGGCGCGCTACCTGTAAGCCCCAAGCCCCTCCTGGCGGCGATGCACTGATCGCCGCTGCCAACCCTGCGCTTGTATGCAGGGTTGGCTTTTCCCATCCATACAAGATCAAGATCACGAGAGACCACGCACCATGACCGACTTCACCCAGGAAATCCAGCAACTCAAACGCCGCCTCGACATCCTCGAAGCCGAGGCCGACATCCGCCGCATCCAGGCGCGCTACATGTTCCTGTGCGACACGCCCTGCCCCGAGCCGGTGGCCGATGACGCCGAACGCATCGAGAAGATCCTCGATCTCTATGCCGAAGACGCCATCTGGGAAGGCGTCGGTTCCTACTACGAAGGCCAGTTCGGCCAGGCTGTCGGCAAGGAAGCGATCCGCAAGCACTTCCAGGCCTTCTGGGGCCAGAAGAAGGATCCGGAACTGCTCCTGAACGTCCACTACCTGACTTCGGAACAGATCCACGTCAATGCCGACTGCACGCACGCCGATGGCCAGTGGGTGCATTGCCAGCCGTGGATTTTCGGCGATGGCTCATCGCTGCTGCGCTCCAGCCGGCTCAACAACCTGTTCAAGAAGGTGGACGGGGTGTGGAAGATCGCACGCACCCGTACCGAAAACGTGTTTGTGGCGCCGCTGGCTTCCGGCTGGGCCAACAATGTGCCGACCTATTCGGTGCTGATGAAGGAATGACGCGGCAAATCCTTCAAACGATAAAAATCGTTTATATCGTTTCGTGTTTTTACGCTGCTGTTCGTTGTTGATGATGTGAGCGGGAAGAGGCTGCGGCCTCTTCGCCGAGCCAGAAAGCTACTCCCATGTCCCCTGCCCATCCCGCCCTCGTGCGTCAGTTCATCCCCACCAGTGCCGGTCCGCTGCATGTGGCCAGCATGGGCGAAGGTTTGCCCGTACTGCTGCTGCACCAGACCCCGCGTTCCTGGGACGAATTCCGCGATGTGCTGCCCCTGCTGGCGCAGCGCTACCGCCCCATCGCCATCGATACGCCGGGCTTTGGCGATTCCTGCAAGCCGCCACCGGCGCAGCACAGCATCGAGCGCTGGGCCACTCTGGCACTGGAAGTGATGGACCAGCTGGGCATCCGCAAGGCCGCCGTGGTCGGCCACCATACCGGGGCAGTCACGGCCATGGAAATCGCTGCGTCGGCTCCTGAGCGGGTGGCGGCGCTGGTACTGTCTTCCTGCCCCTACAACGACGCAGCACGGCGCAGCGCACATGCTGGCAAGCGTACTGTGGACGATGTGGAGATCCGCACCGATGGCGCGCACCTGCAGGAACTGTGGCAGCGCCGCCAGCCCTTCTATCCGGAAGGCGATACCGACCTGCTCACGCGCTTCATGGTGGATGCCCTCAAGGCCGGACCGATGGCCTCGCATGGACATATCGTGGTCCGCAACTATCACATGGAAGATCGCATCGGACTGGTACGCGCACCCACGCTGGTGTTGCGGGCAGGGCGGGATCCGCACGCTGCGCCCTACAGCGAACGTATCGCTCAGGCCATTGCCGGCAGCCAGTGGCAGACACTGGACGACGGCATGGTCCCCATGCCGGACCAGATGCCAGGCCCCTTTGCTGAAGCAGTGATGGATTTCCTGCAGCGAAGTTGCTGACGCTTACTCGCGGGTGAAGGCGTAATCCCGCTCGACCTTGCAGATCCGTGTCTTGTAGGCCTCGTACCACTGCTGGCGTCCCAGACGCTGGGCCAGCTGGTGATCGAGGTCGCGTTTCCACGCGGCGATGGCTTCCAGGCTCGCCCAGTAAGACACGGTGATGCCCACCTCTTCGCGCGCCGACTCCAGCCCCAGGAAACCGGGCTGGCGCGACGCCGCCTCCACCATGGCCTCGGCCATTTCGCCATAGCCGTGATCGCCCTCCGTGCGCAGGGACGTGAAGATGACGGCGTAATAGGGAACGTCTCCGGTGACGGCAATGCTCATGATATGACTCCAGTACGGGGAAGGATCAGGCGTTCTCGGCTTCGCGTCCGAACATCTCGATGAGCAGGCTGCGCAGCCACTGGATGCCCGAGTCCGCCGAGAAACGCGTATGGGTGTAGATGCTCACCGGGATGCGCGGCATCTCCAGCGGCAGGTCCAGCAGCACGCAGGCCTCATCGACGTTGTGGCGCTCGGCGATGCTGCGCGGCAGGAACAGCGCCAGGTCAGTATCGCGCACGATCTGCGGGGCCACCGTGAAATGCGGCATGCGCAGCGCGAAATCGCGCTTCACGCCGGCGTTGCGCAGCACGTCCTCGGCCAGCTGGTGGCCGGTGGTATTGGTGTTGGCGTAGACGTAGCGCAGCTGCAGCAGGCTTTCCATGGTCAGCGGTTCGCTGGCCTGGGGATGGGTCTTGCGCAGCATGCAGACGTAGTCGTCATTGAGCACCAGCTGGCTCTGGCAATCCTCGGGCAGGCCCGGCAGGTAGCCGAAGGCCAGGTCGACGTCGCCGTTGCGCATGGCGGCACCCAGATTTTCCATGGCCATCTGCTGGACTTCGATGGAGACGTGCGGCGCGGCGTGGGCCAGTTCTTCCATCAGCAAGGGCAGCACGTGGCTGCAGGACATGTCGGACATGACCAGGTGGAAGGTCCGCGTGGCCGTGGCCGGATCGAAGCTGGCATGGGTATGCAGGGCCTCGTGGATGATGCCCAGGGCGCGAGCGATGGGTTCATGCAGGCGGATCGCGGTTTCGGTCGGCACCATGGCGCTGGTACTGCGCACGAAGAGCGGATCATCGAACATTTCACGCAAGCGGCGCAGGGCATGGCTGACGGCGGGCTGGGTCAGGTGCAGGCGGTCGGCGGCGGCGGTGAGGCTGCGCAGCTCCCAGATGACGATGAAGGTCTTGAGCAGGTTCAAGTCCACTGCGCCGATATTCATTTGCTTCATGCGGAACATTCCAGACAATCATTTGACCCGTCATTTGTGCAGGGTCTATTGTTCATCCCAGGACGCAGGCTTTCATAGGCGATGCGTTCTCCCTCTCACCTGCTGATCGACATCCGCCTGACGGCGCCGCAGACGACCTTGCTGATGGCGCAAAGGATACGAAGCCTTGTGCCGGATGTCATCTCTTTTTTGGACGGACCTACCATGAAGCAAGATTTTCGTGACGCCATGGCGCGTCTCTCGGCTGCGGTCAACATCATCACCACCGATGGTCCTGCAGGACGCGCCGCCATGACGGTGAGCGCCGTCAGTTCGGTCTCCGACGAACCGGCCACGGTGCTGGTATGCATCAACATCAAGAGCGCCGCCCATCCTATCCTGGTCGGCAACGGACGCCTGTGCATCAACATCCTGGCCGGGCATCACGAAGACGTGGCGCGCATGATTGCCGGCATGACCGGGCTGGCGGCCGAAGAACGCATGGCGCAGGTAGGCTGGGAGATCGGCGACTACGGCCAGCCCGTGCTGCCCGATGCGCTGGCGGTGCTGGAGGGAGACATCGTATTGCAGCAGCAGGCGGGAACGCACAGCGTGCTGTTCGTGGAGATCCGGCATATTCGCCTGGCGGCATCGCAAGCCGACGGGCTGGCTTATTTTGGACGGCGCTTTCACCGGATTGCGGCGGAGGTGGCGTTGGCGGCGTGAGGCGACCGCTGCAAGCCCGGTCCAACATGAAAAAACCGCTCATCCAACTGAGCGGTTTCCTGGAAGTCACGAGCAGGCAGCAGTCCTACACCGCCAACTGCTGCATATGCCTGTTCACTGCCTCCAGCACGATGGGATCCAGTCCCTCCCCTTGCGTCTTCTCGATATGCTCCAGGAAAGCTTTGCGCATGCGCGGCTCCCAGAATCGCTTGAGGTGCGAAGCCAGGTCGGCAATGGCCTGCTCGCGGTCCGGCATGGTGGAAAAGAAACTGCCGATCTGGTTGGCCATCTTGACCAGGTGTTCGATATTCATTTTGCGTCTCCTCCTGCTCTGTTCATCGATTGTCCGTCAACTCTTCATCCGCGCCACCAGCTCACCGCAAACGATGCGGCCGCGCATACACCACGTGGCCCTGCTTGCGCACGAAGCCCAGCAGCGTCACATCCGTCTCTTCGGCCAGCCGGATCGCCAATGCGGTCGGGGCTGATACGGCAGCGATGAAACCGATGCCGACCGTGGCCGCCTTCTGCACCATCTCGTAACTGGCGCGGCTGGTGATGATGGCCGCGCCCTGCGAAAAATCGGTCTCCTCTTCGGCCAGCGCGCCGATGAGCTTGTCCAGCGCATTGTGGCGGCCCACATCTTCGCGGACCAGCACGATGCGGCCCGACGCCTCCATCCACGCCGCCGCATGCGTGGCACCGGTCGCCTGCTGCAAGTGCTGCCCGGCCTGCATCTGTTCGAAAGCTGCATGCACCTGCTCCACCGAAAACACCGCGCCACCGCGCACTGCCTGCGGATGCCGCACCGCCTGCTCCAGCGTCTCCGCACCACACAGGCCGCAACCGGTGCGCCCGGTAAGGTTGCGGCGCTTTTCCTTGAGCGCCACGAAGCGCTCGGTGGCGATGCGCATCTGTACCTGCACGCCTTCGCAGCCGGGGACGATCTCGCATTCATACAGCTCGCCCGGCGCGGCCAGGATGCCTTCGGTGAGCGAGAAGCCCAGTGCGAAATCTTCCAGGTCGGCGGGCGTGGCCATCATCACGGCGTGCGAGATGCCGTTGTATTCGAGGGCGATGGGGACTTCCTCGGCGACCACATCGTCGACCGTCTCGCGCTGGCCGTCGCGCCAGCGATCCACCTGCACGCGGGCGAAGGTGGCGTAGTCGCCGGTGGTGTCGTCGATGACGGGGCTGCTGCTGTTGCGTGTGTTCATGCTGTCCTGCCTGATGCGGATGGGTTGGGCTCGTGTCTGCGGAAATCACGCCGGCACGAGCCCGTCAGGCCCGCGCCGCTTACTTCGTCACCAGGGGTTCCGCCTGCGCCTCGCCCTTGAGCAGATCGAGCTGCGCACGGTTGAAGCGCTCGTAGTGCTGCTGCCATTGCGAGGGCTGCGTCACCGGCATCACCTGCACCGCCGTCACCTTGTACTCGGGGCAGTTGGTAGCCCAGTCGGAGTTGTCAGTGGTAATGACGTTGGCACCCGATTCGGGGAAGTGGAAAGTGGTATAGACCACCCCCGGCTGTACCTTCTCGGTCACCGTCGCCCGCAGCACGGTCTGGCCTGCACGCGACTCCACGCCGACCCAGTCACCCTCGCGGATGCCACGGTCCTCGGCATCGTGCGGGTGGATTTCCAGCCGGTCTTCGCTATGCCATTGCGAGTTCTCGGTGCGGCGCGTCTGCGCGCCCACGTTGTACTGCGACAGGATGCGGCCGGTGGTCAGGATCAGCGGGTAGCGCTGCGTCACCTTCTCGTCGGTGGCGAAATACTGCGTGTTGATGAACTTGCCCTTGCCACGGATGAAGCTGCCCACGTGCATGATGGGCGTGCCTTCCGGCGCAGCCTCGTTGCAGGGCCACTGGATGCTGCCGAGTTTTTCCAGCTTGTCGTAGCTCACGCCGTGGAAGCTGGGCGTCAGGGCGGCGATCTCGTCCATGATTTCCGAGGGGTGATTGTACGGCATCGGGTAACCCAGCGCTTCGGCCAGCGCCACCGTGACTTCCCAGTCGGACTTGCCGGCCTTGGGCGGCATCACCTTGCGCACGCGCGAGATGCGGCGCTCGGCGTTGGTGAAGGTGCCATCCTTTTCCAGGAAGGACGAACCGGGCAGGAAGACGTGCGCATACTTGGCCGTTTCGTTCAGGAACAGGTCCTGCACCACGATGCATTCCATGGCCTGCAAGGCCGCTGCCACGTGCTGGGTATTCGGGTCCGACTGGACGATGTCTTCCCCTTCGCAATACAGGCCCTTGAAGCTGCCATCGAGGGCCGCATCGAACATGTTGGGAATGCGCAGGCCCGGCTCCGGATTGAGCGTCACGCCCCAGGCCTGTTCGAACTGGCCGCGCACGGTGGAATCCGAAATGTGGCGATAGCCCGGCAATTCGTGCGGGAAGGAACCCATGTCGCAGGAGCCCTGCACATTGTTCTGCCCGCGCAGCGGGTTCACGCCCACGCCTTCGCGACCGACGTTGCCGGTGCACATGGCCAGGTTGGCGATACCCATCACGGTGGTCGAACCTTGCGCATGTTCGGTCACGCCCAGCCCGTAGTAGATCGCGGCATTGCCGCCGGTGGCATAGAGGCGCGCCGCGCCACGGATGATCTCGGCGGGCACGCCCGTGATGGCGGCCATGGCTTCGGGGGAATTGTCTTCGCGCAGGACGAATTCTTTCCAATCCTTGTATGACTGCAGGTCGCAGCGTTCCTGGATGTAGGACTCGTTCTGCAGGCCTTCCGAAAGAATCACATGAGCCAGCGCCGTGATGATGGCGGTGTTGGTGCCGGGGCGCAGCTTCAGGTGATAGTCGGCCTTCAGGTGCGGCGACTTGACCATCTCGGTGGTGCGCGGATCGATCACGATCAGCCTGGCGCCCTGGCGCACGCGACGCTTGATCTGCGAAGCGAACACCGGATGGCCAGCCGCCGGGTTGGCTCCCATGATGAGGATGACGTCCGACTTCATCACCGATTCAAAGGTCTGCGTCCCGGCCGATTCACCGAGGGTCTGCTTCAGGCCATACCCGGTCGGCGAGTGGCAGACGCGGGCGCAGGTATCGACGTTGTTGTTGCCGAAGGCGGCACGCACCAGTTTCTGGACCAGATAGGTTTCTTCGTTGGTGCAGCGGGAAGAGGTAATGCCGCCGATGGAATCCTTGCCATGCTTGGCCTGAATGCGGCGGAACTCGCTGGCCGCATACGACAGCGCTTCCTCCCACGACACTTCGCGCCAGGGATCGTTGATGCTCTTGCGGATCATGGGATTCAGGATGCGATCCTTGTGGGTCGCATAGCCCCAGGCAAAGCGGCCCTTGACGCAGGAGTGGCCCTGGTTCGCCTTGCCATCCTTGTACGGCACCATGCGCACCACTTCATTGCCCTTCATCTCGGCCTTGAAGGAACAACCCACGCCGCAATACGCGCAGGTGGTGACCTTGCTGTGCTCGGCCTGGCCCAGCATGATGACGGTCTTTTCCGTCAGCGTCGCGGTCGGACAGGCCTCCACGCAGGCGCCGCAGGAGACGCATTCGGATTCCATGAAGGCTTCCATCTGCCCGGCCGAAACGCGCGACTCGAAACCGCGGCCGTTGATGGTCAGCGCAAAGGTGCCTTGCGTTTCTTCGCAAGCCCGCACGCAGCGGTTGCAGACGATGCACTTGGAAGGGTCATAGGTGAAGTAGGGATTGGATTCATCCTTCTTCATCTTGATATGGTTCTCGCCCTCGTAGCCATAGCGCACTTCGCGCAGGCCGACCACGCCAGCCATGTCCTGCAGTTCGCAGTTGCCGTTGGTGGGACAGGTCAGGCAATCCAGCGGGTGATCCGAGATGTAGAGTTCCATCACGCCACGCCGGATCTCGGCCAGCTTGGGGGTCTGCGTCTGCACCTTCATGCCCGGTTCGCAGGGCGTGGTGCAGGAGGCCGGATAGCCTTTCATCTTGCGGCCATCCTTTTCAATTTCCACCAGGCACAGGCGGCAGGAACCGAACGGTTCCAGGCTGTCGGTGGCGCACAGCTTGGGCACGTTGATGCCGGCCTCGACCGAGGCGCGCATGACCGAGGTACCGGCCGGGACCGTCACGGCCACGCCGTCGATCTCCAGCGTGACCATCTGTTCCGAGGCACGTGCGGGCGTGCCGTAATCCGTTTCGTTGAGCTGATTCATGGTGCAACTCCTTGCATTCGCTGATGCGCTGATGCGCTAAATCGCTGATGGGATCAGGCTGCCTGTTCGCCGGGCGCGCCGAAGTCTTCGGGGAAATGGTTCAGGGCCGACAGCACCGGGAACGGCGTCATGCCGCCCATGGCGCAGAGCGAACCATTGACCATGGTGTCGCACAGGCTCTTCAACAAATGGATCTGCTGCGGGCGTTCCTCGTTGGCGATGATCTTGTCGATCACTTCCACGCCGCGGGTGGAGCCGATGCGGCAAGGGGTGCACTTGCCGCAGGATTCGACGGCACAGAATTGCATGGCGTAGCGGGCCTGTCTGGCCATATCGACACTGTCGTCAAACGCCACCAGCCCGCCATGCCCGATCATCGCGCCGATCGCGGCGAAAGCTTCATAGTCGAGCGGTGTATCGAATTGCGAGGGTGGCAGGTACGCGCCCAGCGGCCCGCCCATCTGCACCGCGCGAATCGGCCGTCCCGAGGCACTGCCGCCGCCGAAGTCCTCCAGCAACTGGCGCAGCGTGAGACCGAACGCCTTCTCCACCAGGCCACCCTGTTTGATGTTGCCGGCCAGCTGGAAGGGCAGCGTGCCGTGCGAGCGGCCTACGCCGTAGTTCTTGTAGAAGTCCGCGCCGCGCGCCAGGATCACCGGCACCGAGGCCAGCGAGATCAGGTTGTTGATGACGGTCGGCTTGCCGAACAAGCCCTCGATGGCCGGCAGCGGCGGCTTGGCGCGCACCACGCCGCGCTTGCCTTCCAGGCTTTCCAGCATGGCGGTTTCTTCGCCGCAGATGTAGGCCCCTGCGCCCTTGCGCACTTCCAGCCGGAAGGATTTACCGGAGCCAAGAATGTCATCGCCCAGGTAGCCGCGCGCGGTGGCGATGGCGATGGCTTCGTTCATCGTCGCAATCGCATGCGGATATTCGGAGCGCACGTAGACGTAGCCCTCGGTCGCGCCAACTGCGATGGCAGCGATGGTCATGCCTTCGATCAGCGTGAAGGGATCGTCTTCCATGATCATGCGGTCCGAGAAGGTGCCCGAGTCGCCCTCATCGGCATTGCAGACCACGTACTTCTGCGCGGCCGGTGCGCGCAGCACGGTCTGCCACTTGATGCCGGTCGGGAAGGCCGCACCGCCCCGGCCACGCAAACCCGAATCGATCATTTGCTGGACGATGGCCTCCGGTGTCTTGGCCAGCGCATTCTTCAACCCGGCATAACCTTCATGCGCCAGATAATCGTCCAGCGAGAGCGGATCGATGATGCCGACCCGCGCGAAGGTCAGGCGCTCCTGGTTCTTGAGGAAGCCGATTTCTTCAGTCAGGCCCAGATGCAGCGTGTGCTGGCCTCCTGCGAGCAGCCCTGCATCGAAGAGGCCACTGACATCCTCCGGAGACACGGGCCCGTAGGCCACGCGGCCGGCTGCGGTGGCCACTTCCACCAGTGGCTCCAGCCAGAACATGCCGCGCGAACCGTTGCGCACCAGCTTGATGGACTGGCCGCGCTTTTGCGCTTCGGCAGCGATGGCGGCGGCGACTTCGTTGGCCCCGAGGGCCAGCGCGGTCGAGTCGCGCGGGACATAGATGGTCACGGTTTCGTGCGTACTCATCATGCCTCCCGCTTGGCCTGGATCAGGCGCTTGAATTTGTCGGCATCGACGCGGGCGTGCAGCTCGTCGTCGAGGGTGAGGTTGGGACCGATGGCGCACTGGCCCAGGCAATACACCGGTTCCAGCGTGAACTGGCCATCGGCGCTGGTTTCATGGAAACCGCAGCCCAGCACATTCTGTGCATGCTCGGCCAAGGCCTCGCTGCCACGCGCCTGGCAGGCCTCGGCGCGGCACACCTGCACCACGTGGCGGCCGGCCGGTTCCTGGCGGAAGAAGTGATAGAACGAGATCACGCCATGCACCTCGGCGCGCGAGACGTTCAACTCGCCCGCAATCATCGGGACCGCATCGGCCGGGATGTAGCCGACCTTGTCCTGGATGCCGTGCAGGATGGGGAGCATGGCGCCGGCCATCTCCTTGCGTTCAGCGATGATGCCGCGCACCGCCGCCACGTCGAAAACCTGTTGCCTCTTCATTGTTGCCTCCTGTGTTGCTTCGATGCGGTCCTTGTCCTTCTCCCGGAGGATCTTCTGCGGTCCGCGCAAATGACGAATGAAAGGAAAGAGCCGCGCCTAGGGAGGAGCAGCCTGTGGAAAGCAGATCAAGGGATGGGGAGAACAATGCGGCGGCATGACGCTGCCCCGGTGAAGGGTGCGCACGGCCGTGCGAGATGAACCAGCTGGTCTCCGTTGTTGCATGTTCGCCCTGCCTTGATGGGTTGGTGTGAACACTGCGGATGCTGGCCTGCCCTTGCCGGGAACGGGCCATGCTCCTGTTTTTTGATAGTCGCTGACACAAGCTGCCCTGGTTCACGGGGCCATGGCAGCTTGTGTCAGCGGCTTTCGCCGCTGCGGTCCTGCGTGCAGGCCGGGTGGAGCCGGCCTGCGGATGTAACAATGACTTGACTACAAATTCACACGACTACGTAACCAGAAATTACATCGTCGTCGAGGTATTACTCAATCAGCGGAACAGCACGGCCGACTTCTGCAGCACCAGGGTGATACCCCAGATCAGCGGAATGCCGACGGCCGCCCAGGCCAGGCCGATGAACAGCGGGTTGCCGCCGCTGCCGATCTGCGACATGTCGCCCGAACCGGCGGTGACGGCTGCATCGGCGGCCGACTTTTCGTGGGCCAGCTGCTTTTCACGGGCCAGTTCTTCCGGCGTCATGAAGTGCTTGGCGGCGACCGGACGGATGAGCAGGTTGCAGATCAGGCCCAGCACCAGCATGCCGGCCAGGATGTACATGGTGGTGTTGTAGACCTCGTTCTTGGGCATGCCCAGGGACAGCTGGTACTCACGCATGTAGTTCACCACCACCGGGCCCAGGATGCCGGCGGTCGCCCACGCGGTCAGCAGGCGGCCGTGGATGGCGCCCACCATCTGGGTACCGAACAGGTCGGCCAGGTAAGCAGGGACGGTGGCGAAGCCGCCGCCATACATCGACAGGATGATGCAGACTGCGCCGACGAACAGCGGGATGTTGCCGGACTTGGCCGACCACGGCAGGCTCACGTACAGCACGAAGCCCAGCACGAAGAAGATGGCGTAGGTCATCTTGCGGCCGAAGAAGTCCGAGCACGAGGCCCAGGCGAAACGGCCACCAATGTTGAACAGCGAGATCAGGCCCGTGAAGCCGGCAGCCAGTGCCGCGATACCGGCCTTCTGCTCGACCGACAGGTCATTGAAACCGATGTCCACGCCCAGCAGCTTGCCGCCGAAGACTTCCTGCAGCATCGGCGAAGCGATGCCGATGACGCCGATACCGGCCGACACGTTCAGGCAGAGCACCAGCCACACCAGCCAGAACTGGGGAATGCCCCAGACCTTGGAGACGTGCACGTGGTTCTGGGTGATCATGGTCGCCGAGGACTTGGCCACCGGCGGGGTCCAGCCAGCCGGCTTCCAGCCGGTGGGCGGCACGCGGTAACCGAAGGCACCAGCCATCATGAAGACGAAATAGATCACTGCCATGACCACGAAGGTTTCCCACACGCCCACGGAGGTGGGGGAGGCAAACTTCTTCATCAGCGCATCGGCCAGCGGGGTGCCGACCAGCGCACCGCCACCGAAGCCCATGATGGCCATACCGGTGGCCATGCCGCGACGGTCAGGGAACCACTTGATCAGGGTCGACACCGGCGAGATGTAGCCCAGGCCGAGACCGACGCCACCGATGACGCCGGAGCCCAGCCACATCAGCCAGATCTGGTGCGTTTTCACGCCCAGGGCCGAGATCAGCAGGCCGCCGCACCAGCAGATGGCAGCCACCACACCGGCCTTGCGCGGACCGGCGTGCTCCAGCCAGCCGCCCCACAGCGCAGCGGAGATGCCCAGCAGGACGAAGAACATCGTGTACATCCAGCCCAGCATGGAAATCTTCCAGTCACAGGTGGACGAGAAGACTTGCGCGAAGAAGCCGATATCGGCACCGCAAGCGATGGGCGCGGTCACGCCCAGGGCCTTGGACAGCGGCAGCCAGAACACGGAGAAACCGTAGGCCATGCCGATGCACAGGTGGATTGCGAGCGCCGCTGGCGGTACCAGCCAGCGATTGAAGCCAGGCTTGGCGACCGTGTGTTCCTTGTTCAGGAAATCGAAAGCCATTATTCCTCCGAATATTTTATGAGTGTGTGATGTGGGCAAATCGAAGGAAGGATTGCATCGCAAAGCCGGTAGGGGCGGATCGTGACACCGACCCATCTTTGCGGCGATATCCTTCTCTTTTCGTTTATTTATTTATGTACAACACCGCATATATTTTCTATCATTTATGCAGGGTGACGCGAAATTATCACCGATAAACGGCCGTTTCAATATGCTTTCTTTCACATAAATGTTCAAAGTCCACATCAAACCTCACTGGGAAATCGCCTACGACAACGAGGCGGCGCTGGACACGGCCAACTTGTTGACCCTGCTCACCGCGATCCAGCAGAGCGGCTCGATTGCACGTGCCGCGCAATTGACGCGCTATTCCTATCGCCATGCCTGGGGCCTGCTGCGCGAGGCCGAGCGCCTGTTCGGCAACGCCCTCATTGAAAGCGGGCGTGGCCGCGGCACCACACTGACCGATTTCGCCAGCAAGCTGTTGTGGGCCGATCGCCTGGTGACGGCGCGTCTCTCCCCTACCCTCGACAGCCTGGCCTCGGAGCTGGAGGTGGAGCTGGGCAAGACGGTGGAAGGCAAATCCGAGAAGGTGCGCCTGAATGCCAGCCACGGCTTTGCGGTGGCGGCGCTGCTCAACAAGATCAATGAAGGCCGCCTGCCGGTGGAGGTGCGCTACCGCCACAGCACCGATGCGGTGGCGGCGCTGTCGCGCCAGGAATGCGACCTGGCGGGCTTCCATGTGCCGCTGGGCGAATTCGAGAAACCGGCCATCGCCACCTATGCCAAGTGGCTCAACAGGCGCAGCGATTGCCTGATCCACCTGGCCATCCGCAACCAGGGCCTGTTCGTCGAGCCGGACAATCCCAAGGGCTTGCGCGGCCTGGCCGACCTCACCCGCACCGACCTGCGTTTCGTCAACCGCGAAGCCGGATCGGGCACGCGCATGCTGCTGGAACTGATGCTCAATGGTGCCGGCATCCCCCACAAGAAGATCAACGGTTTCGAGAACACCGAGTTCACGCACTCGGCGGTGGCCGCCTTCATCGCCAGCGGCATGGCCGATGTCGGCTTCGGCGTGCAGACGGCGGCGCATCGCTTCGGCCTGGGCTTCATCCCGCTGGTGCGCGAGCGCTACTTCTTCGCGCTGCCGGCGGCGTCCTTGCAGGATCCGCTGATCCGCTCGGTGATCGATATCCTGCAATCGGATAGCTTCCGCAAGGTGGTCAACAACCTGGCAGGCTATGACGCCAACGACATGGGCAAGATCCAGACCATCAAGGAAGCCTTCGGCTGATCGCTACCGGCCCGAGGCCACACTGCACCAAGCGCCGCTTGTGGGCGTGGGGCGAAGCGGCTACACTCGCGCCCCTGGCCTGCTGCCGTCCTGGCAGCAGGCGCTTCTCTTTTCGCTGCCACGCCTCCCTGCGCCATGAATTCCGCTGCAAGCCATTCCCCTGCCCTGCCTACTCCCCTGCCTGCGATGCCTGCACTGGCGGGCATGGATGCGCGCCTGCTGCGCCTGCTCGATGCGGTTCTCGATGAAGTCCATCTGGCGCGTGCTGCGGCGCGTGTGGGCCTGCCCCTGCCGGCCGCAGCCAGTGCGCTGGAACGGTGCCGTCAGTTGCTGCGTGATCCGCTGCTGGAAGATGGCGGCACGCAGATGCGGCTGACGGCGACGGCACAGGCGCTGCGTGAGTCAGTGCGCCAGATGCTGGCCGGCGATGCGCAAGCGCAGACGGCCAGCCCGGCGCAGCAGGTGCCATTGCAAGCCGCAGTGGCGCAGCGCGTGCGCATCCTCATGCCGGACTATCCAGCGCAAGTGGTGGCGCATGCGCTGTATCAGGAGCTGGCTGCCGAGCTGCCGTCACTGGATCTGGAATTCCAGACCTGGCTGGGCGATGCCGATGCCGCCGCCCGACTGGAACGCGGGCAGACCGATCTGGTACTGGGCGCGACCAGGCCCACCGGCCAGTTACGCGGACGTGAAGTGCTGCAGGAGCGCTGCGTGGCCGTGATGCGGCGCGATCATCCGGCAGCGCATGCGCTGACCTTGTCGCGCTGGCTCTCGTATCCGCATCTGCAGATCGCTTGCCACGACACGCTCAACCGCATGATCGACGAACAGGTCGCCATGCAGGGCCTGCGTCGTCGCGTGGGCATGGTGATCCCGAATTTCCTGATGGCACCGGCACTGCTGCAGGGGTCGGACCTGATCGCGGTCATGCCCATGCATTGCGTACCGGCCGCTACCGCCGCGCATCCGGTGGCACTGACCTGTCTGCGCCCGCCGCTGCCGCTGGAGGCCCCGCCGCTGCGCTTGCTGCAGCATCGCCGTCACGCGGAAGATGCCTCGGTGGCGCTGGTGGCGCAGGTGCTGGAACGCATCGTGCGGCAGCGATTCGACGGGCGTTGAATCCGCTCGCCTACACCGTCGCCGACGACGCCGTCACATCCAGATGCTTCTGCAGGAAGCGCACGCATTCCCGCACCTTGGCCGAATTCTTCAACTGCATCGGATAGACCGCACACAGGTCGGCCTCCTGGAAATACTGCGGCAGCACCCGCACCAAGCGCCCGCGCTTGAGGCTGTCGGCCACATCCCAGATCGAACGCAGGATGATGCCGTGCCCATCCACCGCCCACTGGTGGATGATCTCGCCGTGGTTGGAGGCCAGTCCACCGGACACCTTCACCGTCTCCTGCCCCTTGGGGCCCATCATGCGCCAGATCCCGAAGGACTGGTTGCGCTCGCGGATCACCAGGCACTGGTGCTGGCGCAGCGCCGCCAGGTCGGCAGGCGCGCCATGCTTCTTCAGATACGCCGGACTGGCGCACAGCACGCGCTGGCTGGGCAGGATGCGCTTGGAGAACAGGTGCGGCTCATGCCCCGCGCCCACGCGGATATCGAGGTCAATGCCCTCGTTGACCAGATCGATCTGCCGGTCCACCAGCTCCAGCTGTATCTTCAGTTCCGGATGTTCGCTGGCAAAGCGCGACAGCAGCGGCGACACCACCTTGCGCCCCAGGCCGAAGCTGGTACTGATCTTCAACAAGCCGCGCGGCACGCGCTTGGCGCTGCTGACGGTTTCCATCATCTGCTCGACATCATCAAGGATCTTGCGCGCCCATTCGTGGACATTGCCGCCATCCTCGGTCATGACCACGCTGCGCGTGGTGCGATGGAACAGGCGCACGCCCAGCGCCTGTTCCAGCAGGGCGATGCGCTTGCTGATGTAGGCCGGCGAGGCACCGACCTCGCGCGCCGATTCGGCGAAGTTGCTGTGGCGGGCCACCACGCAGAACAAGCGCAGGTCTTCGAGCAGGGGAGAATTGTTCACGATATGTAGGCATTGGAGTCCACGATCTGTGGATTATAGTCCCGGACCGCCCTCCTCCCCCAACCTGGCGAGACGCGGCGCATCGCCTGCCCCATCGGCCAATTTCCCGCAAGCGCCCGAAATGTGGCAGTCTTGCGCAATCGCAACGAATTCTCTTGGAGTAGCAGCATGAGCCTCATCGACGAACAGGAAGTCCCGCCCGATCTCCCTCATATCCAGCGCATCGAAGTCAACCAGCTGCAATGCCTGCGCGTGCAGACCGAGCGCGCCGAACTGCTGATCGCCGAGCAAGGCGCGCAGGTGCTGCGCTACCAGGTGCACGGCCAGGAACCGGTGATCTGGATGAGCGAGGAAGCCGCCTTCGAGGCCGGCAATTCGGTACGTGGCGGCATCCCGGTGTGCTGGCCGTGGTTCGGCGACCTCATGCGCAATCCGCCGCAAGTACAAGCGCTGCACGCCGGTGGACGCCTGCCGGCGCACGGCCTGGTGCGTGGCATTGACTGGCTCCTGATGGAAAACGCCATCGAAGGCGACACCGTACGCCTGGTCCTGGCCATCCCGCCGACGACCGAATCACCCGCCCTGCGCCACCTGCCGCCGGGCATCGAGCTGCGCCTGGAAATCCTGCTGGATGACCGCCTGCACCTGAAACTCACCACCCGCAACAACAGCGAGCAGCACATCGCCTTGACCCAGGCGCTGCACAGCTACTTTGCCGTCAGCAGCATCCACAACGTGACGGTCGATGGCCTCGAAGGCCAGCGCTACATCGAAACGCTGGAAGGCTGGGCCGAGCGCGAGCAGAAGCGTCCGCTGGTGGTCAGCAGCGAGACCGACCGCATCTATCTGGACCTGCCGCCGCACCTGGTGATCCGCGACGAGGGCTGGAACCGCCGCATCCACATCGAGGCCAGCGGTTCCACTTCGGCCGTGGTCTGGAACCCGTGGGTGAGCAAGGCGCGCCGCCTGTCGCAGTTTGCCGATGATGCCTGGCAGCGCATGCTGTGCATCGAGACGGCCAACGTGATGGACGATCTGGTGGAACTGGAACCGGGCGCCGAACACACCATGGGCGTGAGCATCTGGGGCGAAACGCTGGGCGGCTGACGCGGCCCTAGCAGCAGACTCCCCCGAAAAAGGCAGTGCTGTCATGACGGCACTGCCTTTTTTCATGGCTGACGTTTTCTGCACTGTTCACGAATCGTGTTTTATAAAATCACCAGTTCGTGGATTATCCGGCGCGGGAAGCGATTTATGATGGCTGCACTTTACAGACCCGGCATGCCGGTTTCCCCTTTCTCCCGAGGAGCAGCAACGATGAGCAAGACCCACAAGATCGCCGTGATCGCCGGTGACGGCATCGGCCAGGAAGTGATGCCCGAAGGCCTGCGCGCGGTCGAGGCCGCTGCCAGGAAGTTCGGCATCGACATCGAGTTCAGCCATTTCGACTGGGCGCACTGCGGTTATTACGCGCAGCACGGCAAGATGATGCCGGATGACTGGTTCGATCAGTTGAAGGGTTTTGAAGCCATCTTCTTCGGCGCGGTCGGCTGGCCGGCCACGGTGCCTGATCACGTCTCGCTGTGGGGTTCGCTGCTGAAATTCCGCCGCGATTTCGACCTCTACGTCAACCTGCGTCCGGTGCGCCTGATGCCGGGCGTGCCCTGCCCGCTGGCCAACCGCAAGCCGGGCGACATCGATTTCTACGTGGTGCGCGAGAACACCGAAGGCGAGTACTCTGCCATCGGCGGCCGCATGTTTGAAGGGACCGAGCGCGAGACCGTGATCCAGGAATCGGTGTTCAGCCGCAAAGGCACCGACCGCATCCTGAAGTTCGCCTTCGACCTGGCGCAGAGCCGCCCCAAGAAGCACCTGACCTCGGCCACCAAGTCCAACGGCATCGCCATCACCATGCCTTACTGGGATGAGCGCGTGGAAGCCATGGGCGCCAAGTATCCGGACGTGCGCCGCGACAAGTACCACATCGACATCCTGACCGCGCACTTCGTGCTGAACCCGGACCGCTTCGATGTGGTGGTGGCTTCCAACCTGTTCGGCGACATTCTCTCCGACCTCGGCCCGGCCTGCGCCGGCACCATCGGCATTGCGCCCTCGGCCAACATCAATCCGACGCGCGAGCTGCCGTCGCTGTTCGAGCCGGTGCACGGTTCGGCGCCGGATATCTTCGGCAAGAACATCGCCAACCCGGTGGCCACGATCTGGTCCGGCGCGATGATGCTGGACTTCCTGGGCAATGGCGAAGGCAAGTATCGCCAGGCGCACGACGCCATGCTGGCGGCCATCGAGGAGGTGCTGGTCAATGGACCGACCACGCCGGACCTGGGCGGCAAGAGCAATACGACCGAAGTGGGCAAGGCGATTGCAGCGGCGATCTGATCGCTGACCGCTCTTCATTGCAGCAACAAGTGGCTCGCCTGGTGCGGGCCATTTTTTCGTGAGGGGATTTCATGCGGTGGGGCCATGTTCAATCGTAAAGGGCATGTTAGGATGGCCGCACTTTCATTTTTCGCGATCGATGAGTTGGACATGGCTGCAAGCCTGCGCATGACAGGACACCGCTTGCTGGCGGAGTTGCTCTTCTGGAGCATCACGCTGGTGCTGTTGCTGGAGGACGATGTCGCCATGCTGGCCATGATGCTGACCTGACGCGACGCCCTGCCCCACATGGATCCACGCTTTTCTTCTTTCCTCTCCGCACCCCGCCTGTCCCTTCTGCTGGCGACGGCACTGGCTGCGGCCTGCCTGCCAGCGCATGCCGAGTGGATGCCGCTGGGGGAGAACAACATCGGCAGCTTCTTCATCGACAAGGGCAGCATCGTCAACACGCGCAGCGTGCGGCAGGCGCAGATCCTGCTGAACTGGAACCGTCCGCAGCTGCTGATGGGCCAGGGCAGCAAGACGTATTACCTGTCGGAGATCTCGACCGCCTACTTTGACTGCTCGGCGCGCCAGCTCGGCTTTGGCAGCCGCAAGATGTATGCGCAGGCCGATGGCAAGGGTCAATTGCTGCTGGCACCGCAGCTGGCGTATTCGGACGTGAAGCTGCAGGATCCGATACCTGGTTCGACGGGGGAACGGGCGATTGAGGCGGTGTGCGGTAAATAATTTTCACATCAGTGGTGCACCGGGGGTCTTCAGGGCTTGCCCGGCAAAGCGAAATCGGTAATAATCGCTGGCTCGCGTCGCCGGGATGGCGGAATAGGTAGACGCACGGGACTCAAAATCCCGCGCCGCAAGGCGTGCCGGTTCGATTCCGGCTCCCGGCACCACAGATATTCTATGCAGTACAGAGATGGTTGAAAGCCCGCGTGTCTACGGACACAGCGGGCTTTTTCTTGTTCGCATCCGGGCAAGGTCGTGGCGTTACAGCGGCGATTCCTCCCGTTACTTTTGACGGCACCTCTCCCCCCAACCCAATTGCGGATACCGTCAAACACGTTTTTCCGCTTGCCGATATCTTTGTGAATACAGCGGCTCCATTCGCCAAAGCCTGCAACCGTCGTGAGCAGCTCATTGAAGATGCAGTGCGTGATCGATGAATACACCCGGGAATGCCTGGCCATCGGAGTTGTTTTCAGTGAGCAATCACAGTCGCGACTGTCAGAGCTTCGAGGATTACCGCAATCGATTACCATCGAAGACGGCCCCGAGTTCGCCGTTAAGGTGTCGATGCCTGGGCCTATGCACACGGATTGAAGCTGGGCTTCATTGAACCTGGCAAGCCACAACAGAATGCCTACATCGAGAGTTTCAACGGCAAGTTCCGTGATGAATTCCTGAATGAACATTGGTTTGTTTCGATGCGGCAAGCTCGTGAAATCATTGCGGCCTGGCGACGAGAATACAATTCTGAGAGGCCGCATAGTTCTCTTGGTTACCTGACGCCCCAACAGTTTGCCCAGACTTTTGTTGACCCTACCCCAATAAATAGTACCGCTTAGAAATAGAAATTCCGGCATTCCCAAAGGGATGGGCTTGTTTTTGACCTTGCTTTTTCCTAGGAGCTGAAATGGGACTGTTTGACTTCCTCAGACAAAAACCTACAAAGGTAGAAGGTCAAGTTGAGACGCCACAAAATGAGCCAAAAGATAAGGCCAAGCTTGAAGAGGAAGCTATTCGGTTGGTGGTCATGAAGGAGATTGGTGAACTACCAGGATTCACGAGGAAGGAAGCAGAAGAGATTGCTTCATTCATTGCGGCCGATACTGGCATTCGTGATTTTCATCGATTCTTTCAGCCCATCTATGACCGATATTTCAAGGAAAGAAAATGGACTTGGCCTGAATACGAGAAATGGGGTGCCATCTTTTCCCAGTTGGGAAAATTTCCAGTGCGCTGGCAGACCTATAAAGAAACTAGCCTCGACTCAATTGATGACATCATTCTTCTCTCGTTCAAACTGCCCGAACTCAAAAAGATGACTGAACATTTTGGATTGGCAATTCTTCCAAAGGCAAAGAAAGCAGACCTCGTTGATCAGTTGCTGAAAAGCGTCCGTCAGGAGGATCTTCTCGCTCATCCTAAGCTTGTCGACACGATTGCGGAGAAAAGAGCCAATGCCTCGTTTGGTCGCTACTGTGATTTCATGAGACACGTAGCCTTTAGGTGCATTAGCTTGTCGGAGATGATGATTGGAAAAAGTGTTGGCTTGAAAAAGCGTGAGTTGATGCTTTGTTTTGATGAAGACGCTCCCTTTACTAAAATCGCACTGAAGGAAGACCCTGAAGCCATTACTCCACTATTTCCAAGCGATGGCTCGAAGTGGCGTCACAAGATCGAATTCTGAAGAATATTTGGAGGGAAAATGCCTGAGAGCGAATTGGAATTGAAATCAATGCTCGCAGATGCAAGGCTCAAAGTAGCTGAACATATGGGGTGGAGCTGCGCCATCCTGGCATTCATCGCTTTGGATCTCTGGAAAGACTCTTGGATAATCTCTTTGTTAGGTGGTGGTGTTACCTACTATTTTTCAACATTTGAGTTTTCAAGGGAAGCAAAGAAGGCTGAAGATGCTTATCATCGAGAAGCAAAGCGCGGTAAATATTACAAGCCAGAGGAGGACGAAACCTGATGATAAAAACAAAAAGCGAACCGTCTCTTCTTCCTGCACTTGAACGAGCCATTCTGAAGTATCGTTCTTTGGAGATGGTTCTTTATCTCTTTCACGCAGAAAATTTGCGCACGTTCATAGTTGAATTGCTCAACCACATCGATGGCGGCCTTCTCTGCTTCTCGCCGAACAAGGCGCCCTGATCGCACCTGCTCGTCAAAATATCTGAGGTGAGAGCCGGGCCGTAAAATCGGCGAATCATTTACACGCAGGGCAGGCGACGGCGCTGTCATTCCCTTAAGCAATCCCATCGATAAGGGTTATCTGTGTCAGCATATTTGTGGATGCAATGACGGCACGGCCATTCGCAGCAAAAGTGGACAAGAACTCAAACAGCGTTGCACGACCCGACGAGTGTGGGCAGATGAGGACGCCAATTTCCAAGTATGGTCGTACAAGGCCGAAGTGGGCTTCAACATGAGAGAAAATCCACCTGCGCCGCTGATGAGTGCCAACGAACCTAACCGACCAAGCCGATTCCCACTTGGTCGCGCAGTCGGACAAGGCATTTTGAAACGAAAGCTGGAAGGGCCTTCACAGAAAGGCATCTTGCGCATTCCAGATTGCATCGTCCTGAAGGTATCCGGAGCTGAGCTGGCCGCAATGCGGGCGGCAGGCAATATCGATTGGAACAGGCTACTTCCGATAAAACGAAACATCGATACTGTTTGCGAAATCAAGTTTAACGATGAACTGACCGACCAGCAGCTTAATGATTACATGAAGATCGGTGGGAGAACCCGGTTCCGGCTGTTGCGAGCTGCGGACTGCGACTGCCGAGAAAAAAGGAAACAACCTGCAGAACAACCGGTAAGAGTTCCTGTCACGGTTCCGTTTCCCGCTTCGGCGAGACAACGACGAGATCTCTATGCCAGCCCGTCGCCTCAAGCCACTCCCATTCTCAGTCCTACGACGCCAAATTATCAGGAGGCTCCGGCAAACGCAGGTACGCCACTTAGTGATTACCTGCTCGGCGCGGCCGCAGTCGGCGGCTGCATCTTGCTGGGCGTGGTTGCAATCGCAGCGCTTCCAGCTGAAGTTGTAGCAGGCGGCATTACCTTGCTGGTTCTTGGCAAAACCGCCACCGCAGCACCTAGAAAGAAAGACTAAAGAATGTCCAATATGATTGCTGAGAAGATTGAGGCGCTTGTGCCTGACTTCGAATATGTCGACGAAGACGACCGCGCGGTGCTCTCCGTGGGATTTACTGCTAGCTTTTTCTTCTGGGGTGGGCATACCGGTACGAAGAGAACAGCGGTCGTCGAGTGCATAGAAGCCTTTGAAGCACTCTATGGCCAGCATTTGGAATGGGCGCTGAACGAGGATACAGGACGCTGGGAAAAGCTTTCTTCCAAGAAGTATCTCTCCGCGCGCCAGCAAGCAGAGCGAATGGATGAAAACGACTCTCTAAGCATCTACCTCTGCTCCGGAGAGGATCACCAGGCTGTATCCGAGTATGCGGTGAGCTGTCTGACTGAGCGTGGATGGATGAGCGGCGAGATATCCGTTTTTCGCTTCCAGGTACCGCGAGCTGTCGTCTTCGAGCAGAAATCCAAAGATCAGTTGCAGGAACTGATCACCACTTGCCTTCAGAAGCTAGCACCATTTCATGGCTCGGCCGGATTCAGCGCTATCAGCACCTACGGTGAAATCTTCTGGGAACCAGAAAAACTGGATGTAGCTACCCGATATTTGATACTCAATTCGGGAGGTCGCGTTATCGACAAAATGGGGGCCCCACACGGTATCAAATCCATCTCATGGCTGACTTTCGTGGGAGACGTACTTGCTGAGCGACTCGGCGGCTCAAAGATCTTTCCTGCTTATTGCCAACGATTCGGAGTCACGGCAAAGCGACTTGATCATGGATTTCTATTCCAGGCTGACGAGCTACCGGGATTGGGGCCTATAGAAGAACCGGTCCCTGATGGATATCTAAAGGTCAACGCGGCGTTAAGACCTCTGCGCGCAGGAAATTTCGGTTCGATGGGATCCGGATCTGTCAATGGAGAAATACGCTTTGATGAATTCACCACCGATCTCTGGATTCGACGGCTTGATGGTCCTGGCATCTGGCCACCGGAAACTTTCGTCGGCTTACCCGCTTCACTACCAGGCTCACCACCTGTCAGAAAAATCAAACTAAGGACAGGAGACGAATGCGTCGTGTCGGGCCGCTATCGTCATCCCGGATTCGCTCTGCCAGAACCTGACGAAGAAGACGAAGCACCACATGTCGTACTGCTTGAAGGGGACTATGCTCCATATTCACTCAAGCTGGGGCCTCATGGCGAGTACCTCGCACGGGATGTGGTGAATTGGGAACTTGTTTCCACTCTCTGAAGAGTGCTACGCAGGCATGGCAAGCAACGCAGGACGTTCAGGTCTTCAAAGCGGCTGACGAAGCCGATGAAATGGTCTTCATCGCACGCCAGGGCGAGCGCTGCGCCCTGGGACGCGAGCAAGTCGTCAAGGCCTTCATGTATCGCGAAATCGCCTGCCAGCAGGGCCAAGGATGGATCCTGTACCAGTCCGGCTATCCATTTGTCCGGGAAAGACAGCCCTCCCCGGAGCGAAAATAATTTTCTGCAGCAAGCAGTATCATTTTTCCGCCCACAGCTATATAATCGCCCCCTCTTCGAAAAAAGACCGCCGCAACCGCGCCCTCCAGCGCATGCCGCCACCCCGTTTTTCGACAGACAGCGAGTCATGGACAGCAGCATCAATCGCAGGTCCGGATTGCAAAGAACACAAACAAAAAGGCCCTCGCAAGCGAGGGCCTTTTTTATGGCCAACGGTTTTGCAAATAATTTGCGCAACCCCGCCAGAAACCGCGCCAACGCTGGAAACTTATCCCCGTTTTATGTGCATAAACTTGTGGATAAGCCATTTTCACCCCACGCAAGTGCCGTCCCCGCCTGCCCTCCCAATAAACCGCACAAAATTTAGGCAGCCCTGTGTACCAGAAAATCATTTACGCGGCTTGCTCGCCATCGCCTCGCGCAAGGCTTGCGCCAGCGTCGCGGCCGCCGGTTTCAGGACCCGTCCCTTCAAGGTAATCAGGCCCATCGCCCGGCTCAAGACCGGACTGGTCACCGGCCGCGCCACAATGCCCTTGTAGGGCGCATTGCGAATGGCCAGCTCCGGCAGCAAGGCCACCCCAAGCCCGGCGGCGACAAGGCTGATGGCCCCGGCCACGTGATTGGTCTCATACTGGATCACCGGCCGCTGCGGTACCCGCGAGAAGGCGTTGTCGATCAGGCTGCGGTTGCCGCTGCTGGAGGAGACCGACACCAGCTTCTCCCCCGCCAGGGACTTCCAGTGCAAGCTGCTCTGCGCAGCCAGCGGATGATGGGCCGGCATCACCGCCAGATAACGTTCGCGCGTCAATTCCCGGAAATCGATCTCGGCTTCCTGCGCACCGATGAAGTTCACGCCGAAATCGGCCTCGCCCTTGCGCACACTCTCCAGCACCTCCGCCGCATTTTCGTCGATGATGCGCACCCGCACATTGGGATGCGTGCGCGCGTACGGTTTCAATACCAGCGGCAGCAAATTGTTGGCCACCGAGGGCACGCAGGCCACCGTCACGTGTTCGCGCCGATGCGCCATGCCCTGCTCCACGCTCCTCACGGCCAGCTCCAGTTCATCCATCACGGCCTGGGCGTGCACCAGGAACAATTCACCGGCAGGCGTGAGCGAGACGCGCCGCGTGGTGCGATCGAACAGTCTTTCCTGCAAGGCCTGCTCCAGGTTCTCGATGCGGCGGCTCAGTGCCGGTGCCGTGATGAACAGACCCTCAGCCGCCGCCCGAAAGCTTGACTGGCGCGCGACGGCGAGAAAGGCCTGCAATTCGGCGGTCTCGATATTGATGCGCATTTTTTATCAATCCCCAGAATAATTGCAATTAACTTTTCAACGGATTCTACGCAAACTGCCGGGTTTCATCCCTCACCACGACGAAATACATCGTCATCAGGAGATCCGCATGATCCGTTCCAACTCCACCGCACGCAGTGTGCGCACCTCCCTCTTGCAGCGCAGTGTCCTGGCCCTGGCGCTGGGTGCCGTCACTTCGCTGGCTGCTGCCGCCGACCTGCACGTGGTCAGCTCGGGTGGCTTTGCCGCCGCCTACAAGGCACTGGCTCCCGCCTTCGAAAAGAAGACCGGCCACAAACTCATCTCCGGCTGGGGCCCGTCCATGGGAGAAACCCCGCAAGCCATTCCCAACCGCCTGCAACGCGGCGAACAGATCGACGTGGTGATCATGGTCGGCGACTCGCTGGACAAGCTGGTGGCCGAAGGCAAGGTTTCCAAGTCCGAGCACAAGCTGCTGGCCCTCTCGCGCATCGGCCTGGCCGTCAAGGCCGGTGCCCCCAAGCCTGACATCTCCAGCATCGACGCCTTCAAGCGCACCCTGCTGACCGCCCATTCGGTGGTCTACTCCGACAGCGCCAGCGGCGTGTTCCTCTCCACCAAGCTGTTCAAGCGCCTGGGCATCGACCAGCAGATGGCCTACAAGGGCCGCATGATTCCGGCCGAACCGGTCGGTGAAGTAATCGCCCGCGGCGATGCCGAAGTGGGCCTGCAGCAGATCTCCGAACTGAAGCCGGTCAAGGGCATCGACATCATCGGGCCGATCCCCGAGAGCGCCCAGCAGATCACCCCCTTCTCCGGCGGCGTCGTGGTCGGCACCCATGAACCCAAGGCGGCCAAGGAACTGCTGGACTTCCTCGCCTCGCCCGAAGCCATCGCCGCCATCAAGGCATCCGGCCTGGACCCCGCGCCTCGCTGAAGAATGTGAAGGAAGGCGTCCAAGTACTGCCTCAAAGAGAGAAAGAGAGAGACCGACATGAACACAACAACCAAAACAAGCAGCACCGCCAAGCACTCCAAGCTGTCCACCGTCCTGCGCGTGACCAGCGGCAACTTCCTGGAGATGTTCGACTTCTTCCTGTATGGCTTCTATGCCAGCTACATCTCCAGGACCTTCTTCCCGTCGGACAACGAGTTCGTCTCGCTGATCCTGACCTTCGGCACCTTCGGTGCGGGCTTCCTGATGCGCCCGCTGGGCGCCATCATCCTGGGCAGCTACATCGATCGCGTCGGCCGTCGCCAGGGCTTGATCGTGACGCTGGCCATCATGGCCATCGGCACCTTGCTGATCGCCTTCGTTCCCGGCTATGCCGCCATCGGCATCGCGGCACCGATCCTGGTGCTGACGGGACGATTGCTGCAGGGCTTCTCGGCGGGGGTGGAGCTGGGCGGCGTGTCGGTCTATCTGGCCGAGATGGCCACGCCCGGCAACAAGGGCTTTTACGTGAGCTGGCAGTCGGCCAGCCAGCAGGCGGCCATCATGGCGTCCGCCTTGATCGGCTATCTGGTCAGCCAGTGGCTGTCGCCGCTGCAGATCAGCGAATGGGGCTGGCGCATCCCCTTCTTCATCGGCTGCATGATCGTGCCGGCCATCTTCATCATCCGCCGCTCGCTGCAGGAAACGGAAGAATTCATGGCGCGCAAGCACCATCCGAGTTTTGCGGAAATCATGGCCTCGATCGCCCAGAACTGGAAGATCGTGGTGGCCGGCATGATGATGGTGGTGATGACGACCGTGTCGTTCTATCTGATCACGGTCTACACGCCGACCTTCGGCAAGACCGTGCTCAAGCTGTCGGCCTCCGACAGTCTCATCGTGACCTTCTGCGTGGGCTTGTCCAACTTCTGCTGGCTGCCCGTCATGGGCGCACTGTCGGATCGCGTGGGCCGTCGTCCGGTGCTGGTGGCCTTCACGCTGCTGACCTTGCTGACGGCGTATCCGATGATGTCCTGGCTGGTCGCCGATATCAGTTTCAAGAACCTGCTCATCACCGAGCTGTGGCTGTCCTTCCTCTATGCCAGCTACAACGGCGCGGCAGTGGTGGCGCTGACTGAAGTGATGCCGGCGCACGTGCGCACGGTCGGCTTCTCGCTGGCCTACAGCCTGGCTACCGCGATCTTCGGCGGCTTCACGCCGCTGGTCTCGACCTGGCTGATCGAGTCGACCGGCGACAAGGCCGCCCCTGGTTACTGGATGAGCTTTGCGGCGGTCTGCGGGCTGATCGCAACGCTGGTGCTGTATCGGGGCAAACCGGCCGCGCGCACCACCCCTGCCATGCGCTGATCCTGCCCGCCGGCTGCTTTCCCTGAGCGGCCGCCCCTTCCGGCCGACGCCCTCGCGTCGGCCACTCCTTCCAGCCCCCCTCGCCCCCCTTCACCCAATCGCGCCGTCGCCTAGCCGGGGATGCCGCCGGGTATGCCGCACGGAAAAATAATCACATCCTGATGGATCTTTTCTGGCAGAGCTCACTCAATAGCGTTACAACACCCGTGCAATCATTTCAAAAGCTAAGGAAATGATGGCAATAAAACCATGCAATTGGCTCAAAACCACCGCACCAACATGGTGAAAAGCCATTTTGCACCACTTATATACGGGAAAAGTCACAAAACCTGCACAAGGCGGCAACAGCCAAGGCAGGCCTGAACGGGGGGTTTTGCAACCCAATCGGCAGCACATTTCATCCACAGGGGCTTTTTCATGAACAAACTGAAGGTATCCACTCGCCTGGCGTTAGGTTTTGCCGGCGTCATCGTCCTGCTGCTCGTCATCTCGCTGGTGGGCATGTGGGGCTTGTCCACGGTCAAGAGCAATCTGAGCAACATCGTCGCCAACAACCAGCAAGGTGGTCTGGCGGACGTCATGAACAACAGCGTGCGTATTCGTGCCCTGGCCATCCGCAACATCGCCCTGTTCCAGGATCCGGCGCTGGTGTCCGCAGAAATCGAACGCATCAAGGTGCAGGAAAAAAGCTATCAGGAAGCCCGCGACAAGCTGCGCAAGCTCTTTGACGCGCCGGATACCTCCCGCAAGGAACGTGAGTTCTTTGATCAGATCGCGCAAAACGCCGCCGATACCGAGCCGCTGCTGAAACAGGCCGTCACTCTGGCCCAGGAGAACAAGACCACTGATCTGATCAACCTGCTGGTCCAGAAGATTCGTCCGGTGCAGGCCAAGTGGCTCGACAACCTCGATGCGCTGGGCCGCCTGGAAGACGATCTCAACGATCAGGCCGCCGCCGATGCAGAAACGACCTATCAACGCATCGCCACGACCATCTGGACCCTGGTGGCCGGCTCGGTGCTGCTGGCCTTGGGCGCAGCCGTCCTGATCGTGCGCAGTGTCCTGCGCCAGCTGGGTGGCGAACCGGCCGATGCCCAGGTCCTGGCGGCGCAGATCGCCCAGGGCAACCTGGCGGTGAGCATCCCGCTGGCCAAGGGCGACCAGCACAGCCTGATGGCCTCTCTCGACAACATGCGTGCCCAGCTCACCAGCATCGTCGACGGCATCAAGCGATCCGCCGAATCGATTTCCACTGCCGCCGGCCAGATCGCGGTGGGCAATCTGGATCTGTCACGCCGTACCGAAGAACAGGCGGCTTCGCTGGAAGAGACCGCCTCCAGCATGGAAGAAATCACCTCCACCGTGGAGCAGAACACCCAGAACGCCGGCCAGGGCAACCAACTGGCGCGCGCGGCCTCGCTGCACGCGCAGAAGGGAGGCGAAGTGGTGGAACGCGTGGTCGATACCATGAAGGATATTTCGCAGAGTGCCTACAAGATCACGGAGATCATTTCCACCGTGGAGGGCATCGCCTTCCAGACCAATATCCTGGCCTTGAACGCCGCTGTGGAAGCGGCGCGCGCCGGTGAGCAGGGACGCGGCTTCGCGGTGGTCGCCAGCGAAGTGCGCTCGCTAGCCCAGCGCAGCGCCTCGGCGGCCAAGGAAATCCGTGGCCTGATCGAGTCGTCGGTGGAACATGTGGAAGCTGGCCAGAAACTGGTCGATGAAGCTGGCCAGACCATGGATCAGGTGGTCCAATCGATCCAGCAGGTCAACGACCTCATGAGCGAGATCACGGCCGCCTCCAGCGAACAGAGTTCGGGGATCAGCCAGATCAACATCGCCATCTCGCAAATGGATGAAGTGACGCAGCAGAATGCGGCGCTGGTGGAAGAGTCGGCCAGTGCGGCGCAATCCATGGCGCAACAGGCAGACAGTCTGCGGGATGCCGTATCGGTGTTCCGGCTGGAACAGGCTCAGCCTGCCGTGGCTGCATCGCGCGAGAAGGTGATTCAACCGGGTATGGCACTGCTCAGCCCGGCCTGAAATTAACACACGCTAAGTTGTATCCCTGGCCCGCTGGTGCTGCGCTTCCGCAGCCTGGCGGGCTTTTTCTTTCAGGCGCGCCATGTTCATGCCGATGGCGACCACCACGGCAGAGGCGCTCCAGAACCAGAAGGCCGGTCGCTGGGCGAATTCCTGCTCAGGCGTGAAGGGAATCCACATGGTGTCCAGTGCCACCAGGACGAAGAAGACCGAGCTTGCTGGCCGGGCCAGCAGCTTCTCACTGAAGGAGATGAACAGCGAGAGGATCAGACCGAGGTTGACGACGCTGTAGAAAGACATCGCCAGCCCCAGCCAACTGGGCTTTTCAAGCAGGAAGAACGGCATCATGAGCGAATAGACGAAGGCCAGCGCCCCCGGTTCGGTACCGAGCACGGGCACTACCAGCGAGACCATGAACAATAGCCAGCCAGCCTGGATTACGCGGCGGGCGCGCTTGAGATGAGGTGTCGTATCCGGCTCGGGCGCAGCGGGCAGCATCTCCGGGCGGGGCGGGGCAATGAAGAGATCGCGAAGAGACTTGGACATGAACAGGCCCGTTGGCAAGGGTGGCTGAAAAGGAAGAAGACGGACCTGGAAAAGACAAACGGCGAACCCGAAGGTTCGCCGTTGTCCTTGTTCATCCTGCATCCCTGCCATGCAGCGGGCAGGGACCGGAAGATTACTTCTTGCGCTGCGGCGGCAAGTCCGTGCAATGCCCTTCGGCGACTTCAGCCGCCATGCCCAGCGACTCACCCAACGTCGGGTGCGGGTGGATGGTCTTGCCGATATCGACGGCGTCCGCGCCCATCTCGATGGCCAGCGCCACTTCGCCGATCATGTCGCCTGCGTGCGTACCGACGATGCCGCCACCGATGATGCGATGGGTCTCGGCATCAAAGAGCAGCTTGGTGAAGCCTTCCGAACGGCCATTGGCCACGGCGCGGCCGGAAGCGGCCCACGGGAAGTGGCCCTTCTCGATCTTGATACCCTTGGCCTTGGCTTCGTCTTCGGTCACGCCGACCCATGCCACTTCCGGATCGGTGTAAGCCACCGAGGGGATCACGCTGGCGTCGAAGAAGCTCTTCTCGCCGGCAATCGCTTCGGCGGCGACGTGGCCCTCATGCACCGCCTTGTGTGCCAGCATGGGCTGGCCCACCAGGTCGCCGATGGCGAAGATGTGCGGCACGTTGGTGCGCATCTGCTTGTCCACGGCGATGAAGCCGCGATCCGAAACGATCACGCCCGCCTTGTCGGCCGACAGCTTCTTGCCGTTCGGGCTACGGCCCACGGCCACCAGCACCAGGTCGTACAGTTGCGGCTCGGGTGCGGTGGCACCGGCTTCAGCGGCTTCAAATGTGACCTTGATGCCTTCCGGCAGGGCTTCCACGGCCACGGTCTTGGTCTTGACCATGACGTTGTCGAAGCGCTTCTCGTTGAACTTCTGCCAGACCTTGACCATGTCGCGGTCCGCGCCTTGCATCAGGCCGTCCATCATCTCGACCACGTCGATGCGTGCGCCCAGGGTGGAATAGACGGTGGCCATTTCCAGGCCGATGATGCCGCCGCCGATGACCAGCATGCGCTTGGGTACCTGGCGCAGTTCCAGCGCGCCGGTCGAATCGACGATGCGCGGATCCTGCGGTACGAACGGCAGGTTCACCACGGACGAACCGGCGGCGATGATGGCGTGCTTGAACTGCACCACCTTCTTGCTGCCGTCTTCAGCGGTGACTTCGATGTGGTTGGGGCCGGCGAACTGGCCGTCGCCACGGACCACCTGCACCTTGCGCGCCTTGGCCATGCCGGCCAGGCCACCGGTCATGGTGCCGATGACCTTGTCCTTGTAAGCGCGCAGCTTGTCGATGTCGATCTCGGGCTTGCCGAAGGTCACGCCGTGCGAGGCCATGGCAGCGGTCTCGTCGATCACGGCAGCCACGTGCAGCAGGGCCTTGGAAGGGATGCAGCCGACGTTGAGGCAGACGCCACCCAGGGTCGCATCGCGCTCGACGATGACGGTATTGAGGCCCAGGTCGGCCGCGCGGAAGGCAGCCGAGTAACCGCCAGGACCACCACCGAGCACCATCACGTCGCACTGCACATCGGCGCTGCCGCCGAAGCTGGCAGCGGCCGGTGCGGCGGGCGCAGCAGCAGGCGCGGCAGCCGGAGCGGGTGCAGCGGCCGGTGCCGGTGCTGCAGCAGCTTCACCAGCGGCTTCCACCATCAACAGCAGCGAGCCTTCGGCGACCTTGTCACCGACCTTGACCTTCACTTCCTTGACCACGCCGGCCTGGCTGGACGGGATTTCCATGCTGGCCTTGTCGGATTCGACGGTGATCAGCGACTGATCCACCTTGATGGTGTCGCCGACCTTGACCATCACCTCGATGACTTCGACTTCCTTGAAATCCCCGATATCGGGGACCTTGACTTCAGAGAGACTCATTGTCCTGACTCCGTAATGTTCGGTGGTGGCTTAGAGGAGCGACTTGCGCAGATCGCCCAGCACGTCGGCCAGATAAGCCGAGAAGCGCGCGCCCATCGCGCCGTCGATGACGCGGTGGTCATAGGACAGCGAGGTCGGCAGCATCAGGCGCGGCACGAACTGCTTGCCATCCCACACCGGCTTGGTGATCGACTTGGACAAGCCCAGGATGGCCACTTCCGGCGCATTGATGATGGGCGTGAAGGCGGTACCGCCAATGCCACCCAGCGAGGAGATGGTGAAGGTCGCGCCTTGCATGTCGGCGGGCTTCAACTTGCCGTCACGGGCTTGGGCGGACAGTTCGCCCATTTCGGTGGCGATCTGGCCGATGCTCTTCTGGTCGGCGTTCTTGATGACCGGAACCACCAGGCCATTCGGGGTATCGGCGGCGAAGCCGATGTTGAAGTACTTCTTCAGGATCAGGTTCTCGCCCTTCTGGTCCAGGGACGCATTGAAGGCCGGGAATTTCTTCAGGGCCGAGACGCTGGCCTTGATGACGAAGGCCAGCATGGTCAGCTTGACCGGCGACTTGGCCTTGGCAAAGGCGTCGTTGGAGGTCTTGCGGAATTCTTCCAGCTCGGTCACGTCGGCTTCGTCGAACTGCGTCACGTGGGGAATCATGACCCAGTTGCGATGCAGGTTGGGGCCGCTGATCTTCTTGATGCGCGACAGCGGTTGCAGTTCGGTTTCACCGAACTTGCTGAAGTCCAGCGACGGCCACGGCAGCAGGTTCATGCCCGAGCCGCTGCCATTGGTCGCCGGTGCGGCAGCGGCCACCGAGGTGGAACCGGCCATGACGCCCTTGACGAAGTTCTGCACATCCAATTGCAGGATGCGGCCCTTGGGACCGGTCGCCGGCACGCGCGAGAGGTCCACGCCCAGTTCGCGGGCGAACTTGCGCACGGAAGGCGAAGCGTGGGCCTTGCCGCCGGTGCTGGTAGCCGATGCGGTAGCGATGGCAGGTGCTGCAGCAGGAGCCGGTGCAGCGGCCGGAGCGGCTGCAGGTGCAGCGGCGGCGGCAGGAGCAGCAGCAGCAGCAGCCGGTGCGCCACCTGCAGCTTCGATGGTGGCGATGATGCTGCCCTTGGCGACCTTGTCACCCAGCTTGATCTTCAGTTCCTTGATGACGCCGGCGTGGCTGGAGGGGATCTCCATGCTGGCCTTGTCGGATTCCACGGTCAGCAGGGATTGCTCGGCCTTGACGGTGTCGCCGACCTTGACCATGACTTCGATGACTTCCACTTCCTTGAAGTCCCCGATATCAGGGACTTCGATCTCGATGGTGCCACCACCGGCGGCGGCAGGAGCCGCAGCCGGTGCAGGTGCCGGAGCGGAAGCCTGCGCGGCTGCCGGTGCAGCGGCGGCCGCTTGCGG
>JGI24890J29729_1000300_pt1 | contig 35774 bp, 38 predicted proteins | sample FreactcultureFD7_FD_29729 | JGI IMG/M metagenome (IMG submission 29729)
CATCTTTCATTTTCGTCGGTCCCCTCCAGGAGCAGTTACGGCTATCGGAATAAAAGCTTCATGTGCAAAGCTTCCCATTGGTTCACCGTATACGCTGCCCCAAGACTTAAATGGAACATTTGTAGTTACGATGGTTGGAAGTCCTGCGTTGAATCTAGATCGTAGAAGCGCATCAAACTGGTTCTCTGCCCAGCCAGTTGCAGTTCTGTGTTCCTTACCAAGGTCATCTAAAACAAAAACCTTCATATTATTAATTCTAGTTGAGTCACCATAGATGCTGTCAAGTAGCGCCTGTGCCACGTCATCTGGCTCTGACCATTGAGCCTTCTGGAGCCGTAGAAGCTTTGGGTAATCCATAAAGCCTCCCCAGTTGGCAGAGCCGGACTCTGACATACCCCTAATCAGGCTCTGCAGGGCCGTAGAGGCGAGAGTAGTCTTACCGTGACCTGGTTCCCCCACCAGCATTACACCCATGCCACAAAGTGGGTTTCCGGGCGTTTGAATGACCTGTCCGCTTTTTACCTTTTCAACCCATTCCATCAAAACTTCTTTGGCCGGGGAGTCTTCAAGGTCTGAGAACTCTTTCCCAATGGTTTTCATTGGGAGGTTGGCTTTGAGAATCTGGTTGCGAACACTAGGTGCTAGATCCTGTAGGTTGTACACCTATTCTCCTCCTAGTAACTTCAACATCTTCTCTTGGTGTGACTGGAACTCTTCGTCCTCATAAACTTTAGTCTTTGGCTTCGTAACAATTCCGTGAACTGTTGGGTAGTAAGCAAAGAACCGTTGCCATAGTGGCTTACCGATTCCCGCATCATGCGTTAACCGGGGATCTGCAAAGAACATACGCATGGCATCTAAGACCGCTAAGCGTGTAGTTCCTTCTCCCACCTGCTTGTTAATCCAAGTAGCCACGTACTTAGCGTTAACTTGAGCCGGTACTCCTGGAGCTGCAGACTCTACGAGAGCGTAAAACTCTGCAACAAGATCGTTGGTAGACCAGAGTTCTTCTGGGGTATTGATTCTGTCACGGCTATCACGCTGAGCTTTGACTGGCTTCTTGTACTTAGCGTTCAACTTAGCCTGGCGATCATCAATCTTTCCTACAGCGCCAACCGCTTCGTCTTCTTCCTCTTTCCAAACCACTGCTTCCTCCTTAAGGGGCGCAGCCCCTATAGTTAAAGATACGTTAGTATCTTTAACTATATTAGTACTAGTAGTTATATCACTAGTAACTATATAGTTGTCTATGTATAGGTGCCCTGAAAACCCGTTGTCGGTAGCAATGAGCTTTTTAGCCTCTTCTGTGAACTTTAACTTGGATACCCACTGCCCATTATTCTGTACCCGGACAGACTTAACGTACTTAAGATCCTTGAGTTCATTGATGGCAGACTGAATAGCGTCCCGACCTTCCAGGACTTCTGCGTTAGAGCGTAGTTCATCCGCCGATATAACTCGGCCCTTCTCTACGAAATAATAAAAGAGCGATCTAGCTCTTAGTGATAGCTTTGGGTTTACAATTGGTCTTAACATAATTATCCTCCTATTACTATCTTACATCCTATCAACCCTGTTTGGCAAGCCACGCTCTTGGCGGGCATTAGGGATTGTGAAGAATTGCTCTACTATGATTGACAGTGTAAGACCCACAAATGTGGATGCTAATGTATAGGCAGCAAGGTATGACCACTTTGCATCTAAGTTAATAGAAAATCCAAGCGCAACTATTAATGCTAATAGTCCACGCCACTTACCAAGTGGTTTGAGTAAACTCTCTACAGCTGTTAATATACAAGCTGTAGCTAACCCAGAAATTATTACTGTGCCCATATATTCATACTACTGTCTAAAGACAGCTCTGTCAATATGGAAGGCTTGGCCTGCAATATATGTGGCCGGAGTGTATGTAACACGCACAATTGCATATGATGCTCCAACTGTGGTAGCAGCTGAGAAAGTATTAGCCAAGTAAGCCCAACGAGTGGTAGGGGTAATTGTAAACGTCTTTGCTCTAGCCGCATCAGTTGACAAAGTATTAGCTCCGCCACTAGAATTTACAGAGTTAACTGTGTAACCACCGCTAAGAGAATCTGTATATACTGGAATGACCGCATTGTTAGCGTCATAGTAGTCAACTCGAAGGGTGTAAGACCCAGTTGAGTTAGAGTTTGCTGGACGAACAGCTACAGAACAATAGTATCCCTGGTTAGGTACAATTGTAATCTTGCCCGTGTTAATTCCAAATGTACGGCTAGCTGTTCCTGTACCTGATGAGGTAACAAGACAGTAGGCCATACCATGTGTTAAGAACTCACCAAACAAAGAGCCTCTAGAAATAACACGAGAGATTACAGCGTTATTTCCTGCCCAAGATCCAAGGTCTTTTTCAAAAGATGCTGATGGAATAAGAGACTCTGTAATGTCCGGGTATGCTGGGGCTGGGTAGCCAGGCTTAACACAGTACGTACTACCTTGAGGCATCATTAAAGATAAGTTGCTAAGCAAACGTGAATACTTAGAATTATAATTATTAAAGTAACTACTGCGACCTGCGCCAGTACTTTGTATTTGACCTACATACATATTTGCAGATGGGTAACCAGGGTTGGCCATAGTTGTAGTAGAAGTAGCTGCAGGATCAACATAGTAACTTGGGATACGTCCATACTCTCCTTGAGCAGCATCAATATGGAAGAAACTTGTTGTAGCAATTGTGTACCCAGGTGGACCACCAGGATAAAAAGATGGGGGTACAGTTAAAGTAATAGTTGCGGTAAATGAAGTTTCACCAGCTACTAGTTGACGTACGTCATATAGTCTAATCCACTGATACTGATCGTGTTGATAGACTTCTACATCAGTATAGGTGCTGTAAGAACTTCCAGTACTACTGCCTGAAGTACCTACTCTATAAATTCCCTCAGCAGCTCTAATAGACATTGCTACTACAAAGTCTTCTCCACCAATAGCTGGGCTAGGAAGATAAACCGTGGTACTTATAGCCGCACTAGTAACTTGAGCTGTACCGCCAGAAGTATACGTTCCGGTAGCTGTACTGGCAATTGTAAATGAGTACACAGATCCGGCAGTCACAGTAGTAATAGCGGTAATAGTCTGGTTATTAAGATTGTAGGCAGTAGGTACGTTGCCCCAAATATTTACAGTATTTCCTACTGCAAAGACCTGAGCAGTACCAGAATATCTATAGGTAACTGCAGAACCAGTATTTGTAATTCCAGTAATGGTTACAGTAGGTAATGTTACCTTACCCATACGTGTACCAAATAAAGGCGTATATGTGGTAGGAGTTATGCTATTTGCATAAGTACCGTTTGCATTTACGGCACGATCTGCTGCGTATCCAGGTCCCGCATCGCTTGTAAGTGTAACTGTTGATGGAGAAGTAGTCCAGTTAGAAGTAGTATCAAATGCTGAGTTTTGAATATAGTTAGAGATGTTTTTGTATTCCCAAACAGTATCTTGAGAAGAAAAAAAGTGATTTGTTGTTGGATTAAATGCGGTTGTAGATTGAACATTTCCGCCACCGCTACCACTAAAGAAATCTTGAACACTAGTTGTGGCCTGCATTAGTACGCCGTCTGTCCATACAGTTTGACCAGGAGTAGCATCTGGATAATAAAGGGATACCTTAGCGAGTGGTAATCCTGCATCTTTAGAGTAAACGGGGGCTACGCTAGATACAGAGACTCGTGATTGAACAGGTACGTATTGAATAGGGTATCCGCCAACTGTTGGGTAATAGTTCGACCCAGACCCTGTGGGTTGCAGGGTATCAACAATAGGGTTTCCACTACCATCAAGAACAGAGTTAGCAACTAAAGTTACTGCAGAACCTTCTGTGTAGTAAGGAGTATTATTGTAGTAATACCCATCAGAGTCATAAAGAGTTGCACTTTGTGCATCTGAAGATTGTTGGGCAGAAAACTCAATACGTGGGATAACCCTACCAAAAGTTGGGTACTCAGTAGATGCGTAAGCACTAAAGGTATAGTTCTCACCTGGTTCTACTGGGAACCAGTCAGATGAAATCCAACCTCCTGTGCCAGATTGAATTGTAAGTTCACCTACACAGCTTCCAGCAACAACAGCTGTATTATAAATAGTTGGGTCTTGAGCAAAAGATCCGTTAGGTGATGCAATCCAACCTCCAACACCCCATTCAAAACTAGGGTTAGGAATAATATTTTCACGTTCTCCTTGAACCACTACACGAATACGGCGTGCGTCCTCAAACTCTAAACTGTTTTGGTACTCAGCTAGTTGGAACATGTCTATATACAAAGTTGTTGCTGCAGCAGTTGTAGGGGTTACTGTAAGAACTACTGTTGCAAATGCGGCGGTAGTAGGGGATGCTTGACCGTTACGTCCTGAATCGTTCTTAGAAGTAAACTCCGACCAAGCAGAAGAAGAAGAGGTTGTAGCTGTAGGTGTAGACGTAGAAGAAATATATTCTCCACGAAGGTTGTACCAGTTAACTACAGTAGATACTGTGGCCGGTGCTGAGTTAAGGTGGCGAATCCAACCAGAAAAAATATAACGAGTATTAATGTTTACCGGAATAGCTAAGTCTTGAAGACTATAGGAGGCACCAGGAAGAGTTAATGTAACGGGTGCATTACCAGTAGCCGTTGCAGTTGCCCCAGTGACTGCTGTACCAGTAGCCGCATTAGTAACAGTAAACTGTGTCGCAGAACGAGTACCAATAATTACGTTAGTTAAGTTAAACGCTGTAGTAGACAATCCAGTAATACTTACAACCTGACCGGCTACAAAAGTATTGGCTGCGGTATAAGTTACTACACCGCCGGTTGCAGAGGCTGCTGTTACAGTAGCTGTGGTTACAGGAATAAGTAAAGATCCATACCCAGCTGCACGTGGAGTACTGAGGCGGTCGTAAATGTATGGGGTAGGGGCAATAAATGCCGCACCAGAATAAAGGTTAGTTGCTAAGGTTCCACGGCTTGCTGTCCAACGACCCGTACCATTTTCAAAAGAAGAATCATTATAGTCAAGCATTAAGTTTGTACCCACTACAATTTTATTTCCCCAGTGAGTCAAAGCTGTTGTAAATACACGTGTCCCAAGACTGGTACCTTTATAAGAGTTGATAGCATTTCCCGCACCAACTAAAGATCTGTGGTATGAGTCTCCCAAAGAAGGTTCGTAATTAAACCCAAAATCAGTAACTTTTTTATTAACAATAACTGATGGTGTATATGAATGGTTTGAGGAAGAAGCTAGTACGGCTCCCTCAACCCGTAGCTTATCGTAAAAAAAAGCATACGCTGAAAGCGTATTAACAAATGCATTATCCCCATCAACTCCTGTAGCATCTCCTAAAGAAGTATCACTTACGTTAGTCCAAGCTTTTGGAAACCAAGAAGTAATTTTTACAAGAGAATTTCTATCTCCCACTACTGTAGTAGCATCTTGTCCACAAAAAATCCATTTAATTCCGTTGTATACCCAAATAGAATATGTAGCATAAATGTCTGAAGCGGTGTAGTTTAAATCAGTATAGCTATTAGAAAAGGCTGTATAAAGTCCTCCAGCAAGTTTAATACCATCATACGGATTATCTAATAATCCGGTAAAACTTTTAACCAACATCCAATGAGTAGGATATGGATCTGTAGGGTCGGAAGTAATGTTTGACCACGTAAGCTTTATTGTTCCATAGTCATAAGACCAAGCTGCTATGTAAGAATTATAGTAAACACTTACAGCAGAAAGTTCACCGTATCTAAAACCAGAGCCATATCTACCGGTATCATATTTTGCCATTTACTGCTCTCCTTAACTAATGCCACCTGTTGGTGAGAACCCTGCATTTACCATAGAGGCTGTCAAGAATGGAATCTGTCCAGCAGTTAAACTTCTATCAGCAGCGCTAGAGGATCCATCTGTGGATAGTTGGGTAATAGATGCAGATATTACTCCTGGAATAGATTGAATAGCGGCAGTAACTGTTGATACAGAAATGTAGTCTGCAAAAACATTGTTGTCATAATAAAATAACCCACCTGCACCTAATAAAGCTTGATAAATGGCTAATTTAATATCTGAGTTTCTATATGAAGGGCTTACAGTAACTGTACCGGCTAAATAAATTGGTACGTAAACAGGAGGCTGTACAGTAAGAGTAGTTCCTACAAGTATCTTATCTGCCATATAATTTTTTACTGCTGTTTGAACAGTAGTCCAGGCTGGGGTTGGAGTAAGGTCTACTGCGTATCCACCAGACGCATACGTACCAGTAGCTGCATTAGTTATGCTAAATGTATACGGAGAGACGGTAGTAATAGCAGTAATAGTTTGACCATTAAGATTATAAGCGGTAGGGTTTACACCAGAAATATTTACTACATCTCCAACTACAAAACTATGTGCATATTGGGTAGTATATGTAACCGTACCGCTAGAGTTTGAGGCACCAATAATAGTTGCTTGATAATAACCAGGTGTTGCAGAAGTATCATTTTGCAACTGTACATAAAGATTTACAGAAGAGTAAACTCCAGGATTAGAAGCATTTGCTTTTCCAACTTGAGGTACTAAAAGAGCTAACTTTGCAAAATCAGCTGTTGTAATAGCTCTACGCCGTGCTGAAACAGATGCTTTAATTTTTGCTTTAAGTTGATCTGTAGAATCAGAGTTAGCTCCGCCAGAAGCTGGAAGAGTATTTGAAACTGTAAGATATGTTGGAGCTTGAGTATCAAGATTTCCAGGAATAAATGTTACGTCTGTTACAGCAAGAGACCTTACGTTTCCTGCGGTACCCACACTAATTTTATATGTAGCACTAATAAGCTGACCATTTGCGGGAATAGAACCATTAACTCCATCACCAAAAACAATATTTATTGTGTCATCATCATTTCTAGATGTAGTAAATACATTGTCATTTGGCCCGTATTCAAGAAGATTATCTTGATATGTCCAAGAATTAAATGATGCACCTTGACCTACATATACTGTAATTGAGCTATCAATAACTCCAGGCTCAACAATACTAAATTGTTGGTTTGCAAAACCATTAGAACTTCCAAGATTTGCAGGCAAGGGTTTATTATAATTGCTATCAATTAGGTCAGGACGGTCTGTATTAACTGTCTTTCCTTCTTGAGCTAACAATGTAATAGAGGCACCAACAGCTAATGCGGTAGCTGATTGAGTCGTCTCAAAGAATACTTGTGAGTATGGGCCAAAAGATAAAGGAGCAAGTACTTGAGTACCAATAGGAATATCAATAGAGTTAAGCCCAACATTTGTAAAAATTAACTGTACTGCTGCTGGAGTAGGACCTGAAGGCTTATAGTCATAAACATTTGCTAAAGCCAATAATGTATTTTTTTGAATAGCTGTATCAATAGTTGTTTCATTTGCAATACGATCAAGGTAATGCGACATAACATCGCCCATGTAAGCAAAAGCCTCAACCATTACGTGACCTAGGTCTGAATAGTCTGTAGGATCCCAAGCAGTTCCTGTACGGTCTCCAATAAGAGCAATAAGGTCTGCCTTTAATCCAGCAAAATCTCTGGAGGTGTAGTCAATTTGCATTATATCCTCGTCACTGTTCCGTCATATGTAAATAAGCCAGGGTTAATAGTAAGGTTAGTAACCGTATCATCAGGTAGCTGAACTCCTAATGATACCGTATTAATTCCATTTAACTCGTCATTAGATATGTTAATACTTAGTACAGTTACCTCAGGAATCCAGGTAGCTATGGCTACTCTTATAGCTTGGTTAACTGCAGCCCTAAAATTGTTATCATTTTCAAACAGAGAGGTAGACCAATCAACCCCATAGGTAGGGGTCATAGGTCGTTGTCCCACGTTTGTAGATAGTAAGGTTACTATCCTATCTAGATAAAGCTTACCCACTGTAATTGTACTGGTCGGTACTCCAGAAGGGCTTACACTATAAGGGTAACTTATACTAGTGATCATGATTGTACTCCTATCCATACAGGGTATTCAGGGTCCCCTGCTTCAAACATAACCCAAACAAATTGCCCCACAGCTGGAATAGTTCTATGAAAAGTATGCTCTGGAGTTTTTACCGTAGTACTGGTTGTAGTAATATCCGGAGCATACACACCACTGGCAGTGTATAAACTGGCTTCTTTAGTATCTGTGGTGGAAGTTGGTGATGTAACTACAAGACTATTATTAACCATTGTTTTGGTTGTAGTGTGGGCATGGTTAAGTTGTTTAGTAGAGTCTTTAGCAACAACAGTAAGAGCAGGAATGCTTACGGTTACAGTACCACCTTGAGGATCTGAACCTGAAGCAGTTGATGTAGATGTTGTAAGAAGAGCGGCGATTTGTGTCGCTGTATGTGGATTATGATCTGGATGATATGAAGAGTCAACTACAGGTAGGCAAGCTGCCGCCCACCCGCTTACTTCTGTACCTGTAGATTGATATACCTGTACTTGAACCCTATTTTTTTTAAGGGGGTCAGTAACGTTAGTTACCTTTGCAGAATAAATACCGTAAAATCTTAAACGTCCTTGTGGATCTTGTCCATACTCTGAATCTAACATTATTTCACCACCTTTGATGTAGATTTACCAGCCCATTGTACAGTTCTTTTAACATTTTTAAGATTAGGTTTAATATCTTTATAGGAAGTTGCCGATACAGGGCTACTAGTAGCCGTCATTGTAATATTGTTTGACGATGGCACCCCTACTGGTGACAAAGAATTATTAGATGTCAAATCTGTAAGGCCATATTCCGGCTCAATATTACTTCCATTAGGAGATAAAGAATAATCAGACAAAGAACTATCTGCCGAAGAAAGAGACTGACCAGATAGATCACTTTGTATATCTCTTGTATCGGCCCTTAACTTTGCTGCGGGATCTGTATCCCCAATTACATCCGTTCCAACTTCAAGTTCAACCATATAATTTGCTGGACGTCCACCAAAAATATGCTTAACAGAAAGAACTGTCCAATAACCAGACATGCCGTTAGGTAACCCATCTAAATAAATAGGGTCATATGGACGAACAGTAGAGGCCCCCACAATAGTCACGTGGGCCCGGTGCTGGTATCTATGAGTATTGCTATAGTCATCAGCAATATGTTTAGAATCAACAAGGTTATGAGATACCTCATATACGTGGTGTTTCTTAAAAGTTGTCTTTGGGTCTTTAGCTAAATGTTCTTTTGAAAAGTTACTCATGATGCAAAATACCTATCATTAGGAATAACTACACCAAGATTTTTTGTCTTTACGGCCTTAGCTGGGTGAGTAGATTTAACTACTGATCCGGTTATAGGATTGGCACCAGAAATAACACGGTCAACTCTTACCCCAAGTTCAGGTGCTTGGTCAGAGATAACTGGAGAAAAACTTAATATAGTTCCAGTCATTCTAAGTTCACGTGTAACTGTTCCTCCATTGTTACTATCAACATAGTTAAAGTATGGGGCAGATGTTCGTTTAGTTTGATATATTTTATCTTTAGATACAAAGGTAATAGTTGTGTTTTCACAGCGTAAAGCAAACCCAGTAACCTTAGCTAAACGTCGGCATAGCTGCCAGTCACTTTGCCCGGCCTGTACAATATTTTCTTTAAGTCGTGGATGGCGTTGAGTAATCGCTTGCATTCCATGCTTTTGAGCAATTCTAGATACCACCTGATCAGCAGTTAAATTCCTATAAATCTTTTGATCAGTATCTTTTAAAACCCAAGAAGCAGATGCACAAATAATATCTGTGTTTCCGCCTTGAAAAGTATTATTTTGTTTTATGTGATGTACATAGCCCACCCAGGTAGAAGTATTTCTTCCTGATCTAAACTTAAATTGAATAGGATCACCACTTGCAATAGCTTCCCTTTTAAGATTTGGATGCCCTTTAAAATGTAAAACAAGGCGGTCGTGCTCTTCCATATCCTGATGCAATTCTGCACCAATTAATATAAGATCCATATCTGGGGCTTTAGGAAAAGTGACTGAAAAAGAACTATCATTAGCATCAGAGTTCCATACAAAATTTTTATTGGCAGGAGTTCTACTAATTTCCATAAGGAACCCTTAGTACTGTTCCAGGTATAATATCAAATGGGTCTAAGATTTCAGGGTTTATTTCCATAATCTCCCACCAGTACTTTGCACCTACTCCATACTGCTCTGATAAAGCGGCAAGAGTATCCCCATCTTTCCAGGTATATACAATATACCTAAGTTCTTTACTTTTAGGAAAAGAACGTAACACAGAAATAACATACGCACCAGTAGTTTTATCTTTTGTTTGAAGCAATGGGCCATCATAATAACGAGATACTCTTTCAATCATGGTGTTCCCGCAATCTTAGCTGCTATTGCTGCATTTACTGCTTTTTGATCTTTACCTACAACGGAAGTATCATTCCAAAGAGCCGGGTACCTATTAAATGTAATAGAAACAATACTAAGCATAGGGATCATTTCAGGAGTAAAAATGCGATGGGTTACACCAAAACTACCTACTGAACCGTAATAACGAAGGTTATCGTTTAAGTATAACCAGCAAGGCACGGCAGTAGTGTACCCAAAATCAGAAGTAATCCCATTATACCCGGAGTTATTAAATAGTAATGGGTTCTTTAAAGGGTCGCCATTTAATACTCGGTATAAAAATTCAATGTCATACTCTGTACCCCTAGCAAGAATACCCTCAATCTCAGTAGTATCTAGTTCTCTTCCGTAAGCTTGAGTTTGATCTATATTTACATTTTTATTAATACCGTATTTAAGATCTCTTAGATAAGTCATATCTGGTATACGATTTATATACAGCTCAAAAGTAACAGTTTGATTTCCAGACAAAACTGTTGCTGGGTCTTTAGAACCAAGTGTCCAGTCAATAGAGTTATTAGATGAAGTACTATATGCAAATCCGTCAGGATTATACATAAATCTAAAACCCCAAATTTTAGAGCCTTGCAAACCTTCAGGTAATCTAAGGTTATCTGGATTAACGTTAAGTTGAGCAGCTCCAGATTTATCTTGAATAATACGCCCACGCTCACCTGTGGCAAATAGATTTAATTCATCTATAGCTTGATCTATAGATGCGACAAGAGCAGTACCTTCTAAATTTGTACGCATTCTTTCAGCGTATGAAATATCCCTACTATACCTATGAGTAGGTGGATTATATCTTAAATCTCCAGAACCTAAAGGTTTTGCTGGTGGAGGTGGTTTAACGTTGCCTTTATCTTTACCGTTACCGTTACCGTTATTAGCCATGTCAAAACAATTAGCTAAAATAATTTTTTGTAGCTCAGCACGATCAGCTTTTAATTTACTGCCGTCTTTACTAACTCCGGCTGTTGAACCAGACAAGGCGGCTTCTGGAATAATAGGGCCTTTACTAATTCCAGTACCATTTGCTTTAGCAGTTACTACACGAAACTTATAGGTATATTTTCCAGGCGAAGTAGTTGTTAATCCGGTAATAGATAACCCATACCACCTATCATTACATTTATCATATGTATAGGGAATGTGGCCAGTACCTATAGAGCCCCCTGCATTTGCAAGTTCATTTAACGCATCTAAAAATGCTTGTGGAACAGGTGGAGTAGTCTTAGCCGCATACACTGTAATTGCAGCATTTGCACCTTTTAAAGTAAATGTTTGATTAGAGGTATTAGTATCACCACCATAAAGGTCACGTTGAGTAGAGCTTAAATTACCTACAGACACATCTGCAGTAATTGTAAATGGAGGTGACATAGTAAAACTAGACTGAGTTACGCTTGTCCAAAAAGTAAATACATTTCCCCCGGTGCTATTAGATACAGTAAGGGATGTAGAACGGCCTACAGTACTAACTCCAGGAGTAGCATTAGCTACTTTACCGTTATAGGCTCCAAGGCTAACATGTACATTTTTTACCGCATCATTACCTAAAAGATATGTAGTCGTAACTCCGCTGTCTACTTTACGACAGTAAAAACGAACACGCCATTTAAGTTGAGTACCTTTTTGTACAGCATATTTAATGCCGGGTGTAGTTTCACTTTCAGCATGGACACAAATATAGTTGGGGTACGAAATAGGGTCGTAACCAGTAACCTCCATTTGAGTCATGTTAGTATCATTAATTAAAAGATCTGACCAATTAATAAAAGTATCTACTGTATAAAAGTATGAGTAAGTGGCAGCCATTACAATGAGCTCGCAATCATCTTAAGAGTATGGTCATTCTGTAGCTTTTGAGCTATCATTTTTACTAACCTATCGGCTTCTGCAACGCTTGCTTGTTGAATGTGTACTTTCATGTCAAGCTTAATAGTTGCTCCGCCAGAACCAGTATAGTTGTTTCCTTGAGGAAGATTTACACCTTCAACAGGGCCACCTACACCGGCAGCTTGTGCCATAGATCCTGCTTCACCAAGATGTTTTAAGAAAGAACCACTAGTGTATGTAGACCAAGCATTAAAGTTTTTACCCTGATTGCTCTTTGCATACGCAGCTTCAGAGTTGTAGTTAGGGTTCGGAAGACGTTGGGCATCACGGTATGGGTCGTTATAGGCTTTCCAATTCTTAAGAGAACGAATTTGGAATAGCCCTACGCTTGGTCCCCACTTGTGATCTTGAAGTCCTACATCGCCTAAAGCATTTGGGCGTCCCCCAGATTCAGCAAGAGCAATAGCATAGGCTGTTTGAAGAGCTTTGCCATGGAATCCTTTACTAGCAATAGTTTTAATTAATTCTTTTTTATTTCCAGTAATTGGCCCATTGTATTCAGGGATGTTGCCAACAATGTTGGTAAGTTGATTTTTGCTTGCATGCTTTGTAACATCAGTCCATGAAATTGGGTCTCCGTTATTGGTTAAGTTGTCAAGCAATGCTGCTAATGATGGGCTTGAGTAATCGCTAAGAGGGCGTACAGCACCAGGGGTAGATGCCCCAGGCTTACCAGAAATAAATCCCTTAGTTGATGAGGCACTATGACCAGATCCAGCACCTGCTAGATATGGTGCTGGATTAACTTTTACACCGGCTCTATTTGTAACTTCTAAGTGAAGATGTGGACCAGTAGAGTTTCCAGCACCTGGTGCACCAGGACGTCCACCTGAACGACCTACTTGTGCTCCTGCACCAACTTTTTGATTCTTACTTACAAGGATTGCTTTTAAGTGGGCATAGCGAGACTTAGTACCGTCAGCATGTTTTACAACTACATAGTTACCGTAGCCTCCGCCGCTACCTGTTTCAACAACTGTACCTGCAGCGAATGCATAGACTGGGCTGCCTTCTTTAACACCAAAGTCAATACCTTTATGGTTAGCACTAATGCCTGGATGTCTTGCATGAGCACCTGGTCTAGGACCAAAAGGAGATGTTATAGGCGTACCTGTAGGAACAGGCATAACATGATCAACATGTCCACCACTTCCTTGGTCCGCACCAGTACCTAAGTTACCGTGGTTTGCGGGGCCTCCAACTGCACCCATTGCTGCCATCATTGCGGCGTCAGCAATAAGGCCGCCACCTGCTGGATCAACAATCTCACCGGCTAAGAATCCGGCACCAAGCGCAAGTCCTTTGCCTAAACCTTTACTTAAAAACTTTTTAAAGAATCCGCCAGCGGCTTTCTTTTCAACACTCTTTGCAGTTTTAGAACCTAAAAACTTACCCATCATGTGATACTGCATTGCAGAAGATGCTACTCCTCCTGCAGTGCTAACTAAACCAGACACTGTTCCGCCCATACCACCCGTATTAGGCATGGTTTGTAAAATGCCTTTAAGGGTCATTAAACCTTTATTAACCGGGCCAAGTAAACCGGCCATTGTGCTGTAAGCATCATTAAGGGCTGCGGTAGTACGAAGGCTAGCATCGTAACCTCCAACAAGTCCTTGTTCAGTTGCCGCAAGCTTTTTATTTTCACTAGAGTTATATCGGAAGTTTGCACGAATAGGGCTGCTCTGATCTACACCCATAAGATTAAGCATAGAGTTGGGGTCATGCATTTGAGATGCTGTAATAGCTTTACCACTAGATGCTCTAGCCATAATGCCTGATTGCAGAGTCTGCATAAGGGCAGGATCTCCACCAGAGAGCGCTTGCAAAGTACTATAGCCACGGCTATTAGGATTGAAAACCATAGCAGCTTGTTCCTTAGTTACCTTACCTCCACGGTATAAGAAACTAAATGCTTGGTTAATAAGTTCATTAGGTGGTTTAAGATTACCTTGACTATCACGTGCACGAATACCCGCACGCAGGAATGTCATACCATTTACGCCAGCCATTGCACCGGCAGCTTGCTCATTACTCATTCCAGTAATAGCACTAAGACCACCAAGTTGTCCCATAACATTTTTAGATGAAGTGGAGTTAGCGGTATAACCGCCTTGGTAAGTCAAACTCATTGCGGCCATGGTTGGTCCCATAGCACTTGTAGCTCCACCGCCAATTTGAGAATTAGCTTGCATAATAGCTTGGCGGGAACTCATACCGCTGATACCTGCATAGGTATCTGCACCCATACGCTGGGTTACTGCAGCCATGGTATTAGGGGCCATGGACATGTAGGTTGAACCTACAGCCATAGCACCTAGACCAAGACCAACAGCTTTTTCAGTACGGGTAAAAGAACCTAGTCCAAGTCTACCTGAACCGGGTGTTCCGTTACCCATTTGACCTGTAGCTTTTTGGGTTTCTTTAATCCCATCGCCCCAGGCTTTAACAATTTTATCTACATAGACGCTTACCTCTTTAAAGAGTTTAAGCATTTCTTTAGGTAGGTCTTCAAATGACTTGTCTCCGGACATGGTTAGTAGACCTTCAGGGCTATCTGAAGGTGAAGTAACATTTTGTCCGGCTGTACCAGCTGCCATTTAAATTACCGCCTTATCCTATTTACTGCTCTATTCAACCAGTTTATTCGTTCCCTCATACTAAGGTTACGAATCTCTGTTAGTGTCCAACCCGGATACTGCTGACTTAGTAAGTCGTGCATTTCCGTAAGCATGTCGTAATCAAATTCATTAGCGAAACAGATCCGCCAAAGTGAGCGGAAGCGATACCTCCGAGTCGCAAGACGTGCATGCTATCTTAATGTCACTGAGTTGTGGGCCAGGATTGCGGTTTGTAATCTCTTGCAAAATGTCTTTGCGATCCTTCAGACTTAGATTTCTGACGGTATCTGTACTAATGACGGGTGCGCCATTAATAGACTTGATGCAATTCTTAAGCATTAGTGTATCTAATTCTGCTGAAGTTTTGTTAGTAGACGCCACAATAGCTTTCTGAGTTACCCCAGTAGGCAGCGTAACGACAACTTCTCCAATCTTGCAGGTTACCGTAAACTCACGGTCTCCTTCAAGTTTCTTCATAGGAACATCTTTATTTAGGTCTACATGAAAAATTTGCTCTACACCGCACTCTGGGCAACCGCCAGGCCCTAGTTTAATCTCTGAGCCAAAGGTTGCTTTTCTAATAGACAAGAGCAATAGCTCTCTATCTCCAGCGTACATTGCATCCAAAAGTTCTGGATCAACATCTTTACCGCCAAGTTTTACTGTGGCTCGTTCTAAGATTGTAAGAAGAGCCTTACCTGGATCTGTAATCTTAGAGATAATCTCTTCATCTACACCAGTAAGTTCTCTTACCTCAGCGTGGCTAATGACCCCTTCAAAAGGATCATATAGCCCGCCAAGTAATTCAACATCTGTGTCAGGAGGCGACGTAATCGAAACTTGAGGTTTCGATGACGCCACTTCCTGTTGAGCTTGTGCAATTGCTTCAGCAGCTAGCTTATTAGCTAACGCTGGGTTCTGTCCCGCATTAATAGTCGTATCTGTAGCCATGTTGTATCCCTCTTAAGTTTAATTAAACTGTGAACTCTTTTGCTGAACCTTCTACTGTGTAGTCAGTTCCATAGTGTACATCAAAACCTTCATGAACCAAAGACATCTCTTCGACCATTAGGGTGTTTGCACCCGCATCAAGGTTGCTATAGGCAAGAGATGAAATCCATGCGTTATAGACTCTGAAACGTAATGAGGTGTGTTGCTGAAGTGCGTCAGTAGTTCCTTGTGCCGGAGAGTTTGAGCCTACCGCTGCCTGTGGGTTTGGATGGCTTAAAACTTGGATGTCTAGGTTACAGCGGAAGTTTGCTCCCACGCCTGTTGAAAGGCTTGGGGTCAATACTGTAAATAGACGCTTCATCCACATAGAGTTTTCTGGTTGACCCAATAGTACGCCTTTTGATAGGCTGATTGGAGTAAACGCAGATTGTCCGGGAATCTGATGAACGTTAGTGTTATATCCACCTTCACGGTAAGCGATTGGTTCTGTGGTTACGCTTAGACCGGAAAGAGATACAAAGCCCATTGTACCGAAATTGGTTCCCCATGAAGCATCCTTGCCACCTGTTGGTGTGAATGTCACCAGGAACTTAAAATTACGGACTGGATCTGAAAGCAGTGTGCTTAAAGAATTTGGAATCTGATTAGCCATTTGTCATTATCTCCTTTACGCTGATGCGTTTCCTGTTAGTTGTCCAAGCTTGATGACAACAAACTCTGCTGGGTATTCAAGAGAAACTCCAACTTCAATGTTAACCTTACCGGCTTGCATATCGGAAAAGGTTGTTGTTGAGGAGTCACACTTTACATAGAAAGCCTGAGAAACAGTTGCACCACGTAATCCACCACTTTGCCAGTAGCTAAGCAAGAAGGCATTAAGTGCGGTACGGATCTGTAGCCATAGGCGTGAATCGTTATTCTCAAATACTGCAAATTGAGTAAGGTCTGACAGACGCTTTTCAATGTAGATAAGGGAACGACGAATATTGATGTAACGATTATTTGGTGTGTTATCCAAAGTACGTCCACCCATAATTACAATGCCTGCACCAGGAACCTGGCGAATAGCATTGATTGGATTTGTTGAGGTGTTAATTGAATCAAGTTCAGCATTTGTAAATAAATGTTCAGTAGAAACTGCCAAAGCAATCTGATTACCAAGACCCGCTGGAGTCTTAGCTGGACCACGAGAAGCGTCGGTTGCTAGGTATTGACCTACGACTGCTGCTCCTGGAGCCTGTAGACGAACTGCACCAATTGACTTAGTTGGGTCTGGGATATTAACCCAAGGCCAGTAAGCTGCTGCAATACCACCTGCTGTAGCTGCAGCAAAGTTAGCGACTGTACCGTCAACCTCGCCTTGAGCTGCTGAAGAAGTTGTATATCCAGCTTGTGTATCAATTACTGCAAAAGCATCTGAACGGCTAGCGGCATAAATAACTGCGTCACCATGAATACCTGAAGTAATTGTAACGTCTGAGTTATAGGCAGCATCTGGTGCGTAGATAACAACTGGGTTGTTAACAGAATCAAATGTTGTCCATGCTGTTGCATAGTCTGTACGAACTACAGTTGCTCCATTAGTACCGCTATCAATACGTGATGGAGAAGCCATTACTCCAGGAGACTTAGTTGCATCAAGTCCTGAAGAAAGAATGGTAATAAGCTTAGAACTTCCATTAACAATAGAGCGTACATAGTTCTTATCTGTTGAAAGCATGCTTAGATCTGTATAGCTTTCTACCAATGTATAAGAAGTAATTCCGCTAGAAGTTACGGCTTGATAAACATTTAATCCAAAACGATCTGAGCTACCTGCAGCAACAGTCTGAGCATAATAACTAGCAGACCATGTACCTGGGTTAATCGCATTGATAGTAAATACTGGATTAGAAACTGTAGTAACAGTAACTGTAGCTGTAGCTGTAGCACCTGTTACGGCAGTACCGGTTGCAGCGTTTGTAACCGTAAACTGTGATCCTGAACGGCTAGCAATTGTGACGCCAGTTAAGTTAAAAGTAGTAGTTGAAAGACCAGTAATAGATACTGTTTGTCCAACAGTGAATGTGTTAGTAGCTGTATAGGTAACGGTTCCTGCTGTTGCAGACGCTGCGGTAACAGTGGCTGTAGTAGTTGTTGTTGTTCCAGAACCATCATTAATAATTAAAGAACCTGGTGTTGAGCCAGATCCTACTACACGCTTTACGTATAGGTTGCGACCGCCATTAGCAAAAAAGTTATAGGCAGCCCAAGTAGTTGGGTAAGAGTCATTTAATCCACCAAAAGTATTAACAAAGTCAGACCATGTAGAAACTAGGACTGGAGCTGTTGTGGATCCTTTTGGAAGTGATCCTGCAAAAGCACCTACTGCGCCGCTAAAATCAGCAGCTGTAACAGTTTGTGGCAATGCAACTTCTTGGATATAGACTCCGGGACGACTGAATGTAGCCATTCGGGTTTACTCCTTAGGGTTAGGTTGTTTTCTTAGTGGGGCCGAGTTAGTTAGTAATTGTAGTAAAAGGTGTATCTTGATGATTGAACGAGATTGTAGGAGTCTCAAGTACTTGATATACCTGAGCGAGTTGATCTGGAAACAGTTCAGAACTGATCCGGATATTGTAGACATTGCTAAAGAGGCGCTTGCCATCTTCAGTAGTATCTCTCTTTGAGAAACCCAGCATGTCCAAACGACGGTTAGTACCATCTTGAGGAACAGGCAGTTGCCCAAATCTATAAGGTAGTCTTCCAGATGCAAACAAGGTTGCCATAATTTGGCGATCATGTCTAGGCTGACGAGCCCATGTGGAGACTTGATAGATTAGATCTATCGGGATAGGAAAATTTACGTTAGTGATAATGTTACCATCAGAATCTGTTTCTACCGTTGCACCTTCTGGGGTGTATGTAAGAGGAACATATCCACGGTGGGCACGTTCAGGATCCTCACGTACACCTACAAGGTCTAGGGTAATGTAAGGGTAGCTTTGAGTACGAAGGTCTTTATCAGGTTGGCCATAGTAGACCGCTACAGGTCGTGCAGAGTTACCTGAATCTGAAACTGTGATGCCTTGAAGTAGAGTCTTTAGGGCGTCATCTTCATTAATAATAAATGGCATTAGTTCATGATTCCTAACGTGAATGTTCTCAAAGCAGGAGAAGGAGGGACGGAAGAAGTTCCGTACTCTAGGGTTAGGATGGCATCTTCAAGATGCTCAGGGTACTTAATGCTATGAGTATTATTGTCATAGTCCATTCGGATCTGGTTGACAATCTCATCAGGCCAGGCATAGGCGCTAGCATGCTCACGGAGTCGAGCTGTATAAGACTCTGTAATCTGCTTTTCAGCTACACGAATTGCTTGATTTAAATATGCTTTGACGCTAGCCACGGTTACGAATCCAGTTCGAGAGCAGATATCCTGCGACAAAACCAGCGAGAGCTTTTTTCTCTCCACCTTGGTTTAGTCCGACTGCACCACGAATGAACTCTTCTTTATCGGCATCGGTCTCTTCACGAGCCAGCCGGTGAGCTAGGTAAATCATAATTCCTCCATAGGAAGATGCAAGGTGTAGCAGCAGGGTTCCAGATTGCTCTGGCGTCAATAGCAATCATAAAGCAAAAGAGCCCCTTTCGGGGCTCTAAAGATTACTTCTTTTTCTTAGCTGGGGCTTTCTTCTTCTTGCCTTTGCCTTTAACTTCCTTGGCTAGCTTGGCATCGTTAGTCTCATCCTTAGCCTCAAATTTCTTCTTTTGAGCTGGGGTCATACCCTTTTCAAACTTCTTGTCGTCGTGTGCCATTACATGCCTTTCTTTCGAACCATAGTAGGTTTACTTGCCTTGCCTTTTGAACCAGACTTCTTATCATACTTCTTATTAGCAGCAGATAGGGTCTTCATTCCATGCTTGTCTTTAGGCTTACCGCANCCACANGTAGCGCACATTANTTCTTCTTCTTTCGNAGGGCGGCGAGATCAGATCCTTCTATCTTGCCATCTCCATCTGAATCAAGTTTACTTTGCTTACCTTTTAAAGCTGTTTTCTTACCAGTCTTCTTAGCACCCTTTTTGCAGGCACCTTTACAGCCGGGCTTTGAACAGCCACATCCACATGATTTACACATTACTTCTTACCTTTCGTATGGGGGTTCTTTTTATGCCAGGCTCGGGTTGCCTTCTCACCCTCTTTGATGGTCTTGGCTCCGGCCTTTTTAGTTAGGTTAATCTTATCGTACTTACCAATATTTCCAGCATGATCAACTATAACGTCGCCCGTTTTATTCTTTTTTACATCGTGGACCTTGCCACTAACCTTTATTTTTGACACGTTTTGTCTTTACCTTTTCTGGAAGCTTTTTACCCTTAGGTGTCTTAGATTCAAACTCAGCAGCTAGCTTAGGGTCTTTAGCATAAAGGGCCCTACGCTGAGCCTGGGATTTAAAAGGCATTTTATACCTGTGAGTACAGAACTGATACAGCGTTAGCCGCTGTTCCGGCTGAAGAAATAGCATAGATAGCGTCACTTGCTCTTACCCATAATTGATAAGTTGCACCAGCCGCTATAACGTGACCCTTATTTGTCCCGCTTACAGTAAGTGTGCTATCTCCAATAAAAATAGAGGCGCTATCATTATTTTGAATAGAAATAGCTGTATATTCAGTAATAGAATTTAGGGTTGTTAATAGTGTAGCCGTAGTTGCTACTGTTTTATTAACATGTACGATTGCCATTTAGACTCCTTTAGGGGCAGTTGTTGCATCAAACGGGTTGTAATTTGCATAGGTTTGGAACTGTGAATCGTTTACTAGCTCTTCAGCATTGACTTGTTCACAGGTAATGAGAAGAAGACTATACTTGTTTTTTATAATACCTACTGGTTGAACTGCAGTGGGAGAAAATACTTCCCCACGATAGACCACCCGGTCACGTAGATAAGCATCTGGGTTGGTTTCAATAGTCTTTAATTGACGGAAGTTGGCAGCATTGCCACCATAGAAGTTCAGGTGGTTTTCTACTACGTCAATATTAATGGTGATGGTCAGAATATCTGTGTTATAGAAACCACGGTCGCTTTGTACAGAGGCGCCTTGTTGTAGGTCACCATTGATGATTGGAACCTTAAATGGGCTAAGCCACTTACGTCCACCACCAATGATAGATGAACCTACGTCATAGATAGGGTCTACCTGACTATTAGGGGCATCAAAAATCCACCAGTCAATATACTGACCGACAGTTTGAACTAGCTCTGTAGTGGTTCCGGACACGAAAGACCCACGTTCGTATGCAACGCTAAACCGGCCTTCTTTTTGATCCCCACGCATGTGCTACCCCTCTACAGGAATGTTAACAAACTCTTTACTATTCTCATCATACTTAGTTCCTAGGCGAACCGCATTGTTATCTGCAGCGTAAATATCAGAAATATCAATGATCTTAGGCTCACTAAGAAGAATGGCAGCTAAACGATTATCAATATGTAGGATATCTACTACTTCCCCATCAATAACCATAGCAAGTTTATTTGCCGGTAAATTATGCTCTGTCATTTGTTTCCTCTTCTTTAAACGGAACTTGTACAATTCCCCAGTGCCCTAAGGGACATGAAGCATTTGGTAACTTTGTTTTCGCACTCATAATGCAGCCACATTCTGTACATTGGTTTGTAAGCTTGATTAACTTTGGACAAGTTAAACAAATATCAAAACGTTCTGCCGCAATGTCTTCTGATACACGCCCAAGGTTCTTATTAAAAAGATCCCAAGGCCGTGCAGGTCTTGAAAATGGATCCGCCATATTATTTGCCCTATCCTGATATCTTTAAATCGTCTATTGTAGATCCCTGAGCATACGAGCTAGGTGCCTTAATAATACCATGTGATGTGGCAGTTGTTGGACTGGTTGGGGTATAACTACCCTGAGTGCCAAGAGTCGTGGTAAGTGCTGTGTCTGAGTAAGCCTGGTAAGTAATAGTATTCCCAACTGTGCTAATTTTAATAGCTGCAGCAGCTGAGGAAAGGCTAATATCTGAACCTATAGTAGTAACTGTTCCCCCCACTGACTGAAGAAGGCGAATCCAATAGGCGTTAACTAACGTCCCACAAGTTTGGCAACTGGCGCCATATGCGTCACAGTTAGGGTATGTTCCGCCGCCAACAAACGATGAACCAGATCCGCAAACACCAAATGATGGGTCGCTGCAAGCATTACAGGTAGTTGTAGTTGTACTTGTTGTATGAGTACATGTTGACCCGGATAGAGAATCTCCAGCGGTACAAGAGTAGCTAGTTGTGTAGATAGGCGCATAGCAGCTACAGCATCCTGGATGTCCTACTTCTTGACCTGCTGGGCATAAGAATGGGCAACCAGATCCGTAAGCTGAACCCGCATCATTACATGCACCTCTTGAAAGACAAGGATTACTAGGGTTTGCAACATCTGCGTCTGAACATGCGGGCTGTCTTGCTGCAGCACCTTGGTATGACCACCCAGTTTGGGTCTGTGTAGCTGTAGCCGCATATGTAGTATTACTAGTAGTAGTACTAGATGAGGTAGAGCAAGGTGGGCAGGTAGCGGAAGAACAATAAATTGTGTAACCAACATAATGGCCATTACAAGAACAGTTACACGCATATGTACCATTAACTTGAGTTTGATAGGCAATAGCGGCGTACCAGTTACCGGAAGAATTAACCCAAACTGCTGGTCCAGTTCCTGGGGATACTGAGGCTGTAACGCTTACGTCAGCAACACCATAGTTAATAGAGGCAATAGGGTATGAAGTAGCTGCAGTATCGGATTGGGCTTGAGATCCATTTGCATACCAGACTCCTGATGTGGCCGACCAAGTCTGACCAGTGTCTGCGTTACCTAAAGAACCAGAAGTTGTGCGAGCAAAGCTATCTCTGATGGCTGAACGAAACCATAAAGACCAAGTAGTGGCATCAGTTTTTACGTAGGCTGTACGTGCAAGGTTCCAGGTAGAGGCACTGGTCTTTACATATATGTCGGATGCAGATGACCAAGTAGTGGCACCTGTCTTAATTTTTCCTGACATTATGCGTATACAATCCAGATGTCCCCGACGCTTCCGTCTGTACTAATTGGGGCAACGGTTCTGGCATAAGTATTGCGAACAACACCTGATGCAATAGCTGCTGTAGTTACTGTTCCATTTGTCTGAGAAACAAGGGAAGGAAGAACTGTCCAAGCTGGAGTAGAACCATTGCTGGTTAGGTAATAACCGGATGTTCCAATACCAAGGCGAGAGACTGTGCTGCTACCTGATCCAACAATAATATCTCCAGCAGTTGTTACTGTTGATAAGGGGACTTTAGTTGTGTCAGTTGGGGTACCCCAAGCTACAGATGTTCCGTTCATAATAAGTGCTTGACCGGAAGATCCTCTAGCAAGGTTAGTAACTGTAGCATTTCCAGAACCAACAATTAAATCGCCAGCTGATGTTACGGTAGATAAAGCAACTCTTGCGTTAGCGTTGGTATTGGCCGCAGCTGTAGCTGTAGTTAAAGTTGTATAGTCTGTACTATTAACATAGATAACGTTGTTAGATCCAACTTTAGGTAGCCCTGAAGCATCAAGAGTAAAGTTTAAAGTATTGCTATAAGAGTAGGCTTCTAGAAGGTTAAGGCTAGATACTCCGGCCTTAAGCTGTAGACCCTTGTTAGTAGTGGTGGTAATTGAAGACCCACCAGCTGTAAGAACATAGGGAGCATTTGCAACACCGCTAGTCAGACCAGCTTCAATGTTGGCTAGACGGTCATAGACAGTGCCCCAAGTTGTAGATGTGCTAAATGATCCAGTCCAGGTAGAGGCCAGAGGGTTCTGGTTCGTTGTGGCGCTTCCAAGGGTGGTCTCGAGGGCTTTAATTTCTTCCTGGAGGGAATTCACATTGTCTGCGATTACGGTGTCTACAAGGTCAACTACGGCCTTATATGACCGTACTGAGGATGGGTATGAGGCTGTCATTTATGCTCCTAAGTTATATGCCCTTACTATACTAGAGATTTAGCCTCGTAGGGCGGCGATCTCCTCGGCAGTTAGCCCTAGTTTTGCTAGCTTATCCGCAGCAGAAGCTGCGGCAGCAGCCTTGGCTTCAGCAGCGGCTGCGTCTGCAGCGGCTTGCTCGGCAAAAGAAACGGCACGTTCTGCATGTGCAGCAAGTTCTTCAGCTGTCATATCACGTTCAGTAGCTACTCCCGTTGAGCAATCTACTTCCACGAGCTTTAGTGTGTCTGTCATTTTATCTCCTTGATTATGAGTTCTTTACCCCGTAAAGAGTAAATTCTGTGTATTGAGCTAGGGCAACACCGCTAGTTGAAGTGTCAAAAATTATGGAGTTAATAGCAGAAGTATTAGACCAAAGTTCTGCACCTAAAACCATTGAGTTTGCAGCAAGCGCCCCTTCAGTAGCCCCCTCAAATAAAATTTGCTTGTATGTTGAGGATGTATAACTTGGTATAATTATTGTTGCCGTTGTAAAAACATTAGGACTATTATAGGCGCTATTTAAAGTTATTAGGGCTCTATAAGTACTTCTACTGCTACTAGGGTTAGACCCAGTACCATTTAAAAATGTATTAGACATAGTAGTTTGTACGCCATTAAGGTACATACCTATAGAGTCATATCCAGAAGTATACGTACTTCTAACAGATAAATGAACAATTAAATCAGTGTAAGTTTGAGGAATGCTTGTAAATCCTACAGCTGCCGCACTTGCCCCTGAAGGAAAAGTATACGACCCTAATTTTGTGTATGTATTAGCCATAGTTATGCCGCCGTTATTCCATAGAGAGTAGCCTGAGTTCCCGCTACATAAGCTGTTCCATAAGATTGCCCAAAAGAAATAGAGTTAATAGCGGCCGTGTTTCTCCAAGTAGAGACTGCCATATCTGTCTGACCACCAGTACTATAGTCTGCGGCACTTTTTGTAAATAAAGATTTATAAGTTGTACTATTTGAATAGTTTAATATTGTAAAAACTGTAGATCCAAAAATATTTGCGCCAGCAGCCCCCCCTGCTACAGTGCCCCCGTAGGTATAGTATGTATTAGCAACACGGTTTGAGGCAGCACCACCTCCGTTTCCAAGTAAATATGTATAAGAATAGTTTGCTGCTCCGTCATTGTTAAATTGAGGAATAATTTGACTTGTTGCAATAGAGGCGTAGGAGTTACGTCCATAGACTACACATACTAAATCCGTGTAGGTTTGCGGTATGGAACTAAATACAATAGCAGTAGTAGTTGTACCGCTAACTGTATACGTAGCAATGGGTGTGTATGTTGATTGGGCAGTCATAACTATCTCCTATGCAATTCCGTAAAGGGCAATATGCGTGTACTGAGCAAAACTACCATCTGTAGTAATAATCATAGAAGTCACAGGTGCCAATGAGTTCCAAAAACCAGAGTAAAATACAGCTCTACCCGATCCATTTCTATCATTTCCGCCCATAAATTTAACAGTTTTATATTTATAAAAATTTGAATAATCCAAAACATCGGCCACTACTGTTCCAAATACGTTTGCGGTAGCGCTCACATCTGGAATAGCTTGTTGTGCGGCTAATGTACCTGTTGATAAAGCATTGCCTGAATAGGCGCTAGCCCCATCACCAAATAAACTATGAAAGTCATAATCTCCTGCAGCATAATCATAATTAAACTGAACATAAAAAGAAAGACCTGCTGAAAAAGTAGTACTTCCTCCCCTAGCAAAAGCTCTAATTTGAAGGTGCGTATAGTTTTGTGGGATGTTAGTAAACACAGCATTACTGATTGTTCCTGAAGAAGCGTAAACCGTAGCAATACTAGAATATGCATTAGACGTTGTTAAAGGGCTAGATGTTCCGGACGTTGAGGTTCCCAAGCTATTAATAGCTTTAGCTGTATATGTAGTTGCTGTACCTACAGTCATTGGAGTAACAATTGGGGTAAAAGACCCATAAGTTGTTAACCCATCACTTCCAGTAACAGCATACGCTGTAGCCTGATCATTAGAGGCAGGAGTAAATGCTACAGACGCAAATCCTGCCTGATCTGTAACTGCACTAATCGTTGGTGTTGATGGGAGTGCTGTAGCATATTGTTGAGCAATGCCATAGAGAGTAAAGGTAGAGTTTTGAGCAATAGTCCAGTTACCCATACCTATATAAATAGACGTTACAGGTTTTGAATTTAAATATATTGCGCTTGTAGTTGTAATTGCAGTACCAGAAGCTACATTAGATTCTGCTACTCCCTCTACCTCTATCGGCTTAAAAGACCCAGAGGCATAGTTACGTATAGTAATTCTTGCATTAGAAAAAGTATTAGCTGTGGCAGAAGTATCAGGAATCATATACCCGGCATATAAAAAATCCCCGGTATACCCAAAATCCCTACTGGTTGTTACAGTAGATCCGTTTGACAATACTCTTGTTGCAGAATGGGTACCGGCAGGTTGGCCCGAACCGTTTACTTGAATAAAAATAGGTTGGATAATGTTAGCATTTCCAGTTCTTGCTGATATTTCAACAACAAGGTCCGTGTATCCTTGAGGAATATTATTAAATGTCATACTTCCAACACCGCCAGGACCTACAGTTTGAGTAAAAATAGGTTGCATAAACACTGACATTATTATGCCCCCGTCGCACTAGCAGTAGAAATTCCATATAAATCAAATCTAGATCCTGGAGCAAAACTTGATCCAGAAGCACTAAAATTTAAACTAATTATAGCCGCTGTGTTATACCACGCAGAAGATATTATAAAAACTTCACCATTAGAATTATTTGAATCGTGTCCTTCAAAACATTTTACTACTTTGTTTTTTGTTGTATTTGAGTAGTCTAATATATCATATATTCCTACTGCGAATATATTTGCAGATTCAGTTGCAGCGGGCATGTTTACTCCTATAGCCCCACCTACGTTAGTACTATTACCCCCACCTACAGATGCGCCACCAGCATTTAAAAAATGCCAACTATAATTATTTCCATTATCACCATTAAAATTCAACTGAGAGTAATAAACTGCGGCAGATGCCTGACTTCTTGCAAAAACTCTAAACTGTAGGTGTGTAAAGTTTTGGGGTATGCCGATAAAAGTTACAGATGTAGCGCCGCCAGACCCCACAGTTTGAGTAGCAATAGGGTACATGCTCATTGACCTACGCTCCTAACTCCGTATAAAGTAAATGTAGATCCTTCAAAATAAGGCATGCCATATCCTGACCCTATTTGTACTATTGTTATGGGGGCGGTTGATGCAAACGTACCCACATTTAGTTCTGTACCCCCATAGCCATTAAGGTCAAAAGATCCTTTTACTAAAACTGTTTTGTAGGTTGAACTATTAGCGTAATTAAGTACATGGAATACCACAGAACCAAATGTATTGGGGGCCGATAAAGAGCCTGGCGCATTTGAGTATGCTCCGTATGTTGGTCCTGATTGCAGTGTTCTATTAGAACTTACAGAATAGCCATCTGAAATAAGACGGGTACTACTCCAACCAGCTGCTGATTGAACTAATGTATTGAAATACATATTTACTGCCATAGTTTGTTGTTGATAACCATTAATTCTAGCTGTTACGACAACCATTAAATCTTGATAAGTTTGAGGAATGTTAATAAAGGTAATAGGTGAGTACTGAGAAGTTAATCTTGTGCTAGCAATTGGCACAATAGCCCCATGCTCAGTACCTGCGGAGGCTGCTGTAAAGATTGGCATTTAAACCTCCTACGCTGTAATGTCGCCGACTAGAACCCAAGTATCTGTAGAACGCTTTACCAGAGTTGCAAAGGACCATTGTCCACGGATTTTTAAACCTGGGTTAGCGTTAATTGTAACACCTGCTCCCGCAGTTACGACAACCTGACCAACACCTGTTTGAAGGAGCTGGATCTGAGTACCGATAGCAAATGGGATAGAAGAGTTAGGCGGTACAGTTAAGGTAATAGTTGCTGAGTTAGCAAGTTCAATAATAAGTCCATCATCAGATCCAGCTAAAGTGTAAGCAGTTCCAGACTGGTTGTTAGTTGCCATATGGTAAACCACGTTACCTGTAACAGCTAGGGAGGTAAGTGTTCCCACAGAAGTTAGGGCAGATGAAACTACGTTAGCTGCTAGAGATGTACCTGAAAGCTGGTTAGCTGGGAAGGATCCTAAAACATACGGCAAGGAGTTATAGGCAGTGGTTCCATTACCAACCTTACCTTTGTTAGTATCGGTTTCAAAACCGAACTCTCCCGAAGCTAAAATCGGGTTACTTGAAGCCCAAAGGGCAGCAGTACCACGACGGAATTGTAGTAACGTCTGTGCCGGCATTATGGATTTCCTCCGTCCATCGTATAAAGAATATCATTAGTTGTGGTAGCTGGGTTGCCACCATCATATAAAGCTACAGAGTCTGCTTCTCCACCATCAACACCTTGTCCAAAGTATCGGGCTACAGTAAGGGCTCGGCTAGTCATGGTATTAGTTTATCTCCTAAATTAAAATTAATCTGTACAGACTGTGCAAATCCACTGCTTAACTGTCTCATCCCAAACATAGCCCTCTGAAGGTGACGGGAATGGGGGAACCCATCTACACGTTTCTTCGTCTAGTACCCAAGAAGCAAACTCTTTATAGGGTATAAAAGCATCACGATTAGGGTCGTAAGAGTCTCCGACATGTGCAAAGTTTTTTCTAATTTTTCCTGATCTGGAGGTTTGTAACCAAATACCAGTCATATATAGGTCGCCAACTAAATAATCGGCTCCACGGTGCTCTTGCTCGTCAGGTACTACTAAAACCCTGACAACAATGTTCTTATCATTAATTTCTGCAAAGTGTGCCATTATGCTGCATACCTCACAATAACTACGCCAGAATTTCCACCATTGGGGGAACCAGTTTGCGTATTTCCGCCAGCCCCGCCGCCGCCAGTATTAGGGTAAGACGCTCCTGTGTAAACGCTTGAGGACCCATACCCACCACCGTAGCCTCCAGTTGAAAACACAAGTGAAGCAAAGGTTCCATTACATGCTGGGTAGTTTGTTGTTCCTCCGCCACCGCCACCTCCGTAATAAACCGTACCACTTACGTTCTGGCCTGTGGTTGTTGCAAGACCCCATGTTGAATATGCAGAGGTACCATTTCCACCATTTCCACAAACGTTGGTGTTAGCATTTGACCCTACGGCACCGGCGCCACCGCCACCCCCACCTGCAGATGCACAGCCTTGGTCCCCCCCTGTAATTCCGACCTGCCCTGTTCCGTAACCGCCATTATTACCTTGTACACCACCAGTTCCGTATTGGGGTGTAAACGTCGTAGTACTTCCGCCGCCACCACCACCACCACCAGAAGCTACTGAGTTTTTAATACTTCCTACCGAAGTATCACGGTTATCACCTTGGCCACCAGCATATGCTGTAAACCCAGCAAATGTACTGTTAGTAGCGCCCCCACCAATAGCTGCGGTATAAGCATTTCCAGCGGTTAGTGCTACGGAGCCGGTTATAACGCCTCCACCCCCGCCCCCACCGCCTCCGTTACTCCCACCATTACCGCCACCTCCAACAATTAAATATTGAAAAGTAGTGTTTAAAGCCGGAATAAAATTAGCTGTACTTGTAAATGCATGATAAAAATAACCACCTGAATAGGTGACAATGCCCCCACTACCGTAAGCACTAGACATGGTGTTTGAAGGAGAAGAAGAAGTACTTATGCCGGCTGCGTTAGTGGCGGTAGCGGTAAATGTATAAGTTGTTCCTAACGTTAAACCAGATACTGTTATTGGGGAGGTTGCCCCTGATGCACTAAACCCACCGGGTGAGGAAGTTACCGTGTAAGAAGTAATTGCCGATCCACCGTTATTTGCTGGCGCTGTAAAGGTTACGGCAGCTGAATTAGCGCCGTTAGCTACTGCAGATAAATTTGTTGGTGATTGAGACAACGTAAAAGGGGTAATTGCGGAAGAAGATGTTGACGAAGACCCAAAACTATTTTTAGCAGTTACTGTAAATGTATAGGAAGTGCCCGCAGAAAGTCCGTAAATAGTTACTGAGTTACCTGTAGTAGTTTGAGTAAACCCGCCCACGCTAGAGGTTACTACATACGAGCTAGCTGGGACCCCAGTTGTTGCAGGTGTCCAAGTAATAACTACGCCAGGTAACCCTCCGTAGGGAACTGCAGCGCTAGTTGCAACTACATTTGTTGGAGCATTAGGTGCTGTTCCTGCTGAGAACCAACCATTAACTGTAAAGACTTTAAGCTCATTAGTTGTTGAGTCAAAGAACTGATCACCAATGACGGCTTTACTTGGATAGGCAGTTGTAGCCCCACGGTTAGGTGGGGTCACGCTTGATCCTAAAGTTGATACGTTTGAAGCAATGGTGATGTAAGGAGTGAGTAAGTTATCGTTACCCTGATTGGCTGCTTTATTAAGAGGCACGAGGCCGCTCCTCTCTTAGGCTTGGGCTTCAGTCCAGGAGATACGACCGAGAACGTTAACGGCTGCAGTACCTACGTTGGTTACCATAATAGTTAGAACGTCTGGACCATCTGGATAGATAGTCGCATTTGAGTAAAGGCTTGTTCCACCGCCAAGAATAGCGTTACCAAGATCACGTACGTTAGAAAGATCAATCGAGGTTGTTGAGTTAGTGAAGAATCCGCCAGTGTTTTCACCACCTGTAATACCGGTAACTCCACCCCCACTAGTTGCATAGTCTGCAATCTGTGCAAGAGATGAGTTAGCCCTACCGATCACGTTACCCACAGCGTTAGTCCAAGCTGTAGCTGTAGTAACTACTCCATTTAGAACAGCTGTTACAAGAATGTTAGCTGGGCTAGAAGAAGTGGTGATATCTAGAGCACGAAGAATCAACTGCATACGGTTAGTAAGTTCACGGGCTCCAAAGATACTTGGAATACCGTTATCTACAGATGGAGCAATACGGATTGAGAATAGGGCTTTCTGAGCACCGGTAAAGGTAAGAGCTACAGAAGATAGTGTTACAGCCTGTGTAAGAACAATAGCTGTGCCGGATGTAACAGATGCCACATATGTATTAGCTGGTACGCCTGCACCGGTAACTAACATACCCGCAATAATATTAGTATTAGATGCTGATAATGTTACGTTTGTAGAGGCTGTAGCTGAACCTGTAGCTGTTGTGGTGTTGTTAATTGGTGCAATTGTTGTAGGTGCATTTTGACCATAAGTAAAGAGGAGAGACTTATCATCATCATAACGGCCATCCATAATAACAGATGTACCCCAGTGAGAGATAGATGGGCCAAATGATGGATAGGCAAGTTCAACTGCTACTGGAGCTGTTGAGGCATAGGTAAATGCCTGGGCTGAAGATGCGCCCATTGGCATAATCTGAACTGTAGGGTTAGCCGCAGTTACTGCCTGGTTAAGAGTTAGAGTTGTTCCAGAAATTGATTGGATCCAAGTTCCATCAGGAATAGCTGATCCGCATAGACGCTGACCAACTTGTAAACCTGTTACAGAACCTACGGTTGCAATATTAGATCCTGAGTTGATAGCAAGTGTGATTGAGGCCACACCAGCTTGACCACGAGTAACACCGGTAAAGGTTGTAGCTGTCAAACCAGCATAGTTTACATACTCATATGTTGAGGCGTTACGGATGGCAATGGTTCCATTTGATGGGAAACCGGATGTGCTATTAACCACAATTGTTGAGTCTGTAGTTGCTACAGAAGAGGTGATAAATGTGGCTGGTGGGATAGTAACAGACTCATAACGAGCAGGTAAGTTACCTGAACGCATGTAAGCTTCGTTGTTAACGTTGTTGTTAGGCATCTTGTGTACATAGGTAACGTTACCCTTTGCACCACGAAGACCCCAACGAATAAATCCAGCACCATACCAGGTGTAGTCAATGTAGAACATCTGCATCTTAGACAGGTCAACGGTAATACCTGAAGGTCCTGTACCGTCCATCTTATCAATATTCCATGCAGATTGTGGAATCTTAAGTTCTTGTGTCTTAGAAACAATTACATAGTTAGCAGAAGCACCACGGTATGATGGGCTAATGGTAAGTGAGGTATCAGATGCAATATCGGTAATACGATATGACTGACCACGAAGTACGATGTAATCTCCTACTACAGCTTGCTTAGAGAAAGCTGTTGGATATGCAGCATTTGTCTGCGTAACAGTATTTGAACCATTAGTTACAGTTGCCTTACCAGAAAGCTGGTATGTTGAGTTACGACGAACAGCGTAAAGAGTCTGGCCATCCCACTCAAAGTAAAGACCATTTTGCTGATCAAAAATACCTAGACGAGTAGCGGCACCATTCCAGTTATTAACTGAAAGGTTATAGTTACCTGAAGCTTGAGCAGAAGATGGGGTTGTAAGGGCGTTATATGTAAAGGTGTTGTAAGCATTTACGCTCTGTACGGTAAATGTTCCATTATAAGCAGATTCATTAGCACCGGTAATAGTGATGCTAATACCTGGCTGCATGTTGTGCTTTTCACGAGTCTGAACTGTTACAACGTTACCGGATGCAGTCAAAGCATCAATAGATGCATAAGGCTTAAGGATTGTTCCAGAAGACATCTGGATACCTTTACCTGACTGATAGCGGAAATAACGGCGGGTTTGACGAATAGCAGACTCAAAGTTTGAGTTAGCGTTTGTAGAGAAGAGAACTCCACCATCAAATGCACGGTGTAAGAACTGAGCCTGTGGGCGCATAAAGATTGCGGCAGCAGAAAATGTTAGTGTTCCAGAAGGAGCAGTTTGAGTATAGTAAGAAAATGTAGTTCCATTAGTAATTGTATTAACTGTAAACGAACCGTTAGGTGGGTTAGCACCTGTAGTTGTAATACCTGTAACAGCAACTTCATTACCCAAAGATAGACCGTGAGGAACAGTTGTAACAACCGTTACAACGTTACCCGAGTAGGTAACTGATGATGGCGCAGATCCAATTTGAGCATTTGTATATAGAGTACCTGTGTAAACAGCCGTCTTATTGGGATCAAAGAGTGAGTTAATGCCGGTAATGTTTACAGCACGTCCTGTATAGGTAAAGTAGTTATAGCCTGAGAATCCTCCAGAACCAGCGCCTGTAGACTCTACGATAAAGTTACCGTTAGCAATAGAGAGGTAGGTATCTTGAATTGTAACCGGGGTACCAACACCTGGAAGTGCTGAGGTTGAAGTTAGGTATACATATACGGTACGGCTAGCAGTTGCCATTTGTACATCGTATACAACACCGATAGGTGCAGCAGATGCTGCAGCAAAGGGACGATTATCAATCATGGCTAGGTTTTCCCACTTAGACTGCTGGGTACCATATTCAAAGTCTGTATCAATAAGTGCTTGCGGGGTTGTCACACGAAGCTTATTAGTTGGGTCAAGTTGAGATTCAGCAGGAGTAAATGCTTCTGCATATTCGTCAATAACAATCTGTAGCTTATCTGTAGAAGACATAGCTGTCGTATTGTAGTTAAGGACTACTGTTGCAATATCAGAACCGTATGCGTCTACGCCGTTAACAAAAGAGGTGAGGTTTAAAGAAGGGTCAGAGAAGTTAAAGATGACCTTGTTCTTGGTAACGTTAGTAATCAGTACTAGACGTTCCTGTGGGAAGGAGCGAGGGATTACGATTGTTCGAGTAGCTGGATTAAATGTGTATCCAGTTTCGAGGAGTACTTTACGTGCCATTTATTACGCTCCTAATAAAATATCTGCTGCTTTGAATGGGTAGGCGGTTGTCTTTGTATTAGTGACAGGACCTGCCATAATACGAGCATCGAATGTTGAACCAGCTGGGGGTACTTCTGAAAAGCTTAGATAACCGTCAAAATCTACCATAAATCCATCCCAAGGCATATATGACTGCCATACATACTCCGGGAAGTTTACGGTTTGAAGTATACCATTAACCGTCATTAGTATACGCAGAGGGTTAGAAATAGTCAGGGTATCTCCACCATATGTTGGTATAAACCGGCTTTCAATACCATCAAATTTAAGGGCTAGAGAATCTAGCGGGGTAATGTCATCTTCCTGCCAAGATACACCAAGATTAGCTGTAGGGTCAACAACAAGTACTTGGTTGACTGTACCAATAGGGAGTACATCAACTACGGCTGTAGTCTTACCCAGAACCATATCACCCTTATTAAGGATGTTAGATTGCTTGATAGCATCTGTCATCTGGAAGGCGGTAAAGGAGATGAGGTCTACTACGTCGCCAATCTGAAGACCGGCAAGGAAGGTAACGCTAGATCCAGTGGTAGCTGTATAGTCAGAGTTGCGGACCATGAGTACGCCGTTTAGGTATACCTGTTCAGACCCAATGGTATAGCCAAGGTTTAAGCCGCCATCTGAGTTACCAGATAAAACGGTAGTTCCTGTAGTTGTAACAGTCTTAGCCCAACGATATTGAGTGCCAGCACCTAGGGTAAGATTCCAAGAGGTACCATCCCAAGTCCATTGACGACCTGAGTAATATATTGAGGCCCCTACTATAGGGCTAGCGGGAAATGTAATAGCCATTATATATACAACCAAATAATTCCTATTTGACCACTAGTAGGACTAGTTCCATTATTACTTCTTCCATTAAAATTAGCAGTACTTTGTGTTATTGTTATTCCATTAACTGTTTGTGGATTAGATTTACTACCTATACTACTTGAATTGCCGCCAGATTGATAATAACCTACTTCATAAGATTGAGAATAATTTACAGCTATTGGGGTAGCAAATAAATATCTATATTGACCATAAGCATCAGTAGTGTAGGAAGATGTAGATGCTAAAATAGAGGTATTATTATTATTTCCAGAGTATAAAATTGCAGTTCCAGGATTTGTACTTGGTGGACAGCTTATTCCAGCAAATAATACGGTTCCACTTCCACCAGTTATAGTAGCAATAATATCATCTTCCGGCCCACCATAACCCCATCCTGAAGTCCCACTTGCTGTTCCAAATACAAATGGGGTTAGTAAACCATTAATAACTAATGTTAAAGTTCCACTTTGAGTAGTGGTGCTGTTTGCGTCTGTCGCATTAACTGTAAAAGTACTTGTAGCAGCAGCTGTTGGTGTTCCAGAAAGTAAACCGTTTGAAGATAAAGAAAGCCCTGCAGGTAAAGAACCAGTTGCTAATGTATAGGTAGGTGCAACACCTGAGTCGTCTGGTGCAGACAACTGATAAGAGTATGCAACAGTTCTAGTACCAGAAGTAATAGTACCTGAAGTAATCCATACTGGGCCACTATCAGATAGTGTAAATGCACGGTCTACATAGTTTCCACCAGAGTCGGTAGCTCTAAGATTAAAAGTAACAGGTGAGGAAACTGTAGGAGTTCCGGATATAATTCCTGAAGAAGATCCAATAGATAAACCGGCTGGAAGAGAATAACCCGGCGCTACCGAGTAGGTAATAGTACTTCCACCATCGGCATCTGTTGCTACTACCGTGGCATTAAATGGTACGTTTTTAGAAAATACCCCGATAACTCCTGACGCAGTAGTCCAAGAAGGTGCTGCACCAGCTGTAATTCCATTACTTAGTACATTTACCGCAGAACCTGTTGGGTCTGCAACCCCAGGATTAAGAACTTTTAAAGTATATGGGCTAGCGGATATTGGAAATACGTCTGGACGTGTAACAATTAAAGACTGAGGGGTACCAACTACTACTGACTTTGCAGGATAGGTATTAGCATCAGAGCCATAAAAAGTAGCCGTAATACCACTAGCAAAGTTACCACCTGTTACAGTAGTTGTACTATTTACGTTAGGAAGTGAAGATGGAGAAACACCGGTAATATAAGGACCGGCCGTTGTCTCTGCTGTTTCTTGAGAAGTAGCGTAAGTGGTTTTATAGGTAAATCCAATAACGTCACC